>WNFR01015186.1_pt1 | contig 11590 bp, 12 predicted proteins | sample 5400221 | NCBI WGS metagenome assembly WNFR01 (sample SAMN13153357, study PRJNA577476) | soil metagenome | isolation source: 40 cm soil under Madrone tree | place: USA:California | collected 2016-06-14 | reverse complement strand
GCCGAGGGCGTCCCAGGCCGGATCTGCGGAAAAGATCGTCACCAGAACGGCGCACAGCGCAAGCGCCAATCCGAGAAGCGCCGCGAGGTCCTCGCCGAGAATCACCACCAGCTCGCTCTGCCGGCTTTCGCGGAACCAGCGCCAGAGGGTTTTCCCACCCCTGACTTTGTTCACTTCAGCAAGGCAGGCCCGCAACGACACGGTCTCGGCGACCAGGCCGAACACCAGGACGCCGACCGCGACCCAGGGATAGCTCAGAGCCTGCGGCTGCTGCAGCTTGTGCCAGCCTTCGTAAAGGGAGAAGACGCCGCCGAGACAGAACAGCACCAGTGCGACCACGAACGACCAGAAGAACACCGCCTTGCCCCAGCCGAGCGGGTAGTCGGGGCTCGGCGGCCGCTTTGCCTGCCTCATGCCCCAGAGCAACAGCCCCTGGTTGCCGGAATCAGCGAAGGAATGGATCGCCTCGGCGAGCATCGCGCTCGACCCGGTGGCGAGCGCAGCGGCGGTCTTTGCCGCCGCGATGGCAAGATTCGCGCCCAACGCGTAGAGAATCGAGCGCACGGAGTCTGCTTTGGCGGACATGGATTTATACTAGTTGAAGGAGGCGATCCATGAAACTCTCAGCCCAACAGCTCCAGCAGTTCGACGGCGAGGGCTATCTCTTCTTCCCGGGCCTGTTCACGCCCGAAGAGATCAAGGTCCTGACCGACGAGGTTCCGGCGCTCTACGCGCAGCGGCGCCCGGAGAACGTGCGCGAGAAAAGCGGCGACGTGGTGCGCACCAATTTTGCCGCGCACCTGTACAGCTACCCGTTCGCCAAGCTCGCGCGCCATCCCCGCATGGTCGAGCCGATCAAGCAGCTGTTCGGCGAAGACGTGTACATGCACCAGTTCAAGATCAACGGCAAGGCGGCCTTCGACGGCGATGTCTGGCAATGGCACCAGGATTACGCCACCTGGGTCAACGACGACCAGATGCCGGAGGCGCGCGCCATGAACGTGGCGATCTTCCTGGACGAGGTGAACGAGTTCAACGGCCCGCTGATGCTCATCCCGGGCAGCCACCAGCTGGGCGTGCTCGACGCCGCGCACGACACCTCGACCACCAGCTATCCGCTGTGGACCATCAATCACGACAGCATCGCCAAGCTCGTGGCGCGCGGCGGCCTCGTGGCGCCGAAAGGCCGCGCCGGCTCGATGATCCTGTTCCACGGCTGCCTGGTGCATGCCTCGAGCTCGAACCTGTCGCCGTGGAACCGCGTCAGCGTCTATCTGTCGCTGTGCGCGGTGTCGAACCACATCCGGCGGTTCAAGCGGCCAGGCTACATCGCGCACCGCGACTTCACGCCGCTCCAGTGCCTGCCGGACGATTGCCTGCTGAAGCCCTACGACGTTCCGCTCCCCTGGAAGGACGGCACGCCGCAGGAAGAATTGCAGGGCGTCCTTAAAGCAGCCTGAAATCGGGGTCAGAGCCCGATTAGTCCTGTTTCTTTGGAGTTGACGTGAATCTCTACGCGAAACTGAAGCAAAGAGAGCAGAACCCTCTTCGCATCGGCGTCATCGGCGCCGGAAAGTTCGGCGCCATGTACATCGCGCAGGTGCCGCGAACGCCCGGAGTGCATCTCGTCGGCATCGCCGATTTGTCGCCGGATAACGCGAGGGAGAATCTGAAGCGCGCCGGCTGGAACACGGAGGCCTATTCCGCCGCCAGCCTGGACAAGGCATTGAAGAGCGGCCAAACGCATCTCTCGGACAATTGGCAGGCGCTGGTCGCGCATCCCGGAGTCGACATCATTATCGAATCGACCGGCAACCCGCTCGCCGCGGTCGAGCACGCGCTCGCCGCGTTCAGGAGCGGCAAGCACGTCGTGATGGTGACGGTCGAGGCCGACGCCTTCTGCGGGCCGCTGCTCGCGAAGAAGGCGGCGGAGGCAGGCGTCGTCTACAGCCTTGCCTACGGCGACCAGCCGGCGATCATCTGCGATCTCGTCGACTGGGCGCGCGCCGCCGGCTTTCCGGTGGTGGCGGCGGGGCGCGGGCACAAGTGGCTGCCGCATTTCGCGCAGTCGACGCCCGAGACGGTATGGGGCCATTACGGGCTGACGCCGGAGCAGGCGAAGCTCGGCGGCCTCAACCCGAAGATGTTCAATTCCTTCCTCGACGGCTCGAAGCCGTCCTTGGAGACCACCGCGGTGTGCAACGCGACCGGCCTCACGCCTGCGCCCGAGGGGCTGCTTTACCCGCCCGGGTCGGTCGATGAGATTCCTGCGCTGATGCGACCCAGGCAGGAAGGCGGAGTGCTTCACCACAAGGGGCAGGTCGAAGTCATCTCCTCCTTGCGAAGGGACGGCGCGGAAATCCCCTACGACATCCGCTTTGGCGTGTTCGTGGTGTTCGAAGGCGAAAGCGAATACATCCGGCGCTGCTTCATGGAGTATGGGGTGAAAACAGACCCCTCGGGGCGCTACGCCTGCATGTACAAGCGCTGGCACCTGATCGGCCTCGAGGTGGGAATTTCGGTAGCGTCGGTCGGCTTGCGCCGCGAGCCCACCGGCTGCCCCACCGGCTGGCGGGCCGACGCCGTCGCGGTGGCCAAGAAAAATCTGCTTGCCGGCGAAATTCTCGACGGCGAGGGCGGCTATACCGTGGTCGGCCGATTGATGCCGGCGGCGGGTTCGCTCGCGCAGGGCTGCCTGCCGCTCGGCCTGGCGCACGGCTGCAAGCTGCTGCGGCCGGTCGCCGCGGGTCAGCCGCTCAGGTGGAGCGACGTGGCGATCGACGCAGCCTCGAGCGCCGTGCGCGCGCGCCGCGAGATGGAGCAGGCTTTCGGCGCTCCGGTCCGGAACGCCGCTTGAGGTACTCGTAGGCCCGGGTGTGGTCGGCTTCCGCCGGCAGGCAACGCTCCGCGTCGCGCCATAGTTTCAGAGTTTCCCGCAGATAAGGCGCATCGATCCCGAGGTCGCGCGCGAGGCGCGCGGCGATGCCGACGTCCTTCACCATCAGCGCCAGCCTGAACCCGGAGTCGAATGCTCCGGTCAGCACCTGCTGCGGGATCTTGCGCTCGGTGGCGCTGTTGCGCCCGGTGGAAGCGTTGATCGCCTCCAGCATCGGCTTCGGATCCAGGCCGTACGCGCGCGCGACGAGCAGCGCCTCGAACCCGGCCAGCGTGCCCGCGGCGCCCAGGTAATTGTTCAGCGCCTTCACCGCGTGGCCGGCGCCGAGCGGCCCGACGTGGAATACCCGGTCGCCCATCTTTTCAAGAAGAGGAGTTATCCGTTTTAGCGTCGCGGCGTTACCGCCGGCCATGATGGTGAGCGTGCCGTCGATCGCCTTGGGCACCGCGCCCGACACCGGCGCATCGACCAGCTCGATGCCGCGCGCGGCGAGCACCGTGCCGAGCGCGCGCGTGGCGGCCGGATCCGACGAGCTCATATCGACGACCACCGCGCCGCTGCTGAGAGCGGGGAGCGCCTCGAGCACGGCTTCGCGCACCGCCTTGCCGTCGGGCAGCATGGTGATCATGAGCTCCGCGCCGGCGGCCGCGTCCCGCACGGAAGGAGAGCTGCCGGTGCCGTTCAGGTCGAAGGAGCGCACGGCGAAGCCCTCCTTCGCCAGATTGGCCGCCATGGGTTGCCCCATGCGGCCGAGCCCGATGAAAGCTACTGTTCTCACGCCTTGCGGTCTTTGAATACTTCCCTGGCGCAGCGGAATGCCACCACGGCGGCGGGCACGCCGCAGTAGATCGCGGTCTGCAGCAGAACCTCCTTGATCTCGTCCTTCGTCAAGCCGTTGTTCAGGGCGCCGTTGAGGTGGAGCTTCAGCTCATGCTCCTTGCCGAGCGCGGTCAGCATGCCGAGGTTCAGCACCGAGCGCATCTTGCGCGGCAGCCCGGGCCGGTTCCAGACGTCGTTCCAGCAGTAGGTGTTGAGCAGCTCGGTGAACTCGCGGTTGAAGTCGTCAACCCCGGCCATCGCCTTGTCGACCCACTCGGCGCCGAGCACGTCGCGACGCGTTTTCAGGCCCGAGTCGTAGCGTTCCTTCTTGCTGCGGTTGTCCATTTTGCCTCCGTGAGATGATGGATTTGCCGGCCTGGCGGCGCTCGGGCAGGTGCGCGACCACGGTTTCGAGCCATGCCTGGTCGTCGGTCAGGGTGCGCAGCTCGGCGAGCGCCTCGCCCTTGGTCTGGCGCCAGCGCTCGACGACCCGGGGCTCGCTTTGCTTCTGGTGCGAGAACTCCAGGCGAATGCCGTTCGGATCGAACACGTAGATCGACCAGGTGTCGCAGCCGATGTCGATCGGGCCGAGATATGGAATGTCTTGCTCTTCCACCGACTTGCGGATCTGCTCGAATTTGTCCTGGGAAACTGCGAAGGAAACGTGCTGCATCGCGCCGATCGCGTCACGGTCGCCTTTCGGCTTCGCGCCTTTGGGCATTTCGAAGAAGGCGAGCAGCGAATCGCCGCCTGCATCGAGAAAGTAGTGGCGGATGTTCTCGAACGGCGGGTTGCCGCGGTTGCCGGGGCCGGTCCCCAGGCCCGGCGGGACCTTGAGCGCGTGCACCAGCGGCATGCCGAGGACGCGCAGGTAGAAATCCAGCGTCATCTTCATGTCGTCGGTGTTCAGCGCAAGGTGGTGCACCCCGCGGGAAAGGGGCTTTGACATCGAGCCGGCATGGTACCTAGAATTCGCACCTCGGGGGCGTCGCAGACTCCCCGCGTAAGACGCCTACCGCGTCCAAGCTCTGCCAAGGAGAGCACATGGGCGCACGCCGTTATCACTCCCTCAATTGGCCGCTCGCCCTACTTTTGGCGACGGGGGTCTTCATGCATTCTTCCTACGCGGAAACCATCGGCTTCGATACGGACGCGGTCGGATCGCTTCCCGATTCATGGGTGGAGGGTGTCACCGGCCGCGGCGCGCCGCGCTGGACGGTCGAGAGCGACGCTTCGGCGCCGAGCAAGCCGAATGTCCTGAAGCAGTCCGGCGCGGGGACCTTTCCCTGGTGCGTTCGGCACAAGACGTCCATCGAGGACGGGTTCGTGGAGGTGAAGTTCAAGGCGCTCGCCGGGACCGAGGATCGGGCTGGCGGGGTGGTCTGGCGCTGGAAGGACGGCGACAACTACTACGTCGCGCGCGCGAACGCGCTGGAGAACAACGTATCGCTCTACTACACCGAGGCCGGGCGACGCCGCACCCTGAAGTACGTCGATGCCCCGGTGCCGGCGAATAAATGGCACACGCTGCGAGTGGAATTCTCAGGGCGGCGAATTCGCGTGGCGTTGAACGGCACGACGTACATCGAATTCGACGACCACCACATTGCCGGACCGGGCGCCGTGGGCATGTGGACCAAGGCGGACAGCGTCACTGCCTTCGACGACTTCAGCTACGGCTCGAAATAATGATGATTCGCCGCGTGCTCGCGGCGCGGGCGCTGCGCGCCTTCGCCGACGGTTTCATCGCCGTGCTGCTGCCCGCCTACCTGCTGGCGCTCGGGCTCGGACAGCTTGAAGTCGGTTTCATCAGCACAGCAACGCTCTTCGGTTCGGCGCTCGCCACGCTCGCGGTCGGCCGCTGGGGCCATCGTTATTCGATCCGTCGCCTGCTGCTCGGCACGTCGCTTCTCATGGCGGCTACGGGGCTGGCCTTCGCGGGCCTTTCGACCCTGTGGCCGCTGCTTCTCGTGGCCTTTGTCGGCACGCTCAATCCGAGCAGCGGCGACGTGAGCATTTTCCTCCCGCTCGACCACACGCTGCTCGCCGCGGCGGCGCCGGCGGATGCGCGCACGTCGGTGTTCGCCCGCTACAGCTTTGCCGGCTCGCTGTTCGGCGCCATCGGCGCGCTCGCCGCGGCGGTGCCGGAATGGCTTGCCGCGCGCGGCGCCTTGTCGATGCTCGAGGCTTTGCGGGCGATGTTCGTGCTCTACGGCGCAGTCGGCGTCGCGGTATGGGCCCTGTATCTGCGACTTCCAGACGCGCACGTGGAAGAAGCGAAACCCGCTGCGCCACTCGGCCCGTCGCGCAGCATCGTGTGGCGGCTTGCCGGCCTGTTCAGCCTGGACTCGTTCGCCGGCGGCCTCATCGTGAACTCGCTGCTTGCGCTGTGGCTGTTCGAGCGCTTCGGCATGTCGCTCACCGCAGCGGGCGCGTTTTTCTTCTGGACCGGCCTCTTGAGCGCGGTGTCGCAACTCGCTGCTCCTGTCGTCGCGCGGCGCATTGGGCTCGTCAACACGATGGTGTTCACGCACATCCCGGCGAACCTGTGCCTGATCGGCGCTGCGCTCGCGCCGACGCTCGAGGTCGCGCTCGGGCTTCTGCTTGCGCGCAGCGCGCTCTCGCAGATGGACGTCCCCGCGCGCAGCGCTTTCGTGATGACGGTGGTTACGCCCGAGGAACGCCCCGCGGCGGCGAGCTTCACGGCGGTGCCGCGCAGCCTCGCTTCCGCGCTCAGTCCCTCGTTGACCGGCGCCATGTTCGCTGCCGGAGCCATGGCCGCTCCACTGGTGATCTGCGGCGTTCTGAAGACCGCCTACGACCTCGCGCTGTTCGCGGCCTTTCGCCGCGCGGAGCCTCGCGCCTAGTGCTCGTGCCTGTGGTGCAGGTCGGGATAGTGCGGGTGGCTGTGCACCAGGCGCGAGTGGCGGTGCGGATGGCTGTGGGGCTCGCCGCCGTCCAAACTGGAATCGTGTTCGTGCCGATGATGCTCATCGTGCACGTGGACATGGGCATGCTCGATCGGCCCGTGGACGTGCCGGTGCTCGTGCCGCTCGGTGACATGGAGCCATACGCCGAGCGCCATCAGCGTCGCGGCGACCCAGAACAGCGTCGTGGCTTGCTCGCCTAGTACCGCGAGGGCGACTGCGGCCCCGAAAAAAGGCGCTACGGAGAAGTAGGCTCCCGTACGCGCGGTGCCGAGATGGCGCAGCGCGACGATGAAGAACACCAGGCTGATGCCATAACCGAAAAAACCCAGTATGGCGGCTACCGCGATTGCACCCGCTCGCGGTAACGCCGCGCCCTGAGCCAAGGCCAAGGCAAGATTGACGGCACCGGCGATCAACCCTTTAAGGCAGGCGATCGTCGCGGCATCGCCGCCGGAGACGCGCCGCGTGAAGTTATTGTCGAGCGCCCATCCGAGGCAGGCCCCCGCAATGAGCAGCGGTCCAGCGACGCCGCCGGCACGCGGCACCTGCTCCCATGAAAGCACCACGCCGCCGGCCACGATCGCCACCATGCCGATAAAGACGCGCCGGTCGACGTTTTCCCGGAAGGCAATCCAGGCAATCGCTGCCGTGAGCGCGGCTTCGAGATTGAGCAGCAGGGACGCCGTGGTGCCATCGGTGCGCACGAGGCTGAACATGAGCAACGCCGGCGCGATGACGCCGCCGGTGACGATGGCGGCGCCCAGCCAGGGCCATTCGGACCGAGCCGGCGCGGCGCGGTTCGCAGCAGGCCGCACTGCGATCCACGCGAGAAGCCCCAGTCCACTGCCGAGATACAAAAGCCCGGCGAGCAGCAAGGCGAGCAGCAACGGCGGCAATTCGCCGAGCAACAGCTTGGCGAGCGGGGTGCTTGCGCCGAACAGCGCTGCAGAGATCAGCGCATAGGCGATTGCGGCGACCGGCATTTATCCGGTGTAGACGGGCGCAGGCTGGCTGAAATAGCTGTCGAGCAGGTGGTAGACCAGCCGCCAGTTCTTCGAGCGCGTGCTGGTGTGCGCGATGCCGGGCATGACGATGAACTGCTTGTCCGGGTTCGGCAGCTTGGCGAAGAAATTGGACAGGTCCTGGAACGAGGCGATGCCGTCCCATTGCCCGCGCAGGATCAGCGTCGGCGCGCTGATGCGCTCCGGGTCGAGCACCGGCAGGTTCGCCGACATGTCGATGTAGGTGCCGGTCGGCACGGAGGTGTCGAGGGCCAGCACCGCGTCGGCGAATGCTTCCACGACCGTCAGGTCGCTCGTCCCGGGATGGTCGCGCGTGAAGATGCTGCGCACGAAATCGCGGTCGATCGGCCTGCGGTTGCTCGCGCGGAGCTGCGGCAGGCGCTTGCGGCGCTCCGCGAGCGTCGGGCTGCCTTCGCCGGTCCACACCAGCGCATCGAGCGCTACCCGTTGCACGCGCTCGGAATGGCGCTGCGCGAAAAGCCCCGCCCTCAGCGCACCCGAAGACGAGCCGTAAAGAAGGACCTTCGAAGAGTTGGAATTGTTTGCGATGTATTCCGCAGCGGCAGCCACATCGTCAGCGCCGCAGGAGACATCGGCGTTGACCGGCCGCCATTTGTCCGAGCGGCCGTAGCCTTCGCAGTCGACGCACCAGGTGTCATAGCCCAGACGCGCGAACCAATCCATCGTCGAGGCTTCCGGCTTGCCTGGAATCTGCAGGTCGAACACCGGAGTCGCCGAGACCGACGAGCCGTGCACGAACAGGATCGTTCCCTTTCGCACGTCGTCAGTGCGTTTACGCCACATAAAGAGGCGGACGTCGCCCGCGTCGGTTTTTTTTGTCGTCCAATGCTCGCTGCTTCGTACCGGTTCTAGCACCTGCGCCCGGGACCGCGTTGGCGCGATCAGGGTCGCCAAGGCGGCACTTGAGCCGCCGAGAAGAAAGTTGCGTCGTTTGGTCATGACAGGCATAGGATACTCCGCAGGGGCCTCGGATATGAGGAACGGCCTGCTTACGCTCACCGCCGCGCTGCTTGCGCCATTCGCAGCCTTTGCGCAATCGGCAAGTCCGCATGCCATCGACATTCCGGGATGGTTCAGCGAGAGCTTGCTCGATCTTCGCGAGGACGTACGCGAGGCAGCGAAGGAGGGAAAGCGCCTGCTTCTCTACTTCGGGCAGGACGGGTGCCCATATTGCAACGCGCTGATGCAGACCAACTTCACCCAGCCGCTCATCGTCAGCAAGACGCGCCGCCACTTCGTCGCGATCGCGCTCAATATCTGGGGCGACCGCGAGCTGACCATGGTCGACGGCAAGGTCATGCGCGAAAAAGAGTTCGCGCGGCTAATGCGCGTTCAGTTCACTCCGACAGTTCTTTTCCTGGATGAAAGCGGAGGCACCGTCGCCCGCCTCAACGGCTACTATCCCCCGCACCGGTTCGAGGCGGCGATCGATTACGTCGCGGGTCGCATGGAAGGAAAGCAGTCCTTCGCCGACTACATGAGGACCGCGGTGAAGGAGGCGGCGAACGAAAAACTGCACGACGAACCGTTCTTCATGCGGCCGCCCTACGACCTGCGGCGAAGGTCCGGCTCGAAGCCGCTCGCCGTCGTTTTCGAGACCCCCTATTGCGCGGGCTGCGACGAGCTGCACGCAGAGGGTTTCACTCGACCTGAGGTCAAGGTGGAGCTCGCGCAATTCGATGTGGTGCGCTTCGCGCTTGGAGCTGACGCGATGCTTACAACGCCGCAAGGCCTCAGGCTTCACGCCGACGAGTGGGCGCGCGCGCTGAAGATCGTGTACACGCCGAGCATCGTGTTCTTTGACGCCACGGGCCGCGAGGTGATCCGGACCGAGGCGTATATAAGACCTTTTCACCTCGCGGGCGCGTTTGCGTACGTCTCATCCGGCGAGTACCGCAACGAGCCTTCGTTCCAGCGCTTTCTCCAGGCGCGCGCGGAGCGAATGCGCCAGCGCGGACAGCCTGTGGATCTCTGGAAATAGCGTCGCAGCGTCGGGGACTTGCTTTAGCGGCTCCAGGTACTAGAATTGAGTCACGGGGGCATAGCAGACTCCCCGTGCAAGACGCCTAACCGCGTCCAAGCTCTGCTCGGTTCCGGCTGCCATGTCGGAGGAGAGCTTGTGCGCGATTCACTACATCTTCCGCATTCTCACCGCCGCCCTGGCAGCCGGCGCCGCACGCCCGTTTTGCGTTATCAGTCCTCCATAGGAGGGAGGAGGGCCAATGCCTTTCGAAATGAAACCTCTCGTTTGCGACCCGAAGCGCCTGCGCGGACTTTCCGAGAAGCTGATCGTCAGCCACTACGAGAATAACTATGGCGGTGCCGTCAAGCGGCTTAACAGCATCGGGTCGAAACTCGCCGAGCTCGACTATGGCTCCGCGCCGGTGTTCGTGGTGAACGGCTTGAAGCGCGAGGAACTCATCGCGACGAATTCCATGATTCTTCATGAATGCTATTTTGAGAGCCTGGGCGGCGATGGCCGCCTGCCTTCGGGAGATCTTCACGGCCGGCTCGCCCAGGACTTCGGCTCGCTGGAACGCTGGCGCGCCGAATTTACCGCAATGGGGAAAGCCCTGGGAGGCGGCTCGGGATGGGTGCTTCTCGTCTGGTCAGACCGCGGCAACAGGCTCGTGAATCAATGGGCGGCTGACCACACTCATGCGCTCGCCGGTGCGACGCCGATCCTCGCGCTCGATATGTACGAGCATTCTTATCACATCGACTATGGCGCGAAAGCGGCAGCGTATGTCGATGCATTCATGGAAAACATCCACTGGCAGCGCGCCGCGCAGACCTATGAGAAGTGCCTCAGCTGAATGAAGTGAACCGGCCTACGAAATCGAGGAGATGTTCATGAAATGCCGATCTGTTGTGAGCGTGACCGTATTTTTGCTGATGACGATGCTTGGTGTGATGCCCGTCGCAAGCGCGGAGGATTCCAAGGATACGCAGGCGTTGCTCGAAGCCCTGGGCAAAACCAAGCACACACTGCTGGATAGCGTGCGGCAGTCAGCAGAGGGCGGCGCGGTGCCGATCTCCGCGAAATTCGAGCTCGAAGATGGCAAGCTGTCGCTATCGGTGTATACCGCCGGCAAGGGGCTTTCCGTCGCACCCGAGCGGAACGTGCTTCAGGAGCTGAGCGGCAGCCCAGAACAGGACAAGTGGGAGCCGCAGGTCGAAGTCTTCAAGGATGTGCCGCACGTTGCCAGATCATCGGCGCAGCTTACTTTGATGGCGCTCGGCAAAAGCTCGCTCGCCGATGTAATCGCGCAGGTGCAGAAAATGCAATCCGGCACGGTTTTCTCTGTGACACCCAGGATAAGAAATCACAAGCCGGTTGCCGAGGTTCTCGTAGCGGACGGAGGAAAGGTAAAAAAACTGATCCAGCCGCTCTGACCGCTTCGGGTGAGTTCATCCGGCGCAATTCCACTAACTTTCGGAGCTCATTTTATGAGATGCGTCATTGTGCGATTGGCAAGCGTTACGTTGACGATCGGCCTGTGCAGTCCAGTCCTTGGAGCCGATAGCGACTGGGCGCCGGTCGCCAAGGCCCTCGGCAGGTCCGGCACGGAAATGCCCGGCGGCGTATACCGCGTCGGGCTCGGGCGAAGCGACCTTAAAGTTACGCTGGATGGCGTGCAGATCAAACCGCCTCTTGCCTTGGGCTCCTACCTTGCATTCCAGAAAAGGGGCGGCGACGACGGCATGGTGATGGGCGATCTCGTGCTTACGCACGAAGAAGTCAACCCCGTCATGAAGAAGCTCGTCGAGGGCGGCATCGAGATAACGGCGTTGCACAATCATCTGCTGCGCTCTTCGCCAGCCACGATGTACATGCATTTCCTTGGCCACGGCGATCCCGCCAAGCTTGCGGGCGTATTGCGCGCGGCGCTTTCGGAGAG
>WNFR01006897.1_pt1 | contig 11590 bp, 7 predicted proteins | sample 5400221 | NCBI WGS metagenome assembly WNFR01 (sample SAMN13153357, study PRJNA577476) | soil metagenome | isolation source: 40 cm soil under Madrone tree | place: USA:California | collected 2016-06-14 | reverse complement strand
CTCCAGCCAGTACGGCACGAAGGCGGGCGTCGCCGCCGCTGTCGCCTCGATGGTGGTGCATTGGCTCGCGGGTGCGCCGCCTCAGGCAGGCGGCGAGGACATCTACGAGTATCTCTATCGCATCTGGCGCGAGCCGATGCTCTGGCCGGTGGCTGCGGTCGTGCTGGGCGGCTTTCGGGATCGGCAGGCCCAGAAGACGGAAGCGCTGCGCTCGCGCCTCGTCGAGGCTGACGCGCAGCTGCGCTCAATCGGGGAGCTGGCGGAGGAGCTCCGCGCGCACTGCGAGGCCCTCGAGCGGCAGATCGCCTGTGCTGCCGACCGCTCGATCGAGGCCGGCCTCGCGGCGTTGGACGAGGTGTGCAAAGCCAGTCCGGAGACCTTGAAACTTGCCCTGGTGGGAGCGATGGAGATGCTCGTCGGTCCGGCAAGCTACCTTGTGCTCACGTTGCGCGACGGCCGCCTGGCCGTTGACGGTGAGATTTCCAGCGCTCTCGGTGACTCCCGCAAGCCGCCGCGCATCGAGCGCTTGCCCGAGGTGCTGGAGATGGAGCTGCTACGCGGGCAGCGCCTCTTGTCGATTCGCAAGAGTGAGGCTGTAGGCAAGCTCGCCGGCGTCGGGCTGATCGCTGCCCCCATCCTCACGCCAACAGGCGACCGGCTGATAGGTGCGCTTCTCATTCAATCAATGGACCCCATGCGACTTACGGAGGCCACTGAGCACAGCCTGTGCGTTCTTTGTCGTGAGCTGTCTCAGGCCCTAAGCAGGGAGCGGGTCTTGTGCAGCTTCGGACGGCCGCGCCCGCCCGCGAGATTGGTGCCATTGGCCACGGGCGCAGCATCGCCTGCACGATCAGCGGTGCGCGACTGGCCGGATTGCGCTGTCCCCGGAGATCGCTGAGGAAGAGCGGATAGCGAGGAGATCAGATGACAGAGCAGTCTGGCAACGGAGGCGGCAGGTGCCGGCAAGGCCCGAAAGGCATCGATGGGCGGCGGGCGCGGCTTGTGGCCGGCCTTGTTGCTGTCGACCTCCTCTTGATCTGCGCTGGCGCAGTCGCCGAAATCGACCCGCTCGTCGTTCTCGTCGCCCATGCCGGGCTCATTGCAGGTTGTGCGTGGTGGCTCCGACCCACCCGGGCGCACGATTGCACATTATGGACCTTTAGCCTGATCCTGGTCTTGATCGCCGGCCCACTCGGCGGCGCCGGCATCATCCTGCTTGGCCTTGCTACCAGGTTCGGCGCACCTGAGCGCGACGTCCTGGAGGCTTGGTATGACTGGCTCTCGGGTGAGGAGCGCCCCGATCCTGCCCGGCGACTCTACGAGGCGATCCTCACGGGACGCGAGCTCAAGCCGCCCGCGCAAGGGCCACGGCGCTTCGCCTCCGTGCTCGAGCACGGAACGTTGGCGGAGAAGCAAGCCCTGCTCGGCCACATAGGCCTGAACTATCATCATGACTATTTCCCCCTGCTTTGTGCTGCCCTGCGCAGTGCGCAATCGCCCGTCAGGGCTCAGGCAGCTGCGGTCTTCGTCAGGTTGAAGGAGCAGTTTCGGCGGCGGCTGCACGACGACCGCCACCGCAGCTTAGAGGCACGGAGGTTCGGCGATGCTCCGGCCATGCTGGCGTGTGCGCGATCGATGCTCGCGTGCGCCGAGTCTGGCTTCCTCCGTCATTCCGAGGTGCGCGAGGCATTGGCAGAGGCCAAGGCGCTCAGCCTAATCTGTGCTTCGTCGGATGCGGCCGACGCCGAGCCGGAGATGATTCTTTGCCGGATCATCGCGGCGACCGGCGAGGACGACGGTCTGCTCGACCGGTTGTTGGCAGCGGCGCCCAACGCTGGTCTCCAGATGCGGCAGCTTCTGGCGCGCTGCCTCGTGGCTACAGGACGGCACGCAGATCTGCACAGGCTGCTCTTCGCGGGCGAGGACCACGTCGCCCGCGCGCAAGCCTTCCCAGCGCTGTTTGTCCCCGAGGCAGCGCGATGATGCGCGGCGCCTCGATTCGAGGAGACGAGTGCGGCGCAGGAGCAGCCAGAAAGGCCGATGTCTGCCTGATCGTCGAAGGCGCCTATCCATATGTTACCGGCGGCGTCTCGTCATGGGTTGACTGGCTGATGCGGAGTCAGCCGGATTTGAGCTTCTCGGTCGTGGCTATCAGCCCGGGCCCTGAGCAGCTCCGGCCGCGTTACCAGCCTCCGCCCAACCAGGTTGTCCAACACGATCTTGTACTGCATTCTGCTCTGTCCCGGGCACGGCGGCCTTCACGACCGGAGCGCACCAGTGCTGCGCAACGCCTGGTGCCGGTGCTCAGTCGCTTTCTCAGCGGCGGCGGATCGGCGGAGCTGCGCGAGCTGGTCAGCGTGGTAAACACTCCGGGGAAGGAGATGTCGCTCTACGACCTGCTCGAATCGCGGGAGGCGTTCGAGACCGTGCGCGGCATGTACGCAGCGCTGATGCCGCAGGCTTCGTTCCTCCAGTTCTACTGGGCGTGGCGGGCGCTCTGTGGCGGTTTGTTCGCGACGCTGAAGCTGGAGTTGCCCGACGCCAGGATCTATCACGCGAGCTCGACGGGCTATGCTGGGCTGCTTGCCGCGCGTGCGGCGATCGAGACCGGCCGACCAGCTCTCGTTACCGAGCACGGCATCTACACGAACGAGCGCCGCATCGAGATCCTGATGGCGGACTGGATCTCCGATACGGTCGACAAGGGACTGAACGTGGATGATCCCCGCATGGACTTGCGGGATCTCTGGATCAAGGCATTCGAGAGCTACGCGCGCTCCTGCTACGAGGTCTGCTCGCAGGTCACGACCCTCTATCGCGACAATCAGGGGCTACAGGTCTCCCTGGGCGCGGAGCCCGACCGGCTCAAGGTCATCGCCAACGGCGTCGATGTCGAGCGCTTCGCCGCCCTCGATATTGCCGGACAGGATGAGCGGCCGACCATGGCTCTGATCGGCCGCGTCGTGCCGATCAAGGACATACGGACATTCGTTGCGGCCGCGGCGGCGGCCCACCGCGAAGTTCCGGACATCAGAGCGCTGGTGATCGGGCCGACGGAGGAGGATCCCGCCTACGCCGAGGAATGCCGCCGGCTCATAGCGGAGCTTGGCCTCGAGGATTGCGTGGAGCTCACAGGACCGGTGGGCCTGGCAGAGTGGCTGCCGAAGGTGCACGTCGTGGTGCTGACGAGCCTCAGCGAGGCCCAGCCCCTGGTGCTGCTCGAGGCCGGTGCTGCAGGCATTCCATGCGTGGCCACGAATGTCGGCGCGTGCCGCGAGATCATCGAGGGCGCCGGCGACGCGGACGACCCGCTGGAGCATGGCGGCTTCATAACGGACCTGGTCTCGCCGGAGCAGGTGGCTGACCGCGTGTGCCGGCTGTTGCGCAGCAGCTCGCTGAGGAAGGAGATGGGCGAGAGCCTACGCAGGCGCGTTCGCCGGCGCTACGCCTCGATGACCGCTCAGGCGAACTACGCGGCGCTCTACGGCGCTTTCCTGGAGAATGGAACGGCCCGCCACATGGGGGACTTCTCCTGATGGCAGGCATCGGCTTCAGGTTGAGGGCACTCGGCGAGCAGGACAATCTGCTGGCGCCCCTGGCATCGATTGGGCACGCGGCCGTGATCGCAGCGGGCCCCTGGTTGTTCACGGTGACCGCGCTGGAGGTGATCGGCATCCTCGCCGCTGATCACGTGTCCCAATCGGTGATCGACGGCTTTCGCCTCGTCGTCATCTACTCCTTCGCGATCTCTCTGATATCCTCTGCTCCGATCGTGCTCGTGGCAGCGCGCCTCGTCGGTGACGCCCTCTACGCCCGCGACGCGGGCCGGGTTAGGCCGCTGTTTCTTGCCGCCTCGGTGTTGAGCGCGGGGGCTTCGATCGCCATAGCACTTCTTTGTCACCTGGCGGCGTATGCGGTTCCGGCTGCTACCGCTATTCCGGCGGCCGGCTGCTGCGGCATTGGCGCCCTGATCTGGGTGGCCTTGGCGTTCTGCGGGGCGGTACGCGACTATAAGAGCATTACCCAGGGCTTTCTGTGTGGGCTCGGTTTTGCTGTGATCGCTACGGTCCTCGCCGCACGTGCGGATGGCGGATGGATAGGGATGATCTGGGCCTTCAACGCGGGCCTGCTGATCGTCCTGGTGACGCTCGCAAGTCGGGTGCTGGTGACCTTCCCCCAGCCCGTCGCCAGCGCCTCTACCGCGATCCTTGCATTTGGCGCGGGAATGGCACGCCATCTGACGTTGGCGCTGGCAGGGCTCCTGGGCGCGATCGCCATATGGATCGACAAGTGGGTGATGTGGATCGGCCCTGCGGGAATAAGGCACGAGCTGGGTCTTGTCCACGCGCCGCTGTACGACAGCGCGATTTTCGCCGCGTATCTGACCATCATCCCGGCACTGGCGCAGTTCGTCACCCATGTCGAGACGGCGTTCTATGCCCGGTACCGGTCGTACTACTCGGCGATTCGAGACCACGGCACCCTCGGCCAGATCGAGGCCCGGGCTAAAAGTCTCAAGCAGGCGACCTTGGCGAGCCTGGGCCAGATCACGCTGATCCAGACTGCGATCTGCGTGGTCATTGTGCTTGGCGCGCCGACGATCGTGCAGGTCTCCGGACTGTTTTATCAGCAGATCGGCGTGCTGCGACTGGGCGCGGTCGGTGCGCTTTTCCAGTTCGTCTTCTTCGCGGCGACCTCCCTGCTGCTGTTCTTCGACCAGCACGGCCGCTTTCTGGCTCTGCAAGCGATTTTCCTTGCCCTACAGGGAACCTTTGCCATGGCGACCATGGAGATGGGCGCGGCGTACTACGGCTTCGGTTATCTCGCCGCCTGCGTGATCTCTGCGGCGCTCGCCTTCTCAGCCCTCGAGAGCACTATGGAGAACTTGACGTTCATCACGTTCTGCCGAACGCGCGGAAGACCTGCCGCGCCCTGGCGGGGGTTCCGCCGCCTTCTTCCTTGCAAGTTCCCGATCACCAAGCTGGAGTGAGTAATGCAGACGATGCGGCTGACCATGCCTTACGTCCTCAGCCTCACGCTGTGCTTGGCGCTGGTCGCGGGTATCGCCACCGCCTTGCGTACACACGACGAAGCTTCCAACGCCCGCGCCGCTTCGCCCGCACCGTCGGCCGAGTCGGCGCGGATGGACGCCGCTCGGCCCGCACCGTCGGCCGACGCGACGCGGGCGGACCGCCGCGCCAGTGCCGCCGCGCTCGGCGCCGGCGATCGTCTCAGGATCACGTTTCATGAAACAATCGATATCCGCGGCGGCGCACCGGGGGGCCGCGAGGACGCCGATTCAATGCAGCGCATGTTCTACCAGCGCGCGGATCTCAGCGGGGACTACACGATCGACGAGGAGGGCGTGGTCTCCTTGCCGGTGCTCGGCAGGTTCCAGGTCACCGGCCTGTCGCCCCGCGATCTCGAGGACCAGCTGAAGACCGCCTTTACGCGCGCTATCGGACGCCCCGGGGACGTCAGCGTCGCCATCCAGGACCGCTGGCCCGTCTACGTGGTGGGCGCGGTGCGCGTCCCTGGCGCCGTCAAGCATGCAGGCCACATGACCGTCCTGCAGGCCATGGCTTTGGCCGGCGGCCTCGACCGCGGCAATGCGGCGGAGCTAATCGAGGGCGTGCACGAGCAGGAGCGGGTCGGCAAGCTCACCCGTCAGCTCGAGCGCCTCCTTTCGCGCCGCGTCAGGCTGGAAGCGGAGCGCAGCGGTGACGCTGCGATGCAGGCTCCCCAGCAGCTGATTGCGCTGGCGGGCAAGGATCGCGCCGAGGCCCTGATTGCCGCCGAGCGGACCATGTTGGAGCTCGATCAGACCCGGCGCGAGCAGCAGCGCGCTGAGGCTCTCGCAGGCCTTTCGACGATACGCAAGGAGATCGAGGCCATGCGCGCCAAGCTCGCCCAGCTCGATGCGGAAAGCCAGATTGCGGGCGAGCACCTCGATGAGCTGCGCAAGCTGGGAGGCTTGGCGACGCGAACCACCCTCTTCAGGACGCGCAGCGAGGTGGCTGAAATTGAGACGCGTCGGCAGGATACCCACCGCGCACTCGCCGACGCGGAAGGGAGGTTGGCACAGGCGGAGGGTGCCCTGGCACGTCTGTCGCTCGATCATGCTGCCGAGCTCGCGAGGTCGATCGCGGCAACCGAGGACGAGATCGCGGATATGCGCGGGGCCCTCGACGCCGCAGGGCTGCTCGCTGACCCCTTGAGTCGGGGAGGCTTGGTCACCGCGCACGCGGCTGCCGCGGCGCGGCCCGTGTACGAGATCGTGCGCCAGGGGCCGGACGGGCCCGCCGTCCTACCGGCGCACGAGAGCACACCGCTGTCCCCCGGCGATGTGCTCAAGATCAGGCTGGAAGCGGCGTCGCAAGCGGAACGGGAGGCCAGCCTCAGCCAAGATGTGGAGCGGACGGCGTCGTCTATGGATGCAGAACGCGTAGAGATGCGAAGGGTTCTGGCCAGCGTCGCGCGATGGGGATGCCAATACCAGAAAATCGATCTGCAGGCCATCGCCGACTCGCGCCTCGATTTGATCGTCATAGACCCCATCGTTGACGCAGCGGCCGGGCGAGGGCCCAACCTGGAGGAAATGAAGTCGCTGAAGCGCAAGCCGAATGGCGGGCGACGCCTCGTTCTGGCGTATCTCAGCATCGGCGCCGCGGAGGAGTACCGGCCGTATTGGTCGCCGCACTGGAGGGATGGGCCCGCGCCGGAGTGGCTCGGCCCGGAGAGCCTCGAGTGGTCGAGGAGCTACTCGGTGCGCTACTGGCACCCGGAGTGGCAGAGGATCGTGCTCGATGCAGCCATGCGGCTCGTCGACGCCGGTTTCGACGGCATCTTCCTTGACCGGATCGATGCGTTCCAGGATTGGCGCGACATCCGCCCTAGTGCCATGCGGGACATGGCCGATCTCGTCACCAAGATCGCCCAGGCAACCCGCAGTCGTAATTCCGGTTTTCTGCTGGTCGGCCAGAATGCGGAGCCGTTGCTGGCCTCGAAACGATATCTCGATGCTATCGACGGCGTCAGCAAGGAGAGTTTGCTGACCGGATTAAAAGGGCAAGAGGTGCCGAACTCGAACGCCGACATCGAATGGAGTCTGCAATACCTGCGGCGGGCACGGAACGCAGGCCTGACCATATTCGCCATCGAGTATCTGGACGATGCTCCGCTGGTTGCGGCCGCGACCTCGGAGTACCTCCGGCTGGGCTTCGTCCCGTTCTTTGGTAACCGACTCCTTGACCGCCTGCCGTGACGCCTGCATGCTTTCGAAGCAGCGGTTCAGCTCAGGGACGCAAATTGGCACGTCGAAGAGCATCGAATATACTCGGATCAACGCGGATCGCTTGAATGACGCTGGCGAACGCGAGTTTGAACTCGCTGGTACGATGCAAGATGAGGCCGTGCTTGAATGCAGGCGGCGGCAGAGTTCGGATCGAGCTTGATAGCTTGATTGAAATCGGCAATCGCTCGATCATGGTGGCCGTTTTCATAACAGACCAGGCCGCGGTCACAGTACATGCGGTCGTCGTCAACAGCGCTTTTGGAATCGACTTCGCATACCCAACGATCCGGCTCCTTCGCGCCGACGGCAATCTGGCGAACGGTTGGGCGAGTAGTGCGCAAGTCGAAGCCGAGGTCGCGGCGTGGTTTGACGCAAAGAGTCCCGATGAGGAGAAGACGATTGCTCGACGGCTGAACAAGGCCTGCCTCGACCATGTCCTCTACGCGCCGCTCGGCGTGTTTCTCCGTCACTATGCTTGGCGCAAGAATGTCAGCGGCATTGTGCCGGCGCCGCTCCCCTTGTTCTGGGGCGTCAGCAAGACGGCCTAATCGTGATCGACCTGGCTTCAAAACCGCCGCGGAGATCGCTTGGCTGATTCAAGAATTTCTCTGATCCGGTGTGCACCGCAGGAGTCCGTTGTTGGCCCGACTCTGCCGTCAACAGCACCCGCCGGGCACGGCAGCTATCTGGGGATAAGCTGCCGCTTGCGGCGACGGAGCATCACGGCCGATTCGGCTGCTGTCGGTCGTGATGTCGGCTCGTGCGGCCCGAAGCTGCCGACTTGGCAGCAAGATTTGGGCGCTCTTTTCTCGCTACTCGGAGCAGCTGGTACTCCGCGTCAGCTCCGCCCATTCCGAAATGGGCAGCGCCACGTTGTATTCGTGCCCCGCCGCGCCAAGCATGATCGCAGCCATCCTGTGCGTCCCATCTGTCGTGATGAACAGTGGGCCACCTGAACTTGCGGGGTGAGTGTCGCAATCGTTGAACCAAAATGGCCTTGTATCAGACGAGAGCAAGTGGCAGTCAAAATGAGCTGAAGGCATAAACCGTCGATCCGCAGCGTAGGCGACGTGCACGAGCCGCAGTCCCCGTTGTGGCGACAGACCTTCGGCCAAAGGCGCCGGATCGACCGTTAGCTTCGTGTCAAGCACTACTACTACCACGTCGGTTAGGAAGCTGCGCAGCGTGACCTTTTGTGCGGGCAACGTCGGGAGAATTTTTTCAGGGGGGATGAACTGATAGTCTTTTGGGAAATGCAGGCATTGCGCCGTCGCATGTCCCTTGCTCTCCGCCCTCCGCACACCGGCCAGAAAATGTATGTCGTGCAAAGGGTACGGTTTCTGGCTCCACGGGTCCATAACACAGTGGGCCGCTGTAGCCACGAGGTTCGGTGCCACCAAGGTTCCAGTGCACCGACGGGCCATTCTGTAGCCGGAAACATTGACTTGACCCACGGCGTCCCAGGGTGGCCCCTGCTCGTCGAGAAGTACCCGGTCGTCCTTGCCAATTATGCCGGGATGCAGGTCTTGGCTTGATGTGGGCTGATCGGCAATAAAGACAGCCACAATGATTAGCATTGATATCAGGGTATATCTCATTGGATGCAAACCTGCCTGCGGAACGAGCGCGTGATGCCTTGAAACGTGTGGCAACTGTTGCAACTCAGCAGCTTTTCTTTTGGCTTTAGGTGCCGACATACTGGCGAGCCATTCCTCCATCGGTGAGCTGCGATCTCGCAACGTCTCGCGTATAACCTATTAGCTATTTTACACGGGCAATCTGCACTACTGCAATTGGCCCACTCTGCCGACTAGCGCGGTGCACAAAGTCGTCAGCTATCTCTGATGTCCTTTGTCAAGCACTGCGGGCGCAACTGAGACGTTCTCCACGCGCGCCGCGTGAAGTTGATTAGTTATGGATCGTGCAGAAGAGCGGCGAGGGTTACCCGAATCGGCCCGGCAGAGCCTCAAGGTGGCCTGTCGGCGCGGCCATTGTGAGCGAAGCGAAGCAATCCAGGCCTACGCGCGCTGCCCTGGATTGCCTCATGCTTCGCTCCTCACGAAGACGCGTTACTCGTAATAGGCCGGCGAGTATTTGCGCAGCGGCACCTCGCTCGTCTCATGGCCGATCCATAATTGCGCGTTGTTCTCTTTCAGCACGGCGGCCATGCGGTCAAGCGAGGCAAGCGACTGCGGCACGTTGAAGTTCCGCGATGGCACCTTGTGGCCATCCCAGTTCGCCTTGGTATGTACGGAGTCGCCCGTCAGCAGGATCGCGCCGGTCTTGGGCAGGCGCACCAGCATGTTTTGATGACCGGGCGAGTGGCCGGGCGTCGAGATCAGCATGACGCTTCCGTCGTGGAAAACGTCGTAGTCGCCCTCGGCCGTGATGACCTTCTGGGCGGCGTCGAAGCGCGGCTTGCCGTCGGGGAGCTTCCAGTCGTATTCGGCCTTCTGCACCACGAGCGCTGACCCCGAGAACACTCCGAGATTCCCGACGTGATCGGGGTGCGAATGCGACAACACGAGGTAGGTGATGTCGGCAGGCTTCAATCCGAGCTCGGCAAGCTCGCGCGTGAGCGTTCGCTTGACGGTCCACAGGCCGACCTGGCTCCTGAATCCGTTAGGCATCTCGGCGATTCGATCACCAAGCCCGGTGTCGAACAGCAACCAGCCGTCGCGGTGCTTGATGAGATAGCACGTCACCGAGAGCGCGCCGGGCCCGGTTGCGCCCGGGGTAAACTCCGAAGCGTTGTCGAGCGCTATGTCTCCGCAATAGAGCACGTACATGCGCTCGATGCCGGATTTGCCGGCCGGCTGCTGCGCGAACGCCTGCGGGCCGGCGAATGCAACTACGAGTGCTAGCACGGCAGCAACGAAGATCGATCTTTTTGTCATTTCGTTTCCTCCTTCGACTTATTATTCGCTTCAGCCTTCGACTACATCTGCGGCTTCTTCATATGGAAATTCCCCGTAGTCGCAATAGCGTGCCGCGTGTACCGCCCGGCCATCAGCCAATTTTACACGCCCCCCGAGTCCCCAAATGGCCGGTTGTGGCCCGACCCTGCCGTCGCGGCCGTCGCGCCGTGACGGCAGCTACCGGGGGATAAGCTGGCGCACCAGGCGATTAGCTGCCACGGCCGAATCTGACCTAGGCTGTGTGAAAACGAAATCTGATTTGGTCGTAATGCCGAGCGAAGGACGAATTTTTGCGTTTTTTGCTCTGAACGTGACCACAAGCCTCAAAATTCTGGGTGCCGTTATGCCACGCAGAGTTTTCACACAGCCTGGACCCGAAACTGCCACCGACTGTGCATCGCAGCAGTCTCACCGCGTCCCTTTTTCGTGACGGCTGTAACTCTTCTGCCAGTTCAGAAAATCGCCAATGGATTGAGCGGCGATCCTGTTCCTTTTTCGATGCGCAGCGGCGCAGCCGAGAACAGAAATTCGTAACGGTTCAGCCGCCTCGCCTGCTCGACCGCTCGCTCGAAATCGAGATTATCGAAAATGTTTATGCCCATCGCGACCAGCGCCAGCCGATGCAGCGGATTTGGGACTGATGCCGGCAAACCTGTGGGCACGACGTCGTTTGGCCCGTCGCCTCCGATGAAGGACACGCCCCGCTCTTTCAGGAAATATGCAACGTCGGCGTGATAGCCGGCGAACCCGGTTTCCCTTGGCCAAGCGCCGAGCGCGGCACGCCGCTTCCAACGCCCTGTATAGAGAAGGATGACGTCGCCTGCCGACACCGTCAAGTGCTCCAATTTTTCCAGGGCCTCGAGGTCTTCCCGATGGATCGCCGTTCCCGGCTCAAGCCACCCTCGATCAGTCGCCTTCCCCGGCAGGAGTGTCGCATCGAACAGAATGGCTCGTGTGACAATACCATCTTTCAATGCGTTGATACTTCCTTTCGGGCAACCGCCTGCGGCCGTGATGTCTTCCATCGCCACTCCGTTGTAGCCTTTGCCGTCGACCATCATGTGGCAGTCCAAGGAGTCGAGATGACTGTGGACGATGCCGTGATATGTACCCGTGTACTGGTATCTATCGGCGGTGCCTGTTGGAGCCACCGGACCCAGGGTGCGCTCCAGGATATTGGGTGCGTCCGCGGCATGTTCCTGCACGACATCATGCGCGAGCGAAACCGCCAAGCCTTCTGTGGCTAAAGCCAAGGCCTGTTTCCGCTTCGCGGGAGTGATCAGGTTGGCCGCGCCGAGCTCGTCGTCATTTCCCCATCGTCCCCAGTTTGAGAGTTCTTTCATCGCGCGGTGGAAGTCCGCTTCATTTGCCATGGTCG
>WNFR01013306.1_pt1 | contig 11591 bp, 11 predicted proteins | sample 5400221 | NCBI WGS metagenome assembly WNFR01 (sample SAMN13153357, study PRJNA577476) | soil metagenome | isolation source: 40 cm soil under Madrone tree | place: USA:California | collected 2016-06-14 | reverse complement strand
CTGGACCCCGCGTCCCGCCACGTGTCGTGCATCGCAATATATAAACGTGGCCGACGGGCCCTTTTAGCCACAACCTCCCACACAACCACATAAAGGAACGAAAGGGAAAGAAAAGGCCGCGTGATGGTGTGTTGGGGTGTAATTAGGGTGTCCAGAACGCGACGATCAAAACCGATCGATGGGGGGAAGGAAACGGAAAGAGAGAGCGAGCAGAAAAAGGACATGGTTGTCGGCGGCTCGGAGCACCCAACAAACAAGAGTTTTGTTTGTTTTTTCGTTTTTGGACGTGCTCGTTATCATTACAGACACTCTGTCTCGTTATTAATTAGGGTGCCAATGTCGCAAAGCCCCCCTTTGTTGTTCCTTTTTGTGTCCGCCGCCACATGATAATATTATAATTCATTTGCGTCCGTGCGTCCGTGCACCATGCATGCGCGTGCCAGTGGTGGGACAAAAAACGGCCTTTTCATTTGCCCCGGCACCAATCATCATCAACACCCCCCGAAACGGGGGCAAAAGATCGACTGCATCGTGAGTACAGTTACAGTTATCGCGTACCCGTTCTCTTACTGCGGCTTACGTCCCAATTGCCGATTATGTTATGTTATGTGATGTGATGGTACGTCCTCGTATCGTGCGTGCGTGCGTGCGTGGCTGATGGACGGGATGCGAGGATGCGGCTTGCGAGACATGTGCAATCGTAGCTGCGGTTCATATATGTCCTGTCGACATGGTGACGAAGAGAGAGAAAACGACGAGCGAAAGGCACGCCTCGCGGGCATGGTGGTGAAGACGAGACGGACGGACAGAGATAAGTTACGCAGGCGTTTACTATGGCCGTCGCGTTGATGGGAAAGCGGACGAGGCACCAGTGGTGGCCAGCCAGCGGCCCGAATGCCTGAACGGCGCCCACAACTCAAAAAAATAAACAAAAAGAGCCGAGCAGATAGAAGGATGCTGCGCGGTAATACGGTACTTTTTCCCTGCCGTCTGTGTACCGTATGTATTCCACGCAGCTTCCCACGCAGCTTCGGACGGACAGGTCTCTCTCGAGGAAGGTAAGGTGGCGTTGGGTGGTACAGCAAGTGCAGTAATTAGGGCCGCGTGTGGCGTGCGGGTCCTGGCCTGGCACGGCCGCCGCGCCACAGCGAGGGGTGGGTGCGGACTGAGGCTTTGCGGCAACTACGGTGGGGTGGGTGCTACGGTGCGTGCGTGCGTGGCGTGGCTTTTTACCTGTGTGGATTCAAGAAGCGAGATGGTGGCGCACACGGTAGGGCATTCGTATCAGCCCGCTCAGAACGAACTTCTCCCGGACTATCGGTCCAGGCTGGCGGCCTGAGGAAGTTTATGGCAGCGCGCCCACAGCCAAAAGCAGTACTAATGGGCTTGGGTGGCCACGTAAGTTTCTTCGATGATTGCCGAATTTATTCTTTCAATCAGCCAATTTCTCTATTCGGTGCACTGGTGGGACCCTATAGTACGTGAGCCTCATCAATCATCAATACTCGGGCTCAGTAAATTAGACAAGCGCCGATGATAAGAAAAAAAAAAATTGCCCTCACTCAGTCGCATCCTGCAAGAGGTTTCGTTGATGAACAAAAGTCAAAAAATGCCGTCAAAGAGGTACAGGACAGTCAGCGAATGAATTGGGACAGCCACTGGCAGATGCCGCTAGGCGAAATATGCTCAGCATCGCGTTCTCAGGCTTGCTAGGGCGAACACGCCACAGACAAGGGTGGTCCTAGCGTCGTAGCCGAGCGTTTTGTTGGGCCGTGATGAATAGGAGGAGCTGTGTATTTGTTTCAATTGTCCGTGCGGTTGTAACCTGTCGCCAATGATCGACAAAAAAACAACCGACGAGCCGAGCAAATACTGGATGGTCCGAGAAGAAAAGCCCACTCACCCGACAAGGTGGCTAGAGGGAAAGTTCGACAGCTCATGTAAATAAAATCCATCAAAGCACCAATTACGTCAGGCCCGAATTGACTCGGATCAAGTGAGCTTAATTGACTCACTGAGGTCTCAATACCAATATGTCAGTGAGTGGCGTGCACAATTAATCCTCTCTCTCACACAACAACGCATATATCCGGCTGTTTCTCTGCACCACTGGCAGCAGGTCACGAGAAACGTTGTGGTATGCTGCGAATTGCGGTGCAAGGCGATGGGTGACGAAAAAGTAACTAAAGGCATGATGGTGATTCAAATGTGGCAGGACTTTAATTGGGGATAACGTTATTGGGGTGACTGGAGCTCTTTTCCTGGCCGATACGTGGAGCTATATCAACTCGTGCAGGAAAGGATATAGCCTTAGTTAAGACCCGCACGACGCTCGGTCCGGTGGCGACTATGAAAACGATGAAACAAGACCAGAACCAGGAAGAATCGTTTTTCGTGCAACATCTTCTGTTTGTTCCTCAATGACGTTGAAGATCTGAAACACTCGCCTTGTGTTCCAGCGCCGTCAAGGGAGAGATTCCGAGGTCGGCTCCACTGTGCTACCGTCGTGCTTAAGCTTCATTGCAAGTTGCCGGCACAATCGTCCTCCGGTGTCTCTTGCAGTTTTCGCATCTCTTGCCGGTTTCTTCCCGTTGAATCAGAGGTGTCGCTACCGAGTCCGTCCTGTATCTGCCCTTGCTGAGGTCATAATTGCACTTCTACGTGTTCTATCGAAGGCACCGTCGAGGAGACGCTGAATAACATTACCGGTACGCTCGGGCGGACTAGTATTCTTCTCTCAGGGGCCTGAAGAACGATCCGGATCAAAAATGATAGAAGGTACGATGAGCAAACACGAGAAGGAAGCAGCGCTGCCACAGGAAGATATACACTGTCTTTGTCTTTGGATTGTCAGTGGCAGAAGGCAGCCAAGGTGCCAACCTAACCTCTCCGGGACGGGCCGGAATCAATCCTCAGCCTCAGACTTCCATCCGCATCCTCATACTCTTGTTTAAAAGAAACTGTTCACAAAGGATGCATATATATAGATAAGGCACTCTTCCAGCCAATGAGGAGCGTACAACTCGCAGCACGGTCTAAGGAAGACGCAAAGTAGCATCGTTTATCAAACGCCGGAAAGGTTTCGCACTGACACTTCAGCAATTGTCGATTAACATCTTACAGCTCTGGCGTAGATACATATCCTATATCTCGTTCTCGACCCCTCTTCCCTGAAAGTAACTGAGCGATCTCGGCTCTTCTGGGCCCGCTCTTTAAATTTAGCGCAATCTGATACGCGATTCCACCCTTGTCCTTGGCATGTACGTCTACTGTGTGTTCGACCAAAAGGTGTGCGATCTCCAGCTTCCCAAACAATGACACCCTATGCAAGGATGTTGACTGGTCCTGATTGTGTGTGTTGGGATCGGAGCTGTGATCTAGCAGTAACCATATGTCCACTCTTGTATGTAATGTGTAGTGGTGTGATCCCGCCAAAGCTCTGAGCGCTGACATCTGCATTGTGCCCGTGAAGTGTCCGAACTAGTTCAAACGTGTCCAGTGGTCATTCTTCTTGGCATCGGCGTCGGCACCGTGTTCGAGTTGCAACCACCCATAGATCCCCATCACAACGCTACGTGCAGAGGGGTGTGCTCCGACTGGCCATGAACATCTACCATCGCGCCGTGCTCCAGCAGTGACTCTGTAAAAACCCAAGTTTTGTCTACGCCATTCTCGGGTCGACTCGCAGCTACCATCTACCCTACCCGATTCGGACGGAGTTGGTAGTAGCCCACCAGTAGGTCAGATATCGCATCCTGTCACCATATCGTGGGTATGCTGGCTCCCTAGCTAGTAGACTATTATAGGGTATATGTGCAGCATGAACTCCGAGTCTACCCATGATAACGACGACAGTCGTGTATTATAGAAGATGCACACTAGTGCAATGTGGGACCCACAACGCCTATATTTATTCATGGGGAATCGCCGGGGATCGACTTCAACGTCGCGCGAAGCAGTATCAAATCGACTATGATTGATGATTGCGAGATGTGGCGAATACTGGCAATCGTCCTGCAAGGCATTAGGCCATGGTCACAAATGACGTGCAGGTCGACACTAAGAGCGCCCCTTGAAAATACGACGAGAACTACGGACATTGACAGCAGAACTGCATTCTAGCAGTGGTTACGGGACTCGGATGTCCTTCTCGTAACCTATAAATTATCTGCCATGAGTACAAGACGATGAGTTACTCTGCCGGTGACAGGTGACGGAATTCACAAAGCTACCCTCCGAAATATGGCTTCTCTTAGTTAAATTTAAATAGCTCTTCATCCACATTGCACGCGCAATGCCATAATCTCGAACCCGATAGGGTCCTGAGCTAGGGTAATTTCTTGACTTTCTCTTTGTGGGCGCATTCAACCGGCGGAGTAGACTGACGGTCTACACAAATTCATGCCGGTGTGAGAATGGTAAGGGTATACACGAGAAGGACGTGGTAGCGCAAGACTTCTCTGAGTGGGCAAGAAAGTTCCTGTGATCGAGAAGTGCCAAAGCTGCATAACCGGAGAGAACGCTCTTGGCAGCAAATTCAGTGAGGCTCAAGCACGAGGGCAGCAGTTCTTTAACGATCGACAAACCGACCCGGACCGCCATACTCCTTCGACGTTCGAGCTTCAACGTTGCTTCAACCCCGGAATCTTTCTTCGGTGGCGTCAATATGATCGAGGCCGAGTATTTCAGATCCTCGACAGGTAGTGGCGAGAAGAGATAAAAAGAGATCAACAATGACGGATGAGAGAGAAGGGCTCGGCACAAAGTGCGTACTCATTGGATCCTTGGGGTGGGTACTGTGAGTGGCGAGGCTCGAGTAGATGTCTTAAGCGGATTCATTAATGACGAGGGTTCGGACGTACTAGCTTGGCAGCCAACCAGACTTCCTTTTCTTTCAGCTATGTAGTATCTGGTTGTCGCAAAACGCCCCCTCCACAACGCACCCCGGTCTGCAATACACTGGCACTACCCTTTTTGCCAGAGATGTAGGGTTGAGGAAGGTTGCCACTCAGGCTCGCACCGCTGGCGATAAACATCCCGTTTCTTATCTAATAGGAATTAGGATGGCGTAGAAAAACCTGTGGTGGGGGGCAGAAGCTTGATGTCAGAGAGACAGGCCTACGATGGGTGTCGATTTCCCTTGGAATGTGTCGGATATTGAGAATATCAGCTCGGGGCGAGCCTTACGGCTGTCCGGGCCGTCTCGGATACCGCATCCCCAACCATCTCAACTCAACTCAGGCTCTGGCTCGAACGACGCGGATGCTACTTTGCGTCCGTCACTCAGGCTAGGCTACGGAGCTAGTTGAAGCAGACCAGGCTCGTTCTCAGATATCCACCGAGTCGCCAACTGACAGCCATCGACCGGAAGAGTATCCTGTCTAGCACAATGAATAATTTTTAATAATTTTTTTTTTAACAAGAGGTGAAAGTATGAAAGCTGTCACACCCCAGATAACGAATCCACACTTCAGCAAATGGCCGAGTCGAGTAACCCAAACGGTAGCATTTCACACTGTCGTCAAACTCGCCTTATTACGGTTTCAAGACCTCGAAATGGAGTTTTACATCTCACAGCTGACTCGGAAGAAACGGCAACCGCAATGATGCGTACGGTAGCTGCGCATATCGTGCTATCCTATGTACCTCGAAATTCACCCAGCGATCTCAGCCTTCCTGCTTCGCTGCGCAACCTGATACACAGTTTGGCCCCAATTGTCCTTGGCATGTACGTCCACTCCGCGCTCAACCAACAGGTATGCTACTTCCGTCTTCCCAAATGATGACCGATGTAATGTCGACTGGTCCTTATCGCGTACGTTGGGATCGCCGCCGTGATCCAGTAGTAACCGTCCCTGAATATTGAATCAACCATCAGCGATTAATACAGTAATACAAACGGTTCCTGTAATTCACTCTTGGTTTTCCAAAAAATCGAACTTTGCGCTATAACTTGCGGCCAAAAGAAATAAGACAAGTGTACAGCGATCATGGAGAGACCTCATACTCTATGCATCACTCCCGATTCCTTTCCTCGACAGTAATTGAATGATTTCGGTGTGCCCCATACTCAGAGCGATTTCATACGCGGTTCTGCCCCAAAAGTCTTCAGCGTGTGCGTCCCCTCCACGTTCGAGTAACAGGTGTATGACCTCCAACTTCCCCGAATGTGATGCCATATGCAATGGTGTCGACCGGCACTTATCACGTGCGTTGGGATCGGCTCCGTGATCTAACAGTAACCGTGCGATATTGACGTGTCCGTTTGCTGACGTTCCGTGTAACGCGGTTTCGCCTCCGTTGCCCTGAGCGGTAACATCCGCATCACGCCCGAGAAGTGTCCCAACAAGTTCAAGGCATCCGTTGGTGGCTGCCAGATGGAGTGGGGTCCATTGATTGTCCTTCCTGGCATTCATGTCGGCGCCGTGTTCGAGTAGCCACCGGCCCATTTCGAGCTGTCCAAATCGCGATGCGACATGCAGAGGAGTCCATCCCTTCCACCTACGGGCATTTATTTCCGCGCCGTGCTCCAGCAATGACTGCGCAACTTCGACATGATTCCCTCTTGACGCTGCGTGCAATGCCGTTCCGAAAAGGCCGCCCCTGGCGTTTACATGCTCCGAATGTTTGCTGATGAGATTCCCAACCACGCCGCAGAATCCACAAAGGGCCGCATAGTACACAGGAACTGCTTCACGACACACCAGGTACGTCTCATCTTTGGTCCAGTACCATTCCATACCGATGTCGTGGATCCGGATCCATCGCAAAAGATGGGGCTTGTCCACGTCAAATAGATCATCGATACCACCATTTAGACGTAATGACGCGTTTTCAAACTGCGCATGGTCGACCCAGTGTCGAGCAGCATAATCTGCCAGCGGAAAACGTTGCACGGAAGATTCACTTGTGTCGTCATCCAATCGCAGCAAGACGCCTAGGCAGGCTTGCGCGAGTATTGTATGCGCAGGTTCGAGGCGGATGTGATGGAAAGGAATGTCGCCAATGGCCATAGCGAGACGATCCGACATGAGGAATTCTTTGACAGAGAAATGCGCAAACTGCACCACCCACGATCTTCCGTTATGAACGATCGTGATCAAACTCGAGCAGGTTGACAGTACGGCTTGCTCCTGATCTTCCCGACGCCAGTCCGCATTCAGTTTCGGCATTCCTTCGGGCGCCCCGTCAAAGTCAAACGCAAGTACTTCCGCGAGCTCCTCAAGGCAGAGAGGCCGACTTGCGACAGTGAGACATTGCAACAGACGATGCGCATACACCCAATGTGCCTTGTTGATGTTCATCAACACACGTTTATATGTTTCGTCAAGCGATTCGGGTAAGGCCTGGAGAGTTTGTCGCAGACTTGGTGGGAAACAGTGCCGGAGAACTTCCAGTTGGCAAAATACCCATCGGAACCTGCGATAATATCTGTGACGATGACCCACCTCGAGCGAATGAACACTTACATCCCGTCGGCTTTCTCGGAGAGCGTCTCGATGACCAGCTTCTGATCCTCCTCTCGCCAATTGCCCATCCTCGCGTCAGAGCGCACCGATGAGCTAATATACTCGACGATATCCTCCTTTTGCCCAGTTTCGTCGTGCAGGGAGACTTGAAGAGACGTCAAGGGGGCCAGAGCAGATTGGATGTCGATTTCGGGGCGACTAGTGACACATATTCGAAGACTTGGGGAGGAAAGCTGGACAAGCTCCTTTACGAGCTGTACGACCAATTCCCGGGGCGATGGCATCCCAAAACTGTTCGGACACTCGTCAATTGCGTCGAGGATAATATAGACTGGGCCGTGATTGCAAGTTGTGAGTGTCTCCTTCAGAATTTGTATCAACACGTCGTCAGTCGGCTTGAGTGCACCATTGTTGTGAGTCAGGTACTCGCAGTAAAGAATGTCGCAGCAATGATTGGAACGAGCCGAAAGCTGAGAAAGAAGAGAAAGAAGTAAGTTTCGGCGATTTTTCTTATCGGTATCTCTGAAGTCGAAGTAAAAGTATGCTATGGTCGCCAGTCCAGCATCGCGCAAAGTCATGATATCACGGATGACCGCAGAGCTGGTAGAGCGCTCAGACGTCTCAATGAAAAAAAAAACACATGAGACGACGCACCAAAGAACGCTTTTCCCAGAGCCAGCTAAAGAAACAAAGTCCCATCAGAGAATACAACTCGGAGGGATTGGTCGACGTACGCTTGCCATGGATCCACAACAGGGAGCCGGACGACTTCCACACCTCGAAAAGACTAGCCCGGAAGAACCACTCTGCTGTCCCCTTGTGCTGAGCGCCGCAAAGGATAATATGATTTGTGGATGGATCGGGAGACGAGAGCCACCGCCGGAGGTCCTGTCGCCACTGGTTCCCTGTAGGAACATTTCAGCGTCAATAAGCAACAAGAGTAGGAGTTACGGTGACCACGAACGCTTTACTTCGTCAACATTGCTCAGCATGAGTTGCATAATTGCTCTCGACTCTCGTGCTGTCTGTTGCACGACTACTTTGGTCTCTTTTCCATCTGGCCATATAAACGTTCGCAACGGAATCTGCAGGAAAAGTGCGTGACGCACCATTGAGTACCAAATTGACCGTATCGCTGACACCTTTCACTTTGTCGTTGTGTGTGATCTTCAGCAGTTGCGCAGTTGCCATCCGAACTTCGTCCTGCGTCAATTTGTCCAACCTTTTCAGCGCATCCTCGATATCCGTCCTTCCCACCAGCTTTTTCATATATTTTTCTGATCAACAATTAGCGAAGTCGATACAGATACAAGAATATTGGAAGCTCACTCGCTCGGCCCTGCTTTATCTCCTTTGTTGCAATAGCCAGGATATTCAGAACTTCCACCATAATCTTCACGATGATGTCTGTCATCGCCCCAGTTGGCGGGACCTCCGTATAGGTCTCTAGACGTTTGAAAAAGTTCTCGATTCGCTCAAACATGTCGATCAACGCCTCTTGAGCCGCACTGACATCCTTGACCGCCTGGAGTACTTAGGTGTTTGGCTCGGCTGCGAGATTTCGAGAATGGCACCGACCTGGAGAAGGACACCGGCACCCGCGAATATCACTTTTGCGGGCGAGAAGACCTGCGTCCGAATCATCACCGTTAGCGCGTATTCAGAAAAACGTGTCACCTTGAAACCTACCAAACCTACCCCTTCGCCGAGAGTAGCCGAGAACGCGAGAAGGACATTGACTGTGGGATCGGGCCATTTTGTCAAAATTTCGTTGCTTTTTTGAGCTCGATCGAAGTCTTCAACTTGGCTTTGAAGCGCGGCAAGAATTGACGCCGGGGAGTCGCACTTCTGAAGCTGGGAGGCGAGAGGATGAGCGAGGAGGTCCCTCTTCGTTTGTTTCTCGTATGCTTTCAATGCGGCAGAGAAGATTGACTGAAAGTTTGCAGAGGATGACGTCGCGGTTACAGTAGGGGTCGAAGACATGGTGCCACAAGGGGAAGGGTTCGATGTGGTGGATGGGGAGAAAACGATGCTGTTGAGCGTGGCGTGGTAGCACGGCCTCACGGCCGACCAATGATGAGCCAATTGGCCCCGAAATGCTTGACAGTAGGCGCTCGGTGTCTGATAACGATGACTTCATGACGGACTCAGTGACCACACTCAAAGATTTCACGGGGAGGGATTCCAGTGATGATACCCCAGGGCGGGTGACAGACGAGCCTCAGGCTTGCAATACGATATGCAAGCGTACGGTACCACACGGCATGGATTTACTGTAAGCCACGAAATGCAGCTGGATATTAATCGGGTCACCCGTGGTGAGTGATTGTTTGGCGTCAGTAACGAGAACGGACGAGGACGAGGACCCTCAATTGCAACTCATCGCCGGGCCGGGCACTACTTCACCTTAGCGTCAAACCAACATTCTAATTTCCCATTGACATGTTCAATTAAATTTCAAGAATAACGATGGCCTTCCGACTGATGTCCTGCCGATTGGCTTTCCCTCAGGCTGGCAGAAAATTCTGCACATGCGTGACGTCCTTGGCACACAACAAAGTCGCACAGCGTTGTTCGTGTCTGGTCTTTTCCGACAGCTTTTCCGCTGCCCCGCAGGTATAACGAGTTTGGACACAGCACAACGGTTTACTGCCAGTTGACAAGAAACGATGCATCAAGTAGCAGGCTGAGTGACGCCAGCCTAAGCACAACTTGGTTGGGATTCTTGGGAAGTATTGGTCCTAAGCAGCGTCGCGCTGCAGCCATTCAAGTTTGTCCTGCTACCGTAGCGCAACACTCGTCTGTCATCCGCACTGGTGTAATTATTCTTGCGGAACTTTTGAGTGCGTTTCGAGTCTGTCAGTCTGTCATGAAGTCATTGTTATCCGACGTCGAGCGCCTATCAAGCATTACCGTCGTCTCTGGCCCATAATTTGTTTGCCGCGAGGCTGTGCTACCGTGCCTCGCCCACCTCTTGTCCAGCTCTGCTTGAACGCAGAATCGTCCTCACCTCATTCTCCCCTCCCTACATCGAACCCTTCCCCTAGTGTCATCATGTCTTCGACTTCCACTGTAAACGCGACGTCATCCTCTGTAAACTTTCAGTCGATCTTCTCTGCCGCATTGAAAGCATACGAAAAGCAAACCGTGACGAAGAGGGACCTCCTCGCTCATCCTCTCGCCTCCCAGCTTCAGACGTGCGACTCGACGACTTCCGTTCTTGCCGTGCTCCATCGCCAAGTTGAAGACCTCGATCAAGCTCGGAAAAGCGACGAAAATTTGACAAAATGGCTCAATCCTACCGTCAACGTCCTTCTAGCGTTTTCTGCTATGCTCGGCGAAGGGGTTTGTATGGTTAGTTCCAGGGTAATATTATTTTCTGAATACGTGCTAATAGCGAGGACGCAGGTCTTCTCACCCGCAAAAGTGATATTCGCGGGTGCCGGTGTCCTCCTCCAGGTCTGTGTCGTTCGACATCTCGCAACCGAGCCTAACACCAAGCACTTTAGGCAGTCAAGGACGTCAACGCAGCTCAGGAGGCCCTGATAGACTTGTTTGAACGCATCGAGAGCTTCGACGACAAAGTAACGAGAATCTATGACTGCGTCAAAAGCGTCAACGACAAAGTAATGAAGTCAAACGACGGTGCACAAGTTGTCCATGCCAAGGTGATGAAGATTAATGACGGTGTCAAGGGAGTTGATAGCAAAGTAACGAGCATCAACGAGGAGGTTAAAGGCGTCAACGACAAGTAAAAAATGTCAGCGATACAGTCAATTTGGTACTCAATGGTGCGTCATGCTCGACTATTTACGCTGATTCCATCGTGAGCGTTTATATGACCAGATGGAAAAGAGACCAAAGTAATCATGCAACAGACAGCACGAGAGTCCAGAGCAATCATGCAACTTATGCTGAGCAATGTTGACGAGGTGAAACGTTCGTGGTCGCCGTAATACCTACTATCGTTGCTCTTTGACGCTGAAATATTCCTACAGGGAACCAATGGCGACAGGACCTCCGGCGGTGGCTCTCATCTCCTGATCCTTCCACAAATCACATCATCCTTTGTGGCGCTCAGCACAAAGGCACAGCAGAATGGTTCTTCCGGGCCAGTCCTTT
>WNFR01006896.1_pt1 | contig 11591 bp, 10 predicted proteins | sample 5400221 | NCBI WGS metagenome assembly WNFR01 (sample SAMN13153357, study PRJNA577476) | soil metagenome | isolation source: 40 cm soil under Madrone tree | place: USA:California | collected 2016-06-14 | reverse complement strand
TCCGGCGGCAGAGTTGAGTTCATCATCGCATCAGCCAAGACGTCGAGCGCAGTAGCGACGCCGTCCTTCGGCACGTCGATCCAAAAAACCGTGCGATCGAATGACGTGTAGGCATTGATGTAACCGCCGACATCCTGGATTTTTTGCGCGATCACATTGGTCGATCGTGTCTTCGTGCCTTTGAAGAGCATGTGCTCGAGGATGTGGGACAAGCCGGCGCCGAGATGTTGGTCCTCATCGATGCTGCCCGTGGCGCACCACGCCTGCACACTTGCCACCGGGGCGCTGTGATCCTCCTGCACGATAATCGTAAGCCCATTGGGCAGTACCCATTTTTGCGCTGAGCTCGGCGGAAAAGTGATCACCGTCGAATCGTCGGCGGGGGCGGCTTTCAAATTTGCAGAACTAAACATACTCGCGACGACAAGCGCCAGGCTCGGCGCGAATCGAATCATACGGATTTTGGCACTGTCAGTTCCGACGGAGGTTTTCCGGCCTTTGGTTTCGCTGGCGTGAACGGCTTCACAAAAGCCGCTTCAAAATCATAGACGTTCTTGAAATCCTCCAATGAATCTTCCTCTGTCTTCCCGAAAATGCCCGCTTCAATCAGGTTGAAAACCATGTGCCCGATATCTTCGCAGCAGTGAATTCCCCAGGAGGAAAATACCGTCATCACCATCGGCCCGAATTCCTGCAGGGCATATCGCCGCACCCCCTCCAGCAACTCCGGTCCGGCCACATGGCGCACCGTCGCGCCTTTGATTTTCTTCTGCTGTTTCGTCGTGAAATCAAGCGCGTCGCGCAAAAACACATAAGCATCACGCCCGTAACGCGGATCGCTGGCGACAATCGAATCAAGAGCTTCGGTAAATCCAATTTTCTGCATGGGAATGAAAAAGGCGCGGTTTAGTCGCGCGGCATATGATAATCAGCAACTACAGCGCAAGCAACTGCGCTGCAAGATTACGTCTAATCTTCGAATTGTTCCGCGAGCGAATCGAGATAAACCGACAGCGCGTCCCGCCGCCGCGGAGCAGGTATCTGCGAGTCCCCCGCCGCTTTAAGGTAATCGGCGAATACGCCACTACGACTGTTCGCTTGCGTCGCTTCGAACCAGTTCATGTAATCATCGACGTCGTTCATGCGGGCGACGAGTTTCGTGTGTGTCATCTGTAGACGCGCAAGACGCTCAATAATCCGCTTGCGTTTACCACGCGCCAGCAGCGCCGCGATTTGCTGGTACTCCCGCACAATCGGGCGCATGACTGGATTCGCCCGGATTGTAGACAAGACTAAATTCTGGCTCAATTCATTGAGTGCCATCTTCTCCGCCACTGAAGGCTTTCTCTGTGCAAGTTCGCTGAGTTGCACCTGTTTGGGTGATTTTCCGGCGTCTGGAGTCTTTATGCGTAACAATTCATTCAGCCGTTGTTCGCTTTCGGCGAAGGTGAGCAACTGATAACTTTGCGCGTCGCCTAGTCGCACGACGGCCGATTGCCAGGTTTTTTCCACGTCTTCGCCTAACAGTGGAAACTGCGCCTTCAGATCGGCGAGCGGGTCGTTTGAGGCGCGCGCTAAATTGTGGATGTACCGCGCCAGTCGCGAATGCCCGTCTATTCCGCCCACAAGCAATTGCACAAGCGAAAGCGAATACGCGCGATAAAGCAGGCGGCCCGGTGAATCGACCAACGCGGGACGCTGTTGGAGAAATTTCTCGAGCGACATCCGTTTAATCGACACCAAAAGTGCTTCCACAAGCGGTCCGCGATCACGCCCCGGCGTGAGCGCAAGCACGCCTTCGAGTAACCAATCTGGCGGCTCGACGAAGGCCGTGCCAGGGGCGACGTCGGGTTCACTCCGATAAATCATTTCCAACAGAATCGCCCGCAGCAGTTCGCGCTCCACCAGGCTGGCGTCAATGTTTTCGCCGATGGTCAAATCGAACTGGAGCTTTGGGCCAAAACCAGTCTGGCTAAACCGCAACGCGGTCGGTGGAATTTCCGGCAGATTTGCCTGCGCAGATTGCAAATTGACGACGATCGGCGTTTTCCACCCGTCGGGCTGTCGTAACAAGACGAGCAAATTGGCCTTGGTCTGCTCTGCCAGCTCAGAAACCGCGCCGCGCAACGTAGTATTGGCACCGTAGATGATGAATTGCCGTGAAGGACTCACGGTGCGCGCCAATGTTGCCGCACAGAGCGATTGAGCGGAGACGAAGATCGACAGAAGTATGAAGATCGCGCGACAGATGGTCTTCATCTATACCAGCCAATAATATGCGCAGAACACGAATCTGCGGCGAGATTTTTTCACTGCCAGGCGGAAAAATATCGAGACTCTCCCGGCTTTGCGGGGTATAATTTGGAAATACTCAAATAATCTATGAACACGAAACTCGTACTTTTCTTAAGTTGCTTCGCGGCAGTGGCGCTGACGGCTTCGGCTGTAAACGCTGATCCGCGCGGCGGCGGACATGGCCGACATTTTAGCTCGATGTCGCGGGGTGGCCAGACGTTCACCCGAAGCGGAGCGACATTCAGCCGCAACACATCGGGAACATTCGGCAACTGGAGCGGTCGCAACTGGAGCGGTCGCAACTGGAGCGGCGGTAACTGGAGCGGCGGTAATTGGAGCGGCGATTGGCGTCGTCATCATCGATTCTCCAATAATCAGTTCGTCTTCTTTGGCGATTTTGGTTATCCGTTTTTCTACGGGTATCCCTATTACGGCTACGGCTATGGTTACCCCTACGGGTATGATTATTACGGCGGGTACGGATACGGCTACGGCGATCAGGGATACGGCTATGGCGATCAGGGATACGGCTACGGCGATCAGGGATACGGCTACGGCGATCAGGGGTACGGCTACGGCGGTCGTAACCGCGGAGGGTCCTCGGTTGGGCAACTGCAGCGCCGGCTGGCTCGGGCAGGATACTATCACGGCGCTATTGATGGAATCATGGGACCAGAAACGCGACGCGCGATTCGGGCGTACGAACGCAGCCACAATGACCGCGAGTACGGCATGACCGATCGCTACTAGGTTCTGGTGACAATCGGCCCTGGTTGATCCCGCGTTCGATTGTCGATCTTTCGGTTGGTTGACCGGCGGACTCGCAGGGGCGAAAGGGCGAGCCGCCGGTTGTCCTATTTCGACCCCATCAGTGCAAGCGAAGCGGAGACTTGCCTTTGAGCCTCTTCAAGCTCATCCGCTCGGTTCTTTTCCGGGCTTTTTCTCAGGCATCTTCGTCGATGTAGCCGGCGAAGTCTTGCTACCAATTTCCTTGGCGGTGGTCGATTTTTCCGCTGCAGCCGGAGTGGATGGCGCTTCTTTTTTGGCGGCCTCTTTGTATGAGTCACTTCGATAATCTGTGATGTAAAAGCCGGAGCCCTTAAAGATAAGGCCGGCACCGGTGCCGAGTAGGCGCTTCACTTTCCCGTGTCCCCATTTCGGCAGCCGGCAAAGGTTCTTTGGGCACTCGCGCAATGGTTCATCGCGCATTGACTGAAACGCTTCAAAATTCTGCCCGCATTTTTGACAAGAATACTCGTAGGTGGGCATGATTTTAGAATTGGCGGACGGCGACCGCGGTCGGAAGTCTGCATTAAACCATGCACAATTCAAGGCTGGTCACTCTCGTGCAGGTCGAATTTTTTACCTAAACTTTCCAAACCGCAAGAGCCTCTTCCTTGACATTTCGCATTGCTTGCGCATTAGGAAGTCCATCCAAAAATTTCTTATGCTCAGTTCGTTTTATCGCAATTGGTCGCCGGCAGTTTCTGCTGCTCTCCTTCTTTTGGCGGCTGGTTGCGGGGAAGATCCCCGTTTCTCGACCAAGACGCAGTATCTTGGCGGTATGTACGGAAACGCTCCCGCCGGCCCCTCACACGATACTGTCTCATACTGGGACGGAGACGGGATTGAGGGGAAACCCTCTATTAAGATCAGTCTCGGGGAGCAACGCGCCTATTTTTACAAAAGCGGTGTGCTTGTCGGCGTTTCCCAACTCTCGACTGGCCGCGAAGGACTAAATACTCCCTATGGACACTTCTCGATCATTCAGAAGGACATCAATCATGTCTCCAGTCTATTCGGTGACTACGTCGATTCGGCGGGCAACGTAGTTGTGCCCAACGTTGATGTAACGAAGGATCCGAAACCGCCGGGCGCTCATTTTAGGGGGACGCCAATGCCTTATTTTATGCGCATCGTGTCAGGGACAGGAATGCATGCCGGTTATTTGCCGGGTTACCCAGCTTCGCACGGATGTATCCGGATGCCTGAATTTATGGCGGAAAACTTTTTCAAGTCTGTGTCGACCGGAACGCCAGTCACAATTACGAACTAGGTTTTTCCGTAGAAATCGGCATCCGGGCTTGCAGAAGTTTCGCCACGGCGGCATTCTCATCGTTCCGCCGCTCGAAACATGATCATCATCACGCAGCCGAACGCCACCGAGGAACAGATCAATCGGATCGTCACTCGTGTCCGTGAGTTCGGATTGGACGCACAAATCAGTCGCGGCGCGTCGCGAGTCATCATTGGTGTGATCGGGCCTGAAGCACTCCTTCGCGAAAAACCGCTTGCTGCGATGCCGGGCGTCGAAGCGATCGTCCCGGTGCTGAAGCCCTACAAACTCGCCTCGCGCGAATCCCGCGAAGCCTCATCGGTGGCGATTGGTGGCGTCCAAGTGGGGATGAACGAAGATGTCATTCTAATTTCTGGCCCATGTTCGGTCGAAAGCAGAGAGCAGATTTTCTCAATCGCAAAAATCGTCAAAAAATCGGGCGCAAAAATCTTGCGCGGCGGCGCATTCAAACCGCGCACTTCGCCGTACAGTTTTCAGGGCCTGCGCGAGGACGGCCTTCGGTTTCTCGCTGAAGCGCGCGCGGAAACAGGCCTGCCCGTGATCACCGAAATCATGGATCCGCGCGATCTGTTCGTGATTGAAAAATACGCGGACTGTCTCCAGGTGGGCACGCGTAACATGCAAAACTTTTCACTCTTGAAAGAGGTGGGCCGCAGCAGATTGCCCGTCCTGCTCAAGCGCGGATTCAGCGCCACGATCAACGATCTGATCATGAGCGCTGAGTACATTCTGAGCGAAGGCAATATGAACGTGGTCCTCTGCGAGCGCGGTATTCGCACATTCGAGACGGCGACACGCTACACGCTCGATCTCAGCGCCGTTCCGCTCTTGAAATCCAAAACACATTTGCCGGTAATTGTCGATCCAACCCACGCGATCGGACTGCGTAAATTCGTTCCGCAAATGTCCCTCGCCGCGCTCGCCGCCGGTGCGGACGCACTCATGATTGAAGTACACGATTCCCCGGAACTGGCTAAAAGCGACGGCGATCAAGCGCTTACGCCGGAAATTTTCGCGGATCTCGTCCCGCGTCTCCGCGCCGTGGCCGCGGCTATTGGCAGGAAGCTCTAGCTGTTCCACTCGACGTCGTTCCCGCGAGCAACTTTGAACTTCGAGCTCTTTTCGGCGACACCTAACCCGTGCAGAAATCGGGATACGCAGAGCTTCTAGAGATCGTTACGGAGAGCGAACCAATTGCGCGCAAACTTCGAGCAATCAAGAAAGCGCAATGGCCGGTGTGGTTTTCGCATGTAGTCGAGCCAGCGCAGGCTTTTCTAGTCGCCGCTATCGCGTCCAAGATCGATAAGACGATCTGGGTCCTCTGTCCGAGCGTCCATTCCCAGGAATTGCTCTATGAAAGTTTGCTCAACTGGCAGCCGAATGCGCTTTTTCTGCCGGAAGCGGAATTCGCCGCGATCGAAAATATTCTGCCAGACCCGGAAATCGCGGCCGAACGCCTCGCAGTGCTCACGCAACTTGAGCGTAAGCAGTCCCGGCAGCTGATCATCGTAACACGCGCCGGTCTCGATCAAGCTGCTCCCACACCCAGCGCGCTTCAAACTGCCTTCGTTCAGCTTCGACGCGGAACAAACGAAAAAATGGAGCGTATCCTCGAACAGCTCGCCGGAGCCGGTTATGAACGCTTAGCTCAAGTCACAATGCGCGGACAATTCGCAGTGCGCGGCGGAATTGTTGATCTTTATTCATGGCAAGCATCGTTACCGTTGCGCCTCGAATTTTTCGGCGACGAAATTGAATCTTTGCGCGAGTTCGACATCGATACCCAGACTTCGGTACGTGATTTAAATTCCGCTGATATTTTGCTCGGAGCGGTGGATGATGGAAGGGGGACCGTCCGCGATTATCTGGCACGCGATCATCTTCAGATCGACATCGAGCCGGACAAAAATTCCAGCGCTCACATTCAAATCAGCGAAGGCTGGATTGAAGTCGGTCCAGAAGATTTCAGTGGCGCGTTTCAAGATTGCGAAATTGGCGAATTCGCAATTGGTGATCTCATGCTCGTGGAAGCAAAACGCGCGCAATTTGCCGCGCGCTTGAATGAATGGCGCACGAACAAGGCGAAGATCGTCATTTATTTCCAGACCGAGGGCGAGATTGAGCGTTTTCGTGAAATCATGGGCGAGAAGAAAGTGCTCGACGATGTGGATCTTGTCGAAGGCACTCTCGCCCGCGGATTTTGTTTCCCGGCCGCCAATCTTGTCGTGCTCTCGGCCGCGGAATTATTCGGAAGGTTGGCCGCCCATGGGCGCCGGCGATTGCGACGCGCAGAACGTCATCGTGCGCAGATCGATTTTAGCGAACTTACCGAAGGCGATTTCGTGGTGCATCTCGAGCACGGCATCGGAAGATTCCTCGGGCTGCAAAAATTTGGTAGGGCGCGACCTGAGTATGTCCCGAGCGCAGTCGAAGGAGGCACGCCGGAGAACGATGGAGCGGACCATGAGCTTGGCGAGGTCCTTGCAATCGAGTTTGCTGATGAAGCGAAGCTCTATGTCCCACTCGAGCAAGCATATCTCGTGTCCCGCTACGTCGGTGTTGGAAAAAAATCTCCGCCTCTAAGCTCGCTTGGCGACGCGAAGTGGACACGCGCCAAGAAAAATGCCGCAGCATCTATTTTCGATTACGCCGGCAAAATGCTCGCGCTTCAAGCTGAGCGTCAGACGCATGCCGGCCACGCATTTGCTCCCGACACTAAATGGCAATCCGAGTTTGAGCATTCGTTCCCGTTCCGCGAAACGCCGGATCAACTGAAGGCGATCATCGACACGAAGATCGACATGGAGCGTGCGCAGCCGATGGACCGCTTGATCTGCGGCGATGTCGGCTTTGGCAAAACTGAAGTCGCGATTCGCGCCGCATTCAAAGCGGTGATGGACGGCAAGCAGGTCGCAGTCCTCGCGCCGACCACCGTTCTCGCCCAACAACACTTCGAGGTCTTTCGACAGCGCATGCTCGATTACCCCGTGCGCATCGAAATGCTTAGTCGTTTTCGTTCGCAATCGGAACAGAAGAAAATCTTGCAGCTGTTACGTGAAGGCGGAGTCGACATCGTGATCGGCACGCACCGGCTCATCTCCGGCGACGTTGTCTTTAAAGACCTCGGCCTCGCCGTTATCGATGAAGAGCAGCGCTTTGGCGTTTTGCACAAGGAGAAATTCAAGGAGGTTTTCAAACTTGTCGATGTCCTGACGCTCTCCGCCACGCCGATTCCGCGCACGCTCTACCTTTCGCTGGTGGGCGTGAAAGACATGTCCACGATTGAGACCCCGCCACTTAACCGCTTGCCGGTGGAAACGGTAGTGTCCGGCTACGATGAGCGGCTCATTCGCGACGCGATCAGTCGCGAACTTGAGCGGCAAGGTCAGATTTTCTTTTTGCACAACCGAGTAATGACGATCGAGCGCGCGCGGGATCGTATTATCGATCTTTGTCCGCAGGCCAACGTTGAAATCGGACATGGCCAGATGAATTCGGACGAACTCGAAGCAGTCATGGCACGATTTATCAGCGGGAAAATCGACGTGCTTGTTTGCACGACGATTATCGAGAGCGGCCTCGATATCCCAAACGCCAACACCATCATCATCGATCGTGCGGATCGGTTTGGTCTCGCCGACCTTTATCAATTGCGCGGGCGCGTCGGGCGGGCCGAGCACAAAGCGTACGCTTATCTGCTTTTGCCGCGCGAGATGATGACAATTGGCGCAGCGCGCAAGCGGATCAGCGCCATCAAACAATACAGCTCGCTGGGCGCCGGTTTCCGCATCGCGATGCGCGACCTCGAGATTCGTGGCGCGGGCAGCATTCTCGGGACAGCACAAAGCGGCCACATTATGGCAGTCGGTTTCGACTTATATTGTCAATTGCTCAAGCAAGCCGTTGCTCAGCGCCAAGGTGAGAAAGTGCTGCTTCGGTTAGATGTCGATCTTCGGCTCGATTTCGTCGCCACGAATGAAACCGAATTCATTCATCTCGGGCCGGAAGCACGCGTCCCCGCTTTTGTTCCAACCAGTTTTATTGCCGATCCGGCGCTGCGTATTCGAGCTTATCGCGATATCGCGGAAATCACGACACACGAGCAACGCGAGCGTTTGGTCCGCGATTGGCGCGATCGCTTTGGACCATTCCCGCCCGCGGTGGACAATTTGTTCGTTCTAGTCGAAATCAAACTGGCCGCTGCAAAATCGGACGTCAGTCGCGTGGAAGTGCGTGAACGCAAGTTGATGTTAACCCGGCGCGGGGACTTTATACTTGTCGCGGGCAAATTCCCCCGTTTAGTTGCAGCCGAAATCGAACAGCATCTTGGAGAAATTCTGGAGCTGATCAAGAAACTATGAGACACATCATTCGTCCATTTGCTATGGCTTTGCTGGTGGTGGCTGGCCTTGCGCTATCCTCGCTTTGCCGCGCCGCGTTTTCCGCAGAGCCCCAAGTCGTTGACGGCATTGCTGCGGTCGTGAACACGGAGGTGATCACATACTCGCAAGTGCGAGAGTTGTCCGCGCCACGGGAGAAATTGCTGCGTTCGCAATACACGGGCGAGGAGCTTCAAAAGCAACTAAAGCAAGTGCGAGAGTTGGCCCTTAAAGATTTAGTTGATCGACGCCTCATCGTACAGGCGTTTAAAAAGGAGAGTTACGAAATTCCGGATCATTTTGTTGATCAGCGGATGCACGAGATTATCCGGGAGTCATTCGGCGGCGATCGCAACACGTTTATCAAGACGCTGGAGGCGCAGAACTACACGCTGGGCGAGTTCAAAGAAAAGGAGATGGAAAGCATGATCGTGCAGGCGATGCGCGGTAAGAACGTCAAGAAAAGCCTGATCATTTCGCCGCCCAAAATAGAAGAATACTACAAGAAACATCGCGACGAATTCACCACCAAGGAGCAGGTCAAGCTGCGCATGATCATGATTCCCAGCCACGCCGATACCGGGAATTCCGCGGCACAAAAAGCGCTGGCTGAAGAAGTGCTCGGCAAACTCGCCAGCGGCGCCGGGTTCGAGCGGATGGCGCAAATTTATTCCGAGGACAGTACGCGCGATCTGGGCGGCGATTGGGGCTGGATCGGACGCAAAACACTCGCGGGCCCGCTCGAAAACGTTGCTTTCAAAGTCCCAGTCGGACGAATCAGCAATATTATCGATTACGCCGGCAATTACTACATTCTCAAAGTCGAAGACAAGCAAGGTGGAGACACCCGATCGCTGGCGGAAGCTCGGCCCGAAATCGAGAAAAAACTAATCCAGCTGGAAGCCCAAGGTTTACAGGAACGCTGGATCGCCAGTCTGCGCGCCAAGGCTTACATCCGAACATTCTGAAATTCGCAGTTCGTAGTTTAATGTTCGATGTTGGATGAAGCGCGCATCCGCTTGCTAGGTCGTGTGAGATTGATGAAGATGTGCGATGCAACCGAGCATCGGCATCACACTCGGCGACTGCGCCGGGATCGGCCCGGAAATTGTCGATCTTGCGCTAAAGTCCGGGCATCTGCCCGATTCGGCTGAATACAAAATTATCGGGAAATATCCCGATTGCTCGTTAGGCCAGCCGACGGTCGAGACCGCACGCGCCGCAGCGGCGGCACTTGAAGAAACCGTAACGCTGGCGCGCAAGGGCGAACTCGATGCCGTCGTAACGGGTCCGATTCACAAAGCGCGGATGTACGCAGCCGGCTTTAAATTCCCCGGACAAACGGAATTTTTCGCCGAGCGCTGCGGTGTGAAAAATTTCGCAATGTGTTTGACCGGCGGAAAACTCACCGTGGCACTCGTCACCACGCATATTTCGCTGAGCGAAGTTCCACGCGCGCTGGAGCGATCCGAGATCGTTCGAGTGGGCTTATTGCTCGTCGATTTTCTCCGTGGCCGATCTATCAACGCACCGCGAATCGCGGTCGCAGGTTTAAACCCGCACGCCGGCGAATCCGGAAAAATCGGGCGCGAGGAAATCGAATTCATCGCGCCAGCAATCGAAGAATTGCAATCCGCAATCCGCGATAAAGGCCCGTCCGGCTCGGACCAATCCGCAGTTTTCAGCGGGCCTCTCTCGCCCGATACAGTTTTCCATCGCGCCGCCGAAAGTGAATTCGATGCCGTGCTCTGCATGTATCACGACCAAGGTTTGATTCCACTGAAGGTGCACGCCTTCCACAGCGGCGTGAACGTTACGCTCGGTCTGCCGTTTCCTCGCACCAGCCCCGATCACGGCACGGCCTTCGAGATAGCTGGCAAAGGCATCGCGCGACCCGACAGTATGATCGCCGCGATTAATCTGGCAGCGGAACTGGCGCAAGCCGCCAAACGTAAATGAAAAATCTTGTCCCGCGTTCCTGCTTTCCTTAGCGATCCGATTTCATCGCATGACAATCGACAAGTACATCTCGGTCTTTAATCTTGGGTTGCAAAACACGTTTGTTTATCGCTGGAATTATTTCCTGCGCGCGCTCTTTGGGCTGATTCCGCTCGCCGGCACCGTCTTTCTGTGGGCCGCCATTTTCAAAGAGCGCGGCGGCGGTCTCCACGGCTACGATTACGGATCGATGATTTACTATTATTTGCTGGCGATTCTGGTGAGCAATCTGGTCACGCCGACGGAAGACGAATGGCAGATCGCCGCCGACATCCGCGAAGGACAGATCAATTCGCTGCTTACCAAGCCGATGAGTTATCTCGCGTATCGCTTCAGCATTTTTATGAGCGGCCGCCTTGTTTACACATTCGTTACGTTGCCGCCGATGGCGCTGATCTTTATCTATTTCCGGCGTTACATCGCGCTGCCCGATCACGCGCTGACCTACGTCTATGCCTGCATCTCGACGTTAATGGCGGCGTTCATGCAATTTTTCATCACCTACAGCCTGGCCATGATGGCCTTCTGGATTCTGGAAATCTCGACCATCGTGTTTATCGTTTATTCCTTCGAATATTTTCTCGGCGGCCAAATGTTTCCCATCGACATCATGCCGTCTGCGATTCAGGCCGTGATGAAATGGCTGCCGTTCTATTACGAATTATTTTGCCCGATCGCCATTTTCCTCGGGCGGTTGCAGGGCGCAGCGCTCGTGCAGGCACTGGCGATTCAAACCGGTTGGCTCCTTCTCACCTGGGCCGCCGCGCGCGCCATGTGGAAACGCGGCCTCGGACATTATCAAGCCGTCGGCGGATAAGCAAACAAGATCAGCTGCCGTCAGG
>WNFR01006895.1_pt1 | contig 11591 bp, 8 predicted proteins | sample 5400221 | NCBI WGS metagenome assembly WNFR01 (sample SAMN13153357, study PRJNA577476) | soil metagenome | isolation source: 40 cm soil under Madrone tree | place: USA:California | collected 2016-06-14 | reverse complement strand
ACGCAGGGATGTGGGACAACCGCTTCTAACTCATCGCCTAGGGCCAAGCTGATCGTCAAAACTTCCAGGGCCTGGCCGCGAAACAGCGCCAAGGCGCGATGCGAAGGGATTGTGCGTATCGTTTCCGTATAATCGTAGTAGTCGCGGAATTTTTCCGCCTCGGCGCTTTCTTTACCCTTCGCTACTTTGGAGGTCACGACGCCCTGCTCCCACATGCGCGTGCGCAGCTTCGCTAACAGTTCGGCCGTCTCGGCAAATCGCTCGACGAGAATGTCGCGCGCGCCGTCGAGCGCGGTCTTGATGTCCGGTACGCCGTTCTCGGCCGCGGGTTTGTCATTGACATACTTCGCCGCTTCCGCCTGCGGGTCGAGCGTGGGATTAGCAAACAGGGCATCGGCTAGCGGCTCCAACCCGGCCTCGCGCGCGATCTGCGCGCGCGTGCGCCGCTTGGGCTTGTAGGGCAAGTAAATATCTTCCAGCGCCTGCTTGGTCGCCGCCGCCTCGACGGTATTGCGAAGCTCATCGGTGAGCTTGCCCTGCTCCTCGATGGACGCCAATATCACCGCGCGCCGCTCTTCCAACTCGCGCAGATAGAGCAGCCGTTCTTCGAGATTGCGCAGCTGCGTGTCGTCGAGATTGCCGGTAACTTCCTTGCGGTAACGAGCGATGAACGGCACCGTCGCGCCTTCATCGAGCAACCCCACCGCCGCGGCAACCTGTTGCGGCCCGGCTCTCAGCTCTTTGGCGATGACTTGAACAATTTTGATTTGTGCTGCTTCTGAAATGGCATTGGTCATGGGATAAGGTCCGTCGATACAGCGGAATTATTTTGTCGAATTTTAGCGGATGAGATACGCGATGGTCTAAAACTTAACAACAACCGGGTAGGAATTTAGCAGAACAATGACTCGGCTTCTAGACCCGAAGTCGACAGACCGTAGCACGAATTATACTTAGCGAGAAGAAATAGATTGATTCCCGAGTCACTGGAAGTGTAGATAAGGGCTTCGTCATGATGGACGACCGAGTTTATTCGCGCGGACTGGCACTAAGGAGATCAAGATGAAAAACGTTTTGCTGATCCTCATCACTTTATACGCTGCCTCAAGTGCTTCTCGTGCGTTCAGCCAGAGCAACCCGGTCTATATTCAGTTTTCGCCCGCCGCCGTAAAAGGCGCACTTTACCAGCCCGACGCGCCGCAGCCGCCCGCCCACGTCGCGATTTTGGTGATACATCGGACATCCAATGTGATGGGGAGCTTGGCCTGCACCGAGCTTGCCAAGCGCGGCTTCAAGGTTCTGTGCATGAACCCGCGGTCGGATAACAACGAAGCTCTAGTGAAGTGGGAAACCATCGCTCTCGACGTGAAATCGGGAGTGAACTTTTTGAAGAAACAGCCGGGGATTACGAAAGTTCTGCTGTTGGGTGGCAGTGGCGGCGGACCAACCATGAGCTTTTATCAAGCCGTGGCGGAAAACGGGCCATCTTACTGCCAGGCGCCGAATAAAATTATCAAGTGCGGTAATGACCTCGCAGGACTGCCGCCGGCGGATGGCATCATTTTCCGCGACGCTCACCCAGGCAATCCGGTCATCGCTGGAGTGAGAAATTTGAACCCGGCGGTTGTTAATGATGCGGCGATCATCAAAGAGAACCGGCCGGTGCAGATCGATCCCGCCCTGGACCCGTTCAATCCGAAGAACGGCTACAATAGCAGCGGGCCTTCGAAGTATTCCGACGAGTTCAAGAGAGCCTATTTCGAGGGACAGGCGAAGCGAATGAACCGCCTGATCGATTTGGCGCTGGAGAGATTGCGCCGGATCGAGGCGAGCGAATATCCGACCGACGACGCCCCGTTCATTATACCCAGAGGCGACGCCGCGAAACTTTTCCAACTCGACTTGAGCATTCTGCGCAGCACCGTCCGTCCCGGTAAGTTGCTCAAGAACGACGGAACCCTCGACGCTTGCTGCGTCATCCAAAGCGTGCGAGTGGCTGCGCCCGGTATCGCCCGACAAAATGCGACCTTCGACGGTGGCACGCTGTTTTTAACGGTCCGGTCATTTTTGAGCGCCAACGCCATTCGCGCGACCAACTCCCTCGATGGCATCGATCATTGCTCGAGCAACAATTCCACGGTTTGCGCGCTGCAAAGCATTTCAGTCCCGGTACTGTTTGGCGCCATGGGGGGTCACTATTTTATCCGGGACAATGAAATCCACTACGAACTCGCCAAAAGCAAAGACAAAGATTGTATCACCATCGAGGGCGCCACTCATGGGATCACGCCCTGCGTTGAGTGCGAGACGTCCAAGGGTCAGTACTCGAATAGCGTGCAAAACTTTTTCGACTACGTCGCGAAGTGGGTCAATGCGCGGTTCTGATTCGCATCCGTTCACCTTGAGAAATCGAAGGGAGACACGCCATGAATAAATTTCTAGTGTGGGCAGTCGCTCCTGTCTTCATCGTAGGGATGAGCGCTGCAGTGCGCGCGAACGAGATTACGCTTATTGCGCCCGGCGGCATCCGAGCCGCCGTGGATCAAATGATCCCGGCTTTCGAAAAGTCGACGGGGCACAAAGTCAAAGCGACCTTCGGTTCCGGCGGCGGCACCAAGGAGCGAGTTATTAATGGCGAACCGTTCGACGTGCCGATCGTACAATTACCCTTGGATCCCGTGCTCGCGTCGGGTCACGTCATTGCTGCGAGCGAGACGCCGCTCGCCTTCGTCGCCGTCGGCGTCGCCGTGAGAACCGGCGCGCCGAAGCCCGACATCTCGAGCGCGGATGCGGTCAAGCGGCTTCTCCTCGGATCGAAAGCCATAGCGTATCCCAACGCCGCGAGCGGCGCGGCCGCAGGCGTGAGCTTCAACGAGACCCTGCAAAAGCTCGGCATCGCCGACGCGATGAAGCCGAAGATCAAAATCGCCCAGGGCGGCAGGGGCGCCATGGAGCTGCTTGCCAAAGGCGAGGTGGACATCGGCCTGACTTTCATCAGCGAGATCATCACCGAGCCCGGGGTCGAGGTCGTCGGCCCGCTGCCGCGCGATATTTCGACGCCGACGGCTCTGGTCGGCTTCGTGTCAGCGCATACGAAAGAACCCGACGCCGCGCAGGCGCTGCTGCGCTATTTGTCCTCACCCGAGGCCGCGGCCGTCTACAAGCAGCGCGGCATGGAGCCGGGGCGATGAGTGACGCTCGCGAACACCATCACGATCTTCGATCCGTGCGAAGTATGAATCTTCACCGCCGAAACGACGCTGTAGAATCTCGCGCGAGTGTGCTATTCTAACCTCGATGCAGAATGATTCTTGAGACGGATTCATGGAGAAAGTCGTACGTAAATTCGAGTCCTTTGATGATGCGGACGACGCTGATTACGAGCGATTCCGCGTTATGTCTGGCAACGAAAAACTTCAGATACTGCTAGACTTAATCATGCCCGAGAATCCCGATGGCGCTATTATCGAACGATCTGCGCGCGTTCATCCACTTACTGAACACCAAGAGTGTTAAATATGTAATCGTCGGCGCCTGGGCGTTGGCCTTTCACGGCCGGCCTCGCTATACGGGCGACATTGATTTCTTTGTCGCACGTGATCCGGATAACGCCGATAGACTAATGGAAGTTATCGAAGACTTCGGGTTTGGTCAGACCGGCATCGAGCGAGACGATTTTTTACACATTGATCATGTAATTCACATTTCCGATGTCCCTGTCTTTGTTATCAGCCGCGATCTTTTAATCAAGAATAAGCGCGCGGCAAATCGAGATAAGGATCAAGGCGACGTCAAACTGTTAGAGAAAACCAGACCTCCCCGTCGCTAGCTGGCTATTTGAGCGGTCGCAATTACATTTCCACCATTCCAGTAGCTTTCGACGAGCCAGGCCGAATACAATCAACCCCGTTGGCCGAGACTGCATCGTTTCCTGACTTTTTGTTTCTGTGTTTTATACGGCCTGGACATCTTTGACTGGCGCAACCGGCGACAGCTTGCTCATCAATTACACGGCACAATAAGTGAGTTGACATCAGGCCATCATCGCAGCTACGCTGCGGCCAAATAGCGCGTGGAGCGATTTTCGACTTGTTGACAGCGGCGCCTGAGAGCGAATCTTCTTGTAGTTGATAATAGAAAAAGAAGCTGCTGCCTGGTTTGTCTAAATTCGGGATTCGCGGGGTAGTGATGAAGCGTAGTGCTTTGATCCTTATGATTTTGCTGGCCGGAGCGACACGTATCTCAACTGCGGCTGAAAATCATCTCAACGCACAACAGCAGTTAGGCAGACGGCTGTTCGAGCAGTCGTGCGGCGTGTGCCACACCAGGCCGACGTTAATTTCCGGCATGTATGGTCCGGAACTTTCCAAACTGAACTTAGGCGGGCAGGAAGAGCTTCTCCGCACGTTCATCAGCAACGGGACGGCGCGCATGCCGGGCTTCAAGTACACTTACAATCCGGACGAGATCGCCGCCATCGCCGCCTACATCAAGACTCTGCCGCCGGGCACGCAGGATATTCCGACCGCGCGCGCGCCGACGAAAGCCCCAACTCCGGCTCAGTAACGTCTGTCACAGAGCTGATCACCTATTGGGAGAAACGATATGCAAAATACAAATCGGTTCGCCGTCGCCATCGCGATCGCTCTCGCGATTATTTTTGGCGCAATGACATTCCTTCCCGGCGCGGCTTATGCCGACTCGCTGCTAACCGGGGCGATCACGTCGGCTGCCGGTGAGAAGATGGGCGGCGTGACCGTGTCCGCCAAGGCGGAAGGATCGACCATCACGACGAGCGTCTTCACCGACGAGTCCGGCGGCTATTATTTTCCGCCGCTGCCCAATGGCAAATACCGGGTCTGGGCGCAAGCGCTCACCTACCAGGGAGCCAACGGCAGTATCGAACTGAAGAAGAAGACCACGCGGCGCGATTTCGTCCTGCAGCCGATGAAGAGCCAAGAGGATTGGATTCGCCAATTGCCCGGCGACGAGTTTCTCGCCGCACTCCCGGGCGACACGCCGGAAGACTACCGCATGAAAACTCAGGTGCGGAAAAATTGCACCGGCTGCCACAGCGCCAGCTACCCGCTGCAGCACCGTTTTGACGAGGAAGGTTGGAACAAGATTCTCGATCTCATGAAGCACGTCAACGTGCTCGGTGTTTATCAAGGACCGGAGCATAAGGCGACGCCGAATATCGAATTTCACCAAAAGGAACTGGCGGCCTATCTCGCTCGCGCTCGCGGCCCGGGCGAAAGCTCGATGAAGTTCAAGCTGCGCCCGCGGCCGAACGGCGAAGCCGCGCGTGCCGTGATCAAAGAATACGACTTCCCGATGGAACACGGCCATGCGGCATCGATGGACGGCAGCGACTGGTCGCTCGGGACCAAATCCAGCATGAACCATGTCGCCGGCGTTCATGACGCACAAATGGACTTTGACGGCAACATCTGGATCACCTATGCCCACACCAGCACGGCGACCACAATCGGCCGGATCGACGGGAAAACCGGCGCAGTGAAAAATTTCAAGCTCGACGATCAACGGGGCATTGCCTCGGGTACCCACGGCATTACCCGGGACGAAAACGGCATACTCTGGTTCAATGTCAGGTCCAACGTGCAGCGGAGCCGCGGCGGCCTCGGCAGGATCGATCCCAAAACCGAAAAGATTACGGTCTATCTTCCGCCTGAGCCCATGTCCGGGACAGCTGGAACTTTGGATGTGGACATGAACGGCAACGTCTGGGTGACGGCCCCCGATGGAGCGCTACGGTTCAACGTCAAAGAAGAGAAATTCACTGAATTCAAATCGGTGACCTATAAGAATCAATACGGCACCGCGACGGTCTACGGGCTGGCCGCCGATCGCACCGGCAATGGCTGGTGGCTGCTGATGGCGCAGGACTTAATCGATTATAGCGACATCAAGACGGGCAAGAGCGCCGAGTTCAAGCTCTCGCCGGAAAAGGCGGTGATGGAAAATCTCAGCCCCGAGCAGCGCAAGATGTACGAGACCTTCCAGCCGCCGGATTTCAACACGCCGTTCGCGTGGGCACAGGCACCGCGGCGCATGGGCGCGGACAAAAATGGCGATTACGTGTACGTCGGCAACTCATTCGGCGGCACGCTTGCCAAGATCAACATCCACACCAAGGAAACGACACTCGTCCCGCTGCCGAACCCCGAGGCGCATCAGCCGTATCAGATCGGCGTGGACAAAGCGCACAACGTATGGACCAATCTGTGGAGCACGGACAAGGTCGCCAAATACGATCCGAACTCTGGACAGTGGACGCTGTTCGATCTGCCGACCCGCGGCACCGAGTCGCGTCACATCTCGCTGCTCGAACGCAACGGTCAGCCGCTCCGCGTAATCATTCCCTATGAGCGCGCGCGAAAAGTTGGTGTCTTGACACCGCGCAGTGAGGCTGAAATCCAGGCGCTGAAGACGCAGGCCGGCCGCTAAAGAGCGAACGCGCAGCAGCCTCTCACAAGTGCGCGGGATCGCGAGATAGTCGCACCAGCGCGATCAATCTCTTCGGTTTTAGCAGCGAAAGCTGGCTGCTGCCCCGGTGTCAGCACGGCCCCCGCCTAACGAATATTAAGGCAAAACAGATTTTAGCATGCTCCCGCGACGCAGTTCTACGAAACCATTACTTCTGAGTACAACTGAAGAAGGTGCCAAGAAAGGCGATTTCGACCCTGACGCCGCTCAATGCGATCCAATTTGTTGTTTTCAACCATTCCGACTTCCAGGTGGGTTCCCCAACGGATTCTTAGATTCAGCACTTTGAATCTTATCCAACTGCGATCATTCGCAGTTGTTTCGACTGCTGCACCTGCCATCCGTTCCTGGCGTCTTTCTGCCGCCACGCAGTAAAGACTAGGAAATCACGGAAGCGGACACAATTCGTTGTCCGTGAGCGGGAAGTTTGAGGACATAATACCAATTTGTTTTTGACGAGAAGAATGAACATCGAGTGCGCCGCCGTTCGAAGTAACTTAGGCAAGTCCAATGTAGACATTCTTAATCCCGTCGTTCGAGTCGACGTGATTAGAATGATTCCGGGGTGATTCCGGGGACACAGTAATGATTTTCTTGGGTCCCGGCGCGTCGCGGCCTAACCATCTTTCCAGCGGCTTGACAGCGAACTCCGGTATCGGCTAACTTCCGCACAACTCTCGGCCGGGTTTCCCAACCCGTCATATCTTCGGATTCACACCTTCGGGCGGATTGGTTTCCCCAGTTGAGCTTTTCGGTGAGCGAGTCGAAGTGTACGAAACTTAACCAACTCAGGAGAGTTTGACACACAGAACTTGACCGAGAAGGGAGCCGGTCACATGCAAAGGATTACAAATCTGACATTCGGATTGGCGCTTGCCGTATTATTCCTTTTCGGCGTGGGAGCGGCCATGTCGCAGACCGTAAACCTCGCGATTGCGAGCAAGAGCTTTCAGCATTTGATCTATCCCATCGCTTTGGACAGGGGCTACATGAAGGAAGAGGGAATCGACCTCAAGATCACTTTCATCGAACCGACGCCGAGTATTCAGACATTGATGGCGGGAAGCGTTGACTTTACGGTCGCCGGCACCAGCGCTCTGGTCGTGCTGGCCCGGAGTAACGCTCCGTTGAAGGTGGTAGTGGCAGTCAACGACCGCGTGCATCAGTGGCTGTTGACCAAGGCGAATATCAAGAGCCCGAAGGAACTGAAGGGAAAGAAAATCGCGACCACGGGCATAGCCGCCGTCGCGACCTTTATGCTCAAACAAATACTCGCCAAGTACGGGCTCGACGGCAACAAGGACGTGGTCTATATCGATCCGGGATTGGGAAATCAGCTGACGGCGCTGATGTCGGGGGTGGCAGATGCTGCCGTCGTGGGCCCGGAGCTGCGCTATATCGGCTTGGATAACGGCATGAAAGATCTTTTCTATTACGGCAATGAAGTAAAAAATTCCTGGGGAACACTTGCGACTTCCGACCGGCTCATCAAAGAGCAGCCCAAGATGGTCGCCGCCTTCGTCAAAGCCGCTCTCAAAGCGCTGCGGCGCCTACGTCAGGACCGCGAGGGGACCATCGCTGCGATGATGAAATTCTCCGGCGTGGATCGCTCCCAGGCCGGACGCGTCTACGATGACCTCGTCAACACCTTCACGCTCAATGGGACTGTCGATGAAGAAACCCAGAGAAACGACCTCGTCATCATCCGTCAAGTCGCGGGCGTCACGGACGATATCCCCAACGCACGCGGCTACGACTTCGGCTTCGCCAGGGACGCTGACCAGCAACTGAATCGAGCAGGGTGGAAGCCGTGAGAACCTGGCAGATAGGAAATAAGAGAAAGTCGAGTCGCAGAAGGCTCACCCCCCTTTGCCGCGTGGCCCCGAATACTGCTGGCAAAATGGCAATAAGGTTTGCCTGACCCTATTACCGCTCCTATTTTTCAAACAATTCAAGAATTGCGTAGTACTTGGGTCCGCCACTCGTGATGGCTTCTGTAAAGACTACTAGAAGTTCATCGCCTTTTTTGAAATAGGCGGGGATGCGAGGAAAATCGCCGTCAAGTTTGAGTTGAAGATATGGACCGCGGTTATTCTCATTTGAATATATATGAGCCGTACCAGTATCCCCATGCGGGAAAATCACGCGGATTTGCACTGGTTCCGTGGCTTTTGCGAAACCAGAAGACTGGACCGTGTCATAGGCATAGCCAAGCGATCTTCTAGCGATAGTAATTGATGTTGGGATCTCTTTTCCAAGAATGATGGCGTAACCGAAAAAAGGAAGCTTACGCTGATCATGAGCCTTTCCTTAGTTTCAAAGGTTAGGGTTGGCTTCGGTCCTGAAAAACAACGACGCACGGCCGCGTCTTGGAGACCTCGGCCTGACGGGCCGGGTCAAGGCTCACCCACACTAACGAGCCTCTCACCACGAAGGCTAGCCTTCTTTATCTATGTGGCCAAATTCTCGACTTACTCGACACCGTCCTGCCGTCCGGAACGATATTCCTCAACTAGCCGAGCCTTCAACTCTCTTCGGTTGTGCTGGGCTATCCACTCCGCCAGACAATGGTTCAGCAAACCGCTCAAAGTTGTCTCACCCGAAAGCTTCTTCGCTTTTTTAACAAGATCGTCCTTGAGTACAACCGTCGTTCTCATATGCTCCCCGATCATACTTAGATCATACGGAGGATGGACGATGTCAAGAACCATCTACCGTTACTTCGATAGCGGATCAGGGCGAGTTAGCGACTTCACGCGACCCTCTTTATTTCCCTGACACCCAAAAGGTCAGAGGGGAAAGTTCGCGCTTGACGGGTAAATCCGCGGTGTGCTATTCGGTCCGCAGCTCCTTGGCGCGTCCGTTCCGCGCCTGTTTCCCGGCCGCATCGCTAGAAGTTGCTTTCCTACTAAACTCACCTGAATCTCTGGCTGGGAACCGACGCCCGAAAGGGTCTCATGAACTCAGTGGGAGGATGCTATGAAAAGGAAAATATTTTTTGCGCTTGCTCTAGCGACAGCGGCACTGCTTGCGTTGCTTCGAATCCCCACTCCAGTTAGAAGTGCCGATTCGACTTCGACGGCACTGACAGGAGCTGTGAGTTCGCAGGAAGAGGCTTTGATGGAAGGCGTGTTGGTCAGCGCCAAGAAAGCAGGCTCGACAGTGACCATCACGGTGGTCAGCGATGCCCAGGGACGGTATAGCTTCCCACGGGCGAGACTTGAGCCAGGGCGTTATGCGCTCCGAATGCGAGCAGTAGGGTATGAAATGGACGACATGGGGCCGGTGGAAATCACAGGCGAGAAAACAGCCCAGCTTGATCTCAAACTCCATAAGACGCACGACTTATCCGCGCAGCTCTCAAATGGCGAGTGGATTACAAGCATGCCCGGAAGCCATGAACAGAAGAATATGTTCATGAGCTGCGTGAGCTGTCATTCCCTGGAGCGAGTCGTAAAGTCCCGTTACAATGCGAACGAATGGCCGTTAATCTTGAAGCGAATGGCGGGCTATGCGCCGGGCAGCACACCGCTGAGACCGCAGAGACGGATCGCCCTCGGCGAAGCCGAGGCAAACCCGGACAGACTGAAGGCTCAAGGCGAATATCTCAGCACCATCAATTTGAGCTCAGTCACGAAATGGCAATATCCGCTGAAGGTTCTCCCGCGGCCCAAGGGTAAAGCCACTCGGGTGATCATCACCGAGTATGATTTGCCACGCTTCGATGCCGAACCTCACGATGTGATTGTCGACTCCGACGGCAAGGTCTGGTACTCCGATTTTGGGCAACAGTATCTGGGAAAGCTAGATCCGAAAACGGCCAAGGTGGTGGAGTACTCCTACCCTGAGTTGAAACCCGGATTTCCCACCGGAGCGCTCGATCTGGAATTCGATCATCAAGGAAATCTCTGGCTCGGAATGATGCTCCAAGCAGGTATAGCGAAGTTCGATAAGAAGACGGAAAAATTCCAAATTTTCACTTTGCCCAAAGAGTTGAATAACGACGTAGCGCAGATCGCCATGGTGATGCCGCGATACTATCAGATGGACGGTAAAGTGTGGACGAACAATGTGGGACGCAGGAGTCTTCAGCGATTGGATGTCCAGTCAGGCCAGATAGAGCTGATCAACCCGTTTCAGAACATACCTAAGGACTTGCCCGACGGGACCTTGTCTCATTCCGTCTATGGCATCGCCGCGGACTCGCAGAACAACAATTACTTCATGGATTTCTCCAATCGAAACATCGGAAAGATTGATGCCAAAACTGGAGAGATCACGTTCTACTCGACGCCGACTCCGCGCTCGGCGCCGCGGCGAGGCCATATGGATTCGCAGGATCGTCTCTGGTTCGCCGAATATCTCGGCAACAACATCGCAATGTTCGACACGCGCACGAGAAAGATCCAAGAATGGGCGATGCCAACTCCCTGGACAGGTCCCTATGACGTGACGTGGGACAAGAACGGCGACCTCTGGACGGCTGGAATGACAACAGATCGCGTCATTCGGTTGAACACTAAGACGGCTGAACCGATCGAGTACCTGCTGCCCAAGACTACAAACGTTCGCAGGGTGGATGTCGATAACTCAACCAACGCGCCGACGTTCTGGATAGGGAACAACCACGGAGCCTCCATCATCAAGCTTGAACCGATGGAGTAGCTTTACAGGGTAAAGGCAACAGAAGTCTTCGATGCATCACGGACGCCAGCCTGATTGCGTGAGTTGACGATCGGCTTGGCGTGAGGAAACGCTGAGGGCGAGGCAGGGTCTGGACTTCTTGTTGTTTCAGTTTTGCATCGGCTTTGGTTCATTTCGTCGCATTCACATCATCGCCCGGACCGACTCTCCCCGGCCGGACTTCAGTTCATTGTTACAATTCACGGAGGATCTTATGACGAAGTCGCATGACCTTAATTGCGCAGGGCTTACTCGCCGGAAAGCAATCGCGCGTGTGGGATTCGTGCTTCTCTTAGCTCTTGCAGGTGAAGGCGTTCTCGCGCAACTTTGGGCGCAAGGCACGCCGGCGCCAACACCCGCGCCGGCGGTAATACCACCTGCGCCGGACCCGAGATTCCCGC
>WNFR01015306.1_pt1 | contig 11592 bp, 12 predicted proteins | sample 5400221 | NCBI WGS metagenome assembly WNFR01 (sample SAMN13153357, study PRJNA577476) | soil metagenome | isolation source: 40 cm soil under Madrone tree | place: USA:California | collected 2016-06-14 | reverse complement strand
GTGACCACCATCGAAGGCCTGTCCAAGAACCGCGCGCACGCGGTGCAAAAGGCGTGGATCGCGGAGGACGTGCCCCAGTGCGGCTACTGCCAGTCGGGGCAGATCATGGCCGCCGCGGCCCTGCTCGCGAAGAACCCGCATCCCACGGACGGCGACATCGACACGGCGATGACCAACATCTGTCGCTGCGGCACCTACCAGCGCATCCGCGCCGCGATCCATCGCGCCGCGCAGGGAGCGTGACATGAGCGCCGCGCAGATCAACCGGCGTGAGTTCCTCGAAGCGGCGGGCGTCGCCGGCGCCGGCCTCGTCATCGGCTTCCATCTCCCCGCCACCGGCCGTGGACGCGCCGCGACCGCGGCACCCTTCGTCCCGAACGCTTGGTTGCGGATCGGCGCCGACGAGAGCGTGATCGTCGTGGTGGACCGCTCCGAGATGGGCCAGGGCGTGACGACGTCGCTGCCGATGCTGCTCGCGGAGGAGCTCGAAGCCGACTGGTCGAAGATCCGCATCGAGTCCGCCCCGGCGGACAAGGCATACATCAATCCGATGTTCGGCATGCAGGGGACCGGCGGCAGCACGAGCGTGCGCGCGGCGTTTACTCCGCTCCGTAAGGCGGGCGCGGCGGCGCGTGAGATGCTCGTCGGCGCGGCGGCCGACACGTGGGGCGTCGACAAGTCCACGTGTCGCGCGGAACGGGGCGCCGTGATTCACACGCCCAGCAATCGGCGCCTCACCTACGGGACCCTGGCCGCCAAAGCCGCCACCGTCCCCCTGCCCCACGACGTCCCGCTCAAAGACCCGAAGGACTGGAAGATCCTCGGCACCCGGGTAAAGCGGCTCGATTCCCCGGTCGTGGCCGACGGCTACTGGTCGGCCAAAAAGGGCCGGGACGCGCTCGCCGTCACGTGGGACGAGGGCCCGACCGGCAGCGTGTCGAGCGCGAGTATCTCGCAGCTGTTCGCGCAACAGGCCGGTCAGGCCGGCGCGGTCGCGCGGCACGACGGCGACGCCCAGGGCGCACTGCCCGGAGCGGCGGCGAAGCTCGACGCCGTCTACGAGCTGCCGTACCTCGCGCATGCGACCATGGAGCCGATGAACTGCACCGCCCACGTGCGCCCCGACGGTGTCGATATCTGGGCGCCAACGCAGTTCCAGACCGGGGCGCAGGGCGTCGGCGCCGGCATCGGCGGCGTCCCGCCCGAGAAGGTCAAGGTGCACACGACCTATCTGGGCGGCGGCTTCGGCCGGCGGTTCGAGCTCGACTTCATCCAGGAAGCGCTCGAGACGTCCAAGGCCACCGGCGCCCCGGTAAAGGTGATCTGGTCCCGGGAAGACGACATTCGGCACGCGCAGTATCGCCCCGCGTGCTTGCACCGGATGCAGGCCGGCCTCGACGCGAGCGGCCAGCCGGTGGCGTGGACCCACCGGATCGTGGCGCCGTCCATCATGATACGAGTGTTCCCCGACACCGTGAAGAACGGGCTCGACGGGGAAGCCGTGGAGGGCGGTGTGGAAATGCCGTACAGCGTTGCCAACGTCCACGTTGACTACTCGCTCGCGGACACCGGCATCCCGGTCGGCTTCTGGCGCTCGGTGAACAACTCGTACAACGGCTTCGTCGTCGAGACCTTCATCGATGAGCTGGCCAGCGCCGCCAAGAAGGATCCCTACGAATACCGCCGGGACCTGCTCGGCAAAGCGCCGCGTCACCTCGGTGCCCTGAACCTCGCCGCGAGCGAGGCGGGCTGGGGTACGCCGCTCCCCGCGGGCCGCTCCCGCGGGATCGCGGTGTACAAGTCGTTCGACTCCTATGTGGCCGAAGTGGCCGAGGTCTCTCTAGGGTCCGACGGAACGCCGCGGGTGCACCGGGTCGTGTGCGCGGTGGACTGCGGGCCGGTCGTGAACCCCGACATCGTCGAGGCGCAGATGCAGAGCGCCATCGTGTACGGCCTGACGGCGGCACTGTGGGGCGAGATCACGATCGATAAGGGGCGGGTGCAGCAGAGCAACTTCCACGACTACCGGATGCTCCGCCTGGCGGAGATGCCGGTGGTGGAGGTTCACATCGTGCCGAGCAGCGACGCGCAGGGCGGCGTCGGCGAGCCGGGCACGCCGCCGATCGCGCCGGCCGTGTGCAACGCGCTGTTCGCGCTGACCGGCAAGAGGATCAGGAAGCTGCCGATCGGGAAAATCGCGTAGGCCTCACCCCCTGACCCCCTCTCCACGTTGTGGAGAGGGGGAATGGAGGAGATCATGACCTCCGGCATCACTCGTCGCGAGTTCGTCGAGACCACCACGGGCCTGGTCATCGCGTTCGCCCTTCCGTGGCGCGCCGATGCGGCCCTGGTCCCCGCCGCCACTCCTCCCCCGTTCGCGCCCAACGCCTGGCTGCGCGTCGGCACCGACGGAATCGTCACCCTCACGCTCGACCGGTCCGAGATGGGCCAGGGTGCCCAGACCGGGCTCGCCATGATCCTGGCCGAGGAGCTCGAGGCCGACTGGTCCACCATCCGGCTCGGTCCCATGCCGGAGAATCCAGCCGGCTGGTCGCGCATCATGCGCACTGGCGGCAGCAACGCGATCCGCAGCTCATGGGAACCGCTGCGCAAGGCGGGCGCCACCGCACGGGAGATGCTCGTCCTGGCGGCGGCGCAAGCCTGGAAGGTTGACCGCACCACGTGCCGCGCCGAAAAAGGCACGGTGGTCCACGTTCCCAGCGGCCGACGCCTCTCCTACGGGACGCTCGCCGCGCGGGCGGCGGCGCTCCCGGTGCCGACCGACGCGCCTCTCAAGGATCCGAAGGACTTCCGGTTGGTCGGCACGCGCGTGACGCGGCTCGACACGCCGGGCAAGGTGGACGGGAGCGCGCTGTTCGGCATCGACGTGAAGGTGCCGGGAATGTTGATCGCATCCATCGAGCGGTCGCCGGTGCTGGGCGGCCGAGTGAAGCACGTCAACGCCGACCGCGCGAAGGCCATGACGGGCGTGCGTCACGTGGTGACGCTCGAGCCGAGCCCGTGGATAGGCACCAATGGCTGGGCAGCTGGATGCGCGGCAGGCGTGGCGGTCGTGGCGGATACGTACTGGCAGGCACTCCAGGCACGGCGCGCGCTCGAGATCGAGTGGGACGACGGGGACTCGGGCGCGCTCGATTCGGCGAGCATCCGCGCGCAGCTGCTCGCGCTGGCCGCGCGGCCGGGCATCGTGGCGCAAGCCATCGGCGATGCGACCGCGGCCCTCGGCGGCGCGGCGAAGCGGATCGACGCCGCGTACGACGTGCCCTTCGTGCACCACGCCACCATGGAGCCGATGAACTGCACGGCGCACGTCCGCGGCGGCGAGTGCGACGTGTGGGCCCCGACCCAGAATCAGGGCGACGCGCAGCGGGTGGCGGCCGAAGTGACCGGCCTGCCGAAGGAGAAAGTCCGCATCCACACGACCCTTTCGGGCGGCGGGTTCGGGCGCCGGCTCGAGCCGGACTTCGTCTCCGAGGCGGTTCGCGTCTCGCAGGCGGCGGGAGTGCCGGTGAAGGTGATCTGGACCCGCGAAGACGATATGCGCAACGGGTTCTACCGCCCCACGAGCTACAACCGATTCAGCGCCGGGCTCGACGCCGCGGGACGGCTGGTCGCCTGGACCCATCGCATCGCCGGCACGCCGCTGCGGCTCAAGTTCGGACCGCTCGAGAAGGGGATCGACGACAGTCTGATCGACGGCGCGATCGACTTACCCTACGCGATCCCCAACCTGCTCGTCGACCAGCTCACGCTGACGCTGCCGGCCGTTCCCCTTGGCCCCTGGCGCTCCGTGGGCGTGTCGCACAACGGCTTCGTGACCGAGTGTTTTCTCGACGAGATCGCGGCCGCGAGCGGCCGCGACCCGTTCGATCTGCGGCGCGAGCTGCTGCGCGACAAGCCGCGCCATCGCCGCACGCTCGAGCTGGCGGCCGAGAACCGACGGTGTGCGTCGAGGTGGCCGAAGTGTCGGTGGAGGCGGACGGCTCGGTGCGCGTCCCTCGAGTGGTGTGCGCCGTGGATTGCGGGCAGGCGGTGAACACGGGCCAGGTCGAGGCGCAAATGCAGGGCGGCATCGTGTTCGGCTTGAGCGCCGCGCTGTACGGCGAGATCACCATCGACAAGGGCCGCGTGGTGCAGGGAAACTTCGACACCTACCCCGTGGTCCGGATGCCCGAGGCGCCGGCGGTCGAGGTCTACATCGTGCCGAGCAACGACCCGCAGGGCGGCGCCGGCGAGCCGGGGGTGCCGCCAATCGCGCCGGCGGTGTGCAACGCGATCTTCGCGGCGACGGGGAAGCGGATCAGAAAGCTCCCGATCGGAAGGGTCGTCGTCTAGTCCTCAGTGCACCACCGTCACTGAGCCGTTCATGTTGGGGGGATGGTTGGTGCAGGAGTAGCGGTACGTCCCGACGACCGCGAAAGTGCGCGTGCGGCTGGCAGCCGTCCCGGTCTCAAGGTCTGCTTGGAAGATCTCGGCCAGAATCGAAGGGCCGCTGAGGAAGGTGACGTTATGATGGTTCACGCCCGTCCTGGTCCACGTCACAGCGCTACCCGTTTGGACCACGATATCCGGCAGATTGAAATTGTCGTCTCTCACGTCCACCGCACCAGATGTCGGCGGCGCGGATGCGATCTCGGTGAACGTGACCGCGGATTGGACGCCGGGGAAGCTCGCGCTCACCGTCTGGATCGTCGAGGACCCGACAGAATCGGTGGTGGTGGCGACGCCGCTCGCGTCGGTAGTGCTCTGCTGAGGATTTACCGCGCCACTGCCAGCACTCGACGTTACGGCCCAGGTCACTACGACGCCGGGGACCGGCCGGCTGCTCGCGTCTAGCGCCGTCACGCTTAACGGCGTCGGGAGCCGGTTGTTGAAGTACCAGTTCTGTGCGTCTCCGCCACTTTTCATGAGGTCGAGCGGCGGGCCAGGCGGCTGGGTGCTGTCTCCGCCGCAGGCCCACGCCGACACGCCCGCCACCAGGGTTATCACTCGCCGCGTCGCCATGAGGGTAAGAACGGCGCTGGGAAGCGGGTCCGCAAGCACCCGCTCCCCCTCCCTGCTCCTGTTACTTAGTGCACCACCGTCACCGTCCCATCCATCCCGGCGTGGATGGTGCAATGGTAGCCGTACGTGCCCACGGTGGTGATCGTGGCCGAATGGGAGCCCGTGTTCTGAGTCGCCGAGCTCGGCGGCAGCGGCGTCGGCCCGCTCGTGAAGGTCACGTTGTGAGGATCCGCTCCGGCAGCCCAGGTCCACTTCACGGTACCGCCGCTCTGAATGACGCTGTTGTCAGGGTTGAAGTTGTTGTTGCTCACGGTCACTGCGGCGGACGCCGGCGGTGTGGTCGCGCTCGCGGTGAACGTCACGGCCGTCGGCAGACCCGTAAACGTCGCGGTGACGGTCTGGGGAGAGGTCGACCCAAGGCTATCCGCGGTGGTTGCCACACCGCTCGCGTTCGTGGTGCTTTGGGCCGGGGAAATGGCGCCATCGCCGGACGCGACGGCCCAGTGGACGTCGACGCCCGGAACCGGACAGCCGCTGGCGTCGCGCGCGGTGACGCTCAAGGCCGTGGGCAGCGGATTGTTGAAGTACCACGTGGCGGGATCGCCGGTCGTCTTCACGAGCTGCGTCGCCGCGCCCGGCAAGCAGGGTCCCATACCGCCACCCCCGCCGCCGCCGCAGGCCAGCACGAGCAGCCCGGCGCCCAGCGTAGACAATCGATCCAAACGCGAGAACATCATAGCGCCCCTCTGTCTGTAGTGATGATGTAAGAAGGACAATCGATCTCGATAGAACACGCGCGGTGGGACGTGGTTCCCGGGCGGTCGCCTGTCCCAAGAGGTGGACGTCGGGTGCCACGCCCCACTCCCCGAGACCTACTGCCGTTCAACCTGCCCGCGAATTTCTCCACCCCCGTGCCCGCCCGAGCCGTTTGCCCCGGTGGGGCCGCGCGTGTGCACGTTGACGTACGCGTGGCCGTTGCGCAGCAGCGCCAGCAGCGAGTCCGAGGACATCCCGGCCGGCGTCCCCAGAACTCCCTGCCCGATTGTCCCCGAAAAGTTCAGGCCGGTCGTGGCCGCCAGCGTGAACAGACTCACCGCCACGCCAGTGCTCTGGCCGGTGTCCGCAGGGGCGTGAATGTGCGCCGCGAACGCGCTGTCGATCGCGGTGACCTCCAGCCGATAGATCACCAGATTTCCGACATGCGAGAAGTACGCAACCCCCGTCGCCGTCGTTGTGACGGGAGTGGGTCGTTCCTTCGCGCCGCTCAGGTTCGCGACGAAGTTCTCGACTTCGGTGGGTCCTACGTCGTCCGTGCAACTGCCGACGGCCAGAATCGCCGCCAGCGTCCCTGCGCCAAACATCAGACGGCCTCGCATAGCAAGCTCCTCACGGTTTGGGGGCCGCACGCCCACGACGGCTTAGGCATACCCGCCGTGCGCGGTTTGTTCAAGTTGTCATTTGTTATAGAATTGTCAGGACGGCGGCAGGTGCACCCCGCGCCAGAGAAACCGATAGATCAGCCAGTCGAGCCAGCGGTCCGGAATCCACAGCGGAATCCGGTCGAGCCACCCGTGCGGAGTGACGAGGACGCGGAGCGGCGGGCGACGGACGTTGAGCGCTCGCCACACCGCCCGGACCACCTTATCGGGGGGCGGCGCCTGCTCGGCACCCCGCAATGCCGCTCGTCGGAAGCGATCGAGCACGCTCTCGTATGGCGTGCCGGCGTAGCGACGCAGATCCATCGCTTCCACCTTGCTCCAGATGGCCGTCTTGAAGCTGCCCGGCTCGATCACGATCACGCGGACACCGAACGGCAGCAGCTCGCGTCGCAGACTGTCCGAAATCGCTTCCAGGCCGAACTTGGACGCCGCGTACGGCCCCAGGAACGGCAGGGCGCCCCGCCCCGCGACCGAGCTCATGTTGACGATCCGACCGCGCGACGGCTTGAGGAGCGGCAGGAACGCCTGCGTCACCGCGACGGCGCCGATGAGGTTCACTTCCAGGACTCGCCGCAGCTCGTCGAGCGGAAACAGCTCGAGCGGACCGGCCGCGGGAATCCCGGCATTGTTCACCAGTCCACCAAGGGGGACTCCCGCCAGAGCACGCTCCACCTGTTCCCTTGCCCGCGCGATGCTTGCCGTGTCGGTCACGTCCATCCGCACCGCCGTCACGCCGGCCCGCTCCAGCGCGGCCTCGTCCTCGGCGCGGCGCACCGTGCCGAAGACGCGGAAGCCCCGGCCGGCCAAGTGCCGCGCGATGGCGGCACCAATGCCGGTCGAGGCTCCCGTCACCACCACACCCCGGGTCACCCCGGGCAATCTACGACCTCCGTGCCAGCGTCGCCGCGCGCGCCCGAAGCGCCGCGTCAATTTCGCGCAGCGAGACGGGTGCCGGGACGGTCCACTCGCCGCGTTGCATCGTCGGCACCCGGATCGCCGCCACGTCGCCGTCCGGCCTCAGCTCGACGACGGCCGTCGCGGCGTCATCCGGGCCCTGGTTGGCTTTGATCACTAGCGTCCACGTCCCTTCCCTGGGCCACGTACGCTTCAAGGCGAAGACGCCCTCTCTCGACGTTTCGGCGAAGTCGAGCTTGAGCGACCGCCGCTCGCCGTTCACCATCCCCTCGGCGGTACCGGTGACGATGAACCCCATCGCCGTCCCATGATGGAACGCGTGGACCAGGAGGAACGCGGCGCGCGTCGACCTGTCGTACGGGTTTGCGGGCAGCTCGATCGAAATCCAGGGAGGGCCGGCAAGCGCCGGGGCGGGGGCGGCCACGAGGGCGGTCGCGAGCGCGGCGAGGGCGAGGCTACGAATCCGAGTCGGCATGGCAACCTCCAATGGTCGGTTGCCGTTGAGATGCCGCCCGGCGTGGAAGGGTTTAGGGGGCTGGGGCGATCCGGTAGACGCTGCCTCCTGCCGACAGCACGTACAGCTCTCCGGCCGAGTCCTCGCCGAAGGAGAGCACATTGCCGAGACTCACGTTGAAGCTCCAGGTAGTCTGTCCGGTGACTGCGCCGTTGGCGTAGGAAAAGCTCCGCAGCCAGCCGGAACAGTAGTCGGAGTAGAAGTATTGCCCGACGAGCGACGGCGCGCGGCTGCCGCGGTAAACAAAGCCACCTGTGACCGAGCAGCCGCTTGCGTGGCCGTACTCAACCGCGGGCTGCACGAGGCCTGCCGTGCTGCAGGGGTCGGGATTGAAGCAGTGGGCTCCCTCCATGATTCGCCAGCCGTAGTTCAAGCCTCCCTGCCCCGCCGGCGCGACGCTCACTTCTTCCCAGAGGTTCTGTCCGACGTCCGCGATGTAGAGGAGACCCGCCCCCCGGTCGAACGCGAAACGCCAGGGGTTGCGCAGGCCGATGGCCCAGATCTCGTCTCGCCCCGAGCGTCCGACGTAAGGGTTGTTCGGCGGACTGGCATACGGGTCGCCCCCATCCACATCGATTCGCAACAGCTTGCCGAGCAGCGAGTCGGGGTTCTGCGCGCGGTTCTGCGGATCGCCCCCGGAGCCCCCGTCGCCCATGCCGATGTAAAGCATCCCGTCAGGCCCGAACATCACGAGCCCGCCATTGTGGTTCGAATACGGCTGGACGATACGAAGAATCAACTTGTGGGACGCGCTATCCGCGCTGTCTGGAGCAGCGCTGACGGTGTAGCGCTCGATCAGCGTGTACAACGTATCGCGCGCGTTGTTCAAGTGGGTGTAGTTGACGTAGAAGGAGCCGTTGCTGGCGTAGTTCGGGTGGAACGCCAGGCCCAGAAGTCCCTCCTCACCACCGGAGGCGACGCGGTCCCCGATGTCGAGAAATGGCCGCGCTAGGAGCTGCCCAGCCCGCACGATCCGGATCCGTCCCGCCTGCTCGACAATGAAGAGTCGTGGATCACCCGCGGGCGCTGTCAGGTACAGCGGACTGCTGAGCCCGCTCGCAACGAGCTGCAGCTCGAGGTTGCCGGTTTCACCGGGCAGGGGCGGTCCGCCGAGCGGGTTTCCCGCACAGGCGGCGAGCGCGCACACGATGGCGGCGGTGGGCCTCATTTGGGTCCCAGTACGATAGCTCCCTTGAAATTCCGTACTGTGACCTGGGCCCCTCCGGCCCCGGTCGAAAACCGCAGCTCCTGCCCTGTGCCCGCCGCTCGGGGCTTCGGGTGCGGGTCACCCAGGTGGTTGGTGATCGTTCCACCGATGGTGAGCACGTCGAAATCGGCGACGGCGCTCGCCGGCACACGCACGTCGATCGTCCCGCTCTGGCTCTCGACCTCGACGACGCCGCCCCGCCCCAGCTCGCCCTCGAAGCGGACGTCCCCCGTCACGGACTCGAACTTGCCGCGCTGGACGCCCGTGCCCCCACGCTGCCATCCCGCGGCCCGGACGACGATGCGGCCGCTCAGGGTCGAGGCGCCGAGGTCCTGGCTCGCGCCGCGCAGCAGGATGTCGCCGCTCACCGTCTTCACCCGGGCGCGCGCCGTGCCACCCGCCACCTCCACGGCCCCGTCCATCGTCTCGGCGGTGACGTCCTGCGGCGTGCCGACCACGCGGATGCTCCCTCCCTGGCTGCTCAGATCGAGCGTCCCATCCACCCCCTCGACCTCGATGCTCGCGCTGGCCGACTTCACCCAGACCGTGGCGCCGCGCGGGACGTGCACTTCGAGCTCGGCCGGCTCCCCGTTTCCGCCGTCCACTCCGAGCTTCCGCACGTGCCCGCCCCCGGCCGCGAACAATCGGCCGGCCCGGGCCCCGAGACGCGCCGACACCGCGACGCTGTCGGCGTCCCAGCCCAGCACCCGGATTCTCCCGAACGGATTCACGATGCGGACGGACCCGCCGGGGTCCAGCGGCCAGCGCTCGTCGATCCGCGCCTGAGCGGTCGCCTGGCGCGCGAGCAGCGCGAGCAGCGCGAGCCAGAGCACCAGGCACCCTTTCATTACCCTCATGACCCCTCCGTCCTCAGGTCAACTCGCCGCGACGCGCGCCGCCCACCGCAGCAGCTCCACTTTCTGCCGCGCCGCCGCGGCGAAGAACCGACGCAGTTCGGCGCTCGCGGGATCGCGCGCCAGCGCGGCGCGGGACTCCGCGATCGCGGTGTCGATGACCGCGAGATTCCGCTCGACCAGCACGACAGTCTCGGGCCGCAGCCGCTCGCGCTCGACGGCGAGGATGCGGCTCAGCTCGTCGCTCGCCCGCTCGAAGTCGGCTTGCACCGCCGCCCAGCCCTGCCCCTCCCCAACGCGGAAGTCGGAACGCGGAACGCGGAACAGGCGGTAGATGCCGACGGCAAGCACGAGCATCGCCGCTGCCGCCAGGGCACCGCGCCAGAACCGTTGCACGTTCCACATTGCACGTGGCCGGATGCGAGCTGCGATCGCGGGCCAGAGATCTCGGCCGGGCTCGATACTCTTCGGAAGGCCGGTTGCGGACGCGGAGAGCGAGCGCAGCTCGACGATTGCCGCGCGGCACTCGGCGCACTCCGCCAGGTGGGCTTCGACGGACGCCCGATCGCGGGCTGCCAGCGTGCCGTCCACGTACTCGTTCAGCTTCGCGTCCATGTGCGGATGCGTCATCGATTCAAGGCCTCGCGTAACAACCGGCGCGCCCGGAACAGCTGCGCCTTGGACGTTCCCACGGCGATACCGGCGAGCGCGGCGATCTCCTCATGCCGGTACCCCTCGACATCGTGCAGCACGAACACCTCCCGCGCTCCCGGGGGCAGCGCCGCGACGGCACGCTCGAGATCGAGGGCACTGCCCGACGCCGGGTCCGCGCCCCGGGGTCGCTCGAGCGCCGCCGGATCGTCGGTGGTCACCACGCGTTGCTCCCGCCGCCGCTCCGCCCGCCGCCCGAGCAGTACCTCGTTCACGGTGAGCCGGTAGAGCCACGAGGAGAACGCGCTCTCGCCCCGATAAGTGGCGAGCCGCTCCCACGCCCGAACGAACGCGTCCTGCGTCCGCTCCTCGGCCTGCGCCGCATCGGCCGTGAGGCGCAGGCACAGCGCGTACACCCGACCCGCGTGCGCGCGGTACAATGCCTCGAACGCCGCCCGGTCGCCCTGCTGCGCGCGGTGGATCAGGTCGGTCGGGTCCGAATGCATCCGGTCCTAGGATGCCGGCCGGTGGGCGAAGGTTGGGACGTTTAGGGCAGGCGCAGGCCGGGCAACCGTTGCTCGAGTGCGCGACGGGCCTCGTCGAGCCGGGCGCGCTGAGCGCCGAGCCGCTTGGTCACGTCTCCGCCGAGCGCCGCGATCTGGGCGCGCACCGCGTACACCGGCCCGTCCACCAGGCTGTCGACTTGCGCCCGCATCCGCCGCTCGGCCGCGGCCACTTCCGCTCCAGCCATGGCGCGGAGCCGCTCGGCGATGGCGCGGTCGAGGTTCGAGCTGACCGCGAGCTCGGGCCGGTCGAGTGTGCCCGCCAGGCTCGCCGAAATCTGAAGCGTCGAGATGCCGGACACCGTGCGCCAGACGAGGTCACCGACGGCCGAACCGGCCCCGGCGGAATCGCGCACCCAGCGGACGCGATCCGATGTCACCGTCCAGCGCGCGCGCACCTGATCGCCCTGCATCGCGAAGCTCA
>WNFR01006894.1_pt1 | contig 11592 bp, 9 predicted proteins | sample 5400221 | NCBI WGS metagenome assembly WNFR01 (sample SAMN13153357, study PRJNA577476) | soil metagenome | isolation source: 40 cm soil under Madrone tree | place: USA:California | collected 2016-06-14 | reverse complement strand
TGCGCGATGCGTGCCAGCAATTCACGAAACGTGCGCGGCTCCGCGTACATAAGACTCTTAACGGTGGAAAATTCTTCCTTGGTTCGGCCTTCGACCATGTAGCAGGCCAGAGTCCACGGCGCGGCCGCGAATCCCAACACCGGAACGGTTGGCCCCACTTCGCGCACCAAGCGCCGCATAGTCTCCATCAAAAACCCGGTTCCGGTTTCCGGATCAAAATTATTTAGCTTTCGAACGTCCGCTTCGCTCCGCACCGGCTGGGGCAAGTTCGGCCCCGCATCGCCGAGCTCGAGCTGCAGGCCCATGGCCTCGGCTACGATCAAGATGTCGGAGAAAACAATCACGGCGTCGACGCCCAGAATGCGGAACGGCTGCAACGAAACCTCTACAGCCAGTTCCGGCGTCTTGCACACCTCCAAAAAGCTGTGCTTCGCGCGAATCGCACGGTATTCCGGCAAATAGCGGCCTGCTTGGCGCATCATCCACACGGGCACCCGGGGCAAGGCCTCGCCGCGGCACGCCCGCTCAAAGAGCTCCTTGCGGTTCAAATTAGGATTGCTCGGCTCGCTCATAGGCTCGTACGTTACAAGTGGGCTGCTGCCCTTAGATTGGCCAATCTCCCTGCATGCCGAGAAGCATAACAAATTCCCGCCCTTGCTGCGGGTACAGACGCCTGCTTCACTAAGCGCGTAGACCGTGTGTTCCGCCTGTTTGAGATTTTTTCCCAAGCGCGTTTGGACCGGGACAAATCTAGTTTAGAATTGCCGCGTGGGGATTCTGCGCACGATTTCACGCTGGATGGGGACGGAAAATACTATGACGCATGTCAATGCGGGGCAAACTGCGCCCGGATTTTCGTTGCAGGGGCTGGACGGGAAAAGTTATTCGCTGGAAGCGCTGCGGGAAAAGGGTCCGGTTGTGGCAGCATTCTTCAAGATTTCCTGTCCGGTGTGCCAGTTTACGTTTCCCTTTCTGCAGCGGCTTTACCAGCGATATGGCGACAGCGGCGTCACCTTTTTGGGCATTTCGCAAGACGATGCCAAGGACACAGCGAGTTTCGCGCGGGAATACGGAGCCACCTTTCCGATGGTTTTGGATGAGAAGGACAAAGGCTATCCGGCTTCGAACGCGTATGGGCTGACGAATGTGCCTACAATTTTGCTGATTGATGCGGATGGAAAAGTTCGTGTCAGCAGCATGGGATTTGTGAAGGATGATTTTGAACGGATCGCGGCGGAGCTTGCGGAGCGGCGAAAAATTGCGCCGTCCGCGCTGTTCCGGCCGAACGAATCGGTTCCGGCGAACAAGCCTGGTTGAGGATCGAAAAATTAGGTCCGGTCGGACCTAAGGCGGGAGGGAGACGCCGGAGCTGGCATTTTTCCGACGAGGCGTCGGAAATGGCGGGCTTTGCGCGCGCCAGCCTGAAGGCCGCCGCTACGTTTCTTCCAACAGGTCTGTCCTGTGCTTCGGCGGGCGTTTGCGCTTGTCGGGGATAACGCGCGTAGCTGCAGGCGCTATGCCGGAGGCTCGGGCACGGCGTCGAGCTTCCTTGCCCGCTTCGAATCGCTTCTTCTTGCGTTTCTTCACCCAACTGTCTCGCAAAGTGAGTTTTCTCACGCCGAGCGTCGACGCGTCAACCAAGTGTTGCGGTCGGGAAATCGAATTGCGTCGCTCGCTGGTCGCCGAAAGCCCTTCTGACCTTCAGGCTTCACATAATTCTTACGAACATCTCATCACTTAATAAGGGTCGGGGCGCTATATTTCTGAGGTGCGACTGACACTTCCGGAGGAATCTGCGTGGTAGATCTGGCTTTTGTGCTCGCGACGTCGGCCTTCTTTGCTGTTGCGATTGCCTATCTTCGGGGATGCGAAAAGCTCAGGTGAGGCACGCCCATGTTTGAAAACGTCTTACTCCTTATTGTCTGCGTGCTGCTGTTGGGCTACCTGCTTACGGCTCTGCTCAAGCCCGAGAAGTTCTGACCATGACTGCAAACGGCTGGCTGCAAATCGGGTTTTTTCTGTTGGTGATTTTCGCGTTGACCAAGCCTCTCGGCGTGTTCATGGCCAAGGTGTTCAACCGCGAAAAAACGTTCCTTGACTTTGCGCTGAAACCTATTGAGCGGCTGATTTATCGCGCTGCCGGCGTGCGCGACGAGCGCGAGATGGCCTGGACCGAATACGGCACCGCCATGCTGCTGTTCAGCGCGGTCACGATGCTGGTGCTGTACTTGATGCAGCGGACGCAGCACTGGACGTTGTTCAACCCGCAGAAGCTTGCAAATGTGGCGCCCGATCTGGCCTGGAATACGGCAGCTTCGTTTACGACCAATACCAACTGGCAAGCGTACACGCCGGAAACGACGATGAGTTACCTCACGCAGATGGCGGGGCTCGCGTACCACAACTTCGCCTCCGCCGCGGTGGGGATCGCGCTGGCGATTGCGATTATCCGGGGGGTGGCGCGCAGCGAGTCGAAGACGATCGGCAACTTCTGGGTAGACCTGACGCGCTGCCTGCTGTGGGTACTGCTGCCGGCGTGCATCGTAATCTCGCTGCTGCTGGTGTCGCAGGGCGTGGTGCAAAACCTGAAGCCTTACGCTACGGCGCAACTTATCGAACCGCAAAGCGTGCAGACGACCGGCGCAGACGGCAAGACTGTGACGCAGAGCGTCACCCAGCAAGTAATCGCGCTCGGCCCGACAGCTTCGCAGGAAGCGATAAAGATGTTTGGCACGAACGGCGGCGGCTTCTTTAACGCCAACAGCTCCCACCCTTACGAGAATCCAACGCCATTTTCCAATTTTCTGCAGATCGTGCTGATCTTCGCGATTCCCTCCGGACTGACCTATACGCTGGGCCGGATGACGGGATCACAACGCCATGGATGGGCCGTGTGGGCCGCCATGGTGTTTTTGTTTTTGGTGGGCGCGACCGTGGCGTACTGGGCAGAAGCTCGCGGGAATCCACAGCTGACCAGCGTCGACCAGGCGCCGAGCGCGCAACAATCCGGCGGCAACATGGAAGGCAAAGAGGTGCGCTTCGGGATTGCGAGCTCCACGCTTTTTGCGACCGTAACCACGGACGCGAGTTGCGGAGCCGTCAACAGCATGCATGATTCGTTTACGCCGCTGGGCGGCATGGTTCCTCTGCTGAACATCATGTTCGGGGAAGTCATTTTTGGCGGAGTGGGCTCGGGCCTCTACGGGATGCTGGTGTTTGTCATTCTCGCCGTATTCATCGCCGGGTTGATGGTGGGACGAACGCCCGAATATCTCGGGAAGAGGATTGAAGGTTATGACGTAAAAATGGCCATGCTCTCAATACTGTTCTCGTCGCTTACGATCCTAGTGTTCTCGGGGATTGCAATCGTCGTCAAGCCGGGACTCGCGGGCATTTCAAATCCCGGCCCGCATGGACTCTCGCAAATTCTCTACGCATACACGTCCGCGACAGGCAACAACGGCTCCGCGTTCGGTGGCCTGAGCCCGAATACGCTCTGGTACAACGCAACCAGCGGCGTAGCCACACTCTTGGGACGATTTTTCGTCGTGATTCCTATTCTTGGCATAGCCGGAAGCCTTGCCCGGAAGAAAACGGCGCCGGCCTCCGCTGGTACCTTTCCGGTGACCGGGCCGCTGTTCACGACGTTGCTGGTCTCCACAATCGTGATCGTCGGGGCACTGACGTTCTTCCCTGCTTTGACCCTGGGGCCAATTCTGGAGCACTTACTGATGTTCGCGGGGAAGGTTTTCTAGAGTTATGGAACAGGCATCTCACGTCAAAGCAAAACCTCTGTCGGACAGAAAGCTGTTGCTGCGCGCCATAGCCGACTCCTTCGGGAAACTGAACCCGCGACTGATGGTAAAGAATCCGGTGATGTTCGTAGTGGAGGTTGGCGCGGTTCTTACGACCATCGAACTGGTTCACGACACGATGCGCCACATCGGGCACTTTAGCTTTGGCCTGCAGATTACCTTGTGGCTGTGGTTCACGGTGCTGTTCGCGAATTTCGCCGAAGCTATGGCGGAGGGGCGCGGCAAGGCGCAGGCGGAGACGCTGCGCAAGGCGCGAGCGGAAACCGTGGCGCACCGGCTGCGTGCGGATGGGTCGCTGGATGCGGTGCCCAGCTCAAAGCTGCGCTCAGGGGATATCGTCGTAGTGGCGGCTGGGGAATTCATTCCGGGAGACGGCGAAGTCATTGAAGGCGTCGCCTCGGTCGACGAATCGGCGATTACCGGCGAGTCCGCGCCGGTCATTCGTGAATCCGGCGGCGATCGCTCGGCAGTAACCGGCGGCACGCGCGTGCTGTCCGACGAAATCAAGATACGCATCACTTCCAATCCGGGCGAAACGTTTCTGGACCGCATGATTCATCTCGTCGAGGGCGCGTCGCGACAAAAGACGCCGAACGAAATCGCACTGAATATTCTGCTCGCTGGCCTGACGATTATCTTTTTGCTGGCTGTCGTCACGTTGCAGCCTTTCGCGATTTATTCGGGAGCGCCGCAGAGCATATTCGTTCTCGTATCGCTGCTGGTATGCCTGATTCCCACCACCATCGGCGGACTGCTCTCTGCAATCGGAATTGCCGGCATGGACCGCATGATTCAGAGGAACGTCATTGCCATGTCGGGCCGTGCGGTCGAAGCATCCGGCGACGTGGACGTGCTCTTGCTGGACAAAACTGGGACGATCACGCTGGGGAATCGCCAGGCGACGATGTTCTATCCGTGCCCAAACGTAATCGAAGCCGACCTAGCCAACGCGGCGCAGCTCGCCTCGCTGGCCGACGAAACCCCGGAAGGGCGCTCGATTGTCGTATTGGCCAAGGACAAATACGGATTGCGCGGCCGCGAAGTCGGTCATCTGAATCCGCTGTTCATTCCCTTCTCCGCGCAGACGCGCATGTCCGGCGTCGACCTGGACGGACGCCAGATTCGCAAGGGAGCTCCGGAAGCGATAGCGAAATACGTCGCGGACCGCGGCAACGCGGTGCCGCTTGAGATTCAGCGGTGCGTGACGGAAGTTTCCAATGGCGGCGGCACGCCGCTGCTGGTGGCGGAAAACGGCCGCGCTCTTGGCGTTATCGCGCTGACTGACGTTGTCAAGGGAGGAATGCGCGAACGCTTCGATCATCTGCGCGCCATGGGCATTCGTACCATGATGATCACGGGGGACAATCCCCTGACCGCCGCAGCCATCGCGCGGCAGGCCGGGGTGGATGATTTCCTCGCAGAGGCGCGACCGGAAGACAAGATGGCGCTCATTCGCCGCGAGCAGGCCAAGGGCAAGCTCGTCGCCATGACCGGCGACGGCACCAACGACGCACCAGCCCTTGCGCAAGCGGACGTCGGCGTCGCGATGAACACGGGAACGCAGGCCGCCAAGGAAGCCGGAAATATGGTGGACCTGGACTCCAATCCCACCAAGCTCATCGAGATCGTGGAGATTGGCAAGCAGTTGCTAATCACGCGCGGCGCGCTCACCACTTTTTCGGTTGCCAATGATGTCGCCAAGTATTTCGCCATTATCCCCGCCATGTTTGCGCGCGTATTCCCAGAGCTGAACGCCATCAATGTGATGCGGCTGGGCACACCGCACTCCGCCATCTTGTCCGCGGTGATTTTCAACGCACTCATCATCATCGCGCTGATTCCGCTGGCGCTGCGTGGAGTGCCCTACCGCCCGGTGGGCGCGGCGGCATTGTTACGGCGCAATTTGCTCGTCTACGGACTCGGGGGCATTGTCGTTCCCTTCGTCGGCATTAAGCTGATCGACATTGCCATTCTGTATCTGCATCTTGCGTGAGGCTGACGGATGAAAGAAAACCTGCGAATCGCTCTGCTGATGACAGTGGTGACTACGGTGATTTTCGGCGTGGTCTACCCACTCGGCGTCACCGGACTAGCGCAACTACTCTTCCCTGCGCAAGCAAATGGCAGCTTTATCCAAGTCAAAGGCCAACTCGTAGGATCAGCGCTGCTCGGGCAAACCTTTTCATTACCGCACTATTTTCATTCGAGACCTTCCGGTGCCGGTCTCGGTTACGACGCATCACAATCGGGATCGGCGAACTTGGGACCAACGAACCACCAACTGCTCGACCGCGTGAAGAATGACGTGGAGAAGCTGCACGCGGAAAATCCCGGCTCGGCCATTCCCGTGGATTTGGTGACTGCATCAGGCTCTGGCCTTGACCCGGAAATATCGATTGCCGCGGCACAATTTCAGGTGGCGCGGGTGGCGCGAGCACGCGGCATGAGCGAAGCAGAAGTACGAGCATTGGTGAGCAAACACACGCTAAGACGGCAGTTGGGCTTCCTGGGGGAACCACGCGTGCGGGTGCTGGAGCTTAACCTGGATTTGGACGCAACCCATCCGAAGCAGCGATAAAACTCAGGATTTTCTTGAGCTTTCTTTGGCGCTGCTGGAACGAGGCGGCTGGAAGCGGTATCCCACCCAAGGTTCAGTCAAAATGTATTTCGGGCGCGAGGGGTTTATTTCAATCTTTTTTCGCAATTGATTGATCACGACGCGCAGATTCTCCGTCTCGTCGCCATAATCCGGCCCCCAAACAGCCTGAAGCAACCTGCGATGAGCGAGCGGCTTGCCTTGATTGGCAACCAGATATTTCAGCACGTCGTATTCCTTGGGGGTGAGGTGCACTATCTCGCCGCGCACGGTAATCTCCCGTGCTTCAAAGTTGATGCTCAGATCCTTCGACACAAAGGGCGGCATCGCGTCGCCTGGAGCATACCGGCGCAGTGCAGCGCGGATGCGCGCTAGCAACTCCTCAATGCCGAAAGGCTTCACCACGTAATCATCCGCGCCGGCATCGAGGGCGGAAACCTTGTCCCGCTCGGCGTTGCGCACGGTGAGCATGATGACTGGGGCGTCTGAAATCCGGCGAATTTCGCGGCAGGTTTCGATTCCGCCCATTCCTGGCATGTTCACATCCAGCAGTACCAAATCCGGCCGCCGCTTGCGAAAGGAGTCGAGGGCTTCTTCGCCGGTCTTGGCCTCGCTAATCACATATCCCTGCGAACTAAGAGTTGCGCGCATGACGCGGCGAATTTGCGGTTCGTCGTCCACCACCAGAATATTCGCGGCGTTCAACGGCCCTCCTTCCGCCCGCGGTCGACCGGAAGCGTAAACGCGAACACCGAGCCATGGCCCAACTGACTGGTGACGCTCATGGTCCCCTGCTGGGCGACAATTAGCGCCTTGGCAATCGGCAAACCCATCCCCGTTCCGCGCACCAAATAGCGCTGATCCTTGCCGCGATAAAACTTGTCGAAGATCATGGTTTGCTCGAATTCATCGATTCCCGGACCGCGGTCGGCAACGCTGGTGGTAATCGTGTCTCCGGTCAGCTCGGCGGTGATGGTGATCGGCTGATCCTTCGCGGAATAGAGGTTCGCATTGTCAATCAATTGCACTAGCGCTTCTTTGGCCCGTTCGCGGTCGGCGCGCACCGGCGGCAGGTCCGGGGCGATGCGCAGGTCTATCGGGCGCCCGCCGAGCGAAGCACCGCAGTGTCCCAGTGCCGGCTGGATGATTTCTTCTACCGGCACGGGCGCGAGGTCCAGACTGATTTCGCCAGCCTCGAGCTTGGCCATCTCACCGGCTTCTTCGACCAAACGGTTCAAGCGGTCGCACTCCTCGTTAATGATGGAGAGAAGCTCGTGGGTTTGCGTTGCGTCGGAGGGAAGCGAAGAGAGCAGGCTGCTGACCGCGGCTTTCATTGAAGTCAGCGGTGTCCGAAAGTCGTGGGTGATCGAATCCAGCAGCGTGGACTTGAGCTGCTCGCCTTGCCGCTCTGCTTCGGTCTGACCGAGTTGCTCGACGGCGCGCGCACGCTCGATGGCAATCGCCACCAGCGTGCTGATGGCGTCCAACGATTGGCGAGAAAGCTGCGATCCTGAAATTCCGAGACTGGCGATAGGGCGGACGCCCAGGCGAATGGGAATAAAATGCTGGCCTTGCTGCGTGTCAGCAGAGATTTCATCAAGCAGGAACGCCTGTTTCATCTTCTCTTCATCGAGATGAGCCGCGCCGAATCCGGAGCGGTAAAATTTGTCCTTCTGTGGAAGAAACAGCGCGGCCGCCCCGGCTTCAAAGCTTTCCACGATGTAATCCGGGATGGCGTTCATCAATTGTATGACATTGCCTTCGCCGAGGAGTTTGCGGCTGAATTGGTAGAGGCGCTCAACCTCGCGCCTGCGGTGATGCGCTTCGTCGGCTTCCGTGCGGATGCGCGAGGAAAGCTGGCTGCCAACAATGGAAGTGACCAGGAAAGCGAACAGCGCGACCCAGTTTTGCGGATCCGCGATGGTCAGCGTCCCGAGCGGCGGCAAGAAGAAATAATTAAAAGCCACCACCGACACGAGCGACATGGCCACGGAAACGGCCATTCCCCACACCGCCGAAACTGCTAGAATTGCCAGCAGAAACGAAAGCGCCACGGTCGTTTGGTTGACATGCAGAATGTGGCGATAGAAGAAAGAAATGCCGGCGACCACGGCCAGGCATGCAGCTATGCCCATGATCCGGCCGGCTAGGAATCTCTGCATCGCTATATTCTAGCGCATGCTGAAAATTCATCGCGGAGAACATAGCCTTGCCCAAGAAGCCAGAAGAGTGGCTGGAGGTTGCTTCGCCGCCGCAAAAAACGCGCGGCATCTTCAAGCTTTTCCTTGGCTACGCGCCAGGAGTGGGCAAGACCTTCAGCATGTTGAGCGAGGCCCTACGCCGGCGTAGCCGCGGCGAAGACGTGGTTGTGGGAGTGGTGGAGACGCACGGACGCAAAGCCATCGAAGAGCTCGTCGCGCAAATGGACAAGGTGCCGCGCAAGAAAATCGAATACAAGGGCACGGTCTTCGAGGAGATGGATGTTGACGCCATCCTGGCGCGGCATCCGGAAGTGGTGTTGGTGGATGAGCTGGCGCACACCAACATCCCCGGTAGCAAGCACCGCAAGCGATACGAAGATGTGCAGGAGCTGCTGGCATCGAAGATCGACGTCGTCTCCACCCTGAATATTCAGCACATCGAGAGTATTGCTCCGGTGGTGCGATCCATTACAGGAATCATTGTGCGCGAGACGGTTCCGGACTGGGTGCCGCTCACCGCTTCCGAAACAGTTATGGTGGACCTCACCCCCGAAGCGCTTCAGAACCGCATGAAGCGCGGCGACGTCTACAGCAGCGAAAAGGTGGAACGCTCGCTGAGTAATTTCTTTCGTCGCGGGAATCTCATCGCGCTTCGCGAACTGGCCCTGCGCCAAGTTGCCGAGCAAGTCGACCGCAGCCTCGAGTCCTACATGGAGGCGCAGGACATTCGCAAGAACTGGGGTGTGCGCGAACGCATGGCCGTGTGCATTTCCTCGAATCCCGCCGGGCAATACCTGATTGCCCGCGGCGCGAGAATGGCCCGCCGCATGGATGCGGAGTTATACGTCGTTCATGTGGACCGCGAATTCGGCCCCAAGGAATCGAATCAGAATGCGCTGGCGGCGAACCTGCGCTTCGCGGAGAGCCTCGGTGCGCAGGTAATTCGCCTCAAAGGGCGCAGCGTGGCGGACTCCGTCGCGGCGTTTGTCCGTTCAAAGCACATCACCCACGTGATTTTCGGGCGGGCGCCGGTTCATGACTGGCGGAAGTATCTTTACTTGTCGGCAGTGCACCGCTTTTTGCGAGAGTCCCCGGCCGTTGACGTTCACATTGTCACGCAAGAGCCGGAAGATTAAAACATTTACGGCTTCGCAGATCCAGCTTGCGTTTGAATACTGCCCGCCATTTGTACTTCGACGTTCACCGTGTGGTCTACCTTCAGCATGAAATTTCCGGGATTCTTCAGGCCCCAATCGTTATAGGGGACACTGAAGGTCGCGGTGCCCTTCCACTGGCCGGACGTAAGCTCCGCTCGCACGGACGCAGTGAGCTCGTGCTCGCTGCCGTGCAACACGCAAACGCCGTGAAGCTGCGCGCTGGAGGTACCCTGAGGCTGAACGGTACCTTCTACGTGGTCGGGACGGAAAATAATGTCCGTGAAGCGAGCACTCTCGAGCACTTCCTTGTGCATTTTCTTGTCGCGGGAGTCGTTGCCACTCCGGCCACTGACGGCATCCACGACGATTTCGCCAGTAGCTTTGCCCGTGCCCGGGTCGAGGCGCAACGTGCCGCGCTTAAGCGCGAACGTTCCGTGTACGGTGTGAAGACTGCTCCCAACCATGTAATGCACGGTGCTCTGAGCAGGATCGACGGTTAAGACAATTTCATTGGCGCTTGCTGCCGTGGGCGCCTGTGGAGGACGGTGCGCAGCGCTGGCCGAAAGCAGCACGGCCAAACCGAATAGTGCGGCACATAGAGTGAGATTTCGCCGGATTGTTTGCGAGCTCATGGTTGTTCCTTCTAGGCCGCGACGAAACGCCAGCCAAGCAGGGCTCCCGTCTCAGCAAGATGCCTTGGAGATGTAGCGCCAACATGAACCGCCAGAAGCCTGGCAAAGAGATCCGGATGCGCTGCCAGAGCGCGCATCGTGCGGTGACGCAGCTTGGGCTGGCTATCGAGCAGCAGCAACAAGCGTCCCATGAGCGTTGGCCGGCGAGCCAAACGCCGGTGCGCTCGCTGATACGCGCCGAGATCTCCCGCCTGCATAGCGGCTGCGAGCGCCTGCGCCTGCCGGAAGCCCAGGTTGAGCCCATCGCCCGTTATGGCATCGACGCTTCCGGACGCGTCACCGACTAACGCGACAGCTCCACGATGGACACTTTTCAGTTGACGCGTCACCGTGACAGCCCCGCGTTCCGCTCCGATGCATGTAGCATGATCAAGGCGCCTGGCCAATTCGGGAAATTGCTCTTGGAGCGAGGACAAACGCACTCCAGGGCTGCGCGAAACCAAAACGACGCAAACAGACCTTTCTCCGACGGGAGTCACCCAGGCCTGCGCGCCCTCTCCCCAATAAACTTCCACATGCCGGGACCACGGCTCAGCGCGATAGTGCACTCGACTTGCGTACCGGTGTGCGCCGTGCGTTTGATCGTTTAGCCCACACCACTGGCGTACCCGGGAACCGACGCCGTCTGCGCCGACAATCCAGCGCGCGCGAATCGTTTCGCCGGCAATGAGGACCTCGTCGTTGCGAATCCCGATGACCGGCGTCTGCCAGAGAAAGCGAACGCCCAAGCTCTGCGCCCTCTCCAGAACCATTTGGTGAAGCACCACTCTGCGGACACCTAGTCCGTGTTCCTCGGGGAAGTCGGCTTCCACGCTGGTGTTGCGTTCCCAGAAGCGGAGTCCCTGGAAAGGAAAGCCATCGGAAGCGCTTAGGCTAATACCGAGATCCCGCAAGGCGGATAGTGTGTCAGGCATGAGGCCTTCGCCGCAGGCTTTGTCGACCGGCGGCGTCGCGCCGTCCGCCATCGTGACGTTGAAGCTCCGCTGGCGCGCGGCTATGGCGGCCGCAAGCCCGGCCGGGCCCCCGCCAATTACGAACACGTCCGTGTTCTTGCTCATCCAACTCCTTGCCGGTCGTTGCCATCAAGGCAACCCGCTCCGGCTGGATCGCGTAGCACAAATGGCAATCTTC
>WNFR01006892.1_pt1 | contig 11592 bp, 9 predicted proteins | sample 5400221 | NCBI WGS metagenome assembly WNFR01 (sample SAMN13153357, study PRJNA577476) | soil metagenome | isolation source: 40 cm soil under Madrone tree | place: USA:California | collected 2016-06-14 | reverse complement strand
TGAAAGGAAAAGAGTATATACCAGAAACGACTTCCGCAGGTACATCCCTTGGATGTTTGTGAAGTATGCGGCGACATGCGTCTTCGAACAACACCTGTGCCCTGCCCCTCGCACGATCGTAGTTTTGAGAATCGCCACCGGCCATGTCGACTAGAACTTGAGAGACAGCCAAGTCAAACTTGGTGAGCACAAGGACTACGGGCACTGAAGTACACGTCGATCACGTTGACAAGTAGTATATTTGCACGCACTCACCGGTTCTCATGCCCAGAATTTCTTCCACTCCTTCTCCGATACTCCCAGCAATAGCGTCAGATGCTGGGACACATATCCTAAATTCGTTTTGTCAACGACACTTAGCACCACATAAATAAATTTGTCTACCAAACAACGTGTAATCTTTCTGAAGCCGAGCGGTTTGGATCGGTGCCGTGTGAGATGAAGTTCCGGACGGTCTGTAAACCTTGCGAGTCCTCCAACCCCGAGCACTCGTGGACAATGAGGTAACGATTATTTTCTGGACGAAACTCGACGCTGATATCGGCTTTCCCAGGCGCTCTCTCTGGTGCAGCCTTGTTACAATTAATAGTCAAATAGAGGTGGAAAAACACTAGCATAGATACGTACCGACACATCCACTTTGAAGACAGATTTGATGAGTGACGATTTTCCGGAGCCTGTCTGTTATGGGATGCGCCAGATTAATTCTGAAAAAATTAAAGGAGCGTGGCACGTGCGCACCTTCCCTATGACGAGAATTCGGAATCTATAGAAAATTTAACAATTATGAAGTATAAATCTATGAAAGAACATACTTGGTACTTTCGGGCAGCATTTGCCGCACTGTCGAAGCGAGCGGTCTACGGGCAGGATAACTCATGGTCGGTCGTCTAGGCGAGGCCCTTGAATGTTCTTGATATTGTTAGTGACCAGGAGGTAAGCGGACCAGCCATCGTCATGCTCACCTGCGCTCACAGACAAACTAGAGCCCTTACTAGATGAAGGGGCGTAAGACTTTGTCCTGGACCTCTGGGAGGGTAATGGTGGCACGTTTTCATCATCCATCTTGGTTTGTACTCTCTTTGGTGCAGACTGCACTCTCTCGCGCTTGTTGTCACGGGCGGGTCGTTCATGCGGGGACATTCTTCCAGGTTGTGGTGTCTCGGACCCCGACCTCGTTTCCTGGGGCGCGGGTCTTGTCGTTCCCACACTTTGCGTCGTGAGTGGTGAGGCCTGTTCTGGCGGTGTTACCTCTCTGGTAGGCACTCCAGGCCGATCGTCTGTCGGCTGTGAGCTGCAACACCCCATTGGACGACACAAAGACTTAGTGGAAGGCTCGAGGAGATGAGTTCTGATACGCACGTCGCATGGTATCCCTATCTATAGTGTTAGACACGAGGAAACACGAGGCTGCTCGACACGTTCGGATAGCGTGTGTTTTCCACGTGCCATGCGCGTGATCGGGTCGGCGGTTATAGCGCTGAGCGCTGAGCAGCCTTGACCATGAACAATTGAACTAGAGGAACGGCGGCCGAACTTCGTCTGGAACTACCTTGTTTTAAAATTTGTTGGGACAACGTGATCACGGGACTGTGGAGATCTTACGTGATGTACGTCTTTTCTTTGCTGCACGTGCAATTGACGGCTAGAGTGATTGTTAAAACAAGGTATACATTTCTCCAACTCCTATCCTCCATCGTTCCACCTCCTCCTAGTACTCCCTGCGGCGCTCTACCTTCGCTTCACGCTCCTCTCATCGGGCTAGAACGGTCCGGGAACTCGACAATCCAGCACGTCTCGCTCGGGCTCACGACCCGGTGATTCTGAATGTCTTTGTCAACGGTTGATTCACAAAGACAAACTTTTGCACTGGCAGAACATATACGCAGGGAATACCAGTGTCCACGACGACCTAGAACGTAATGATTGCATAATAAATGGGTATATGAATAAAAACCGAAGAGATGAGGTGAAATGAGGAAAGGAGAATCATGTGGGTCAATAATGGGAGGTATTTAATTACTGTGTTGACTAGAGGTCTGTACGCAATTTTGCTTAATCAAATCAATTATTTTCTCCAGTATAGTATCCATCTCGTCATAAATGAAGGGAGTTTTCGCCGTGAAAAAGCTATGGATTTCATTGTGAATTCGGATCCTGGACTTACTCTCGGCGTGGTGCTTCACGGCCGACTGAACCTCCCTAGAGGTCACACTATGAGAGGACACAAAAAGCCCATGCAGGATGACAGTAAGGTCTACGATGTAGGCCATTATATAGCGAATGTCCCTGGTCCTGAGTAACGAGATGAGGCAAGGCTGACAAAAGACAAAGAATGTTCTCACTTGTTTCGGTATACACCATTCACCCATGGAGCCATGGGTATGGCGGCTCCATTCGGATATAAGTCAGGACTGTTCGGAAATCTGTTCTTAGCGTGTGGTCTCTAGTCCGTGTGGTTGCACTCACGGGGCCACAGGCGACTTAGCTCGGCCCCCGACAACTTGAAGATGGGACATCCTGGCCGTGAAGTCGCCGCATATCAGATACTAACTTCCTTCAGCGAATAACACAGAGCTAACGAAAAGACGACTGACTCCTTCCCTATCATCAAAGTTCCAGACTTTGATAATGTCGGCGTGAATCACATTCACGCAGCTTTCCAAGGGCCGGTCAGTGAAGTCAGGACTAGATCCAAGGTCACGCCAATATCCTAGTGTGCGAAGGGACTTGTCGGATTATACTCATCATTATTGGGCATCCACACTGTACTCACGGCTTCGTCCAGTCCTAGGGAACGGGATGAGGTGACAACTTTCAAGAAGGAAGATAAAAAGACGTGCTCGATGGATGCTTGAATGGTAATATCATGATTCGCCCTCTGTGCTATGGACCACGCAAGGGCCACGGGAGTTGTTGGTGGTCTTCCCTGCCGTGCTTGAGATGTAGACAAACCAATGGAATTGTAAGGGTTTGCCGTAATGCACATATGAGTTGTCGCAGTGAGCTTGTTGGTATAATCATCGTAGCCTTGTTTTTCTTGGAAACAAGACCGTTAGACAGCAATTCGTGCGGCGCACGCAGATAAACGATTACTGGAAAAGGTCACTGCCGGTACGTCATCAGGCTTCTTATGGAACAGTGAGTTACATAGTCCGTCAAAGTTCACGAGTGCCATGGCCAATGCTTGTCTGTGGTATTGTATGTCGCCACGTGCGAGATCAAATAGGACTCTAGAGACGAACACGTCAAATTTGGTGAACACGATGATGACGGGCACTACGGCAGGTATCAGTCCAACGTACAAAACGATAGTCTCGAATACACCACCTTTTTTCTTCATGCCTAAAATCTCTTCAACGCCCTCCCAGAGCCCAACGTCGACGACCTCAGGCATGGAGACACATATCCTAGGTCGGCTTCATTCAGTCACAAAGGATTGAAAACAATTGGCAATTTACCAGATCGCATGTAATCTTTCCGATTCTGCGCAGCTCGCATCGGTGCGGTTGGAGATAAAGTGTCGGATAGTCTGAAGGCTCTGAGCATCTCCGGACTCGAATCCAGCATACTCATGTACGACGAGGTAAGAGTTATTAGCCGGATATAACTCGACGTTGATGTCGGCGTTTCCAGGTTGGCTCCCCGGAGCCTTTTAAATCGAAATAGTCGGTTGGAGAAAGTGCAACAAGGTAAAAACGTGCTCACAGCCATATCAACACCGAAGATAGAGTTTATGAGTGATGATTTCCCGGACTGACTCTGTTGCGATTATAGATGTCAACGTAATCCAAAAACAAGTGTTAGCGCGCACCCTTCCCAGAACAAGGATTCTGAACCTAGGAACAATTGAGATTTACCAATATTTCAACGACTGAACTCATACCTGAAGCCATCAGGAAACACCTCGCGCACTGCCGAAGGCAATGGCTCCCCATTCTTGCCCCTTGCGGCGGCTGGTTCTTGGCGAACTCGCGGGCCGGGGACCCTGTCACCTCTAATTTGGTCTCCGCCGCCTGCAATGTGCTCCGCGCTAGACGAGGATGGAGGCACTGCCCACGAGGTGAGCGAGAACCCATTCATTGCGCTATGAGATAACGGATTCTCACTGGCAGAAACCGACCTAACCATACGACTCGAGGGAGACGAAGGTTTTGATCTACCCGGCTGGTGTAAATTTTGGGCCATCCTTGCAGTATCGCCAGATGGCCTTGCAGAATTTGACCTGCGCAACGGCTGCGGAAGGGGAGAGATAATTGGTCTATCAGATCGGGGTAATGGTTCTGGGGACGCTTCTCCATTGGAGACGGGAAGACGCCCGATTCTTGCACTATCAGAGGGCATGTACGCCTCCGCCAATGGTGACCCATGCAAGTCGCGCACAGAGGATGGATTTGATCTTTCCAAACGATGGGGTTCAGGCGGCGTAGATGCAGCAATGGATGGACTAGCAGTTTCGAACCGTTTGGGAATCTGAGGCGTCCCATCGGGTCTCTGAGGTGAAACAGAAAGAGGGATATTCGGTTGAGGTTGCGGGGGACATGACGGATCGGTCGGTGGAGAGTCGGAGGTGGGTTTGGAGCTACAGCATCCCATAGGAGCATACAAGGCTCAGGAAGTAGTAAGTACTTAGGAAGGGACGGGACATGGGACGCAAAGAGATAATATAGGAAGCGTGGCCAAGACATCATGAGTGCAAGAGAAACACGAGGAGACCATGCACCTTGATCGTTAATGACGTTGAGAATTCAACCGCGACTGTGTCAGGCACTGCAGCCTGTCAGTTTGAGTCACCATATAGGAATACAGTGTGGGGAAAGTTGCGCTTCCTTCGGTGCGTGGAGTATAATCGATTGCTGAGAGGGCCTTCAACACTCACTGCTCAAACGAATTAGAGGTGGGCCGTGGAATACTGATGGGGTAGTATGAAGACGCGCTGACAACACGCGTGGCGCTCGTTTCAAGTGATATGGCAATTGATATGGCAATTCCTCATGCTCTCCGTGCGTGCAAGGTGCGCTGAACGTTGAACGGTAGATCTTACGTTGATGTAACGTTCTCTCGAAGTCGACCTTATTCAGAAGACAGACAGGACGCAATTTGAAAATCTGAATTGGGAACCAAAACCTCGCTAATTTCCAGCGCGGGGTCTGGTGAGGGTTCAACGTTCAACGTTCACCGTTCACCGAGGAAATCCATCAATCGATTTTAGGGCCATAGAGGACCGCCTCAGGTCGAAGCTAAAAAATAGCTCGATATGGAACAATCACGGTGCAAAAAGATAATTGTTTTCACAGCTATGGGAAGCTGTGCGTTGTACGCACGGGCAAAGATTTGATACACGCCCCAGTGTGTCAGTAAATGTGTGTTACAATGAGTGTCCAGTACTTGTACCATCGGCAATAAAAACGATCTGTAGTACGAGCAGCGCAAACTCCACGCGATGATTTGCGGGAGAAAGTCCGAGAGTGATACAGTATATTAACTCAAGCTGCCGGTGTCGGGGCTACCTACCCGACATTGCCGATGACTCTCCGAAATTCTAACAGTATCTGGAGAAGATATAGGCCCAGAAGTGAAAGGGCGACAGGGAGAAGGCGTGTGGATGAGTAAGTTAGCATGATGACCTATCAGCGCTATGTCAGCACGCGGTTGGAACAGGAATTTGATTTAGGTATGTGGCTTTATATACTGTACAGTCAACAATACCGGCCCGAGCCTTCAGCCTTACTCTTGGCGCTGCTGTTTTTGGCTTTTTAGGATTGCCACGTGGTGCCAGTACACATCCGCGCGAAAAGCCACTATGCATGACTTACAGGTTGGGGCAGACAAGGGTTAGTAGACAAAGTGGACCCATGTCAACAGAATGCTTTCCCACAACCCACGACAAGCGGTCAACTTGAAGGTCGAAGTTTTTACTACAGTGCTCATCGATCATCCTGTAAATGTCTCTGACACGGCGGCCACAAATCGAGGTCCTCGGCTCCGCATGGGAGATATCGCTTTCTACAGTGTTAATCAACAGCCAAGTGGGGCGATATGCGAAATGCCGTGCTCGATGAAAAAAGTCAGATCGCAGAATATGTGGATTGCTATGTTCCTGACCCGCAGGCGTCCAAGCAGGTGTCAGAGGAGAGGTAACTTGTGCCTCTAGCTTACGGAATCTGCAGAGCTAATAGTGCTGCCACAAGAATGTGAGATAACCGCCAATGCCTGACGTCGCAATTCTATGTCCATGCAACTTCTCGGGTCCACGCTCTCAATCTCCTGCACCGCATCGCAAATATGCTCGTGTGGATCCTCATATCCTTGAAGCATATTGCCTACCGAGTGGAAGAGCATGGTCGTGATATGCTCGGGATATAAAAAGTCCGAGAAAACTCCACGGCCTGGGATAATTAGGTCGCAAATGATGTTAAGGAGAATTTGCTGTGTCCCGGGCGAGTCCTTGCCCTCCTCCCAGCGGGACGTGATAATTTTGAAGGTGCCGATGTAGAAGACGTTACTGGATTCATGCAACGAGGGTATTGACAAAAGTTGCCTGAGCGAGAGGAAGAAAAGTTCGATGGTAAACCCAAGACCACCGCCGTCGCGTAGGTCTTGTAGACGCCATAGTTGCCGTCTCATCAAGCCATCGGACAGACATAGCGGAACAAGAACATGATCGACGGATTTCAGGCTTTCAAGGACACTCTCGTATCCGTCGGCGACCTGCCCGTTAAGGGCTTCGTGAAGCTTGAGGCTAAATCTGGCAAAAACTTGGACTTGTCGTCCAGGGAATACCAACAGGGGAGTGACGGGGGCGCTACTGGTAGCTGGAGAAAAAACATTCTCGCCTATCAGAAGCGCTTCGGATTGGCGTGGCTCGTCAAATGATACACCAGGAAGTTGCCGTATCAACCTGTTAGTCGCTTTATCCATTTCTTTTTGATAAAGGGAAATCCGCCAGTCCACGTCCTCTATGCCATCAGCCTCGCGCTCCAACTCTGAAATCTGTGGTTCGTGTTTCCGTAGGATTTCTTCGACTTCTTCCTTAGTCTTCTTCTGCGCCCAGGGCTCGAATTCTCGACGTAGATCTTCAACACGCTGCCACGCGGTCTTGAGACATTGCTCAATCCTCCGAGCGTTCTTCCATGCTGCCTCGTCCGGCTCTCCGTATTCCGATTTAAAGCGTGCCAGTCCGCTTACGGCGTACCCAGCAAGCATCTTCAACTGGTTACCGCTCAGTGTCTGTTGTATGGCCACGAGAGAAAGACACGTCCAACGTATGACGAAAGATGGATCAGATGTAGTCGTCAGCGACTGGTTGATCTTTTCAATGTCGCCGATTTCGCTGATCAACTTGCCGATATCTCCGAACCTGTCCAGTCGGAAGTCGATGCAACATACGAGTGACGCCGCAGCCTCGACGCATGCGCGCATGCGCCGATGTCTTGCCTCCTCATTTTGAAAATAACTGTGATTTTTGCAGGTTTCGAAAAGGTAGCGTACGCCGCCACCTATGGTGTCGACGGCAGTTCCTTCTCGGAGACGAGAAAAGGGGCCACGAGAGGCGACGTCGATCCACACTTCTCGTCCCCATTCTGTGTTGAAAGTGCCAGGAATCGCCAACACGAGAGGTTCCATCTCGGCGTTCACCGTAGTGTTATCGACCAACCATCGGGTGGCACGCACATCGCGCTCTTTGCGCTCTGTCTCTTCCATTACCAGCTCTTCCTGATATGCTTCCATGGTCATGGTCTTATGCGGCTTGCGACCACGGAAATAAGTTCTCGGAAACTTCTGCATCAGAAAGAATATCGGACGCGAGATGAGGGTCCTGTATGGCGACTGCAGATTCTTGAGGTGCACCCATACACTGTACGGGTAGAATGATCCGCAAATGCCGATGAGGGTAGTGGTGGTAATACCGACGAACGTGTCGGTATTTAGCATAGAATCGCCAAGACCAATAAAAAATAGTAAAAGGGAGAGACAAATAAGCATGGGGACCGCTTCTGCCAACTTCCGCATTTTGGTCGTACCCTCGAAGAAAAACTGTCGGAATCGTGCCCTCTTCAAAGGGTGATCGTACTGTTGGAAGATTTGCATGTAGGATCGAACCCACTGTTGAACAAGAATCGCGAGAAGCGCCGCCGATAGACTGCATACGAGAGCGACAAGCCAGCAAGTATTCACTCGAATGTCAGAAATTGCCGGTTTAAAAGTAGGATTGGACGGTGGGGAAATTGATGGGAGGGAAACTCGGTGGGTAGTATAAGGGAGGGAAGACCCTGTTACAGTGGGTGGAGTAGAAACCCGTGGGGCTAAGGAAGGGACGGAAGCCTGTACAGCGACGGAGGCAATTTGCCGCGAGATCTGGTCAAGCATCGCGAACGATTGCTCTTGGTAATACGCTGAGTATTGCTGGTAATATACTGCTTGTTGCTGGTAATACACCAATTGCTTCGGGGGGTCAAATTGCAAAGTCTGAATATTTTGGACAAGGAAGGCAGTGAGAATAGCAGAAAATAAACCAGCCTACAAAAACGCGTTGGTGAATTAATGTCATATCACGACAATCATGTACGAACAAAGACTAGGATTCCATCCATATCTTCTGCCAGGCTCTGGATATGGGCTTCGTCATGCGCTTTTGCCGCCTTTCCATAGAGGGACCACAAAGCATTGGCACCATCATCGAAATCCCTGCGTGCCTTGTGAGGCCCTGCATGAAAAGGTCCTTCCGAAGAAGGGTCCTTTGTTCCCACTCCCGAGTCTAAAATATGACGCGTTACATGTCATACCTCCACGCACGCGATGATACGCACTAGGGTAAGAAGGTCCTCCCAGAGTCTCCGACCACGCCTCTCCCCCTAAATCATCTCGAGGTCATCAACTCCGGTTCGGACAGGAGACGCTCCAAGACCCACCTGAGAATATCGAGTGTCCTCGTTCAGGGTCAGCTGTGTGCTCTGTGTGTCCGGATGTCATGATATTTATGTGTGAATGGGCTGGAATATCGACTAGGTCGTGAGGGGAGAGAGGAAGGTCGAGTTATGTCAAGTCTTGCGTCTATTACCGTAGACCTCATGGTAGCGGCGAGTTCCGTCAAGGATGTGTGGCGATGATACAATGCATCAACCATACTCTGATGGAGTGGTGTCCTGCGCCATTCAACGTGAATGGCTCGAGGTTCCGGCCTCATTTCCATCAGCACAAGAGCATACTAAGTTAGTAGATCTGGGGGAAAGACAAAACAAATGGGGTCTTGGCCGAAACGCGGTATCTATGAGCTGTGTTCAGGAAGTTAAGGCCGGGAAGTTTTGCGGGGATAGAAAAGCTGAGTGTACCTCGAACGGGAGCTGCTGGGAGGCGGGCGAGGTTCCTTTTGCCTCATGGCGGATGAGTAAGTGTCCACGTTTCTGTGCAACCTGAACGGGTTCAAAGCAAACCGAGAATTGGAAACCCGATTAATCAATCGGGGGCAGTGAAGTGCAGCTATGCGTAGCTGCTGTAGTTGTAGCTGTACCCTGTCACGGTAGCGTTTGGGTCGGTTTACCAAGACCAATGAACCCTAACCCATGTGTTACCCAATCGTCAATTCGACCTGCAGGAACCCTGGTGTCCTTATATCCGGGATCCTATGCAACGTGCGTGTCAGAGAGACCAACTCTTTCTGTCGTCCAGTGATGGAATATAAAAAGTACCAGACAAACTCCAATGTGTATCCCAAAGGGAAATTACACAGTCACCACCGTCTGGGCTCTCTCGGAATAGTAGTACAAATTCGACATGCGTGCCACCACAAGTTGGAGGGGAGTCTTCGAAAGATCAATCCCGGGCCAGGGTGAAGTCTGCCCCACCCAATGTGCAATCCACGAAGATAACGAAAATCTTCCGCCCTTACCATGCCAACGGTCCAAGGCGAAGTCAAACGCTGTCCCATGAAGTAGGGGCCCTGGTTCGGAGGGTAAACCAATAGGTGCACGTAGGCTTGACCATGCCTCGCATACGCTCAAGGGACCGACGCTCACTTTGGTAGTGCGACAATATCTTCCTGAACAGGTCAGGGATATCATTTGACACGGCCTTGTCCCTCATAACCCTAATTCTCGTTGTAGGGAAGGTGCATATATGCTATGCTTAAGCAAATGTCCGTTAAATTGATCTTCGCATTCAATCAAAGAGCGACTCTGGGAAATCGTCTCATCAAAGCCGTCTTCAAGGTGGATAGTATGTATTCATACTAGTGTTTTTCGTCGTTGCCGAGGCCACTGTGACGTCAACGTCGAGTTGCGCCCAGCTACCTTATCGTGCACGAGTTTTTGGGATCGGAACTTTTTTTCTACTTGTTATTTTGAGAGCTCATTAATAATCTGGTCCTTCAATCAAATGCACCCCTCGCGAAGCGGCTGTAATGAAGTGCTGTGGCACTACAAATTCATAATATTCACCATGCGTCCATGCCTCCGTTCGTTACTGTATTTTTCCGGTCGGCAAACATGACAGCCAATTTCGTCAGTTGCGAGAACAAAATTTGAAAGCTCGAGCTCGAGCAACGTTAAGAAATAGTACTGGATATACAATGTACACCTAATTTAGGGATACCGGTGATTGATGGGAAATTGAACTGACGAATAAGGAGTATGGAATTGTACATCCTCATACATGGCACCATTTAACCTCTTCCTCCATTCAGCGAGGGGGGAACACAAAATTGCTTGATCAAATCGATGATTCTTTCCAAGACCAAATCCTTCTGTGGTACAGAAAACCTGATTGCGAATGCCTCTGTAATGAAGCTCCGGATGTCGCGATGAATCGCCTCCCTGTGGCCAGACCTGACATGCCTCTCAAAAACTTGCTCGGCGTCCTTTGGTAACATATCGCCAGCAGCAATCCTAAAGATGCCATCCAGGATGACCGTCAGGTCTACAATATAGCCCATCACGCAACGGACATTCTCCTGGCTAGCAGACGAAAGAGATCAACACAGCTACGAGAGCTACGCATTCTTACCTGCCTCTATACACAGCATGGACCCATTCTGCATAATCGTCCTTTGCTCTAGTTGGGTCAGCACTGCTTAAAAGTCTTGGCTGAGAATCTACGTATTCTAACAAACAATGTGCTCACCCCGATGGTGCATTTGCAGATCCAGCTAGGTCTTCGATGAGGTGAGACATCTTTGCTTTGAATCTATCGCTCGAGAGATACTAATCCCAGTCAGTGGCTAGGACAATCGGCAACTGAGGAAAACTATACCCTGTGGTTGTCATTCAAATTCCAGATCTCAATAATATCGGCGTGGATAATGTTCAAACAGTTCTTGAGCGTTTGATCTGAGAAGTCGAGACTGGACCATAGGCTGCGCCAGTATCCTGACAGAACAAGTGGTCTTTACAAATCTACCAAGGAATCGAACGGATATGCTCACGGTTTCGGCCAACCCTAAAGAAAATATCTCGATAAGACGGAATGAGGAGAAATAAGACTACGTACTCAATGGAAGCCTCAATGATGACGTCATGGTTCACTCGTAACGCAGCCGCCCACGCAAGAGGTACGGCACCAACTCGCTGCTTTGACGCGCCTGACCGTGTAGAGTGT
>WNFR01013922.1_pt1 | contig 11593 bp, 12 predicted proteins | sample 5400221 | NCBI WGS metagenome assembly WNFR01 (sample SAMN13153357, study PRJNA577476) | soil metagenome | isolation source: 40 cm soil under Madrone tree | place: USA:California | collected 2016-06-14 | reverse complement strand
TGTTAGATTCTGGATCTCGTCAAAGGTTTCTCGGACGTACCAGGAAAAAAATTCGCCTTACGGGCGGTCGAGCGATGCGCGGGGTTTCGGGAACTCCCGGCTGCTGCCGTCAGTTTAGACGCCATGAACTCCGTCGCGGTGTCGGATTATTGAGCCATGGACCTACGGCGTTCATTGCCGCCAGGCTTGAATGCGAGATACGCTCCGCGTATGCAATTGGGCGGAGTGCCGTTGGTGGATTTGTCGGACAACGTCGTGGGACATACCTGGCGGTCGAGGGTCTGCAGGCCCCACTAGAACGAGCAGATGGTAGCAACGGGACGCATCAGGCCCACGAGCAGCCACCGCAGCGGACTTCGGGTGATGCGCCCATTGCCCGTGCGCAAAGTCTCGAGGAAATCGAACGCGCGCATTTCGTCGAGGTCCTCCAGCGTACGCGCTGGAAGATCGACGGCACCGATGGCGCTGCCCGCCTTCTCAAGCTGCATCCGAGCACTCTGCGCAGCCGAATCAAAAGACCCGGCATCCGGTGCAGCGCCAGCAGCATTTCGTAAATCCACTAATATCATCGCAGTCGCTCGCAGAGATGTCTCGGCGGAAGCCTGCAGCTTCGGTTGAGTCCGAAGACAAGGGCTTGAACGAAAGGCTTGCCGATCGATCCTATGTGGCTAGAAACGAGACCGTCTATGTCACCCGGATCAGCAACCGAGCACTCAAGGCGGTTTCCTGAGAGAGAGGAGAGCTGAATGGCTGCCGTTTTTCGGTTGGAGCCAGACGACCCTCACAACCAAACCCTCGCCGCCAATGTTCATCCGTCCGATTGGGTCAATCCGCAGGATGGGCGGCAATTGTCTTAACTTCGGTTGCGTGCCGTCCAAAGCGCTAGTCCGATCTGCGCGTGCAGCGGCGGAGATGCGCGATGCCGGCGACTACGGTATCGAGGCGGGCGAGGTCAAAGTTGACTTCGGGCGGGTGATGGAGCGGATGCGTCGCCTGCGCGCTCAGCTCAGTGCAAAAGACTCGGCCTCACGTTTTCAATATGAACTCGGCGTCGATGTCTTTATCGGCGAGGCTCGCTTCACCGGTGTGGATACGGTCGAGGTCGGCGGCCAGACGCTACGTTTTCGCAAGGCGTGCATCGCGACCGGCGCTCGGGCCGCCGCTCCACCGATCGAAGGGCTCGCCCAGGCCGGATATCTGACCAACGAAACCGTGTTCTCGTTGACGGAACTTCCGCGCCGCATCGCCGTGCTTGGTGCAGGTCCCGTCGGATGCGAACTGTCGCAGACGCTTCGGCGCTTTGGCGCCGAGGTGACACTAATTGAGCGCGGGCCACATATCCTGCCGCGAGAAGACGAAGAGGCCGCGCGTTTGGTGGAGCAGGCGATGCTGCGCGATGGGACGCGGCTCCTGACCAAGGCAACGGTCAGAGGTGTCGAGCGCCGCGCAGACGAGAAAGTATTGCCTATTGATCAGGGCGGCGAGCAGTCGGAAATCGTCGTGGACGAGATCCTCGTTGGCGCGGGCCGCGTGCCTAATGTTACCGGTCTTGGGCTCGAAAAGGCTGGAGTCGAGTACGACGAGGTGCGCGGCATCGAGGTTGACGACCGGATGCGTACCAGCAATCGGCGGATCTTCGCCGCCGGAGACGTCGCTTCGCGTTTCAAGTTTACTCACATGTCCGACGCAACCGCCCGAATCGCCATTCGCAATGCCCTCTTCTTCGGCCGTGACCGGATGAGCGCGTTGACCGTGCCATGGTGCACGTACACCGATCCGGAGGTGGGCCACGTGGGGCTGAACGAGGTTGAGGCGCGGGAGCGCGGAATTGCCGTCACGACTTTTGTCCAGGAATTCAGTGACGTCGACCGGGCAGTGCTGGACGGCGAGGTCTCAGGCTTCGTCAAGGTTCACGTTCGCCAAGGTGGCGACCAGATAGTCGGCGCGACTATCGTTGCCAGGCATGCGGGCGAGATGCTTTCCGAGCTAACGCTCGCGATAGCGCGTGGAGTCGGCCTGGGCGCGCTCGCCGCTGTGATTCATCCATATCCGACCCAGGCAGAGGCGATCAAAAAAATCGCCGACGCGTATAACCGCACCCGGCTTACGCCACGAGTAAAGCGACTGTTCAGCGCATGGTTTTCCCTGAGCCAGTGATCTCGGCAACTCCCGGCCCGACGGATTTGCATCACTCAGGCGAGGACGCGGACTAAGAATCACGCTCCGGGGATTGGCTCGTGAACCGAATCGAGTAATCGCTGCAGGTTACTAGTGTGTGCGCGAGTCGACATAACAATTCGGATCGGAGCTTCCTGGTCCAACATGTTGAGGCGACCTCCGACCTCTCCGAACACCTGTCGCTTCAGTCAATACGTTAGAATTCACCTTTTGATTCCGCCCGACGTGAAAGGTTTCGCGGCGGCGCATGCTCGTCTCGCAATGGATTTGACTCTCGACCCGTGTTTCACCAAGGACTTCACCTACGTGACCACCCCATCGCGGGCGAGCTGGCGCACGTTTGTTGCTCAGCATAAACGGAGCCCGGCAATGCGCGCCGTCGCTTCCTAACCAAATGCTTGATCGCAGGGCCCTCGCATTTCGCTACGCTATTCGCAGTGCGCGAGGCTTTTGCGAAAATTCCGAACAGATTTGCCCCCTATCTGCGTGGCTGCCGTGGTGGAACGCGACTTGCTCACTTTCAAAATATGACGTACAAACGCACGTTCTTTGCACCCTTACGAACCAAGCGATCATTACGGTGCGGCGAGAAAGAAAATTCTTAGAGGCTGATCCCGGGTTCTCAACTTGATTCTTTGACTCGCAGCAACTCGAAGAACTCCCTCGGCCGCCTGCGTCGCGCAACCCAGCAGGCAGTCGCCTCTTTTTTGCGCCGCGAAAACGACGATTTTCAGTGCGGACTGCCTGTGAAATGCGCGGGCACACAATGTGCCCCCATTTTTCACGCCTAATTGCTGTGTAGCTTCGGCGTGCCCGAAGGCCTGTTTAGGCTTCTCTCGCGCCGGCGAGGTCAGGCAGATGCATCGGAGTTTGAGATGACACCGAAAGCAAGGTTACGAGACGTACCCACCGGCGGGCGATCCTCGCCTCGCGCTCCTATTCGCTTGCCCCCGGTGTTGGCCGTACCTCCGCTGAGGTCCCAACCGCTGAAACCCGTTGTGCTACGAGTCGCCTCGCTTCAAAAGCGCTACGGCGAAATCGACGCCGTAGCGGGGGTCAGTTTCGACCTCCGTGAGGGAGAAGTCCTCGGCCTGCTCGGTCCCAATGGCGCGGGCAAGACTACCGTAATCTCGATAATTGCCACGGAACGAGCGCCGTCGGGCGGTGATGCGACGCTGTTCGATCACAGCATACGCAAGGAACCGAAGGTCGTTCGCCGCATGATTGGAGTCGCGCCCCAGGACATCGCGCTCTACCCGATGCTAACCGCAGCGGAAAACCTGCGCTTCTTTGGACGCATCTATGGTGTAAGCAAAGCAGTACTCGAAAGCCGGATCGGCGAAGTGCTCCACCTCGTCGGATTGGAAAAGCGCCGCAATGATTACGCGGGTACTTTCTCTGGCGGGATGAAGCGGCGCCTCAATCTCGCGGCGGCTTTGGTGCATAGTCCCCGAGTCCTCCTGCTCGACGAGCCTACCGCCGGAGTGGATCTGCAATCGCGGGAGTACATTTTCGAAATAGTACGCCGTCTGCGCGAAGCCGGCACGGCTATTCTTTACACCACGCACTACATGGAGGAGGCGGAACAGTTGTGCGACCGCCTAGGAATCATGAACCAGGGAAAGCTCATTGCCATGGGCACCCTCGACGCTCTTCTCGCCAATCTGGAGTGTAGGGAGATCATCGAAGTGCGAGGCCTGTCACCCGGAACTGACTTCACCGCGATCCAAGCTGCGGATGGGGTGTCCCGCGTCGAGCGCACCGACGGGGTAGTACGTCTGTTTGTCAGAAGCGCCACCCAACTTCTCGAACCGCTTCAGAAGATCATCAGCCGATCCAGGCAACCCGTGCGTCTGAAAATTGCACCCATCAGCCTCGAGCATCTCTTTCTTCGCCTGACCGGCACGGAGCTTCACGATTGACCCGCGTCAGGCTAATCACGTGCGTTCTTTGGCTCTGCCTGACCGCTACCGCATGGGCGGCCAGCCCGCTCGAGTACACTCGCGCTACGCTGGAGCAAGCACGCGCGATCGTTAGCAGCGATCAAAATCACAATGATAAGCTGGCCGCTTTGTCAGTCCTCTTCACGAAATTTCTTGACACCGACGCTATGGGCCGCGCGGCGCTCGGCAAGCATTGGTCGAGCTTCACGCCCCAGCAGCAGAAGGAGTTCCTCGTACTCTTTCGCAGGCTTTTCCAGCGAACCTACGTTCAAGAGCTGCTGCTTTTCGACAAGCCCAGGTTTGCCTACGTCGGTGAGACGCGCGTGGATGGCGAGGCAATCGTCAACACCAAAATCATTACGCCTCGCGATGAATTCAGCGTTGTCTATCAACTTAGACCCGAAGGTGAGCTTTGGCAGGTGACCGGAATCACGGTCGAAGACGTAAGCCTGACCGCAAATCTGGGTAGCCAGCTTAATGACTTACTGTCCCGCGGTTCAGTCGAGGATGTGCTCAACCTGATGCAAAGGAAATACGGCAGTAACGGCGGCGGCGCTTAGCTTATGAAGATATTTGCCATCATGCTCAAGGATCTACGCCTCATTGGTCGTGACCGTTTCGCTCTGGCGTCACTACTCGTCGTTCCGATGGTGGTCATCCTGGTTGTCGCCAGCGCGACACAATCCGGCGACGGGAGCGAAAGCATACTCTTTCCGATAGTCAATGAAGATCAGGGGCCGGTAGCCGCCGCGCTGATCAAGGTTTTTCGCAAACACCTGGACGTGCGTGAAGTGACCCGGAAAAATGCCGAGCGCCTGGTGGCCGATGAGAACGACGCTCCCGCCGCTCTCATTCTGCCGGCGGAAATGAGCAAGCATTACCTTACGCAAAAGCCTTCAACTATCGAGCTGCTAACAGATCCTGCCCAGTGGCGGGAACTGGAGGCGATCAAGGTCATCATGTTACTCGCTGACCGCGAAACCGCGTCGCTGGGAGATCCCTTCAGCCAAGAACTACTCGATGTGCGGGAGCAAAGCATCACTGGAAACCGGCCCTCGTTTTCCTCTTTGGAACAGAATATTCCCGGCTTTAGCCTGATGTTCGTTCTGCTCACTCTCATCTTCAGCGTCTCACTCGATCTGCGGGAGGAAGAAGTGTGGGGCACGAACAGGCGGCTGTCAATCGCTCCGGTGTCGGCCGCGGCGTTGCTCGGCGGCAAGCTGATGGCGCGTCTGGTTGTCGGCATCGCACAGCTATTGCTCCTCTTACTATTTGGCCACTTCGTATACGGCCTCACGCTTGGCCGCTCGCCCTTGGCATTGTCACTGGTGGTGACCGCGGTCGTGTTCTCGATGACATGTTTTGCCGCCATCGTTGCGGGCTTCGTGCGCACGCGAGAGCAGGCTATCCCCGTCGGACTGTCAGTGGTGTTCGTTCTCGCGGCACTCGGCGGACTTTTCTGGCCACTTTACGACTTGCCGAAATGGATGCAAACCGCCGCCAATGGTGCTGTGACCACCTGGTCGATGTTCGCCATTCAGGACGTAATTCTTCGCGACAAGGGCGTGGCGGACGTCTCACCCAAGCTTCTCATCCTTTTTGCATACGGGCTCGTGTCTTTCCTGGTCGGATGGCGCTTCTTCAGCCATGGCGACGGCGTAGGTTCGTGACGCCGCATGAATGCCCTATGACGAGCCTGCCCTCATCGCTCCGGCCAGGTCCCGGACAAGGAGACGATTGTGTCACATACTCACTATAGATCGAGTTTATTGCTAGCGCTTGTAGTTATTGCGGTTGCTAGCATTACTTTTCTGGGATGTAGCGTGCGAAGAGAGGGACCCGGTGAACGAGACCGCGAGCTTTCTGACGTTGCCCCGGTCCCTGTGACAGGCACGGAATCTCAGACGGCGGACGCGACCGATGGGATGGACTACGACCCGTGGGAGCGTTTCAACGAAAAAACGTTCTGGTTCAACCACGACGTGCTCGATCGCTACGCGCTGAAGCCCGTAGCTACTGTGTGGGCAAAAATACCGGACCCAGCACGCCAGGGCCTGGCAAATGCATTTCATAACCTAGCCATGCCTGACCGGCTGGTGAATGAGGTATTGCAGGCCAGGTTCCAGGAAGCCGGTAGCGAGGTAGCGCGGTTCCTGCTCAACACGACGGTCGGCGTTTCAGGGTTTGTCGATGTAGCCTCGCGCGCGGGTCTGGAGGAAAGCGATGCAGACGCCGGACAAACCCTAGGCGTGTATGGCGCGGGACCTGGACCTTACCTCGTGCTGCCATTATTGCCGCCGCTGACGGTGCGCGATGGTATCGGGTACGCAGTCGACTCGTTCCTGGACCCGCTCTCCTGGTTCGTAACTCCCTTCGCCGCGGATTTCGGACGAGCGGCCGCGAAGACTATCAACGAGCGCGCGGCCAACCTGAAACTTTATCAGGACGTCGAAGATGCTTCCCTTGACCTCTATGCCGCCGTGCGAAACGGCTACCTCCAGCGCCGTCAGAAGAGCATCGAGGACGCAATCAAGCAGCGCGATCGGGAACTGGAGGTCGAATTTTTCTTTGCTCAGTCTGGGGATTTCGACCAGCGAGCCACGGTCCGAAGTATCAAGAATAGCAACGACGACGAGGGCGCTCGCACTGCGGAGAATCAGGGTCAGGTTGGGCCGTGAGCTGCTCCATCAGTAGAGAATATCGCAGCGTCCTCCGCCGCCTGCCCCGGCTGCCTTATACAACCTGCTCCGGTCTCCTTTTTATCGGTGTACAAACGATAGAGCTCGCGGACTTTGGTGCCGCCGGGTATCGTCCATTCAGCGAGTCTTGATTGCAGTTCAAGGTAGAGCGATTCCGATTGGCCATCGAGTCGCTCGTTGCTGATTTTCCCCAGGTCGTACTTGATCTGAAAGCTGAACTCGCCCGCCAGCGCTCTATGCCCCGGCTTTAGACTCCAAAACGAGCAGAACGCCCTGGCCGTTACTCGTTCAGCGAATTCCAGCTTGCCAATTTCTGAAAGACTCTCATCCACGATCACCCCGTTTACCGATTTGAGCCTTGCGTCCGGGTCTACTCTAAGGTGACGCAAAGTAGGGAACACCGCTGCGAGCCGGCCATACGGAAGCTCCTGCAGATTGCACGGTTCGAAGATCTTGCAGCCATGCCAGAATATGCTCCGCATGCCGCGCTCGTTGGGCCCTAACGGCAGAACCTGCTCTTTGAACCTCAGTATGTGAGGAATCTCCGCGGCGGGCCGAGGATCTATGCGCAGCGCCATCAGACGATCTGGATGGCGAAACTTGAAGACCATTTCCTGGTGGGGTGAATTGCCGCGGCTTAGCCGCGTGCGCTTTCGCAGGATGAAACTGTTTCTATAGAGGTCGAACTCGTCGGTGTCGTAGAAAATGACGCTCCGGCTGCGGGTGTGTTCGCGCCAGACAGGATCGGCGAGGGCAACACCGGTTATATCGGCCGCGTGGTGCACGGCAGTACGGAATCTCGCGAGCGCTTTCGGGTCGGTCAAGCGTGAGGGATCGAGCGGAAGTTTGAATTTACGGTAGACCAACGAGTCCGTCATGTCTGCTGTGCGCCGCGCGATGCTCACGACTGAACTCAGAGTCTTTTTGGTTTTGCTCCGCGATCAAGTTCGATCGGCCTACTCACTTCGCGGCTTCCGCGAGCTTGCGCAGATCCTCGTGCGTGATGGTCACTGGATCGTTGCCGGGCCCGGTGTGGCCGTGCTCAAGGCAATGCTGCAGCGCAACAAACGGCTTCGCCGCTTCACGCAACTGTCGCAGCTTCTGGAGCAGGCTATCAATTTCACTTTCAAAGGCTGAAGCTGAATTCAACTGCATTCTCCTTATCTGATGGATTGCAAAAGACCTTCATGATGACCGCAGCCCTCCTTGAATGTGCATCACAAGGCCAAACTGTTTGCTCAGTCTCCGCCGCAAAGACGAGTGACGGCACGCGCTGCCCTATTTGTGGAAGACCGCGCGGAGAATTGACGGCAGGACTTCACCCTCGTAGCGCTCGACGTGCGAATCGAACGTCCGGGAAAAAGCCAGCAGCGTTTGCGCTAAGGCGGCGCGGTCTCGTTCCGTTTGCGGATTACCGTTCACGCCCGAGTGCAACGTGGGCAGAGCGGCGACCGACTTGCGCATTTCTTCATGTTCGGTCTTCAAAGCATCGAGCAATGTGCCTGAAATCGCATGATGCGCACCGCCCCACCCGAACACCAACCCGTCTTCGATCTGCAGATGCGACCATAGGTCGCGCCGTATCTCGTCCCACACCTCGAAGAGTCGTTGACCCGCTGCAACCGCTTCCGGATTCGCGGCGAGCGTGGTGGCAGCGAAAGCCAACTGCACGTTAAGCCCATCCAGTTTCCTGTGCTCGCTACCCAGACACCTCACCAGCGTAGTGATCATCGGAACCTCAAGCTCGGGTAAGGCACCGCCGCACGGGGTCAACTGAGTCGTAACCTGAACAACTTCCATGTCTTCCTCCACTCCAGTCAGCTAACTGCAATGTCGGGGCCAAAAAGGAATGATTAGAATTCGGCGACTATGCAGCGCGTGCCTTTCTGCTTCTGCGAATTAGTTGCGAAATGCGGGTCGCGCCATCGTTCGCGCACGCCCCTGCGCACGTCCCCGACACAAAGGCGTGACCGGCGCGGTTGCTACATCAGTCGCGCAACTGGCGGCGGGTGAATCGGTAGGCAAAGTGGTCCATAGCGGAAATCTCACAGCAGGGACAACGGGGCTATGGGTGTGACACGACCACCACATGTATGGCGCAGCCTCTCTCGCACAACTTCGCTCGTGTGACGGACTTCGCCCAACGGAACCAGGAAGTCGCGTTGAGGATCGACGACACGCAAGTCGGAACCGGAGAAAATCATTCCTTCGGTCTCGCACCGCCATCGCCAGCCAAGTGCAAGCGGAACAGCAACTTTAGCCATCGTTCTCACTCCTGCATCGTTTGGTGGATAAGAAATGTCGAGAGTTTTCATCGGAAATTCTCGATAGGTGATGACCAAAGCTGCTGCCCGCCCTGAACTACCCGCGTGGAGAGTTTGCTCCTTAGCGCAAGAGCTAACGTTCGCCGATTATCTCCGACAAGAACCAGGTTCGGCGCTCGGTCTCGTCGATCCAGTTCTCGATCAGGCTGGCGGTGGCGACGTCGTTTTGCTTTTCGCAGAGTTCATGGGTGGAGCGTAGCTCTCGCGTTAACTGCTGGTTGTCGCCACGGAGCTCGACCAGCATGTCCTGAGGCGCGACGAACTCGGCGTTGTTGTCTTTGAGGCGTTGGTGCCGGGAGATGTCGCTGATTGAGTGGAGTGTCGTTGCGCCGATCTTGCGCGCTCGCTCGGCGACATCGTCAGTCATCGCGAAGATTTGAGTTGCGTGCTCATCCAGGAGCAGATGGTAATCGCGGAAGTGCTTACCGCTCATATGCCAGTGGAAATTCTTGGTCTTCACGTAGAGCGTGAACACGTCGGCGAGCAATTTCCGGAGTGCGTCCGATATCTGGACCACCGCGTCGCCCCCGAGATCGGTTGCCGTTTCCGAAATGTTTTTCATTTGAGTTCCCGAATTGCTTTTCATTCCCTGTTCTCCTTTTGAGGTAAGTCAATGCTCCAAAAGTTCAGTCCGTGCGCTTTTTTCCGCAGCCAAAGCCGACTGATTCCCTGAGGCCTCTCTTGAAATCCGGCGTTTTGCCAGTGCCTCTGCGAGTCGAACGCCAAACTCCGGATGGGCCGTGCGGAAGTGCGTTACCGAGCGTTCGACAATATCTTGGCGGCTAACTTGCGCGAGGCTCGCGGCGATGTTCGCGATTAATCGCTGCTTCTCCGCTTCGCTCATCAGCCGGTAGAGGTCTCCGGCCTGCACGAAATCATCGTCGTCGCGATGATGCTCCGGCGTGTGACTTCCAGTAAGTCCGCGGACCTCAATCGGTGACCAAAGCGGCTGGCCGCTCTGAACCGTTCCGCCGAAACTGTTGGGCTCGTAGTTCTTCTCGCGCCCATGGTTACCATCTGAGCGCATTGCCCCGTCGCGGCTGTAATTGCGAGCTTCGGCCGCATGTGGCCGATCGACCGGTAAGTGCATGTGATTTGCGCCGAGCCGGTAACGATGGGTATCGCCGTAGGAGAACAGGCGGCCTTCTAGCATCTTGTCGGGGGAGGGACCGATGCCCGGCACGAAGTGTGCCGGATTGAAGGCCGCCTGTTCAACTTCGGCGAAGTAATTCTCAGGATTGCGATTCAACACGATTCTGCCGATCGTCATCAGTGGGTAATCGCGATGCGGCCAGACCTTGGTCACATCAAATGGATTGAAGCGGTATTTTGTCGCCTCAGCCGCGGGCATGATCTGCATTTTGAGGGTCCAGGACGGATACTCGGCCCGGTCGATCGCCCGCAACAGATCGCGCTGATGATAGTCTGGGTTCTCGCCGGCGATACGTACCGCATCCTCGGCCGCAAGGCATTTAATTCCCTGGTCGGTCTTGAAGTGATACTTCACCCAGAAAACTTCACCGCTCGCATTGACCCATTGAAAAGTGTGCGATCCGAAGCCGTCGATGTTGCGAAAGCTCGCGGGGATGCCGCGATCGCTGAACAGAATCGTGAACTGATGCGTGGCCTCGGGGCTGAGCGAGAAAAAGTCCCAGATGTTGTCGGGCTCCTGGATATTGGAGTATGGGTCGCGCTTTTGCGAGTGGATAAAGTCGGGAAATTTAAGCGGATCGCGGATAAAGAAGACCGGCGTATTGTTGCCGACCAGGTCGTAGTTACCGTCCTCGGTGTAGAACTTGATCGCAAATCCTCGAGGATCGCGCAGCGTGTCAGCCGAGCCCTTCTCTCCCGCCACGGTAGAGAATCGGACGAATATCTCGGTTCGCTTGCCAACCGGGGCAAGAAACCTGGCCTTGGTCCAGCGCGTAACATTCGCCAACACCTCGAAATAGCCGTAAGCGCCCGAGCCTTTTGCGTGCACGACGCGCTCGGGAATCCGCTCGCGGTCGAAGTGCGCGAGTTTCTCGATCAAGTGATGGTCCTCGAGCAATATCGGTCCGCCCGGCCCAGCGGTGCGCGAGTTCTGATTGTCGGCGATTAATGCTCCCGCATCGGTTGTCAGAGTCTTCTTGAATTCCATCATTTTCTCCGTTCACCAGCACCAATCCCTAAGGCGTGAAAATTCGACGCACAAATCCCGCACGTAGCCTCCTAACCCGGCGACCTGGCCGGGGTTTCTCAACCAGGCCGGAAAAACGGCTGTACAACCGGAGTCGGTGCTGGAATTTGCGCAGGACAGGGCGCGCGGAGAGGCGGTTTTCCAGAAATTGCGTCGTAGTGGCCAAAGGCCTGTCCCGCAAAGACGCGACGCCCCCTGGACCCATCTATCTGTGGTCACGGCTTGCGGCTGGCCGGAAAATCCGAACGATTGTATGTCCAAACCGTCGTA
>WNFR01009589.1_pt1 | contig 11594 bp, 11 predicted proteins | sample 5400221 | NCBI WGS metagenome assembly WNFR01 (sample SAMN13153357, study PRJNA577476) | soil metagenome | isolation source: 40 cm soil under Madrone tree | place: USA:California | collected 2016-06-14 | reverse complement strand
GGCCGGCCAGCCGGGCCAGCGCGCGCGCGACGTACACGCGCACGAGGCGCTTTCTGTACGGGTGCGTGAAGTCCGTGTTGTCGAGCGGCTTCGCCGGGCCGGCCGCGGCCTCGGCGGCGCGCGTGATCGTCTCCGACGTCAGACGCTGACCGACGAGCACCGTGGCCGCCGCCGGGGCCTCGCGCGGCGTGGACGCGACGGCGCCCAGCACCACGCGCGCCTCGCGCACGACGTCGCCCTCGCGGCGCACCGCGACGGCCACGCCGAGCACCGGGAAATCGAACGAGCCGCGGCGCCGCAACTTCAGATACACGGAGTCCCAGCCGTCGGCCGGCGGCAGGGCCAGCTCGGTGAGGACCTCGTCGGGCCGTTTGGCGAGATACGCGATGCCGTCGTCCTGGTAGAGCGCCGAGACGGGAATGGTGCGCTCGCCCGCGGGGCCCGCGAGGCGCGCGGTGGCGCCGAGCGCCCACAGCACGGGCGCCGTGTCCGATGACGAGACCGCCCAGCAGCGCGAGCTGCCGGGCGCGACGAGACAGATGTCGCCGTCCTTCTTCATGCAGAAGCCGACGGCCTTCCGCCACTCGTACGACTGGTTGTACCAGTTGCAGCGCGTGTCGACGCAGACGTTGCCGCCGAGCGTGCCCGCGTTGCGCAGCTGAGGCGAGGACACGAGGCCGGCGGCCGTCGCGAGGGCGGGATAGTGCCGCGTGACCTCGGGATGCGTGGCCACCGCGCTCAGCGTCGTCGCGGCGCCGATCGTCACGCCGCGCCGCGCCTCACCCTGCACCCCGGACAATTCACGAATGCCCCGAAGTCCCACCAGCGCCTTGGGCTCGAACTGGCCGCGCTTCATGTTCGGAAAGAGATCGGTGCCGCCGGCGACGAGCATCGCGTCGGGGCCGCGGTCGGCAAGGTACTTCACGGCATCGCCGACGGTGCGCGGCGCGAGGTACTCGAAGGCCGGGAGGCGAATCATGACGGGTCGTCCGCAAAGGGGCGGACGGTGATGGCTTCGGCGGGCGCGCCGAATGCGGACTCGACGACGAGCGGCTGCTTGAAGGTGAAGAGCGGCACGCGGTCGGGACCGACCCGCGCCGTCTTGCCCTGCCGCTTGAGCTCCAGCCCCTTCAGGACCTTCTCGGCCGTGATCGGGATCTCGTCCACGCGCACGCCGACCGCCTGATAGATCGCGTTGGCGATCGCCGGCATCACGGGCAGCAGCGGGCCCTGGCCGGCCTCCTTCGCGCCGAACGGTCCCTCGGGGTCGTCGGTCTCCACGAGCATCGTGTGGATCTCCGGCGTCTCGAGCGTGGTCGGGCTCTTGTACTCAAGCATCGACGGCGCCTTGTGGACGTTCTTCCGGAAGACCTGGGCCTCCACGAGCAGCGGGTTGAGCGCGCGGCCGATATCATGGGCGATCCAGACGTCGTGCAGCTCGACCTCGCCCGTGTCCTCGTCGACGGACAGCTCGACGACGCACGCCGAGTACGAGTAGCAGGGCGAGGGGCCGACGCCGCCCCCCTTGTACTTGCCCGCGCGCTTGGGCGGCGCGTAGGAGCCGGCGAAGGCGAGCACGCCGTGCATCGCCTCGGCGAGCTCGACGGCCCGCGCGAAGTCCACCGCCTTGTCCCAGTCGTCCGGCAGGCCGACCTTGCGCTCGCGCGCCGCCAGCGCGGCGACGTCCACCTCGAGCTTGGCGGCGACGGCCTTGAAGATCACCGCGCGCAGCCGCTCGGCGGCCTGGATGGCCGCCTGCCCGCACATCAGCGTCACGCGCGAGGAGTAGGAGCCGAGATCCACGGGCGTGAGGCTCGTGTCGGCCGGATGGACGTGCACGTCTTTCGGATCCCGCTGCGGTCGGCGCGCAGCACGACGCCGGAGTGCGGCATGCTGTTCCAGTAGATCGCCGTGCCGGCCCCGGTCATGTACGACGAGCACGCGATGCCGACGCCGCGCCGGCGCCGCGGCTGCCAGAGTGGCTTGGGCGTCTCCACCTCCGCGGCGGCGCGATAGCGCGACGCCTTGTCGCGCCAGCCGGAGGCCTCGACCACCTTGTCGATGCACTCGCCGAGTCCGATGGTCGTCACCGTGAGGTGGTTCGCCGTCTTCGTGAACGGCTCGACGAGGATGCGGCGCCGCATGTCGGCCGGATCGAGGCCGAGCTGCTCGGCCGCCTTGTCCAGCTGCACCTCGAGCGCGAAGCGCGGCTGCGGCGTGCCGTGACCGCGCTTGGGTCCGCACGGCGGCTTGTTGGTGAAGATCCGCGCGCCCTCGAACTTGTAGACCGGCATCTTGTAGGTCACCGGATTGATGACGCCGGTGTAGAACGTCGAGGCCACGCCGTAGGAGCCGTAGGCGCCGCCGTCGAGCCACGTCTTCAGATGGCAGCCGGTGATGTCCCCCGCCCTCGTGAAGCCCGTCTTGATCCACATCAGCACCGGGTGGCGGCCGCGATGGATGTAGAACACTTCCTCCCGCGTGCACGCGATCTTCACCGGGCGGCCGATGAGCTGCGAGAGGCGGCACGCCGCGATCTCGTGGGCGAAGGGGTCGAGCTTGCCGCCGAAGCCGCCACCCACCGGCGCCGCGATGACGCGGATGTGCGCGGCCGGCATGTCGAGGATCTTGGCGAGCAGGCGGTGCACGTAGTGGGGCGTCTGCGTCGAGGACCACAGCGTCAGCTTGCCGTCGGCGGTGGCGTGCGCCACCGCGGCGTGCTGCTCCATCGGCAGGTGCGTGTTGCCCTCGTAGAAGAAGACGTCCTCGCGCACGAGATCGGCGGCGGCGAAGGCCGCCTCCACGTCGCCGAACTGCAGCGCGACGTTCTTGTGCACGTTGGGTCCGTCGCCGTACTCGTGGATGCGCACCTCGGGATGCGCGAGCGACTCCTGGATGGACATCAGCGCGGGCAGCGGCTCGTAGTCGACGTCGATGAGGCGGCACGCGCGGTCCGCCGTCTCCTCGTCCACCGCCGCCACCGCGCCGACGGCGTCGCCGACCATCCGCACCTTCTCCGTGCAGAGCGCCTCCTCGTCCTGCGACACGGGAAGGATGCCGAACTTCACGCGCGGCAGGTCCGCGCCGGTGATGACGGCGTAGACGCCCGGCACCGCCCTGGCGCGGGTGGTGTCGATACCGCGGATGCGTGCATGCGCGTGCGGACTGCGCAGCAGTTTGCCGAACGCCATGCGGGGCAGGACGAGGTCGTCGGTGTAGCGCGTGTCCCCGGTGACCTTGCCCCAGGCATCGATCTTCGGCAGCGGCTGGCCGACCACGCTGAAGCGCTTGGTCATTCGTATTTGCCGTCGGGGCGCCTTCGCAGGGCTGATTCACTCAGGCTCACCTCGGGCGCGACGCCCTGCGGCTTCGCACTGCGGCCCGACGGTCGGGCGTTGATTGGCCGTGGCGAATGCATGCGAAGTCCCGCCAGCTCGACGGCATCGAGGATCTTCGTGTAGCCGGTGCAGCGGCAGAGGTTGCCGGCGAGCGCCTCGCGGATCCGCTGGCGCGTCGGCGCGGGATCGTCGGCGAGCAGCGCCTTCGCGGTGAGGAGGATTCCCGGCGTGCAATAGCCGCACTGCGCAGCGCCCAGCTCGGCGAACGCCTGCTGCAGCGGGTGCAGCCGGGCGCCGTCGGCCATGCCCTCGACCGTCGTGATCTCGCGCTCCTGGAGGTCGGCCGGCAGCGCGATGCACGACAGCACCGGCGCGCCGTCGACGAGCACGGTGCATGTGCCGCACTCCCCGAGCTCACAGCCGTGCTTGGTGCCGATGAGATCGAGGTCCTCGCGCAGCACTTCGAGGAGCGTCTTGTGGACGGGCACGAGCAACTCGCACGATTCGCCGTTGACGCTGAGGCTGATGCGAATGTTCATCGGCCCTCGCCCGTCTCTCCAGGACAACGCCCTGTCGATGGGTTAATCTGCAATGAAGACGACTTCAAAAATACTGAATCGACCACGCCCCGTCAAGGGGTCAGGTGTGGCCACGCTCTTGCACCCTTTACCCCGCGGCATTCAGAGCTTTCTTCAAACGAGGTGACCGAGTGTTTCATATCATCGCGTGGTTGCTGGGCCCGCCGATCAGCCTCATCGTTCTGTTCCTCCTCCTGTCGACTCACTGACGTTTGTTCGCTGACGTTTTGGCATAAGATCCCGGCCATGGCTTACCTCCGGACCGAGGACAGCGTCCGCATCTTCTACGAAGAGCATGGTCCTACCGAGCCCAAGGCGACGGGCTCACCGCTCGTGCTCGCGTACGGCATCGGCGGTAACGCCGATCTCTGGGACGTCAACGTGCGGGCACTCGCGGCGCGCCACCGCCTCGTGCTGTGGGAGCCGCGCGGCCACGCGCGCTCGGACAGCCCCGAGGACCCCGCGCGCTATTCCTTCGCGCGCTGGACCCTCGACCTCAAGGCCGTGCTCGATCACCTGCGCCTGCGCACCGCCCACGTCGGCGGACTCTCGCTCGGCGCCGGCATCGCGACCCGCTTCGCGCTGGCGTTCCCCGCGCGCGTGCGGTCGCTGCTCGTCACCAACTCGTCATCGGCGGCGGGGCTGCCCCTGTCGGTCGACAACATCGTGATGCGGGCGCGCTCGATCGAAGTCACGCTGACGCAGGGCATGGACGCGATGGCGGAGTTCGCGATGGCGTCGAATCCCAACGTGGCGGCGCGCCTGGCGCTCGACCCATCGTCCAAGGACGAGTTCTACGCCTATTACCGCCGGCTCACGCCGGTCGGCTATGCCAACGCGCTGCGCGCGTTGCTGGCGATGGACCACATCACCGAGCGCCTGGCGCAGATCCGCGTGCCCGTGCTGCTGATCGGCGGCGACCGCGACCCGTCACTGGGCCCCATGAAGGTGATGCACGCGAAGATCCGCGGCAGCACGCTGATCGTGCTCTCTCCCGCCAGCCACTTCGCCAACCGCGATCAGCCGGAGGCGTGGAACCGCGCGGCGCTCGAGTTCCTGGCCCGCTGTGATACCGGCGCGCGCGGACGACGCCGCGCGCGCCGGCGCTGAGCTCAGGCGAAGCGAAGCGGGACGCTACTCGCCGTACACGATGGTCGTGTATTTCGCGTAGACGCCGAGGAAGCTGCTGGTCTCGTGGTCCACATGGTGGATCCGCGTGATCCCGCCGTTCCTCATGGCCGTGCTGATGCTCGCGTCGCCGGTGGCGAACACGAGGATGCCCCAGGCCTCGGACCGACCGACCTTGGAGCTCCCGGCGGCTGATCCGGCCGCGACCGGGCCCTTCTCGTTGAGGGTGACGAGCGAAGTCACCGGGGCATGGCCGATGGTGGCGCATCCGGTCAGGAAGCTGGCGTAGACGATCGCGAGGGTGAGTCGACGTGAGAACTTGTTCATGGCTTTCCTCTCGTTGTGAAGGGGCGCTCCATGTGACGCGTCGTCCACGGTAGCAGGCGTCGCGCGCGGCAACAACGGGAGCGCGTCCGAATCGGAGCCGGGCAGGATGACCGGCTTGCCGCCGCCGCCTCAGGTGATCTTGCTGGCTCCTCGGCCGAACGCGCGGTCCGATGCCCCGGTCCACCGGCTAACCTCGCGACATTCCATACCACGCCATGCGCCGCGCGTCTGGCACTCTTGATGCTCGTTGTCCGCGCCGTTGGACGATTCCGGTGAGACAGGAGATGGAGATGACCTATGACGCGTACGGGACGGGCTCTGGTCATTGGTCCGGTCGTCGTGCTCGGGCTGTCGCTGACAGCGGTCGCCGCGGCCCCCGCCGAGCCGAGGCCGGCGGTCGTCGAGCCGATCGCAGCGCACCCTCCCGCTTCGGCGGAAGCCGCTGAGGTGCTAACCCTGCCGTTCCTCGCCGATATCGTGGCGCCGCTCGCGCTCGCCGCACTGTGCGGCACCGCGGTGGCGTTCTTCTCGGCAGGACGGCGCCACACGGCGCGGCCGGGCGCCTCACGGCGGCACGGGCGGGGCTGAGCGACCGAAACGATTCACGGAAAGGCCTCGGTGGGACGCGGGGGGCGCAGCGCCGAGGGCTTCGAGGGCGGCCATATGATTGTGGCCGCCCTCGTTTTTTCTCGGCTGCTACTTCTTGGCGGCGTCGTAGAGCTCGCCGAACGTCGCCCATCGCTCGCCGTCGAACTTGGCGAGCTGCTCCTGCTCGATGGGGGCGTGATCGGTCGGGCTCGTGTTGACCTTGATGCCCGGCAGCAGGAGCGGGAACTCGAGGTTCTTGAGGCTCTCCGCCTGCTTCAGGATGTTCTCGCGGCTCAGATCGTTGCCGCACTGCTTGAGCACCTGCACCATCGCCTGCGCCACCGTGTACCCGAAGGCGTTGCCCTGGTCGTCGAGCGCGCCCTCCGGGTAGTACCTCTTCATGAACGCGACCCAGTCCTGGAAGCCCTTGTCGCTCTTCCACTGCGGGTCGGTGATCTCTTTCATGTAGAGCGCGGTGATGAGGCCCTTGGAGGCCTCGAGGCCGGCCGGCTTCAGCACCGTGGCCAGTGAGGACGAGACGTTGTTGAGGAAGTGGGCCGGTTTCCAGCCGATGTCGTGCGCCTTCTTGATCGCCTGCACGGCGAACTTCGGGATCGTCACGTTGAAGAACACGTTGGCGCCGCTGTTCTTGAGGTTCACGATCTGCGAGTCGATGGTCGGATCGGTGACCTCGTACGTCTGCTCCATCACGATCATCTTCTTCGCGGCCTCGCCGAGCCCGTCGTGCAGCCCCTTGCGGTAGTCCTTGCCGTAGTCGTCGTTCTGGTAGAGGATGCCGATCTTCGCGTCGGGGAAGTTCTTCATGATGTACTGCGCGTAGATGCGGCCCTCCGTCTGGTAGTTCGGCTGCCAGCCCATCGTCCACGGGAAGTTCCTGGGGTCGTTCCACTTCGTGGCGCCGGTGGCCACGAACAGGTGCGGCACCTTCTGCTGGTTCATGTACTTGTGGATGGCGCTGTTCGTCGGCGTGCCGAGCGTCTGGAACAGCGCGGCGACCTGGTCCTGCTCGACGAGCTTGCGCACCATCTCGACGGTCTTGGGCGGGCTGTAGGCGTCGTCATAGGTGATGTAGTTGATCTTGCGCCCGTTGAGGCCGCCCTCGTCGTTGACTTTCTTGAAGTAGGCGCCGATGACCTTGCCGATCGTGCCGTAGGCGGATGCGGGGCCGCTGTACGGGTTGGTGTTGCCGATCTTGATCTCGGTCGCCGTGACGCCCGGCGTGTCCGCCGCCATCGCCAGCGCCGGCGCGAGGGCCAGCGCCGCGATCAGCGCGCTCAGTACGGTTCTCCTCAGCATGATGTCCTCCTGTGGGCTCCCGGCGGGTCGGCCGGATCGGGACCAATCTTACTCCGGGGCAACGGTCAGGCACGCGCGGCGGTTCCGCGGCGGCCGAGGCGGGCCAGGGCCAGGCGCACCGCGCCCGCGATACCGAACGGCATGACGTACATGAAGCCGATCAGGAAGACGCCGTAGATGGCCCACGGCGCCGCCTTCGAGATGTCCTGCGCCCAGTTCGGCACGAACTGGATGAAGAGCGCGCCGAAGATCGCGCCCGAGACCGAGGCCAGGCCGCCGATCACGATGCCCGTGAGGAACGTGATCGACAGGAACACGTTGAACGCGTCGGGCGCGACGAAGGCGATGACGATGGCGCTCAGCCCGCCGGCCACGCCCGTGTAGGCGGCGCTCACGCCGAACGTCAGGGACTTGTAGAGCGCGGTGTTCACGCCCATGGCCTGCGCGGCGATGGCGTTGTCGCGGATGGCCACGATGGCGCGACCCGTTCGCCCCATCAACAGATTGCGCGCGAGCGCGAAGAGGGCGACGAGCACGGCGAGCGTGAAGAGGTACAGCCACTGATCCGGCGAGAGCGGCAGGCCCCACGGGGCGTTCGGCTTGGACAGCACGATCCCCTGCGAGCCGCCCGTCCAGTGCTCGAAGTATTTCAGGATCTGGGGGATCGCGAGCGCGAGCGCGAACGTCGCCAGCGCCAGATAGAGGCCTTCGAGCCGCAGGGCCGGGATGCCGAAGAGGAAGCCGACGACGAGGCACAGGACGCCGGCGGTGACGATGGTCAGCGGATACGGCACGTCCCACTTGTCGATCATGATGGCCGTCGTGTAGGCGCCGAGCGCGTAGAAGGCGCCGTGGCCGAGCGAGATCTGGCCGTTGTAGCCGGTGAGCACGTTGAGGCCGAGCAGCGCGATCGCGTAGACGGCCACCTGCGTGAACTGGAAGAGCCGGAAGTTCGAGACGAACAACGGCAGCGCGAGCGCCACCGCCAGCGCCGCCGCCACCCCGACCGCGCGCGCGCGGGGCGTCACACCCGGTGGACCGCGACGCGGCCGAAGAGCCCGCTGGGCTTGAAGACGAGCACGACCAGGATCAGGGCGAGCGCGACCGTCAGCTTCAGCTCGGTGCCGATGAAGTGCACGTAGGTGCCGACGAGGTTCTCGATCACGCCGACGATGAGGCCGCCGAGGACAGCGCCGCCCGGGCTCGTGAAGCCGCCCAGGGTGGCGGAGGCGAACGCGTAGATGAGGATGCCGGCCATCATGTTCGGGTCGAGGAAGACGATCGGGGCCACCATCATGCCGGCCACCGCCCCGACCATCGAGGCCAAGCCCCAGCCGATGGCGAGCATCCAGCCGACGCGGATGCCGCACAGCCGACTCGACACCGGGTTCTGGGCGGCCGCCCGCATGGCGAGGCCGAGCGTCGTGAAGCGGAAGAACGCGTAGAGGAACGCCAGCACGACGAGCGTCACCCCGATGGCGCCGAGGTCGTGGGCGCCGAACACCACGGTGCCGAGCATGATCGGCTTCGGGGGGAACGGGCTCGGGAACGGCTTCTGGATGTAGGAGTAGATCCAGCCCGCCATGCTGTTCAGGATGACCAGCAGCCCGATGCACACGATCACGATCGTCAGGATCGGCTTGTTCTCGACGGGGCGGATGACGATCCGCTCCAGCAGCACGCCGCCCGCGAACGAGATCACCAGCGTGAGCACGAACGCCCACCAGTACGGGACGCCTTTGTCGAGCAGCGTCCAGGCGATGTAAGTACTGAACATCGCCATCTCGCCCTGCGCGTAGTTCACGACGTCGGTGGCCTGGTAGATCATCACCAGCGCCAGGGCCACGCTGCCGTAGATGCCGCCCGTGGCCAGCCCCGACACGACCTGCTGGAAGAAGACCTCCATCGTCAGTACCCGAGGTACGCGCGACGGATGGCGTCGTTCTGCCGCAGCTCGGCAGCCGGGCCGGACATCACGACGCGGCCGGTCTCCATGAGGTAGGCGTGGTCGGCGAGGCCCAGCGCGACGGCGGCGTTCTGCTCGACGAGCAGCACGCTCACGCGCTCCTCGCGATTGATCGTGCGCACGATGCGGAGGATCTCGCGCACGACCAGCGGCGCCAGCCCGAGCGACGGCTCGTCGAGCAGGAGCAGGCGCGGCCGCAGCATCAGCGCGCGCGCGACGGCGAGCATCTGCTGCTCGCCGCCCGAGAGGGTGCCGCCCGCCTGCTTCTTGCGCTGGGCCAGCACGGGGAAGTAGCCGTAGACGCGCTCGAGGTCCTGCGCCACGCTGCCGCCCCCGCGGCGGGCGTAGGCGCCGAGGCGCAGGTTCTCTTCGACGGTGAGGTTCACGAACGTGCCGCGCCCTTCGGGCGCGTGGCCGATGCCCAGCCGCACCAGGTCCTCGGTCGCGCGCCCGTTGATGCGCCGGCCGTCGAAACGGATCTCGCCCGCCGTGCGGACCATGCCGCACACCGCCCGCAGCGTGGTGGTCTTGCCGGCGCCGTTGGCGCCGAGGATCGTCGTGATGCCGCCCTCCTGGACGGCGAAGTCGATGCCGTGCAGAACCTTCGTCCAGCCGTACTGCGCGTGCAGGCCCTTCGCCTCCAGCAGCGCCATCAGCGGCGGGCTTCCGCCGTCTCGTCGACGCCGAGATAGGCGCGGATGACCTCGGGGTCGCGCTGCACCTCGGCCGGGCGCCCCTCGGCGATCTTGCGGCCGAAGTCGAGGACGACGACGTTGTCGGAGATCTGCATGACGAGCCCCATGTGGTGCTCGACGAGGAGGATGGTGACGCTGCGACGCTCACGGATGGTGCGCAGCAGCGCCGCCAGCGCGCCCACCTCCTCGTGATTCAGGCCGCCCGCCGGCTCGTCGACCAGCAGCAGGGCGGGGGTATTGGCGAGCGCGCGCGCCAGCTCGACGCGCTTGAGCGTGCCGAACGGGAGCCCGACGGCTGGATGCTCGGCCACGGCGGTGAGGTCCAGGAAGGCGAGCAGCTCCCGGGCGCGCTCGCGGATCTCCGCCTCCTCGCGCCCCACCCACGGCAGGCGCAGCGCGTTGCTGAGGAAGTCGCTGCGCGTCCGGCTGTGCACGCCGATCATCACATTCTGCAGCACGCTGAGGGTCGGGAAGAGCGCGAGGTTCTGGAAGGTGCGGCCGATGCCGAGGTCGGCGATGCGGTGCGCCGGCAGCCCCAGCAGCGAGCGGCCGCGGAAGCGGACGTCGCCGCGCTGCGGCGTGTAGAGCCGGCTCAGGCAATTGAAGAGCGTCGTCTTCCCGGCGCCGTTGGGGCCGATGAGCCCGACGATCTGGCCGTCGGCCACGTCGAACGAGACGCTGTCGAGCGCGACAATGCCCCCGAAGCGCACGGTGAGGTCGCGGACGGACAGAATGGGTTGGAGCGACACGGACATTTGCTCGCGCTTATACGGGGAGAGGCGGGCCTTGTCAACGCCGGGCACGCCGGGCACGGCCGTCGGCTTGCCCTTGATGATCCGTCGCAGGCTGGTTACTCTCGGTCGCGCCAGGCCGGAGCATTACTCCGAACCGGAGGAGCCACCCATGAACAAAATGTTGATGTGTCTCCTACCGGTAGGGAATCTCGACATGCCTGGATACCAACCCACGATAGCGCTTGCGGCGAGGGTGATTGTGCAGCGCAGGCGGCAGGTCACCGCCGTGATCCGAGCCGTGTCGCTTGTGATCGGCCTCTTGGCCGTGAGCGGAGTCGCCGGCGCGCAGACGCGTCTCGACGTGCTGGCGGCGTTCGGCCCCGCCGGCCTACAGAGTCCGCAAGCGCCGTTGATCCAGGGGATCGACGGGAACTTCTACGGCACGACCGTTAGCGGCGGGACCTTCAGCGCGGGCACGGTGTTTCAGCTGACGCCCGCCGGCACTCTTACGGTCCTGTACGCGTTTACGGGCGGGGCGGATGGCGCAGGGCCCGTGGCCGGCGTAATTCAGGCGGCCGACGGGAACTTCTACGGCACGACGTCCCAAGGCGGGGCCTCCAACGCCGGCACGGTGTTTCAGCTGACGCCCGCCGGCGCTCTTACAGTCCTGTACGCGTTTACGGGCGGGACGGATGGCGCAATTCCCTATGCCGGCCTGATGCAGGGGACCGACGGCAACTTCTACGGCACGACTTCCCAAGGCGGCGCCTCCAACGCCGGCACGGTGTTTCAGCTGACGCCCACTGGCGCTCTTACAGTCCTGTACGCGTTTACGGGCGGGACGGATGGCGCAACTCCCTATGCCGGCCTGATCCAGGCGACCGACGGCAACTTCTACGGCACCACCGTTAGCGGCGGGACCT
>WNFR01006890.1_pt1 | contig 11594 bp, 7 predicted proteins | sample 5400221 | NCBI WGS metagenome assembly WNFR01 (sample SAMN13153357, study PRJNA577476) | soil metagenome | isolation source: 40 cm soil under Madrone tree | place: USA:California | collected 2016-06-14 | reverse complement strand
CTACACCAAGTTCTCGCACATCATCGATCTGCGCCTCACCGGCGCCGTCCTGCAGAACACCACGCAGATCTTTTCCGCCCCGGAACATATTTCAGCCGGGCAAGCTTGGGGACCGGAAGATCTGACCGCCTATCTCACCCGCGTGGGATACCGCCCTCTTCAGGATGCCAGCGCTATCGGGCAGTTCACCGTACAGAACAACACCGTCGATATCCGCCCTTCAAAGTTTTCCTATTTCGCCGGCGGCAATGCGCTCGCGGTTCAATTCCGCGGCAAAAGCATTCGCTCCATCAAGCCGCTTGCCGGTGGCACTGAGCTGGATACCGCGGAGATCGAACCGGAACTCATCACCAATCTTTTCGACAGCGCTCGCGAGAAGCGCCGTCCCGTCCGCTATGAAGATTTGCCGGTAATGCTGGTGGACTCCATTCTTTCCGCTGAGGACAAGCGTTTCTTCGAGCATGGCGGCTTTGACTTCATCCGCATCGTGGGAGCGGCGTGGGCCGACATACGGCATACCAGTGCGCACTACCAGGGCGCCAGCACCATCACCATGCAAGTGGCGCGCACCTTCTTCCTCTCGACCGATCGTACTTGGCGCCGCAAGCTGTCCGAAGCCATGATTTCCATCGAACTCGAGCAACGCTTCAACAAGCAGCAAATCTTCGAGCTGTACGCCAATGAAGTCTACCTGGGCAACCGCGGAAGTTTTGGCATTCGCGGATTTTCCGAAGCCAGCGTGGCCTACTTCGGAAAAGATTTGAGGCAGTTGTCGCTCCCCGAGTGTGCTTACCTTGCCGGCATCATCCGCGCGCCGAATTATTACTCCTCCGCCGACCGCCATCCGGAGCGCGGTGTGCAGTCGCGCGACCGCGTCCTGACGCAGTTGCTCGACAACAAGTACATCAATGACCAGGACCTTCAAGATGCCAAGCGCGCGCCCCTGAAGATTATCCGCACTTCGATTTCGGGAAGTGAAGCTCCCTATTTCATCGACATGGTGAAAGACCACCTGCTCGACAAATATTCCGAGAACGAATTGCTGAGCGAGAATTTCCGCGTCTACACGACGCTGGACCCCGCTTTGCAGCGTGCCGCCGCCGCCGCTGTCGACGCCGGCATGAAGAATGTGGACTTGCTCTTGCAGAAGAAGTACGACAAGTGGAAGAAAGATCTGGCCAAGAAGGGAAGCAACGAGCCAGTTCCGCAGGCGCAAGTCGCGTTGGTCGCCTTGGATCCGCGAACCGGCGAGATCAAAGCCGTAATCGGCGGGCGCGACTACGGGCAGAGCCAGCTCAATCACGCCCTGGCGCACCGCCAGCCCGGTTCGGTCTTCAAACCGTTCGTCTATGCCGCGGCGCTCGACAACGCCGTTGATGGCGTGCAGCCTGTCATCACTCCAGCCACGACCATCGACGACGAGCCCACCACCTTCGAATTCGACGGCAAGGAATACACGCCGAATAACTACGGCGAAAGATTCATGGGTCGCGTCACCGTGCGCGACGCGCTCACCAATTCTCTCAACGTCGCCACCGTCAAGGTCGCCGAACTCATCGGCTACGGCCGCGTCGTGCAAGTCGCCCGCAAAATGGGCCTGGGCACCAACATCCAGCCTACCCCGGCGGTCGCTCTCGGCGCCTACGAGATGACCCCCATCGATGTCGCTGCCGGATACACCACCTTCGCCACTATGGGCACCCGCGCAGAGCCGCAGTTTCTGCGCACCGTCGTCAACGCAGACGGCACGCCGCTCGAAAAGTTCACGCCGCAGACCCGCCCCGCTCTCGATCCCCGGGTCGCTTTCCTGGTTGTCAGCTTGTTGAAAGATGTTCTCAACAAAGGCACCGGCGCGGGCGTTCGCGCCCGCGGGTTTACATTGCCCGCTGCTGGAAAGACCGGAACTTCCCGCGACGGATGGTTCTCCGGCTTCACCTCCAATCTCCTCTGCGTGATCTGGGTCGGCTTCGATGACAATCGTGATATAGGAATGACCGGCGGCGCCGTGGCGGCCCCCATCTGGGCAGACTTCATGAACCGCGCTACGACGCTCGCTCAATATCGCGACGTCAAAGACTTCACCATGCCGGATGGCGTGCAATCCGTGCTCATCGATCCGGATACTCTGCAGCTCGCCACCCCTAGCTGCCCCACGACCCGCGAAGAGGTCTACGTAACAGGTTCGGCGCCCACGATCTTTTGCGAGGTCCATGGCGGCCATACTTCCACTGGCTCTGTCCTCTCCCGCGTCTTTGGAGGCGGAGAACCCAAAGCGCCCCAGTTGGATGCCAATGGGCAGCCCGTTGCCGTCACGCCCTATGACCCCAACCGGCCTCCCAATGCCACCGGCCAGGGCCCAGTGGCTCCCTCGGCGGGGTCCGAAGATAAAAAAAAGAATCCTTTACAGAAGATTTTTGGTATCTTTGGGGGTAAGAAGAAGGAACCCGACCAGGCTAAGCCGCAGCAACAGCCTCCGCCGGAGAAGGGAGATTCGCCATGAATCGCATTCGATTGGCGTTTCCAGCAGTTGTCCTCCTCCTCGCTGTTTCCATTTCGTCCGCAGGTCAAAGTTTTGTTGAGACCCCAGGTGTTCCCGTAGTTCCTCGAGCGGTACAAGCTCCCGCGCAAGCTCCTGTACAATCGCCCGCGGAATCCTCGGTCATCGTCGTGAAGCCTGGACTGAGCGATGAACAGATGGCCGATCTTTACATGGCGCGCAAAGAGTTCCGTGAAGCCGCCGTCACTTTCAAGCGGCTCGCCGATCAGAGTCCCCAGAATCCCGTGTATCTGAATAAGCTTGGCATTGCGCTGCACCAGCAGGCAGCTCTTGGCGCGGCTCTGAAGTATTACGAACGGGCCTCGAAGGTCGATCCTACCTATGCCGACGCGCAAAACAACATCGGCACAATCTGGTACCAGCGGAAAAAATACGGACGGGCCATCAAAGCCTATCAAAAAGCAATCAACATTCGCGCTGACATGGCCGTCCTACACAGCAATCTGGCGTATGCCTATTTCGGCGACAAGAAATACCTGGAAGCCATCTCCTCTTTCCGGCAGGCCCTGGCGATTGACCCGCAACTCTTCGAGCACAGCAGCTCACGAAGCGGTTCGATTCTTCAGGATCGCTCCGTCGGTGACCGTGGGCGGTTTTATTTTCTCCTCGCGAAATCTTTCGCGGAGGCCGGTAACCTGGAGCGTTGCCTGATTTATCTGCGTAAAGCCAAGGACGAAGGCTACAAAGAACTATCGGAAGTCAAAACCGATCCCGCGTTCGCCGCGGTCTTAAAGGATCCTGGGATCCAGGAGGTTTTGGCTCCCAAACCTCCCGACACGCCGCAACCCTGAAGCAGGTTCGTTTCGCCAATTTGGGCTCACCCCGCATGTCCGCCGCGAAAGGTGTCCTTGTGTCTGTTACAATGCAATAGACATGGGGCGACCTTTCCGCAGCCCGCGAATTCTATCCTTCCTCATCGTCATCCTGATTTTTGGAACTATTCCGCTTTCCGCGCAGCAATCTCCCGCCTCTCCCAGCGCTCCTTCGGCGGCTGCCTACCAGCAGGGAATCTATCTTGTTTTTCCTTTTGAGAATGCCAGCGCCTCTCCCCGGTTGGATTGGCTGAGCGAAGGCCTCGAGGAGCTGACCATTCAGCGCTTGTCGGCCGCCAGGGAGCAGGTGTATTCGCATGAAGGTCGCGTTGTCGAACTGGAACGTTCCGGTCTGCCGCGCTCCTCAAAACTCAGCCGCGCGACGATGCTTCATGTTGCAGAAGACCTCGACGCCGATTTTGTCATCTTTGGCAAGTTCTCGGCGAACGGCACGTCCCTCACCATCGAGTCACAAATTCTGAAGGTGAATCCGGCGCGAATGCAGTTGGCGCTGCGCGAAACCGGCACCTTGGATTCCCTCATGGACCTGCACGCCCGCCTGATTTGGCGTATGCTCTCCGCTAACGACCGCAACTATGGCCTCAGCCTTGCCCAGTTCACCAAGCTCCAGCGTCCGCTCCGCCTCGACGCTTTTGAACATTACATTCGAGGATTGCTGGCCAGTGAAGACGATGCTCGCCTGCGCGAACTTCGAGAAGCGGCGCGTCTCGAACCGGAATGGCCGGAGCCTGATTTTGCTCTCGGCGAAGTCTACTTCGCTCGGCGCGACTGCGATTCCGCGCTGCCTTGGTACGCCCGAGTGCCAAAAACGCACGACCGCTTTGTAGAGGCTGTTTTCTCCACGGCTGCTTGCCAGCTTCTTCTCGGCCACCCGGACCACGCGGAGGAATTGTTCACTTCGTTGCAAGAGACCTTGAAAAACAATCGGGTCTTTGGGGCCGACCTGCCGGAGATTTTGAATGACCTGGCGATTGCGCGCGCGCGCCAGGGCAAGACGGCCCCCGCGCAAATTGATTTTCGCCGCGCCACCGATTTGGATCCCGGGGAAGACGATTATCCATTCAACCTCGGCCTGCTGGCGCTTCAAACCAACGATCCTGGCGCGGCGGCTGGCTATTTTGGCGAAGCCTCGGAACGCGAGCCGGACAATGCCGAAGATCGCGCGTTGCTGATCCTCTCTTTGGAAAAGGCCGGCAAGAAGGCGGAGGCCGACCAGGAGCGCGAGTCGGCTATCGAATCCTTTGGGCCAAACGGCCTCCCCGCGATTCATCTGGACGCCAAGAACGAAACATTGGCTCGTCTGAATCGCATCAAGACCGAGCTCGACGTCACGGAACTTCGTGCGGAAATTACATCGGCAGCTTCGGCTGCCAGCGAGACCGCCTCCGGTACTTCGGACGATTCCTCCGTTGCACGCCTCCGCCGCGCCCGCCAGGAACTCTCCGCCGGCAACGTCGACGCCGCGGAAAAAGAATTTCGCGCGGTGCTTGGCGCCGATCCGAAAAACCCCGCTGCACACCACTGGCTCGCCGAAATTGACCGCCGCCAGGGCAAGATGGATGATGCCGTGAAGGAATTGCAGGCTTCGCTGGCAGCGCGTGATTCCGCGGTGGTTCGAACCATGCTGGCTAAAATCTACTTCGAGCAAAAGAAACCGGACCTCGCGCGAGCGGAAGTCGAGAAAGCGTTGAAGTTGGCTCCGAACTATGCCGAGGCCAAGCAGCTGCTCGAACATCTGCAAAGTTCGAAGCCCGCTGAGAAAAAACCGGGAGGAGGTGCGCCATGAGCGATCGGCTCAACGAAGGGAAGCGCCCCTTTTGTCTCATGCAAACCAAGTTTGTTGCTGCCTATTTGCTTCTTTGCGGTCTGTGTGCCGCCGCGATTTTCTTTCTCTCGCCTGCCGTCGTGGCGGACGAGCACTCCGCCAGTCCGCTCGTGCTTGAGCTCAGGCTTGACGGCGTGGTCGATCCCATCCTGGCCACCTATATCGATGAAGGTCTTGCTGACGCGGCGAACCGTCATGCAGCTCTTGTTTTGATCACCATGGACACCCCCGGCGGGCTCAGTACTTCGATGCAGGACATGATTCAGCATATCCTCGCATCACCAGTGCCGGTTGCCGTTTATGTTTCTCCGACCGGTGGCCGCGGAGCCTCTGCCGGCTTTTACATCCTGCTCTCTGCCGACATCGCCGCGATGGCGCCTGGAACGCATACCGGTTCCGCGACCCCGGTCATGGCCATTGGCGGTTTTCTGCCGATGCAAATCGACGATGCCTTCCGAAAGAAGATCAATGCCGATGCCACTGCTTTTCTGCGAAGTTTCACGGAGAAGCGCGGCCGCAACCCGGTGCTGGCGGAAAAGGCCATCACCGACGGCAGTGCTTTCACCGACAAGGAAGCCTTGGAAGGGAAGATGATCGATCTGATCGTGAGTTCGCCCGATGAACTGGTGCGCCAACTCGATGGCCGTTCGATTACCCGCTTCGACGGGACTCAGACGAAGCTTTCCCTCAAGAATGCCGAGCGCAGGCCTTTTGAACTATCGGCGCGGCAGAAATTTCTTGCCCGCATTGTCGAGCCCGATATTTTCTTCGTGCTGCTCATTCTAGGCGTTCTCGGCGTCTACACTGAATTCACTCATCCCGGCGTAATCGCCCCCGGCGTCATCGGCGGCATCTGTCTGATTCTCGCGCTCTACGCCATGAATTTCTTGCCCATCAATCTCGCCGGTGTGTTCCTGATTTTGCTCGCGCTCGCATTTTTCATTCTCGAAGCCAAAGCTCCGAGCCACGGAATCCTGGCCCTCGGCGGAGTTGTGTCCATGTTTCTCGGCGCGATTTTCCTGATTCGTTCGCCGCTCACTCCCGGAGGTGTAAGCGTAGGCGTAGCGCTGGCAGGGACGATCCCATTCGCGGTCCTGGCCGTAGTCCTTATGCGGCTCGTATTGAAGTCGCGGCAATGGAAAAGTGTCACGGGAAAGGAAGAATTGATCGGAGAAAACGGTATCGCGATGGCGCAGCTCGCTGCGGGCGCTGTGGGCCTGGTTCGCGTGCATGGCGAGTTGTGGCGCGCCGAATCTTCGCAGCCCGTGCGGGAGGGCGAGACCGTCCGTATCTTGCGCATCGAAGGACTAAAGCTTTACGTTGAGCCGGCCGAAGTGGCTGTTTCAGCGGCGAAATAAGCATTTTCATTTTCAGGAGGAAAAGATGGAAATTGGTGTTGTTGGGACCGCCTTGGTCGTCGGCCTGATACTCATCTGGTTCTGGAATTCGATTTACATCATTAAGGAATGGGAGCGGGGTGTCGTCCTTCGTTTGGGACGTTTGATACCTGACGCCAAGACTGCCGGAATAAATTTGGTTCTCTGGCCCATCGAAACTCTCTACCGTATCAATATGCGGATTGAAACGCTCGACGTTCCGCCGCAGGACATCATTACCCGCGACAACGTCTCCGTGAAGGTCAACGCCGTTTGCTATTTCCGCGTCGTCGACGCCAACCAGGCCCTCTCGCAGGTCCAGAACTACACCTACGCAACTTCGCAGCTCGCACAAACTACCATCCGCAGTGTCGTCGGCCAGTTCGAACTCGATGAAATCCTTTCCCAGCGCGACAAGGTCAACGCCAAGCTCCAGATCATTCTCGACACCGACACCGAACCTTGGGGCATCAAAGTTTCCAAAGTCGAGGTCAAGCAGGTCGACATCCCCGAACAAATGCAGCGCGCCATCGCCAAGCAAGCCGAAGCCGAACGCGAACGCCGCGCGAAAATTATTCACGCCGAAGGTGAGTTCGAAGCCTCGCAAAAACTCGCCGACGCTGCCAAAGTTCTCGAGACTCAGCCTTCCGCCATCCAACTCCGCTATTTGCAGACTTTGACCGAGATAGGTGTCGAGAAGAACACAACGATTGTGTTTCCGCTGCCTATCGATATCATTAATCAGTGGACTAAGAATTTAGGAGGGCCGCAAAGGTAAGAATGGCTTCTGGTGGAAAACGAGGAAGCGCTGGTGAGCGTGTGCTTGAGAGCCGGCACGTCATCGGCTTGTTCATGCTGATGCTGCTGTTCTCAGGCGTATTTTTCACGCTCGGTTACGTCATGGGACGCAACCAGATTGACGGCCCCGTTAGTGCCGCCACTGATTTTTTCCGCAAGCCCGAAAAGATCGTTTTACCAAAGCCGGACGCGAATTCGAAGCGAAGCAATAATCCTGTCGCAGCCAATCCCCCCGCTGACACCGCCGCCCCGCCGAATTCCGATTGGGAGTTTTATCACGCCGGCGACAGCAAGAAGCCTGAAGACCATCTGAAGCCCGTGGCCTCTGCGCCTGCCCCGGCGCTCGCGCGAAAAAACGCCCCTGTGCTTGTGAAGACCACCGCGCCGCCGAGGACCGCCAGTGCCCCAGCAAAGACTCAGAATGCTCCGCCCATTCCCGGCGGCGCCTACACTTTGCAAGTGGCCGCGTTGACCAAAGAGGCGGATGCTCTCGAACTCGCCGCACGCTTGCAAAAGAAAAAATTCCCCGCTTTCGTTGTGTCTCCCCAAGCGGACAAATATTACCGCGTGCAAGTCGGCCCTTACGTTGATCCCAAGGCCGCCGACGCGGCTAGGAAAGGCCTCGAGGGCGCAGGCTTCAAAGCCATCGTGAAACACTGATGCCTCCGGGCAGTTGGCTCTCCTATTTTCGTCCTCAGTCCAGCGCAGATATACCTGCTGGCCTCCGCCTCTTTGCCGGCGCCGTGTCTGGCGCCGCTCTCTCACTCTCTTACATCGGTCTCCACCTGGGCATTTATTCCTGGGTCTGCGTCGCGATCCTCCTCCTCTCTGTATTTGGCGCGCGCCCTCGCGTGGCGTTTGCGTCCGGTTTTCTTCACGCTTTACTTTTCGTTTTTACGTCCGTGCCGTGGATCGCCACGGTTCTTACCGTTCACGGCGGCCTCTCCGTAGCCGGCGGATGGGGCGTCTTGCTCCTGATCGCCATGGCCTGGGGAATTCTTATTGGCACTTTTGCTTGGGCCGTTCAGCGGCTTGCCCTTCGAAGCATCGGCTTGGCCTGCTTCGGCACGCCCTTCATCTGGATCACCTTTGAGTTTGTCCGCGAACATTTGCCCGAAATTAGTTTTCCATGGAACTTGCTCGGCTATCCCGCCGCTGAGAATCTCGCTTTTGTCCAGCTCACCACCATCACTGGAATCTACGGCCTTTCTTTTCTCGTCGCCAGTTTCAATTCACTTCTCGCGTGGGCAATCGCATCAAATTCTTTGCCGCCGCGCAAACAGTTTGGCTCCGCAGCCGCGGCAACAGCAATTCTCCTGATCGTAGCCTCCGCTGCTCCCCGCTTGGTTCCGCAAGATCAGCCGCACCATTTCGCGCGCGCCGCCCAGCTCAATTTCCCCGAAGTCGAATCCTATCCTCCGAATTGGTTTCAAGTGCATGCCGCCGAGCTCGACGAGATCGCCCGGATCAGCCTGGCCCCTTCCGCCGAAAAGCCCGACCTCCTCGTCTGGCCGGAAGCCCCCGCTCCTTTCTCCTTTCAGGATTCTCAATTCGCGAAGATCGCCTCCGCCCTGGCAATTCGCTTCGGCCATCCGTTCCTCGTGGGATCCATCGAATGGAAACCGCCAGTGGACCCCTCCGACGTTGTTCCTCCGGGCACTCTCCTGCCGTACAACAGCGCCCTGCTCTTTGACTCTCAAGGCCAGCGCATCTTCGTCTACGACAAAGTCCATCTCGTTCCCTTCGGCGAATACGAGCCATTTCCGCTGATCCATCGCGTCGTTACCAGCGTCTCCAGCGACGTGGGCGGTTTCCACAAAGGGAACAAGTACGTGGTGGGCCAGCTTCCAGGCGGGAAAACTTTCGGCGTCTTTATCTGCTACGAAGCCATCTATCCCGGCGAAGTCCGCCGCTTTGCCGCCGGTGGCGCGCAACTCCTCATCAACATTTCAAATGATGGCTGGTTCGGCCGTTCCGCCGCCGCCGAACAGCATCTGCGAATGGTCCGCGTTCGCGCCGTGGAAAACCGGCGCTGGATTGTGCGCACCACGAACAACGGCTTCACCGTTTCCATCGACCCTTACGGCCGCATCTTCCAGCCGCTTCTCCCGGATGTCCGCGCCGCCGTCGATCTTCCGTACGACTTTCGCACCGACCAGACCATTTACACTCGCTTCGGCGACTGGTTCGCTTGGCTCTGCGTCCTCATTTCCGTTATTCTAGTAGCCACAACTTTTCGAAAGGCAAACTGACGCCCGTTTTCCAACGGGCGATTTACCGGTAAAAAGCATGATTCTCGAAGATCTTCAGCATCGCTACGAAGGCCTCAAGCAGCGCATCTCGCTCGTGCGGAGCTATCTTTGACGCCCCCCAGTACCGCGAGCGCCTGAAAGCCCTCGAAGCCCGCGCCGCCGACCCCAATTTTTGGAGCAACCAGGAAGCCGCTCAGGCTGTTCTCCGCGATCGCAAGCGCGCCGAAGAACAAATTGCCGCCGACGAAAAACTCACCTCCACCTCCAGCGATATCGAAACATACATCGATCTCGCCAAGCAAGAAACCAACGTCGAGCAAAAAAATGATCTGCTGAAGGAACTCGACAAAGAACTCACCGCCGCCGATACTTACATCTCCGAGCTCGAAACCAAGACGCTTCTCTCCGGCGAAACCGACCACCTCAACGCCATCATGACCATCAAGCCCGGCGCCGGCGGCACCGAATCGCAGGATTGGGCCTCCATCCTTCTCCGCATGTATCTTCGCTGGGCCGAACGCAAGGGGATGGGCGCCGAACTTCTCGACGAAACACCCGGCGAAGAAGCAGGCATCAAATCGGCCACCGTCCAATTCTCCGGAGAAAATGCCTACGGCCTTCTGGCGGGAGAAACCGGCGTTCACCGCCTCGTTCGAATCTCTCCCTTCGATCAAGCCGCGCGCCGCCACACTTCCTTCGCCTCCGTCTTCGTAATTCCCGAAATTGACGATCGCATCGAAATCAATATTCGTCCCGAAGACTTGCGCGTCGACACCTTCCGTTCCGGTGGCAAAGGCGGCCAAAACGTCAACAAAGTGGAGACCGCCGTCCGCATCACGCACATTCCCACCAACATCGTCGTGGCCTGCCAGGCCCAGCGCAGCCAGGGCAAAAATCGCGAAATGGCCATGAAGATGCTCCGCTCGCGCCTATATGATGAAGAAGTCAAAAAGCGCCAGGCGCACACCGACAAGCTCGACGAAACCAAGCTGGACATCTCCTTCGGCAGCCAAATCCGTTCCTACGTTATGCAGCCTTACCGCCTGATCAAGGACCACCGCACCAAATTTGAAGTCGGCGATGTGGATCGCGTCATGGACGGCGATCTCGACCCCTTCATCCGTTCCTACTTGATGGCCAAAAAAACCAAAGGCAAGCTCGACATTCAGCCAGAAGACGAAACCGACTTGTCATAATCAATCCAGAGGAGTCCTCGAATGCGCCGCACAAAACAATTTCGCTCCTTGAACTTTGCAATTAAGCTTGCGCTTTTCTCATTCCTCCTCGTTGCCTCCGCTTTGGCCGCGGAAAAATCCAACGTCCCACAGCTCATCGAACTTGCCAAGTCCAACAGTCCCGCCCTGCGCGACACCATCACCGCCACTTTCGAAGCCAAGGATCTCAAGGAAGGAACCGCCTGGGCGGGCCGTGGCCCTGAATTTTTCTTCGCCATCGATTCCTCGTCGCAACCTTCCCTCCAAATTGACGGCGCTCCCGGCCCGAAATTGCGTCAACTAGCCAGTTCTTCTCTCTGGTATGCCCCCGCCCGCGTCGAGCCAGTCGGCCGCCTGCACTCCTTCCATTACCTCATCGACGGAAAAAAGTTCGGCGGCCGCCTGGACCTACCTGCGTTCAGTCCACTTTCCTATCTGCAACCCGGCGTCCCCTCCGGCACCCTCTCTGCGAAAATTACCCACACCAGCAAAATCTACGACGGCATGAAAGCCGACTACTGGATCTACGTTCCCGCCCAATATGACAAAGACACCCCCGCCGCTCTCATGGTCTTCCAGGACGGCGGCTGGTATACCGATCGCAACGGCAACAATCCCGCCCTCAACGTGATCGACAACCTGATCTCTCAAAAAAAGATCCCCGTCATGATCTGCCTCTTCATCAATCCCGGCGACATCACCGATTCCCCAGACACTCCCACCTACCGCTCCGTGAAAG
>WNFR01006889.1_pt1 | contig 11594 bp, 8 predicted proteins | sample 5400221 | NCBI WGS metagenome assembly WNFR01 (sample SAMN13153357, study PRJNA577476) | soil metagenome | isolation source: 40 cm soil under Madrone tree | place: USA:California | collected 2016-06-14 | reverse complement strand
CCTGTTTTATTCGATTATTCGACAAACTATTCGGATTGAGGAAGACGACGAAACCGGCGCCATCTTCTAAAGGATCGCTGTTCCGCTGCTTACTACGTTGCCGTGAAGAATTTAGTTTTCTTTTAATGAAAAATCAAAGCGGGAAAGGGATCGGAGCGCGGACATCCTTGTCCGCCAGCGTGCGCAGCACGCTCAGCCTAAGCCCATCACAGTCGAAGCTCTATTCGCGCTTAGCGCTCAGGCGGACAAGATGTCCGCGCTCCGATCTCTACCACCCGCGCTTCCGACCTCGGCGATCTTGACGCCTTCCGCGCCGGTCGCTACCGTCTAGAGACCTCAACGACCATGGATAGCACGACACGATTGCAAACAAGATGCTGCATCGCCGGCGGCGGCCCGGCCGGAATGATGCTCGGGTATCTCCTGGCCCGCGCGGGTGTCGAAGTGATCGTACTCGAGAAGCATGCGGATTTTTTGCGCGACTTCCGCGGCGACACGATTCATCCGTCCACTCTCGAGGTGATGCACGAGCTGGGCATCCTCTCAGACTTTCTCAAACGGCCGCATCAGGAGATTCGCGAGATCGCCGGACAAATTGGCGATGAGATGATTCCGCTCGCGGACTTTACGCACCTGCCGACGCAGTGCAAGTTTCTCGCTTTCATGCCGCAGTGGGACTTTCTGGATTTCATCAAGGAACAGGCGGCGCGCTATCCGGCGTTCACTTTGCAGATGGAAGCAGAGGTCACCGACCTGATCGAATCCGGAAACAGCATAGTCGGCGTGCGAGCTAAGACACCGAAAGGCGTACTCGAGATTCACGCGGATCTGACTGTCGGCGCTGATGGGCGGAAGTCCGTCGTGCGCGAACGAGCCGGTTTGCAGGTTCAGGAATTGGGTGCGCCCATAGATGTGCTGTGGTTTCGCCTGACGCGCAAGCCGACGGATCCGGGACAGGTCCTCGGGCGCTTTGTCGGCGGGAAGATCATGGTGATGCTCAATCGCGATACTTACTGGCAATGCGGCTTTGTAATTCCCAAAGGCGCGTTTACAGAAATAAAAACAAAGGGCCTCGACGCGTTTCGCGCGGACATAACTTCAACTGCGCCGTTCCTCGGCGATCGCGTTGGCGAGTTAACGGTTTGGGAGCCGATCAAACTCTTGACGGTGATGGTGGATCGCTTGAGTCAGTGGTATCGACCTGGGCTGCTGTGCATCGGCGACGCGGCGCACGCGATGTCGCCCGTCGGCGGCGTGGGGATCAACCTCGCGATTCAGGACGCAGTGGCCGCGGCGAACATTCTTGCCCGGCCTTTATCTGAAGGCTGGATTGCGCCGAGCCATTTGCAGCAGGTGCAGTGGCGGCGTGAATTGCCCACGCGCCTGACGCAATGGGCGCAGGTCCAGTTGCAGAATCGAGTGATTGGCCGTGTGCTCGGGAGCAACGAACAATTTGCTGCTCCCTGGCCAATCCGTTTATTCAAAAAGTATCCAGTGCTACGCCGGATTCCCGCGCGTTTGATTGGATTAGGCGTCCGGCCGGAACATGTGCGGACGCCGGATGCGAGCGGTAGGCAATCGGGGCAGTAGCCCGACCGTGAGGGAGGGCGTTTCCCCCCTCGAGATCAACGCCCTCCCTCACGGTCGGGCTACTGCCCCGCTCCGCTCAGCATTCTTTCCACCACGCCATAACTAGCCTCGAGAGCTTCCGTGAGTTTCTCGGGTCGGTTGCCGCCGCCCTCGGCCATGTCGGGTTTGCCGCCGCCTTTGCCTCCGATAATCGGAGCGAGTTCTTTGATGACTTGGCCGGCGGGAATCCTTTTTGTGAGATCGTCGGAGGTGCGGACGATCAATGAAGCCTTGCCGTCGTTGCTGCGGCCGATCACCACCACGCCTGATTTGATGCGAGCCAGCAGAGTGTCAGAGAGTTGGCGCATCCCTGCGGCATCCAAACCGCTGGCTTCACGAGCGAGCACGCGCACACCTCTGACTTCGCGGGCATCGTCGCCATTTGATGAAGCCGAACCGGCGGCGCCGGTGGCAATCTTCAAACGCAATTCGTCGGCTTCGCGCCGGGCTTTCTTCAATTCGTCCTGCAGCTTGCCGATCATCGCCGGCAATTCAGCGCGTGATGTTCTTAAATTGCTCGTGACCTGAGAGATGATCTCTTCGTCTTCCCGAAAGCGTTCGTAAGCATCCACGCCGGTCACTGCGCGGATACGCCGCACGCCCGACGCGATCGATTCATCACTGGTAATTTTGAAGACTCCGATGTCCCCGGTCGCGCGAACGTGCGTCCCGCCGCAAAGCTCTTTCGAAAAGATACCCTCCGCGCCTTTGATCGAAAGCACGCGGACCTTCTCGCCATACTTCTCGCCAAACAGGGCCATCGCGCCCGAGCGCATCGCTTCCTCGACCGCCATCTCATCAGTCTGCACCGGTTCATTGCGCAGAATGTGATAGTTCACCAGGCGTTCGATCTCTTCGATCTCACTCGTGGTCAGCGGCTGGTAATGACTGAAGTCGAAACGCAAATAGTTCGGCGCGACGACTGAGCCGGCCTGTTTGACGTGCGTCCCCAGCACTTCACGCAAAGCCGCATGCATGAGGTGCGTCGCCGTATGATTGCGGCGCGTCGCATCGCGCTTTTCGACATCGACTTCCGCCGTGACCGCATCGCCAACCTTCAAGGTTCCCTTTTCAACCTTGACCTTATGAACGATCAAACCCTGGGCAGGTGAGTAAGTGTTGGTAACCGTCGCCAGGAGAGTTTGATCACTGGTTGAGGACGCCCGCGCTAACGCTTGGGCTACTGCCCCGTTAGCGTCAGATTCGGGAGCTCGGGGCAGTAGCCCGACCGTAAGGGAGGGCGTCGAAAGACGACCAACATCGCCAACTTGCCCCCCACTCTCGGCATAAAACGGAGTTCGATCAAGAATGACTTCGCCTTCATCGCCTTCGCTGAGTGATTGGACTTCGCCATCCTTGATCAGCGCTACGACCCTCGCATCATCGACGTTCGTCATCTGATAGCCATTGAACTCCGACCGGCCTCCTCGATCAGCCAGGACTGCATAGATCGGATTTGATTTTGCTTTGCCTTCCGCCTTTTCAGTCTTACCAGTTTGCTGAAGTTCCTGCAAAGCAGTCTCGAAGGCCCTGCCGAAACCTTCTTCTTCAATCTGATACTTTCCATCTGGACCCGTTACAATATAGTCCGGAAACGGGGGCCAGTGGCCATCAATCGCAATCGTTCGACGTAGCTCATCTTCAAGCGTTTGCCGTGTGATGTCTGGAGGTAGTCCGTAGGTGTCATAGAGTCGCGCCCATTCTACCGGGTCGTGAAGGACGTTGAATAATTCGCGCGCGCCAATAACTTCTTGCAACTTTTGCAGTCCTACGCTAATGGTGGCCACAAAACGTTGCTCCTCAAGCTTGACGATCTTCTCGATGAATTCCCGAGACGCTTCAAGTTCCGGATAAGCGCCACGCATCTCTTCGACTACCTTATCTGTAACTCGATGGAAGAAAGGTTCCTCAAGAAACAGTGAGCGTCGACCGTGCAGAATTGCGCGACGCATGATTTTTCTTAGAACGTAGTTCCGACCTTCGTTGCCAGGCAGAATTCCGTCGGCTATTGAGAAGGCCGTAGCGCGCGCATGGTCTGCGATTACGCGCATCGCGAAGCCTTCTGGCTTGCTAGGCTCGTAAACAATATCTGAAAGCTGGGCAACGAATTCGACAATCGGACGAATCAGATCCGTATCGTAGTTTGAGAACTTGCCTTGCAGAATCACCGCGGTGCGCTCGAGTCCCAGGCCCGTGTCGACGGAAGGTTTCGGCAGCGGCTCGAGTTTGTATTTGCCGGGCTCTGACTCGACTCGGTTGTATTGCATGAAGACAAGATTCCAAATCTCCATCGTCGTATCGCCGGGACCGTTGACCAGGTCGACGCGATTCTTCGTGGGGTCGTCCGGATCGTCGCCAAGATAGTAATGAATCTCGCTGCAAGGGCCGCAGGGTCCGGTCTCGCCCATCTGCCAGAAATTATCTTTACGCCCAAAGCGCAAAATTCTGTCGCGCGGCGCGCCGACCTTTTCCCAAAGCTTTTCAGCGTCTTCGTCAGGCCCGACTTCTTCGTCACCACCAAAGACCGTGAACCAAAGACGCCTCGAATCCATCTTCAGTTCATTCACCAAAAAGTCCCAGGCAAACTTGATCGCGTCTTCTTTGAAGTAATCGCCGAATGAAAAATTCCCGAGCATCTCGAAAAAAGTCTGGTGCCGCGCGGTCTTCCCAACTTCGTCGAGGTCGTTGTGTTTGCCGCCCGCGCGCAGACACTTCTGCGACGAACAAGCGCGCACGTACTCGCGCTTTTCGACTCCGAGAAAGACGTCTTTGAACTGATTCATGCCGGCGTTGGTAAACAACAAAGTCGGATCGTTGGCGGGCAGAAGTGGACTGGAGCGCACGCGGGTATGGCCGTGGCGCTCGAAGTACTGCAAAAACTTTTCGCGAATTTCGTTGCCCGTCATGATTCGTTGAAGTTTAGCATGCGAGACAGCGGCGCGAAAAACAACGTTCCCGCAACCTCGAACCGATTGCCGTTTTGAAAGAGTAGTGTCTTGGCTTCCGGCAGACGGCATGGAGTCATTACCGTGAGCGGTAGCGACCGGGTCTCAGTTGACCCTAGAAATCGGGGTCGACCCGCACTAACCCGGTCGCTACCGCTCCCGGTACTGACCTCATCCATCAGGTTGAGACACTACGTTTGAGTGTTGACTCATACGATCGATCTGTCATACAAGACGGATACTTCGCCAGGGCAAAACATCATGCGCACACTCAGACGCTATTGCATCGGCATCATCGTAGTCTCCTGCGGACTGATCGGCGCGTGCACTCGCCAACCTCCTCCAGTCGGGCCCAGGTTCAGCGGCCACCTGCTGCTGTTGGCCGGGGAAAACACGAACGGAGCAAACCTATTTGAAGTGAGCGCCGACCCAACCGGCTCAACCTACAACTATTCCATCGTTACCAGCGGTGTGTTTGAGGCCGCGGCAAGCCCCGACCGAACGCGCCTTTTGTACACCACCAAAGACGGAATTCTGCTGCGTGATCTTCGCACCGGCGCCGTCAAACCATTAGTCAAAGGGGAGAGCTATTGTCTCGCCTGGGCACCGGACAGCAATCGTTTTAGCTATAAGCAGCAATCGCACGCGAACGAGAAAGCATCCATCAGCGATGCCGGGGCGACAACGAAGCTCTACGTCTCAGACCTGGATGGAAAAGCGAAACTGATATGGGAAGATTTTTTTGCGGAGATCAGTCAGTCCTCGCTCCCTGAGAGAGCAGCCAACACCTCCGGTTGCGCACACTGGCTCGCGCCCGACCGTCTTGTCTTTGATCGATTCCTGGGAGCGCTTCCCAAACAAAAGAAGGGCGGAGAGGCGCCTAAGCCGAACACCACGACGCTGGCAATTCTGAGTGACCCCGTAAAACTATCTGACACAGACAGGAAGTGGTCAATTGAAAGCATCTGTCAGGTGGGAGCCGCTGCATTACTGCGACCGCACGATCAAGCGCAACCGATTTTGCTGGCCAAGAGCCTGGAGCCGCTTAAAACTCTCGATCCTTCCCCGGCCCCTTGTTCCGGTTGTCGATTCGTCGGCTTCGCCGCACAGAGTTGCGTTCCTTTCTTCATTGAAGACGGCCCGAGCACCAGCACTGAGTTGTTTTACCTCAATCCCACCAACTGGCAGAGACAAAGAGGAACGCGTATCGACAAAACGTTTTCGGGGACCGCCAAAATGCTGATCAAGTCTTCCGCCAGGTTGATGATCGTAGGAGATGTTCCCGCGTCGTTGCTTTTGATCGACACAGAAAGCGGCGAGACGGTAGCGTTCTTCCCCAAATCATCCGGGTCGACGGCGAACACGGAACTAGTGTTTCCCAGACCGGTCGTTTGGATCGAGAATTAACGTCTTACTGCGGCCGCGGTCTTACGTCACTTCCGCTTTCCACTGCAGAATCGCAATGCGGGGCAGTAGCCCGACCGTCAGGGAGGGCGTACCTCACGCAACACGCCCTCCCTGACGGTCGGGCTACTGCCCCGTGTCGTCAAGGTCATCCTTCGACACGGCGCGCACCTTTTCACTGACCAGTTCAAAGGCAAAACCCCGGCGCAGCAAATGATCGAAAAGTTTCTTCGCATCGGCGCGAGTTTGCGGCCGGCCACGCAGGCGAATGCGCTTTTCGATTGCGCAATCAATCAATTCCGCTTCCGGCTTTTCCGCAAATACTGAATCGAGCGCGGCGTCGACCGTGGTTTTGTCGATCTGCTTCATCCTCAGATCGCGTTCGAGTCTCTGCCTTCCGATCGGCCGCTGCTGTACGCGCAATTGAGCGTAACTGTGCGCATAACGCGCGTCGTCGAGATAACCATATTCGCCCAGACGTTCGATCACCTCCGTCACGATCGTCTCTGTCGCGCCGCGCCCTTCGAGCAAGCGCTCTCTTAGCTCTTCGACTGATCGTTGCCTGGCCGCGAGTAACTTTCCGGCCCGTTGAAAAACGCGTTCGCGAGCTTTTGCGGGATCGGGAGGCTCTGTCACCTCTTCGCGCTTCTTAAATCTTCTCTGTTTCGTCTCTGTGTACCTCTGTGGTAGATGATTTAACCACAGAGGACTCAGAGAAACACAAAAAGTTTACTAGCTCAATCGCGACAATCGCGAATCAAAAAACTAGAATGATCCCATGGATGGCGTTCTAATTATTGACAAGCCCGCGGGCATGACTTCGCACGATGTGGTTGCTCGGATCCGGAAGATCACCGGACACCGTCGTGTCGGGCATACGGGCACGCTCGATCCATTTGCCACCGGAGTTCTGGTCGTGCTGGTCGGACGCGCGACGCGCCTGGCGCGATTTTTGAGCGGAGCTGAGAAAGAATATGAATCAGTGATCCGCTTGGGTTATGCGACTGATAGCGGTGATGTGACAGGCACGCGCGTACCAAATTTCACCACCGAGACGCTGAGGAGTACAGAGTTTCAAGAAAAAGAGATCGAAAGTGCGATGGTTGCTCTGCGTGGCGAGATCAAGCAGATCCCACCCATGTTCTCAGCCAAGAAAGTTGCCGGCCGAAAGCTCTACGAACTTGCCCGGCGCGGAGAACAGGTTGAGCGACAACCGGTGCGTGTCAAGATCAGCGAATTCGCAACCCTCAACCATGGAGGCGCATTGCTAAAAGAAAATGATGACGGCACCCAGGACTTGAGGGTGCGGGTGGTGTGCTCTGCCGGCACTTACATTCGCACTCTGGCTGAAGACTTTGGGAAACAGCTGGGTTTGGGAGCCCATGTAGCAGAACTGCGCCGCACCCGGGCCGGTGAATTTAAGATCGGTGATGCGATCACACTCGAGCGATTGAACCAGGTGGTGCAGTCGGGATCGATTGAGGAAGGTTTGTTGTCACCCGATGCAGCGCTGTCCCAACTACCATCATTTGAACTATCGACGGAGAGTGCGCGCCGGGTTGGTCAGGGCATCGATCTCCAGGTCGAGGAAGCGCAACGGATGCAATGGCCGAGCGGTCAGCAAGTGCGCCTGCGCGATAGCGACGGGCAATTAATCGCGGTGGGGATTTATGACGCGGGGCAGCAGACTCTACATCCACAAGTCGTGATCGTGAGCGCATAACGGCGGCCGCTGAGTTACGCCGCCAAAGTAAGAGAATTCTTCTGCTTTCGCTCCGTGAGAAGCGACATGTTTATAGATCCTTAGATCCAAACCGAACCTAAGCTCCTTTAGAAGCGAGATGTGAGATCCCATTTGGTCGCCGACATTTCGCTTCCTAAAGGAGCTTGAAAGTTTTTGCGATGGCTTCGAGCTATAAACATTGGGCTCCTAACGGGGCCAACAGCCACCATAGACCTCCGCACATCTGCATAGCCGTAAACACCGCTTCTTTCAATCTATGAGCCCTGCACGTTAAGATTCCCTTCGTCATGAAAAAACGTTATTGGCTGGCCGGAGCATCCGGTGTCATCGCGGGAGCAGTGGCCGCAAAACTTCTTACGCGCCCAAGGGACGTCAGTTGGCCCGACAGTATTAATTTTATCTATCACCCGGAACATTCGTGGTTCACAAGTATCGGCGGTGTGCGCATTCATTACCAGGAAGCCGGCGACGAGAAGGCGCCTCCTATTATTCTCATCCACGGCTTCATCTCTTCGAACCTGGTTTGGAATGAAGTGTTCCTGCCGCTGGCCAACGCCGGCTTTCGGGTGATCGCGCCCGACCTGCCCGGCTATGGTTATTCCGATAAGCCGTCGGACGGACGTTACACGATTGATGCGCAGGCCTATGCAGTTTTGGGTTTGATGGATCGACTCGGGATTGATCAAGCGACGATTGTGGGAGCGTCCTATGGTGGCGCAATCGCGGCGACGATCGCTCTCGATTACTCGGAGCGAGTAGCGAAGCTTATCCTGGTCGGCGCGGTGAGTAACGATCAGCCAAAAAAGAAACTGCTGCTGCGATTGGCCGGCGTGCCGCTGCTCGGCGATATTGCTACGCCGCTCTTTCTCGGCTCGCGCTGGATTCTGCGCAAGCGAACTCAGGACGTTTACCGGCGTCTGGGATACCCGCTCGACGAACGTAAACTCGAAGCTCGCCATCACCTGCTGGAGACAGCGAACACGCATCGCGCCATGATTCGCACCATTCGCCGTTGGGAGGCTGACCGAATTTCTCGCGAGGCCAGCCTGATCCGCCAACCGACATTGCTGGTCTGGGGTGAAGAGGATACGCACATTCCCATCAGCGAAGCTTTCAGATTGCGTGACGCAATTCCCAACTCGCGTCTCACCGTGTTTCGCAATTGCGGACACTTGCCGCCGACTGAGTATCCGGAAAAGTTTGTCGAGGTGGTTGCCGGCTTTTGCAAAGCTGGAGAGACGAAAGGAGAAAAACCTCAGCCGCTGGAATTCAAGTAACGCCAGAGGGGCAGGAAGCGCTGAGCTGCGACGGCAATGGTCTAAATTTTCCGCGAGCAGTAACACCTGGATTAATAACCGCAGAGTCCGCAGGGCTTTTCTGTGAGCGTTGAAGGCCCCCTAGCCGTTCCCAGGTCGCACGGGTTGCTGTGGATACCGCAGAAGCTGCCGCGGGCTTTGAGATCTAACTCTGCTTTGAGTCCACTCTGAGCAGTCGAGATATGGTGGATGGCAGGTCCTTGACCTGCTGCGGCTTTTTCAGGAACGCATCGACGCCCGCGCGCCAGGCTTCCGTCTCACAGTCATTGCCTGAAAGCATAACGATCGGCGTGCGCCGGCGGTGGGTCATCTTGCGAGTACGTTTCACCAGATCCAGACCACTCAATCCTGGTAATTCGTTATCAACCAGCAGCAAATCTATACGCTCGTCACTGGTAAGATTTCTGAGCGCGCTGTCGCCATCGACACAGAGTTCGACTCGCCAGCCTTCAACGGACAACATTTCATTGATCAGATTCGCCAGAGGTTCGTTATCTTCCGCGTGGAGAATTGAGATCTGAGTTGAGCCCACCTCGGGGAGACCGGCTGGCCGGTATTTGATCTTCCGCGGCTTCGAGAAGATGTGACGGCGACGCTTGCGCACGGCTGTCCTGGTCTTGAGCAGTTCCTTGTGGCGGCTGTTTATTAAAGAGATAAGGCTCTGATGATGTTTGAAGCCCAGCAATCGCGCGGCCCGAGTAACCGAGCCGTTTGAATCTCGCAGCGCGCGTTCGATCAGCGCTCGCTCACATTCAAGGATCTTTTCTTTGAATGAAAAACCCTCCCAGGAATTCTCCATTCGTTCACGATCGTCACCCTCGGAGTTGCCGAGCGCTTCGATTACTTTGCGCGCGCAGCTGATCAAGCGCTTACCGACCGAAGGATCCTGAGAGCGCTGCAGCAGATCAGCCGCCGACTGGTAGATTGCGGCCAGCTCAGTAGCGGCAGTCTGATTACCCATCTCTTCGATCAGACTCAAGTGCGCGCGGCCCGCCCCCTCCAAATCGCCCGACGTCTCGGCAACTTCGATGGCTCTTTGCAGCAACACTCTTGATCGCGGATGATTCCCCAACCGTGCCTGGGCGATTCCGTGTGTGGTCAAAGCCTCCGCCAGCAAAGCCTGCTCATCACCTTTTTCAAGCGTCTGCACCGCCGAACGCGCAAACCGTTCCGCCTCGCGGATGCGACCTTCGGCGATGAAGGCCCGAGCTCGTGTATCGTCCGCCTGTGCCGCGGTCTCTACGTCTCCTACTTTAAGAAACAACATCCGTGCGCGATCTAAATGAAGGTGGGCTTCGCTGAACCTACCAACAGTAAAAAACAAATAGCCGAGATTATTCTCGACGCGCGCCCTAAACTTGTGATGTCCTGCTTGCTCAAAGTGAAAGCTTGCAGCGGCGAACTCTACAAGAGCGCGATCAATCAATTCTTCACTCTGGTCGCCAAGTGCGAGGCAATTCAGAACTGTGCCCAGCCCGTTATGAAGGGAGCCCTTTAGGGCATCGCTGCTCGTCCTTTCTACTATAGGAGCCGCTTCGTTATAGATGCGCAAGGCACTGTCGTACTTGCCAGCCGTTTTTTCCACAAGGGCTCTACGAATGAGGGCGACCGCCCCGGTCTCTTCGTCGCATTCAGCAAACCTGCCTTCTACATCCAAGAGTAGAACACGAGCCTCATCGAACGCTCCTTGGCGCCAGTAACATAAGGCGAGATCGCTACGCGCAGAAATTACTTTGTTCGTTTCTCCAAGTTTTTCGAAGATTTGAATGCTCTGGCTGAGTAGATTCTTGGCAGCTTCCTGTCCTTCAACAACTGGGGTGGTACTGCCCCTCCATCCTATCAGAGCTCCGACCCTCTGAAGGATCTCAGCCTCGGTTAGAGGATCGAGTCCATCAAGAATTGGTGCTCCGTCATGATCGGGCCAAAACTCCATAAGAGCTTCGCGCGCTGCCTCGTACTCGCCAGCTTCCTCGAGTTGCTTAGCTAGACGGCAACTGAGCGCCGCGCGTTCCGGTAGTGTAAGCTCGCGACTTTGTTCTTGAAGTGCTGCTAGCTGAGACTGTAAATTCATGTGAGGCATCCCTTTCTGTATACTTGATAAAAAGATTGCGTGCGATGTGCGACTTCCTGAAATAGGCTTCGGTCTTATTGATTTCAAGAAAGCGCGTATCACTAACCTAACAAGTTAAGGAGAAAACATGAAAAACCTAAGAAAACTGAGCGCTGTCGTCGTCTTGACGTTCGCCTTGGCCCTATCAGCCTTTGCCGGTGAAACAGCTACACCGCCATGCGCAGACCCTGCACCAGGTCAAACCGAAACACCGCCTTGCGCGACACAGTTACTCTCTAGCGACGTGAACAAACCCGCTGATATGGGCAAGACAGCATGGACGCGCGAAACAATGTTTACTCGAATTGCGGCAGACTTTCTGTTGAATTTCTTGCCGCTCATTTAATTACTGCTTAGTTAGTTCTGCTCAATTCCAAATAAGAGCTCTCTGCCACTGCGCGAGTCTCGCTGGCAGAAGGTTATAAGTGTGTTAGTATAACGACTCT
>WNFR01006887.1_pt1 | contig 11596 bp, 6 predicted proteins | sample 5400221 | NCBI WGS metagenome assembly WNFR01 (sample SAMN13153357, study PRJNA577476) | soil metagenome | isolation source: 40 cm soil under Madrone tree | place: USA:California | collected 2016-06-14 | reverse complement strand
CGATGCTCCTCCAAATATCATTAGGTAACATTGGCCGCAGATAACCAACCGGATGAGGACCAACGGTTAGCCGCATCGTTTCAAAATCGGAGGTCAATCTTTCTATTGGTTCCATTGGCGGCAGAGGCGCGCTAGTTTCTAGATCTGGAATGAATAATTCGTCTTGGTAAAACTCTTCTTCGACCGACCAAAGCGCCTGGCGACGGTGCGTGGTCAGTGGATTTAACGCTCCAGCCTTGGCTAAGGTCCGAAGTTCATCACGGGCAAAATGAGTGCGGGCACGAAAGTCGACCAAATCAGTAAAAGGGCGACGGCGACGTTGCTCGACCATTTTAGTTACGGCGGTTTGCTGAATGCCTTGGGTTAAACGAAATCCGAGACGGATCGTCTGATCTGATTCTACGGTGCAGAGCCAGTCGGAGTGTACTACGGAAACGGGCAATACCCGGAGATGGCGGCGTTGCGCATCTTTAATCAGTGTAGCGGAAGAATAGAATCCCATTGGCTGATTATTGAGTAGGCCGACGTAAAATTCCGCCGGTCGATGCACCTTCAGCCAGGAACTGGCATATGCGATCAAGGCAAAGCTGATCGCATGCGATTCCGGAAATCCATAAAGTGCGAAAGAAGTGATAGCGGCTACGATTTCCTCGGCCACTTTTGGTTTGACCTGATTGGCGGCTAACGCAGCACGTAATTTTTTTTCAACCCGTTGCATGCGTTCCTGGGAACGGTGATAGCTCAAGGCGCGCCTGAGCTCTTCCGCTTCAGCTCCGGAAAAGTTGGCCATGACCATCGCGATTTTGAGCATTTGTTCTTGAAACAGTGGAACACCCAAAGTGCGTTCGAGAACCGGCCTTAATCGATCATCTAAATAACTGATTGATTCCGTGCCTTCGCGCCGGGCCAGATAAGGATGCATCAGATGCCCTTGAATGGGTCCAGGCCGGATAATTGCCACCTCGATCACCAGATCGTAAAACTCGCGCGGTTTCATCCGAGGCAAAGTGGCCATTTGCGCCCGGCTTTCGACCTGAAACACGCCCACCGTATCGGCAGCACAGAGCATGTCGTAGGTCTCTGGGTCATCCTTAGGCAACTGAGCCAGATCAACAGGTCGACCACGTTGGGCACAAATCTCAATCGCATCTTGCAGGGCTGCCATCATACCCAGACCGAGCAAATCGACTTTGACGATACCCAGATCTTCGCAATCATCTTTGTCCCACTGAATAACCGTACGTCCTGGCATGGTCGCGTTTTCCAATGGAACAACCGAATCGAGCTGTCCTTCGCAAATTACCATACCACCGGAGTGTTGGCCCAAGTGCCGTGGCAATCCCTGCATGGCATGAAAAATCTCCAGAAAAGCGTTCAATCGAGGATGGTCGATCGGGAGCCCGGCCTGGCGCAATTGATCACGAGCGGACAACGTGTGCGGAAAATCTCCATTCGCCTGTAACCGAGAAAACCGGTCCATGACGTCTTCGGGCAAATTAAGCGCCTTGCCGGTCTCCCTCATCGCACTGCGACCACGAAAAGAAATGACGTTGGCGGTCATGGCCGCACCTAAACGTCCGTAACGTCGATAAATTTCCTGGATCACGCTTTCCCGACGATCACCGCTGGGGAGATCGAGATCGATATCGGGCCAACCTTTTCGACCTTCACTGAGAAAGCGCTCGAATAAGAGTTTGCCGCCAACCGGATCTACCGCGGTGATCCCTAAGCTGTAACAGACAGCGCTATTGGCAGCGCTGCCACGCCCCTGCACCATGATATTCGAGCGTCGACAAAAATTAATAATATCCCAAACAATCAGGAAATAGCCGGGAAAACCGAGCTGGCGAATCAGATCTAATTCCCGCTTAATTTGATCACGTACGGGAGGAGTGATGATGCCGTAACGGTTACGGGCTCCTTCCCAGGTGACCGCTTCCAGATGGCTATCCATCGTTTCTCCTGGTGGAACGGGAAAACGCGGGAATTGGTATCCCAAATTTTCGAGAGTGAAATCGATGCTGGCGGCAATAGCAGCGCTATTTGCTACTGCATGGGGTAGATCAGCGAAAAGCTGGTACATGGTTTTCGCATCCTTCAGTTGGCGTTCTGAATTTGGTTCAAGGACGCGACCGGCATGATCAAGATCCGTGTGCTGGCGAGCACAGGTGAAAACATCCAATAGGGGGCGGCGATCGGAAGTGGCGTACAGAACACCATTGGTGACGACCAGTTTGAGCCCATGTTTCTCGGCTAGACGAATGAGTTGTCGCTCAAACCATGGTTCTTCTCGAAGATGATGCCGCTGAAGTTCGACCAATATGCCGTCTGCGCCGAAACAACGTTTTAAATCGGCCAATCGCTCATCTGCTTGGGCCAGATTACCTTCTCGCAACGCTCGCTGGAGAGGTCCTTCTTCGTCTCCGGTCAAACCGAGCAGACCTTCCCGAAATTCAGTGAGCTCATTCCAACCGATTGAGCTCTCATTTTTTGGTGCACGTAATTTTGCTCGGGAAAGCAAACGACAAAGATTCTGGTATCCATTCCGGGACTGCACGATGACTGGAAGTACCGAGCCATCTTCCATCGTCAATTCGCAGCCAATGAGCGATCGAATTTTAGATTCCTGGGCTGCGGTGTGAAAGCGAGGTGCGCCGAAAACACCGTCTCGATCACATAAAGCAACGGCGGGCAGTTCGAGATCGGCTGCCCGATATGCCAAGTGTTCTGGCGCAGAACTTCCACGCAAAAAGCTGAAAGCACTGCGGGCATGTAGTTCGATGTAGGGAGTCATGGGAGATAGCCAATAGCCAATAGCCAAGCGACTGTTCCCAGTCGCCGTGAATCGGAATCGAGAATTTAGAATCTGGATTTAGGAGACAATTGGCCGAATGCGGCCCGACCTGTCCGCCGTAGTCAGGATGACGAAGGAGGAAGGGCCTTGAAAACTTAACCCAGGCTTTAGTCTGGGTTGGGGTTTTAACCCGATGACGGCCCTGAAAGGGCGCAAGAACCATCCAATATATATTCTCTCCGATTTCCGATTCCGTTGTCCTTTCTGTCGTGAAAGCTGCTTTGTAAAGGTTGGAATTAATCGGTACGCACCATTCTCCCGCCCTTACAGGGCTATCGCGCTGGGGAATCTACCCAGGCTAAAGCCTGGGCTATGTTTCCAAGGCCCTTCGGGCTGTCAACCGCCCACTGCAACCACCCAGCTGTTAACCACCGAACGCCGAACCGCTGGTTCGAGCACAGCTTGCCCACGTAGCGTCAGCTGCCATTAGCTATATGTCAGCAGTATCCGCGAAGTCGGGAAGACGAGTGTAGCGCCCCTCTAACTTCCAACCCGCAACCCGCAACCTGTCACTTGTTCAGTCGTAGACGCCGACGATCACCCACCTTCCTGCGTTTAATGCCAACCGATAAAGAGCCCCATCTTCCAGCTCTACGTCCCATTCCTGCATATCCCAGCGATCTGCATTCCACCAATTTCCTGAAGTGCGCCAGGGACCTCGAGCTACCCGGACTTGACCCGTCACGGTGTGACCGCAGATCCAAGTAGGTTTCTCTTTATTTAATTGCACTTCGATCGGGATCGCCGGCCGATAACGGCGTAAAGGCACACCGATCCTTAAATGTTTATTTTCGGCTTGATCGGTGCCTGACCAATCGAAGGTCGGCATACGTAATCGAACACTATCTGGTTTATGCGTATTCAGTTTTTCCGGAATGCCGACTTGGTCGTTTCCGAGCAGAGCGGCCAATCGTGCTAAAGTCTGGAAAAAACGATTAGGATCTTTGAGGCCACTCTGAAAAAGATCGAATTGATTTTGTCCTGGGTTACTCGGAATGGCCTCAAGCTCAAAGCCCACTATTGGTGCGCTGGTCTGAACGGTATCAAGGTATTGCGAAGCGATCCGGAACAAGGCTTCCACGTTACGAGTTGGCGCGGGGATTTGTAAATTTCGGACAATTTTCTCTCCATCTTCCAGCGCAAGAGTGAGCCGCATTTCAGCAATAAATCGATAGACGGCGGTGATTCGCAGAGTCAGCCGTTCGAGAAACCGCCGCAGCAGAAACAACAATGGTTCCAAAGTTTCCAAGCGATGTTCGAGATCGACCGTCTCAATGAAAGTCTCGGGCGGTTGGGTTTGTTTGAGTACGTTTTTGGATTTGCCGGCCGCTCGGTCCCATAACGATAATCCTTCCAATCCCAGACGTTGTCCGATCTCTTCCCGAGGTAATCGGGTAAGTGCACCCAAAGTTCGAATCCCCCAATTTCGTAAAATATCGAAAAGGTAAGGAGAGGGATTTAATGATTCTAAAGGGAGCGATTGGAGTAAGCTGCTTTCCGCTGTCACCTGTAGAAATGGATTAGCAATTTTAGCGGCTTGCCAGGCTACTTCCGGATTTGGGCCGATACCAATCTGGCCGATAAAACCAAGAGAGCGCCATTGGGCCAAGAGCTCGCGTGCCCACCATTCCGGATTGTGGTCCTTCCTTCCTTGTAAATCGAGTGTACAGACACCAGCAGCCGTATTCTCAAGATAGGGAGAATAACGATAACAAAGTTGCAGGAGCGCCGATTGTTGTTGGTGTTCCAATTCAGTGGCGGGCGCAAAGAGTTGCAGCTCGGATGTTCGCGCCAAAGCCAGACTCGTGGTGACTCCGATCTCTATCCCGGCAGCAGCTGCGACCGGATTTACTTCAATAATTCGGCTGCCTTCCGTATCGAGTAGAGCGACTGGCTTCTCCTCCTCGACTTTGGCACTCAACGAGACCGGACAGTCGAGCATGGGTTTTTCGATCGAGAGCTCTAACTGATTGCTCGCGTTGACCGCTTCGGGTAAAGCATGCAATCGCTTTTGTCGAGCACATTGCAGGCGATAATAGGGGGTATAGATGACGGCAAATAAACGAGTTTTATGCGCTGGCATACTCGGCTTCCACCAAAGTTTTGCGGTATAAAAATTCGATCGGCAGGGAATCGGAAATGACGGAAGAAATCTGAGAAAGATCCCTCATTTGCAGATGCTCATTGATCTGCAGCGCGATATAGGAGCTACCTGAAATATAGTAACGAGTCAGGAGCAGCAGAGTGGCGCGGGTTTCTTCAACCACTCGTTGCAGGCGGTACCAGGTGGTTGCGGGGATCTTTCTGAGTTCCCGAGGGTTATTTTGTTTCAAATCAAGAATGGTAAGAGTGAAATTGCCGTCTCGGATAAGGAGATCGGCGGCTCTGGTCGCTTGAGCGGCGTTTTGGCAGCGTAACCAAAGTAAAAAAGGGGTCTCAGTGAGGGGCTCGAAACTGTTTTTTCCGTCAATCAAAGCAACGAACCGGTGTTGCATTGTTTGGATGATGTCGTGCAGTAAGAGAGCGCTGCCTCCACTTGGATGGGGGACAACGACTTGGGCAACGGCACCTCTTCGCAATCCACCACCGAGCGAACGATCTAAGCCCGTGACTCCAGTGGACAAAAACGTGGAGGTAGGGAGAGTTCCTTGAGGGAAACGTTCAGCCAAAATTTTTCGGAGCTGGATGATTTTATCGGCAGGCCGCATTGTGTTCGTATGAACACTTATAAGAGATAAAGCAATTTTCAACGAAAAAGAGAATTTTCAGGAGCGGTAGGGCAAAACACGTCCTTGAGCAATAGCGAGAGGACGTGTGAGCCATCAGGTGTGTGAGCCAAATAATAGAGATGCAATGCTCACAGTCCGGCGCTTATGCAGTCCGGTCTTACCAACCCTCTTTCGCCGGACTGTTTCGCCCTACCGTGAAGACGACGACCACAGGCTCGCGGTAGGCTGCCCGAGATCAACGACATAGGGACTCGGTTTTCCCTCGTATTTGGGATATACGAATTTGGCAGCCGGGCTCGTGGCCCTGGTCACACCCTGAATCAGAGGGCAACCGGCTTTGGCCGCCAGCAACAAAGATTCCTTCAGGAGCAAAGACCCGAAACCGCGATTTCGGTATTCACTGCTAATGCAAGGGCCGGAAGAAAGATGATTTTCCGCATCGACCTCGACGTTGACCAACGAAGCTGCGATCACCCGGTTGCCATTGGTGATCACCAAACAGTCAATGTCACGATGATGAGTAAACTTCTCTTCGAACTCGTTATGAAGTCGCGGAATTAAAGCGGTGGCGACGTCATTCCAGCATGCGTCTTGAGCAAAACAGCTTTTGATGAGGGCCCAGACTTGCGATTTTTCAGGGCGACTGGCTCGGCGAATGGAGTACGGTTCCTCAATGATATAGCTGGTGACCGGTAGCAGCTTTGCTTGCCAGATGAACCGAAGCCAGCCCACTGATTTCATTTCGCAGCTATTCTGTCCAAATCCTGAGGTGGACGCAAGCTTGGAAGATCACCGTCAGCGGAGCAATTCCTGAACCCGCATTGCTCGCCAATCTTCCGCCGCGACAGGTGAGCGATGCGGGCTAGAGAACTGATTTCGCAAAAAGAGAATCCGTTTTGCTTCTTGTGCTAGAAATCCACGATCACTTCATACCCATTTTTTAGAAAGTATTTGAAACCCCGAAGGATCGGCAAAATCGACCTCAATGCGTCCGATCTGGATCATCCTTGATACACACCCACCAGACGCAAGTGAGAAGAGCTGAACCGAGAAAGAGGAACATTCCCAAGGTGAGCATACGATCATGGTGATGCCGGAATTAATCGACTGAGTCAAAGGGAATTTATCGACCCTCACAAAAATTTCAGAGCCGTAATTGAAAAACATCGCGCATCACCTGGCGATAGACTTCGCGCTTAAAGGAGGGAACCCAGGCAATTTCGAACTCGTGCGGCCAGATCCAGCGAATCGCGCGGAACTCTGGATCTGGGGTATGTGGTGAAGGCTCGAAGTGGGTAGAAAGCAAATCAACCAAAAAATAAGTTTGTTCCTGACCATCGAAGCCCTCTTTCTTGCGACCGGGCGGAAAGAGATAGCGATAGGGTCCCCGCCGATCCGAGATGTGATAGCGATCAGGTGGAAGGCTGATCTCTTCCTGGAGTTCTCTTTGCAATGCTTGTTCGGGCGTTTCTGAATTTTTGATTCCACCTTGCGGGAATTGCCAACAACCAGCTCGATCAGATCGTTCACCCACGAGAATGCGTCCGTTAGAGCGTCGGACAATAGCAGCGACATTGGGTCGAAACTTTGCATTCTGCATAGTGTAACCTTTAATGCGTCGTCCAGCGCCGAAGGCGTGTGTCAAGAAAGCCTAGGCTTTCTTAATACGCGCCTTCGGTGGTAATCGCTCCTTTTCGCCATCACACCCACCAATTAATGTTTGAGCAAATCAAGAAAGCTCTTAATCGCATCTTTAGCCTGACTTTTAAGCTCTTTGCCAACGCTCTCCTGGAGTGCGCTCGAGATCCGCTTCGAGAGATCCTCCTTGAGATTTTGCGGAGTGCCGGTCAGCTGTACAGGTGCCCAATAAAGACCGTCTCGTTCCTCGGTAAACACTTTCTGTTGCACACCCGGCAGCCATTGCAAAATCGCAGTCGAGAGGCCAACTGAAAATGTGGCGTTAATTTGACCAGAGTCGATGACGCCGTTCCCTTCGATCTTCGCTTGATCCTCGTATTTCGCGACGAGATGGGAAAACTCTAAGTGCTGGCCGCGATAGATTACTTGCGTATCGACTGAGTCGAGAGCCCAATCGTCCATCCCGGAAATTTTGATGAACGACCCAATCTTCCCCAGGAAAACAGACCAGTCCATCCGTAGCTTATCAACATGCAGTGAGCCGGTGATCGCCCCTGCGTCCTCCCGCTGAATCGTGCCGGCGTAGTCAACGTTCCCGGATGCAATTCCGTTCAGGTGTAACGTCTCCGGGTAAAGGTCATTGATCGATACACCGCTGAATTCCGTATGTAGCCGCGAAATTTGGCTTTCGTTGAGCGCAACGAAGCCGTTGAGTGAAATCGTGCCGCCGTTTTGTCCAAAAAACCTGGCCTGGGTAATGGTGACGCCTTTTGATCCGGTTGATGCCGAGAGTGAATCGAGTGTCACCGAAGGAAGTCCAGTGTGTCGCGCCTTCCCGCCTGATGCTGAGACGTCCCAGGAATCTTCGTCCCGTCGCGTGGCGATGATCTTCGTTCCCAGCAGTTCACCGGCTTGATTTTGACCAGTTGACCAATGCAAGTTGCCTTGGTTTATCGCAATATGGTCGATTTGGAAATCGAAGGAGATGAAGTGAGGAAGGTTGATCCCAGAACCGCTAGCTGCACCCTTTTGCTCCTCTTGCTTGGTAATGGGTTTTCCAAGGTAGGCGTTCACCTGTTCAACATTGACCTGGTCAAGATCCCAGGTTCGAGCAAGAAGGGCTGGCCAATTCAAATGAGCAGTAATGCCGTTCGCATCCAATGAGTTGATTCGGCTCTTCGCTTGGCCTGTCCCGGAATAACCGGATGAAGAAAACGTCATGCCATCCCAGGCGATTGGCTCGAGCTTACCATCTACGCGCAGGGAATGATTTAATCGATGGGTTAGCCAATCGCGGCAGGCGTCGCCGTGCACAAAACTGTAAAGCGCGATTCCTCCGCCGAAGAGAAGGCTGATTATCACCGCGGCAAAAACAATAAGAGGTAGGCGTAGTCGTTGCACGGAAGCAAGATTAGATTGCGGAATGCGAATTGCGGAGTGTGAAATCCGAAATCCGCAATTCATTTAGTAAGCGTACTCGTTGCACAGAAGGATAAGACGCAGAATTTGCTGTTTCGTTCAGCGGTAGGCTCGATGGAGTTGCGGATTGCGGAATTCAAATGCGAATTGCCGATTGGCCGATAAGAGGATCGGCACATTCCGCAATTTGAAATTCTGCCATGAACGAGGAGCTCGAAACACGAACCAAACGATTTGCGCTTATCGTAATCCGGCTCGTTGGAAAACTACCCCGCAGCAAAGCCTCGGATGTGATTGGACATCGATTACTGAAAAGCGGTACTTCGATTGGAGCTAACTACCGAGAAGCCAATCGAGCACGATCTCGTGACGCCGCTAATCCGCGATCCGCGATCCGCGATCCGCGATCCGCGATCCGCGATCCGCGATCCGCAATTCATTTTGTCTTTGCGCTCTCTAGTTTGCGCGGTTTCCGAATGTGTTGCTGCAAAATAAAACCGCCAATTGCAAGAAATGGCAGGAGAAACCATTGCCAATACGCGGTCACGGGAGGCAAAGGTCGATCGACATCCAGGACTCCTTGAAGAGTCGCGTGATCCGTTCCTCGGCGAATGCTGACTTTGAGTTGCCAGCGCCCATCGTACGGAATTTGAATCTCGGCCGAGTAAAACAAGCGGTTCGTCCCGTGAGAGATCTGCAGTGGAACGTCTCGCAGATCGGTCACTGCCGTGCTCGCACAAGCGGGTGGGAGCCAGGCTGCGGTAGGACTCGCCTTGGCTGGCTCCAGCGCGGAGAGGGAAGCGACAACCTCGGCATCGAGAATCGGACCGTTCTCTTCTTGGACCAACGTACTAAGATCTACCTGACCAGCTCGGCACTGCGGTGGATCGGTGAACACAGTCACAACAAAGGGTGGAGCAGTGGCGTGGAGTTGTACTGCGCCTCCGTCGGCCAATGCGGTTCCGAGGCTGGAGAATAGTAAAATAAGTGATGGAATGAAAGTAGCCCAGCCCCGCGGCCGCACATCCGCGTCAACATGAGCCCTTGGAGTATGCGAACAGGACTGGTCCCGGAGGGACCCAATGAAGGTAGCCCAGTGCGAAGTACTGGGTTGGCGTTCAGAAAAAGCGGCCCGTCCCGGACGTGACGATCGACGGCCGCTTACGTTCGCGAAGGCGTATACGGGAGACCAGGAACTCGACGTTTCTATCGTCCCTACCGGGACGGACATCTCTGTTTGCACATTTCCCAGCCCCGAAAGCTTTCGGGGCTGGGCTACTTTCGTTGGGTCCTTCCGGGACGACTGCTCCGGGCACATATCCCTTCCCCTTATCTCGGCCCGGCCCTGCGGCCGGGGGCTGGGTTAACGTTTTGCAGCGCGATACGTTCCGTTCGCGGCGATTGACAGTTTCTATCTAGCGGCCGCATTTCGATAAATCGTTAAGACATGAAGGTTCCGCGCATTTCCATCGGTTGGAAAATGATCCAAATAGCCAGTCCAAATAGTCCAAGCGCAAAGATCCCCCACGGCAAAAATATCGGGAATGCGCGCGAAGACGATCCGATATCGCGAGCGACGCGCCACATCGAGTAAAGCGTGGCCAGCAATCCAAGGTCGATCGCGAGAAATTCCCAGTCGAGTAGTTCTGGAAAAGCCCAGGATCGAATATTCCAAGCCGGAGCGCCTAAGAACGGAAAATGAACGTCGGTAAGAAGGCGTTGGAAAACCGGAATAAATGTGTGCGATCCAACGAAAAGGTGAAAGCCGAGGTGAGCTAGCCATATGCTTGCACCGAGCGGCGCCAGCGTCATCACAAACCGGTTCGCCATCTCCAGCCGAGAGTTGCTGACGGAACCAAGCCGCTGGCTCATCCAGGCGCATCCAGCAATCAAGAGGGCTGGAATTACGCAGATCGTGAGACCATAGAAGATTGCTAGCTCGAAGGGTCTTCCCGGAAGACCGAAATCGAGTCGTTCGAAGTTGAGAAAATTTTCGACCGGCAAAGCCATCCCAGCGGCATTGGCAAACGCGCCAAAGACGAGTACTCCGACCAAAACCGCCAAGTCAGCACGGCGAGCAAATCGGCCGATGGAAGAGCGTGCTCGATCGATCCATAACGACCTGGCCGGCGTGGTGGCGATAATTCCAACGTTGTCGTGTGGACATGCTCTCACGCAATCCAGGCAAAAGGTGCAATCCAGATTGCTCTCTTTCTTTGGCTGAAAGAGTCGTAGCTCACACCCTCGGTGCTCGGCATTGCCACGAATGCAGTCGAATGTCTTGCACGAACGACAGATTTCCTGGTTTCGTACTTTCACTTCCAGAGGCGAGATTAACGACTGAACGAAGTGAAATTGCCCGATCGGACAGACATACTTGCAAAAGCTGGCGCCGCGAAAAAAACCATCGATGAGAAGGGCGGCGACGAAATAGCCCACGATAATCCAGGCGGTGAGCCATGGGCTATTCCAGAGACTAAAAGCCTCATAGCTCCAAAGATAAAGCAGGACCAGCCCAGCGGCTAGCCACTTGGAACGCAGCCGGCGCGGCCAATTCCAACGGGCCGGAAAAACTTTGCGTCCGATATCGCGAACGAATGTGAAAGGGCAAGCGAAACAGAAGAAATTACCAGCGATTAAAAGCGCCAATACGGTAAATCCGCGCCAGTAGGTCCAAGGCAAAACGCCAGCGGCATTCATGGGGGGCAGTTGCGGTCCGAACAGTCCATCGATCACGATCAAGATTGCAGTCAAAAACGTAGCGAGTTGAAGGCTGCGCCGGAACCAGAGGGAGGAGAGCAATCGTCGGACCTGGGCATTAGCCAGCAAATCGAATCCTGAGCGAACGCGGTGTCGAAGAGAACCGCGGATTCCAGGTCGAACTGATTGACGTGGAATGCGCTTCACCGCCATTCCGACCCGCCGCGGCGAAAGATAACGGGCAGCGATGACTGCT
>WNFR01006884.1_pt1 | contig 11597 bp, 7 predicted proteins | sample 5400221 | NCBI WGS metagenome assembly WNFR01 (sample SAMN13153357, study PRJNA577476) | soil metagenome | isolation source: 40 cm soil under Madrone tree | place: USA:California | collected 2016-06-14 | reverse complement strand
ATTGGGGATCGGGCTTCTCTGCGGAAGGAGACTCGGGCCTGGAACCGCCGCATGAATCGCGACCGAGTCACGATCCAGTGGCGCTTTACTCGCAAACAAGCTCGCAAGAAGTTTGCCTACAAAATTACACGGTCACGGTACTAGTAGCCAATACGGACGACGAGATGCTCCCGCTTATCGCGTGTTCAGCTCTGCGTAGTGTTTGAAATTGGAAAGGGCCACCTGGTCCTTGCCCGGAATGAAGAAACCAAACTTGCCAGCCGACAGTTCCGTTCCTGGCTGGGTCCAAGTATCCAGAGTCACCCACTGGTTGCCTTCCCTGATTTGGTGCACAATTTCGTCGCCCGACACGCGTATTTGCAAGCTGTGAAACTGTTTCTTGTCAATTTTGTGAGGAAACTGAGCTGTCTCAAGCTGGTGTCCGTCGCGCACCAAGCTGCGATAAAAGAAATTCTCATCCATCGAGAAAGAAAGGTAATTCTTGCCATCAATATAGTTGAGTACCCACTGCAGCCGGTGTCCTTTCTGGAGCAAGGCGGAGAAGCTAAAAGTGCCCGACGTCGGGGAGGTACTGAAAAGCACAAAATTCCCACCGCGGTGCACAAAGTAATTCTTTTCTGGCATCCAGCCTTCGGGTCGCTCCCAGTCGGACATTCCTCCAGGAGCCAGAGCGAAATTCACCGCTCTCGACTCCCCACTCACGATCTGTACGGATAAGGACCGGACCAGCCCCTCAGAGGTGCGTGCCGTCAATGCGTAGGAACCGGAAGGCAGGTTCAAGGTCGATCCGTTCTTTATCCTGGTGATCGGCTGACCGTTGCCGTTCAGGGTCACATCGGCCTCGGGGGGAGAAAACGTTACGCGCAACTCGCCGGGCATCGGATCCAGAGTAGCCTCGGTGGGGCCCAGGGAGACCGGCGAACCGGATGCAAAAAGCTTCTGAATCTGGCGGGCCTGGTAATGGTCCTTGCGCAATTCGATGGTGTGGTCTCCAGGGGAGACGGCGGAATAGCGAAAAGAACCGTCGGCCTGCACCGTGCCAATGGAGGTGCGATCCATCACGACCTCGGTTCCCGGCATGCCGCCCTGAATCGCCAGGACAGCCAGGCGGGCCATTGGCTGGAGGACGAACTTCGCCCGGGCCTGCTCTCCTTTGCGAACGTCAATCTTCTGCTCCGGCACCTCCTGGAAACCGTCTCTGGCAACCCGCACCTGGTACTGCCTGGGCTCAAGATTGGCGATCCGCAACTGCCCTGCCTCGGTGGTTTGCTTTTGCAGCCTGCCATCGAGAAAGACTCTCACCCGGTCTTCGGCGGTGACAATCAGTAGCGTGCCGATGTTCTGGTTGGATTGCACGAAGGCGCTCAGTGACGGCACTGGCCCAGCATCGATATCCACCGTGTGCCGCTGACTGGCCTGTGTGACTGACAATTGATGGTTGCCGGAAGCAATATTCTGCAGTTCCGAACCCGCTGGAGCCAATTCAACCGCAGGTTGATCGTCAACACTCAGTTGAGCTGGAGTGAAGCTGCTATACACCTTCAGCCGAGGCCCGAAGCCTGCAACTACCAGAGTGTTCACGCCCTTCGATGAAATGGTGCCGCCGACCACAGGGAGTGCTGCTTGCGCGGCTTCGAAACTGAAGGCAGCCTCTCCTTTTTCGGTAGCGAATCGCAGCTGGTGTTTGCCGGGGGCCACATCGCTCAGCGTGATTTGGCCCCCATTCAGGTCCCCCACCATCCGGTTATCCAGCCATACTTTTCCTCCGCCAACATCCGTCGTGAGCCGAAACGTGAGAGGGACAGGCAGAAGCGCCACTTCGAGAGATACAGGAGTGCCGGGTCGAACTTCGAGAGTACGGCTAGCCGACCGGTAGCCATCCATCTGCGCTGTGACGGTGTAAACGCCCACCGGCAACCGCAGGTCGGCTTCCGAAGGACCGCGTGTTTCATCATCAATAAGGATCTTCGCTCCCGCAGGGATGGTACGCACGTGGACGGCGACCTGAGCCACGACCTTCGGCTTAGGTTTAGAGGCCATCTTCGGAATTACGAACGCCAGCACTATCAGGACGGCCAAGACGCCACCTAGGGCACCAAGGACTCGCTGAGACTTACCCATCGGGGACTTAAGAAAAGAGAGGTCTCGTAAGGCTTGGAGATGAAGACGTGGCCAGCGGATCTGCCTGGTCATGCCCCGTATCGAGGCAATCGTACCCGCCAGAATCAGAGGAGTCTTTAACCGCAGCAGGACTCGAAGAGGCGCACCCGCAACATTTTGCTGGCCACCCACGTCGGCAACTGCCTTTCCGCCCGGCGATAGAACCGGCTGCGCAGGAAGATCTTCTGCTACGGCACCAGGAGACGAAAGCGGAGTAGCCTGAGCAGTTTTGGCTTTACTCTCCTCCCGGGGCATGCCGGGCTCGTAGGCTTCAACCACCGCTGTCCTTGCCGCCAGTTCTTTAGCCACAGATCCAAACTCTTCGTCATTGGGATATTTCCCGGCCAGTGTTTGCGCGCGTTTGCCGAAGGCAGCAGTCAAAGATCGGTCCGTGGGGCTCTCCACTTCACGTTGCAGGCGCCGCAATTCGTCGAGGTCTTGCCGTCGCTCCTGGCGAAGTTGGGATTCCGCGATTTCCCGTTGCAGAGTCTGTCGCATCTGCAAAAGCCGGAACTCGCCGGGGTAGGCCAGGAGGGTCTCGTCGATTTTTGACAACGCACCGGCCAAATCCGCGGCGGCGTGCATCTTGCGCGCCTGCGACATGAATTCGTTAACGAACTGCTCCCGCTTTCGATCCAGCACCAGGGTACGCACGCTCTTCGCTTGCGCGTGTTCGGGATTGAGATCCAAAGCTCGCAACGTAAGCTCCTCCGCTGCTCTCCAATCCCCATCGACCAAGGTGCGGGCCTGCTCCACGAGCGCATTGCACAACACGTTGCGACTCACTGTGTTGTGCTCGTCAATGTGGAAGGCCTGCTCCAGTAACTCCAGGCCCTCTTTGAAACGGTGCTGCGCACAGAATTCCTGCCCCTCCGTCATCAGGCGTTGTGCCCGGCTGGCTTTCTCAAGGCCTGCCTGGGCGAGCTTTAGCATTTCCGCCAGCTCAGCATCGCCCGGGAACTCTGGTTGTGCCTGCTGCAAGAGCTCCAAGGCCCGGCCATAGTTAGCGGACTGCATGCACCGGTCGATCTGGTCAGTGATCTGTGCTTTGGCCTCTGCCCGCGACTGCTGCTCGCGCCGCTTCTGCAGGCGCTCAATTTCAAATTTCAGACCTGGATATTGGTTGTAGATGTTGCTCAGGATTTCCCAATCGTTGAGGGCGTCTGCAAACAGGCTCTGTTCTTCGTGCAAGTGTGCGCGGCTGACGATGGAATTCACCAAATCGCGTTTGTCCTGGGTGGTGCGCAATGCCCGCTCGAAGTGGGCTTCCCCCGGATACCTGGCAAGCGCGTCCTTCAGCAGGTTTACCTTCTTGTCGAGATCCGGTTCGGCTTCCAGGCTGCGGTCGACGGAAGCAATGAAAGCGGAGAGTTCCTGTCTCTGCCGCTCCCCGATATCGAATTTCAATGCCTGAAAGAGGGTGTGGTTGGGATACTTGGCCAGCAAGGTGTCGCACAGCGACAGCGCTTTGGCGAAATCTTGATCTGCCAGATGCTTGCGGGCCTCAGCGTAGGCATTGTTGATGGCGTCGTGTTCTGACCGGACCTGGTTGTAGAAGGTCTGGTAGGTGGTGCTGCGCCCGGCGTCGGAAGAGTCAGGAGCGCGACGGTCCAGTTCCAGAACAAGGGCAAGTTTCGTCAGTGCGGTGCTGACATCGCCTCTCTGCCAGGCCTCCATCGCTGCCCGGTGCAATTGAGATTTGTCCTGGCGAAGCTTCTTGTACTCCTGTTCCTCCTGATCAATTTCGCTGACCAACTGTACAGCTCGTGCTTCCTGAGGTTTGAGTTGCAGCACACTCTGCAAAGCCTCGCGGGCGTGGGTGTACGCATGGTTCTCGATATGTTGCTGCGCCAGGCGGTACCAATTGTCAATTTGGCGTTCGCTCCTGCGGTTCTCGATCTTGCTCTTCAGCGATAAGGCAGTGACATTCTGCGGATCGAGCTGCAATATGTCCTGGACTTTCTGCAGCGCCAAAGGATCCTCCTGCTCCTCATAGCGTGCTTTTGCGCTCTCTATCAACTGAGCAATGGTTTTTTGGCGGACCGCTTTATCGAGTTGCGCTCGAAGCACTCCAATTTCTGTATCAATGTGACCCTCGGCTTCCAACTCGCCCAGAATCTCGCCCGCAAATTGGTAATCGCCGTCCTCCACCGCCTTTGTGCAGCGCTGCAATCTTGGTCGCAGGCGCAACGAATCGAAGTACTCAATCGGCTCGTTGCGCAACGCTTTGTTGATCGTATCCGCGAAATCGCGGGCAGTAGAGAAACGGTGCCAAGGCTGCTTTGCCATCCCTTTGTGAATCACGCGGCTGATGGGCCGGCCCACGGCTGGGTTCAGCTCACAGGCCGGGGGAGGAATCTGCTGAAGAATCGCGGCGACAATCTCCTCTTCACGAGTGCCGCGGAACGGTTGCCGGCCGGTCAGCGCCTCATAGCAGACCACGCTTAGAGAAAAGATGTCTGACGAGGCCGACAAGGGCTTCATCTCGATCTGCTCTGGGGACATGTAGAGCAGAGTTCCCTTCTGGCCCATGGTGGAATGGCCGTCGTTCATGTGGGCGATGCCGAAATCGATAATCTTGACTGAGTCATCTTCCATCACGAAAATGTTGCTCGGCTTCAGGTCGCGATGCACCAGGCCCCGTTCGTGGGCCGCCTGCAAACCCCGGCAAACCTGCGAAATGATGTCGATTGAGCGCTCCAGGGTCAGGCGGTAACTCTCCGTCTTGATTATCTTGTCCAGCGTTTTGCCCGGCAGCAAAGGCATTACGAAATAAGGCTTCTTTTCGCCCTCCTCTTCGAATTCCCCAACATCGAAGATTTCTACAATGTTGGGGTGGCTCATGGAGGCCAGCACATCGCACTCTTTGTAGAAAAGTTGTAGCGACGTGGATTGAGGAATGTCGCGCAGCGTCTTCAACGCCACGTCGCGTCGAATGAGCACGTCGCGCGCCCGGTATACCAAGCCCATACCGCCCTGGCCGAGGACCTCTTTGATCTCGTAACGCCCTGCTAATTTGTGGGGTGGCACCGGAGCATGCATGGGCCCCATCCTTGCGGGAAGGAGGCTTAGATATTAGCGTTTTTCTGGAGAAAAGAAAGCCCTTGTCAGCGATGTTAACAGCAGAGACTTGGCAAGCTTACCGTACCGTTCGTTTACCACCGATGGTTATGCCCCCGCAAGACATAGTTGTGATCTTTCAGTCTGCCAGATACGGCCGACGTGGCAATTTCTTTCAGGTCCCTAAAGAAATTCTCTGCCGTATGCGACGACTGGGAGCGGGCGTCCTTCTCCTTAGTGGTCGCGACAGGATTTCGCCGGGGCGAACTCCAGACGCTCCACTGGCTGGACCTGGATCTGGGGCATCGGCATCTCCATCGCTTTAGGGACACCGCGGCGACGCGCTGGCTCCAGGCGGGGATCGATGTACGCACGGTGCGGGTCTGCCTAGGCCACGAGTCGCTTGCGACCACGCAGAAAGACCTAGAGCCTTCGAAAGAGACCGGGGCACAGCTCGACCGAATGAGCTGCCGTTTTAGAAAAGACCTCCCGCCGAGCGGTGGCGGCGCATGTGGCGTTCGGATTGACAAATCTAGGTCCGGGTGTATTGTGTTGCCACTCAAACCGGCCACCGCTCAACGGCTTGTTCTTTCCTTCTTTCTGGATCGAAAACCGGACCGGTTCAGTCGGATTCGACTCCGCACTGGGTGAACGTGTGGATTCCAGGTCCTCTTGGGAAGACAAGCCTGGAGGCAGTTATGATCCCGAAACCTGAACGGACGTTTGCAGTGTGGGCACTCGTGTTGCTGACATTTGCCTTGTCCAAAGCGGGTGTCGCACAACTGGTGCTCTATGACAATTTCAACTCAAAACAGATCGACCCGTCGAAATGGGACGGCGGCTTTCAAGATCCCGAGTCACGCGAGTCAGTACGTGAACTGACCGCTGCCCCTGGCCAAGACGATGATCGGCGATTACACCTCAAAGAAACCACCTATTCCACAACCACAGATGACAATGGCGCGAGCGGATCCATCTTTGGTCTCGGCTTCCCTGTGCCAACTGCCATCACGGAAGCATCATTCTCCGTAGTCGTTAAGGACGTCAAAACTGTTGGTTGCGCGAGTAACCCCTCTGGCGCAGTCGACATAGGGCCGGAGTTCCGCGGACGCTTCTTCAACACGGAGAGTGCACCAACGAGCCAACTAGGGGACGTCGAGGGCGGAATTGGCGCGTACCGCACGCCAAGCGATGTCGGTTCCGCCATACAAGTTGCGTTTCACTATGAGCGATGCGACAACGACTTCTGCAGTAGCCGAACCCCGCTTGGTTTCGGAGTCGTCGGCTTTATTCAGCCCGGCACAACCAATAGATTTCACATCAAGTGGGACCAACCGAACCACCGGTTTATATTTCAGCTAAACAACGGACCTCTGGTCGTATCGCCATACACGGTCGCGGACACTTCACCTCCATCTTTCGACTTCAGGGCGATTGACATCGCGCGTCAAGTCGCGCATTGCACGACCACACCGCGGTCCTCCGCCTCGATCGATGCGTACTTCGATAATGTCCGTGTGAATCGGTAAGCGTTCGACCGCCTGACTGCTCCGGTCTAAGAACCGGAGCGGTCAGACCCTTTTCGAGCCGCAGAGGAAGACGCAGGACCAGCTCGACCGGATGAAACTGCCTTTCTAGATCGCACAACGACGCTAGTGCATGGTCCGTAGGGCTTGTTCAAGAATTTTTACCGAGTCCTCAGATTTCCTAGTCTGGAGGACTCCTGAAAACCTACAGCCAGGCTTATCAGCGCGCGTGCATGCAACCTTGAACTCCCGAGTATCTCCTGACCTGTCGTTTTCCTATTTTCTGGTCATTAGGGCGCTACAATACGCCGTCTGACCCATATTCTTTCGAGCGTGGGTCGTTGTTAGACGACGGCCTGCTGGCCCGTGCTCTAGCTCTCCCCCTGGACGAGGACTGGCGCGGGCCTTTGCGCGGCAAGACCAGCCGCGAGCTATGAGCGAGTTGCAGACTTGGGGTAGCCGTGAAAGACGTGTACGAGGTCTTGCGTAAGAAGGAGCTGGACTTTCGGCGCATGCAAAAGGACCTTGAGACGCTTCGCAGGGTTCTGCGGCAAAAGGAGCTGGAGATTCAGCGTGTGCAGAACGAGATTTCCGCGCTTCACTCGGTCATTCCTTTACTCGCGGAGGACCCAACTGCGCTGGATCTCCCGAGAAACCAGGCCAATGAATTTTGAGAGTTCGCCGGGTCGGTGAGTGTGAGCCGATACTTCAACAGTTCGCCGAACGTAACGTGGACGTTAGAATCATCTAGCATTTTTGCATGGTTGCTCCTCCACAAGGAGCCAGATTATGGTTGTTGCTGGCGCTTTTCTCTCCGTCTTCGGCGGGAGTACCACAAACCAAGCCACCCCGCTCAGTCCGTCCATTCGTTATAAGACTCCCACGTGTAGGAGTGACTCGCATTCCTTCACCAGACGGGAAATGGACCCTGATGTTCGAAATGCCAAGCTGGGACAGCACGCGAAAGCTATGGATTCGGCGAAATGGGTCGACTGAACGAACGCTGGTCCGAGACTTCGAGCGCAGTCTCGAATGTTTCGCGGTCACCTGATAGCCGCCATTTTTTCGTTAATGACGCCTCGGGCAGCACTGACACCCTCTGCTATGTCTGTGACCCACAGACGCTGCGCGCGGTAGATGTCTTGAGTTCCTGAGTGCGGCCTCTCGCAGAGCGAGGAATTTTGAGGCCGATCATTTCTACCTCGAAGCGAAACACTGGGTCGGTCCGGACGAACTCTTGGTTACCGTAATGGGATAGCTCTCCTCGACGCCGCCCAAGCCGGGTCTCACTGGCACGTATCGAATCAATTTGAATGGTTCGGTACACACGATTCGAGAAGGATACTGGCGTTAAAAGGCGCGATTTCGTGAACACAGAATTTGGCTGACCGGATCACCGAGCGCAATCGGGATACTTCAACAGCTAGCCTTGAGCTTCCTCGCCCGTGCGCCTGTAAACTAGACTCAGGCATGAAGTTTTTTACGAAAGAACTTTGGCTCGGCGCACAAAACACCAATCAGGCGAACGACATTCACCGTCATCAGAGGCGAAGGCGACCACGGCTCAACTGAGGTAATAGGCGTTTACACTCACGAGTCAAAAGGTCCTCTGCGACTCACTCTTGCTCTACTCGACCGGGCGATGGCATGGATCCTGCCTCTCAATCGGATTTCCGATATTATGGCGGAGTGACGCGGACTGTCATCGTGATTGGACTACTCGCAACCCTGATCGGCTGCTACAGTGGCAGCCGGCCGCCCCGCATCGGCGCGAATGCTCCCGACTTTACTCTACAGGACGCCGAGCGCAAGATCACGCTCAGCCAGTTTCGCGGGCAAGTCGTCGTGTTGAATTTCTGGGCGACCTGGTGTCCGCCTTGCGTTCAGGAGACGCCTTCCCTGATCCAGATGCAGCAGCGGCTTAAAGACAAGGGCGTGATAATCGTAGCCGTGAGCATCGATGTCGATGACGGGGCTTACCACCGCTTCCTCAAGGACTACCACGTCGATATGCTCACCGTCCGCGACCCCGACCAAAAAAGTCCGGGGCTTTACGGTACCCACGGCTGGCCTGAGACCTATATTATCGACCGCGCCGGTGTACTCCGCCGGAAGTTCATCGGGCCGGTCGATTGGAATACTCCAGAGGTTACCGAGTTCCTGACCAAGCTGTAGCAGACGGGTGTCAGATCCCGACCAGCGAATTTCCTTGTTGTAACCCGGCGTGTGTGTTGAAAAACTCCTTCCCGCGACATTAAGAAATAGAATGTCCGCCCCGTTTCAGAAGCTCTGTTGGCCAGGCGCACCAGTCCCTCAACAATCGGCTGCACAGCAGCAGGTTCACAAACAAACTCGTCTGTTGTTGCCCGCTTGTTAGCTGCGATCGAAATCTGCTCAGGTGTCAACCGTGCAAGGTCGGCGGCCATAGTCGTGGGTAAGCTGCAGAGGGAGAGTTGGCCGCCAGCCTGGAGACCTGGAGAATCACAGTGCGGAATTCATCCAATGAACTCACGTCCCACCCGATCTTTCGCATCTTCGCCCACAGCGTGAAAAGCTCCAGCCACAATAAAGCTTCGCTATCGTATCCCTTGAGCGCAGCAGATCCCGTTTGGGAAACGGTCGAGCGGGCTAGTTTCTGCCAAGCCCGACGGCGTTGACAACAATAAAACGGGGAAAATGTAATCGGAGTGGACCCGCCCAACACGATCATCATGGATCTGACATTCCAAGGATCATTTCTGCGCGTCGCGAAAGGGCTCACGGAACCATGCTGCACATTCTGGCTCGGGCCGGATGGGAACGGGTAGGGAGAGTAGTCCCTACGCTCGGCCCGCTACAAAACCTACCGGGCGGCGATGAGCCGACTCCCAGACCTCTCTGGACCAGTGATCTCGGGAGCAAACATTGCCTGGCCCCTCGCTCACCGTCGGAGGTGGCGCCAGAGCCGGCGGCGGAGTGCTTGCCGTCAGGACTCGCTGCATCGCGGGATTCCAGGGCAAGTCTGTCGGGGGGTTATTCCGAAGCAGAAAACTGGCGATGGTCTCAGGCAGGCAGACGCTGGACCGGCGGCTCTGCGCTTGCGATGATCCCGCTGGTCGATCCGCCTCCCACTTCCCCATAGACCTTCAGAATTCGCCGCACAGAACTGTCCCAGGAGAACTTCTTGGCCTGTTCGTAGCCTCGTTGCCGGAGTTTTTCCCGCAGGTTCTGATCGATCAGGACGCGGTGGGTCGCGCGCATAATCTCGAACACGTTCTCGGGATTCACCAGCACCGCTGCGTTGCCCACAACCTCTGGAAGAGACGACGTGTTGGAGGTCACGACCGGGGTTCCGTGGGCCATCGCTTCGAGCGGCGGCAGCCCGAAGCCCTCATACAGCGATGGGAAAAGAAAGACGTTTGCCACGTCGTAGAAGATCCGCAGAATCTCAATCGGAACGAAGCCGAGGAAGCGGACCTCATTCTGCACCCCGCCGCGAATCACGGTACGGCGCAAATCCGGATGGCCGGACAGATCGTCGCCGATGATGATCAACTTCAAATCGGGCAGCTTGCCTTCTTTCTCGAGCTCTCCGCGCAGGGCGGAAAACGCTTCGATGATCCGCACCAGATTCTTGTGAGGACTGATACGACCCGCGTACAACAGGAAGGGATAGGTCACCAGGTAGCGCTCCGCAATCAACTGGCGATCTGCATCGGTGGCATGCCCGTGCAGGAAACGCTCGTCGATCGCGTTGTATACGACCTCAATCTGTCGCGAAGGCAACCCAAACAGCTTTTCAATCTCGCTCTTCGAAAACTGGGAGACCGCGAAAATTCGCGCGGCGCCCTTCAGCACGCGCCTGGTGAGCTGGTAGTAGAGGGCTCGTCGCATTCCGGACCGCCCCTTCGCGCGCGACATGTGTTCGAGCAGGTCGTGCACGGTCATGACGTAGGGACACGGCAAGGCGCGCGGGAGCCAGAACAGATGGGGGATGTGCACCAGGTCACATTCCAGCCGCTTCAGGATGACGCGGAACTCGAAATAGCCCTTGGTGGTGCTGTCGGGCTCAAGCAGCGGAACGGTGTGAAAGTTGCCGGGCAGCGAACCAATCTCTTTGACTTTTTCGGGGGACCCGATCAGGAAATATTTGTTCTCGCGGTCGAGACGTCCCAGGGCGCGGACAACGTTGCGCGTGTAGGTCCCAATGCCGAACTCCGTCATGCGACGGATGTCGATCGCGATCTTCATCGGGACGATTTAAACACAGGGAAGGAAAGGGACGCAGGAATTTTGAGCCTTCTGCCGGCCGCCTCCGCCGGTTCGCCTTTTACGCCCGGACTTCGGCCTGCGCCTTCGCGCGCCGTTCGGCGTAGAGCGGGAAGGCTTCGGCGAGCTCCAGAACCTGCCGGCGAATCCTGCCGAGCACGGCTGCGTCGCTGCGATGCTCGAGCGCCTCGGCGATCCACCGACCCACCTGGCGCATCTCAGGTTCCTTCATGCCGCGGGTGGTGAGGGCCGGGCTTCCGACGCGGATGCCGCTGGGCTTCATGGGCGGGTTGGTGTCGAACGGAATCGCGTTCTTGTTGACGGTGATCGCGGCCTCACCCAGGGCCTTCTCGGCTTCGCTGCCGAGCATGCCCCGGGCGAAGACGTCGACCAGCATCACATGGGTGTCGGTCCCGCCGGAAATGATGCGGAAGCCCTGGGCGGCGAGCGTCTCGGCCAACACTTTGGCATTGCTGACCACCTGCCGGGCGTAGTCCTTGAATTCCGGTTGCATGGCTTCGTGGAAACAGACCGCTTTGGCGGCCATGATATGGACCAATGGCCCGCCTTGCATCCCCGGGAAAACCGTCTTGTCGATCGCCG
>WNFR01006882.1_pt1 | contig 11598 bp, 8 predicted proteins | sample 5400221 | NCBI WGS metagenome assembly WNFR01 (sample SAMN13153357, study PRJNA577476) | soil metagenome | isolation source: 40 cm soil under Madrone tree | place: USA:California | collected 2016-06-14 | reverse complement strand
GGCGAAGAGGCGCTCCGTATTGTTGAAACACTCGTGCGCTCCAACGCGCTCGACGTCATCGTGCTGGATTCGGTCGCGGCGCTTGTCACGAAAGCTGAACTCGAAGGCGAGATCGGCGACGTTACGGTGGGCGCACAAGCACGATTGATGAGCGCGGCCTTGCGCAAATTGACTTCGCTCATCTCAAAGGCGCGCACGTGTTGCATTTTTACAAACCAGATCCGCGAAAAGATCGGCGTCATGTTTGGAAATCCGGAAACGACGCCGGGAGGCAAGGCGTTGAAATTTTACGCCAGCGTCCGTGTCGATATTCGCCGCATCGGCGCGATCAAGCAGACGGACGGTGTGGTCACAGGCAATCGCACGCGCGTCAAGATCGTAAAAAACAAAGTCGCGCCGCCGTTCACGGAAGCCGAGTTCGACATCATGTACAACGAGGGCATTTCCTCGACCGGCGCACTTCTCGATCTGGCTTTGGAAAAACAAATTATCGAAAAGCGCGGTTCCTGGCTGAATTACAAGGGCACGCAACTGGCGCAGGGACGCGACGCTGCGAAAGAAGCATTGAAGAACGATCGGGCGCTTTACGAAGAAATCGAGACCGCGGTCAAAGCAAAACTCGACGAAGAGAGAGTTTAAGACGCGGGTGAGAAGTTGTTCGCCTTTAATCGGGTTCATGGTCTGATGTCGGGGCAAGATGATAAGTGCCTGCGTACATTTCCATTTGGAAATCTGCGCGAGCTTCGGCAACTTTCCCATCGTAAGATCGATAAGCGAAATGACCATAACCTCGGCGCAAATCCGACAATCGTTTCTCGATTTCTTTCGCGAGAAACAGCACACCATCGTGCCGTCGTCGTCGCTTCTGCCGGATTCGCCCAACCTCCTTTTCACGAACGCCGGCATGAACCAGTTCGTGCCGATTTTTCTCGGCCAGCAAAAACCGCCCTGGAATCCGCCGCGCGTGGCCGATACCCAGAAGTGCATTCGCGCCGGCGGCAAGCATAACGATCTCGAAGATGTCGGGCTCGACACTTATCACCACACGTTTTTTGAGATGCTCGGCAACTGGAGCTTCGGGGATTATTTCAAGAAGGAAGCAATCGAGTGGGCGTGGGAACTGGTGGTCGAGCGCTGGAAACTTCCGGCGCAACGGCTTTACGCGACTGTTTACAAACCCGGTCCCGGCGAGCCGAGCGAGTTCGACCAGGAAGCGCACGATCATTGGGCGAGATTGTTTCGCGAAGCCGACCTCGATCCAGCTATTCACATCGTTACCGGCGGCAAGGCCGACAACTTCTGGATGATGGGCGACACGGGCCCGTGCGGACCGTGCTCAGAGTTACATGTCGATCTTACCCCGGATGGCGACACGCATGGCGCGCTCGTCAACAAAGACGATCCACGCTGCATCGAGATTTGGAATTTGGTTTTCATCCAGTTCAACGCCAACGCGGACGGCGCGTTCACGCCGCTGCCGCAGCGCCATGTCGATACCGGAATGGGTTTCGAGCGCTCGACTGCGATTATTCAAGGCACGAAGAACTTTTCCGATTTTTCCGGCACGATCTCGAACTACGAGACCGATATCTTCCGCCCGATCTTTGACGAGATCGAAAAACTGAGCGGGAAAAAATATGCGTCGACGCTTCCGAGTTCTGCGGACCGGGGAGCGTACGCGCCCTCGCGTGCCGCGGTTGGCGCCTCGCCAGCCGCATCCGGCGGGGCGCAGGATGCAACACCCGAGGCGGGTGTGCTCCCCAGAACAGAACAGATTGAGATCGACATCGCCTTCCGCGTCATCGCCGATCACATCCGCACACTCAGCTTTGCTATAGCCGATGGAATTATTCCTTCGAACGAAGGGCGCGGCTACGTTTTACGCCGGATTCTGCGTCGTGCCGTCCGCTATGGCCGCACCCTCGAATTCCACGAACCGTTCTTTTTCAATCTTGTCGATGTTGTCGCCAAAACTATGGGCGACGTCTTTCCCGAAGTCCGGGCGAAGCAGAAGCAAATTAAGGAAACGATTAAGCGCGAAGAAGAAGCGTTTAACCGGACACTCGATAAAGGCATTGAATTATTTGAGCGCGAAGTCGCGCGTTTGACGAACGCGCATGCGTTGGGGAGCGCGGGCTTGCAGCCCGTGTCATCCGGCATTTTGCCGGATGATCCTCAGGCCGCGCGTTACTGGAAACGCCGTCTGCCGCATTACGAGCGCCCGCACGGGATTTATCATGTTACATTTTCCACTCGGCAACGGCGCGTGCTCTCTCCGGAAGCGCGCACCATTACCTTGAATGCTGTCGTTCATTTCGACGGCAAGCGTTACGATCTTTTTGCCGCCTGCGTGATGCCGGATCACGTTCACATCCTTTTCCAGCCTTTTCCAAAAGAGGATGACGCTGAGGGCAATCCGATCTTTTGGTCGCTGCCCGAGCTAATGCATTCAGTGAAATTGTTCACTGCGCGCGAGATCAATAAATTGAACCAAACGAAAGGCACACAGGTTTGGGAAAATGAATATCATGATCGGCTCATGCGTTCCGACCGCGATGTGGAAGAAAAATTCCTTTATATCTGCCGCAATCCGTGGACCGAGAACGTCGTGCAAGCGAACGAAGAATACCCGTGGGTTTGGAACTGGACTGACCGCGCAGAGGCTAGCCGGCAACATGCCGGCGAGAGCGAGCAGAATGCTCGCGCTCCCCAGGAACACGATTTCTCGCGCGGGACGATCTCCGGTGACTTTGCCTTCAGCCTCTATGACACATACGGGTTTCCGCTCGATCTCACCGAGCTTATGGCGCGGGAACGCGGACTAGATGTCGATGTCGCGGGATTCGAGAAGTTGATGGACGAACAGCGCGCGCGTGCGCGGGCTGCGCAAAAGAAGACGGCGATTGAGATTTCGGAAGCGGACGGAAAAGCGTCGACGAATTTTGTCGGTTATGAATACGATCACACCGATGCAGATGTTCAGGGGATTGTCGATCTTGTAGAAAAGCGCGGGGTGATTCTGAACAATTCAGTCTGTTACGCTGAGATGGGCGGTCAGGTCGGTGATACCGGCGAGATCGCGGGCCAGGGTCGCCAATGGAAAATAGCGAACACCCAAAAATCCGGTGCAGCGTTCATTCATCTAATCGAAGCCAAAGATGCGCCGGCAATTGGCGAGCACGTCACGGTCAAGATTGACATCCCCCGCCGGCGCGCGATTGAGCGCCATCACACGGTCACGCATCTATTGCACTGGGCGCTTCACGAAGTGGTTTCACGCGATGCGGCACAAAAAGGAAGTTATGTCGGACCGGACAAACTGACGTTCGATTTCTCGAGCGCGGCGCTTACGCCACAGCAAAAGCGCGACGTTGAGAAATTGGTGAACGAAAAGATCGCCGAGAACGCGTCGGTTTACTACGTCCCGGACGTTCCCTATGTCGAAGCGAAGAAGCGTTCAGATATCCAGCAATTTTTTGGCGACAAATACGGCGACGTTGTGCGCGTTGTGCAGATCGGTGGTGAACCGACCGCCCTCAACGGTTACTCGATGGAATTGTGCGGAGGGACGCACGTAAGATCGACAAGTGAGATTGGATCGTTCCGAATCGTGCGAGAAGAAGCGATCGCGGCCGGAATTCGGCGCATCGAAGCGGTGGCGGGTGACGCCGCGCGGGATTGGGCGAAGACAGAAGCGAAACGACAGGAGGAGAAATTTGCATCGCTCGCGCGAAAGAAACCCGGCATTGCCCCGCTGCCGGCTTTTGTGGAGACGGATGAGACTGGCGCGATGCTGGGCAAGATCGACATGCGCGGGGCGCAGCTCGATAAGCTCGAGCGCGAAGTGCACGATTGGGAAAAGCAGAGCGCCAAAGCTGCCGAGAGCGAAATGCGGGGTCGCGCGGCGACGATTGCGAACGAGCTCGCGACCAAACACGCCGGCAGAAATTCTCTCGTGGCTGAAGTGCCGAATGCCGATGGCAAGTTGCTTCAGGCGGTCGCGGATCTACTCAAGACAAAGTTCAACGGTCCGATTTTCCTGGCTGGCGTATCCGATGGGCGCGTTGCATTGATTGCATCGGTCCCTAAAAGCCTCACGTCGAAGGTGCAGGCCAACAAATTGATCCAGGAGATTGCGCCGATCGTCGGCGGCAAAGGCGGGGGCCGGCCGGAGAACGCGCAAGGCGCGGGAAGTGATACTGCGAAAGTGAAGGAAGCGCTCGCGAAAGCGCGGAGTTTGCTGGAGTGATGACGCTACGTGCGCCGCCAACCCTCACTTGGCGCTTCGCGTCCGCCTCTCCCTCGCGCACTCCTTTGCCCTCACTGGCGCTACGCGCCCGTCTCTCCCTTGTGGGAGAGAGGAAGAGGATTGCCTGCCGCGCCGAAGCGCAGGCGGAGGCGGGAGGTGAGGGTCCAAAATCAATGAGGCACTGGCCCGTGCAAAAGAAATTTTTCGAAGCTAGTAATCAAGGAGCGGTGTCCTCGAGAGCGTCGCATCTTTAAACGGCGGTTGGAAACCCGCCGCTCCTTGAAAGACCTCGCGGCGAGCGGACGTTCTACCACATCACGGGTGTTCACCGTCACCTTCCGCGCATTTGGGATCAGTCGCTTGAGATTCGCACGCTTGATCGACATTCGATGAATCGAAGCCGTTTTCTCGCCGGCGGCCTGACTGAGAAACAGGACATTTTGGTTGTTCATCCAACAGCCGTCCCAGGCGAAGAGATTTTTCTGCGTGACGCGTACAACTTTTTGCGTGGCGATCTCGAATATCCACAAAGCCGGCGGCGGGCCATCCCAGTCCTTGCGGTTATTTTCTTCAGCCATGTCGATGGAAAGCAGCAGGAGTCTCCCATCCGGCGAAACATCGATGCGTCCGTCGCCGCTCATGTCGCCATTCGGAATTGTTTTCTCGATGTTCCACCGATCGAGCGCGGCGCCATCGAGTTTCAACCGATAAATATTTGTCATGTCCTGACAGAAAATAGATTGGCCGTCGCGCGCCCAACACGGCGAATAAAGTGTGACCTTGCCCGGCGCTCCTTTTTTCACGACGCGGAACTCTTTGCCGTCGGCGTTGATCACGCCAAGGTCCCAGACGTCCTTGTTGCGCAAGGTAAAAAGAATGCGCTTCCCGTCGGGGGACCACGACGGATAATAGGCGTTTTCGCTCGGAACATCTTTAAAGACAGTCGGCTTGCCACCGGCTCGCCACGGGACGAGTCCGTCCGACTGGTGGACAAGATCGACAACAGCAATGTGTCGAATGTAAGCGGTGCCCGACTTTTCCACCGTGGTAAACGCGATTCGTCTTCCGTCAGGCGAAATCGCCGGAAAGATTCCAGCAGCTATTCTCTTTGCACGTCCGCCGTCGAGATTCGTAATCCAGATTGCGTCGTCGCGCTCGAAGGCGATGCGACGTTCGGTCGCCATGGCGGAAGCTGCGGCAGAAAACAAGAGCAGCAAAGTTAGCCGGCAAATCTTCATCGCCAACATTCTTGACCGCTCATGAAGGCAACGCCACTGTGATCAGAAAAGTCGCAGCTAGAGCCACGGAAAGCACAATGAGATAGGCAAATCCACCGGCGAAGAATTTGAAGATGGTGAAGAACCAACCCTGTTTGTAGACTCGGCGGATCGACAGAAAGATTTGGACCGCGAAAAGAATCCAGAGCAGCGCAATGAACCACCCGGCGAAACTGGGGATAAGTCGATTCAATCCGATGGTGCTGGCGACAATGAGCATGACCGCGAGATAGGCGAAGGTGTGAATGTGAAGGGCGTAGACGAGGTGATCGATATAGAGGATGCCCTTTCGGATGTAGAGAACCTTGAGGACGAAGGCGAAGAGCGGAATGCAGCAAAGCATCATGTAGGGGAGATTGCTGATAAGGGTGACGATAAACAGCTGCATTTTCGTGCCGTGCTCACCCATCTTTTCCTTGGCGCGGGATTCGAACCATTTCCCTAAATTGCTCTTGGGTGGAACAGAGTCGGATCCAAACTGCAACATGGGCCCCTCGTTAGATTTTGATTTAGTGTCGGGCTTCGAATCGATTTCTTTCTCCGCCTCGGCCTCCGCTTCCTTCTTCGGCGAACTTTCAGGAGCAACACTGGCCGCGGGCGTGGCGTCAGGTCCTGGCGAGGCATTAGCTCGACGTTTTGCGTCTTTCTCCCTAATTTTCTTTGCCATCTTGGCAACCGCTTGAGGCGACATATTCGTCATGTTCAAAGCCTTTTGCACTCTGGCGCGTTGCTCGGGTGTCAGGTCTTCCTTTTTCAAGTCTTCATCGATTTGCGCCTTCACTTCCGGCGATAGCTCAGCCGTTGAATCAACATGAATCGATTTTGCCCCGTAGGTGGCGGCGAAGAAAAATAGAATGCTGGCCAGGAGATAAAGCCGTGCTGGATGCAAATATCTTACCCGTCGACCGGCCAGAAATTCGTTGGTGAGACGCCACGGCTTAACGATGAGCAAAGCGATCGTGGCAATGAACTTCGAGTCCCAATTGAGAAACGAATCCAGAAGATCGACAATTACATGCCGGAAGGACCGCCGGTAATCAATGGCGGCTTGGCCGCACTGCGCGCAATAGCGGCCCATCAATTGCGCCCCGCAGTTCTCGCAATGAGTCAGTTGCGTCCGGGCTCGCCGTTTGCGGCCGAAGAATCCCTTCTTCCCGCCGGGATGTTCTTCCAGCGCGGAGATGGCGGTGTCACCCAGGATGAATTTCGCCGGCTCGTCAGACATCGCAGCGAGCTTAAGAAAACCAAATGGTAACGTCTATTATAATGCCGATGACTGTTTCAAATCGAACAGTTGTAGCTAGATCGCTGTGCGACGTGTAAACCGGCCATGGGCCGGTTGCTACAGACCTTTCTTAATCGCGCAGGAAGAAAAGCGCCGCCGTGCCGATCCCGCCGATGCCGAACAAGAGGAACATGTTTTCGATGAAGTACGGGTAAACCATCAAGGCGATGCCGCAAAACATCGGCTTCCAAAGACTCATGCGTTTGCCGTAGGTGAACGCGACAAAGCCGATCGAGCCAAAGATGAAACCGGCGATGAGGTTCGCGGGGTCAAACTGAAGCATGTGAACCCTAGCGAGCTAGAGGCGGGCCAAGATTTCCAAAGTGATTGGGAGCGCGGGCATGTTGCCCGCTCCCTCCGGCATTTTGCCGGACGGTCTTTGCAGAGCGTGGGGTAGGTTCGCGGCAGAATGCCGCGAACAACGGGCAACAGGCCCGCGCTCCCAGCCAAAATCGACATCGAAACTTTGAATTGACCTGCAAAAGGCTGTGGTGACACGATCTTAAAGACGAATGGCCCTGCATCTGTTCCGCACCAAGAACCCTGATCATTTGATCGCTGAAGCGGCCGCGCCGGACCGCTTAATGAAGCGCTCGCTTACCGCTTTCGATCTGACTTGCCTCGGTATCGGCGCGATCATTGGGTCGGGCATTTTTGCTCTCACCGGCACGGCAGCGGCGGGGGAACGGGCGGCGGCCGATTTACTTCACACTCCGGTGATTAATTTCATTCAGGCGTGGATTAGCCATTCTCCGGTGGATATGGGACGGGCAGGCGCGGGACCGGCGGTCGTTCTTTCCTTTGTCGTTGCCGGTTTCGTGTGCGCATTCGCCGCTTTGTGTTACGCGGAGCTCGCCTCGATGATTCCAGTGTCGGGCTCAGCTTATACGTATTCGTACGCGACGCTGGGCGAAATCGTGGCGTGGATCATCGGCTGGGATTTGATCTTGGAATACGCGGTAGGAAACATGGCCGTGGCTGTCGGTTGGTCGGGTTATTTCGTGAAGCTATGTGGCAGTCTTTTTGGGTTGAAGTTTCCTCTCTGGGCTGTGAGCGATTACAAGAGCGCCGCCGACATCATCAAACAGGGCGGGGATACTCTGCAGGATTTCTCCTCGACTGCTTTACCGGTCATTGCCGGCCACCCCATCGCGTTGAACCTGCCCGCTCTTTGCATCGTTATTCTCGTGACGATTTTGTTGGTCTATGGAATCCGGGAAAGCGCGAAAACAAACACGACGATCGTTATGATCAAAGTGGCAGTCGTAGTCTTCTTTATTTCGTTTGGTGCGTTTTTGGTCAATCCGACTCACTGGCATCCGTTTATGCCGACAGGTTTTGGTGGAGTTATGACGGGTGCCGCCATAGTCTTCTTCGCTTTCATCGGTTTTGATGCGGTTTCCACGACCGCCGAGGAAACACGAAATCCGCAGCGGGATCTTCCGATCGGCATGATCGTGAGTCTGGTCATCTGCACCATTCTTTACATCCTGATGTCGGGCGTGCTGACCGGCATCAAAAAATACACCGTCTATCTTGGGGATTCGGCCGCAGTTGCCACCGCTTTTGAAGGGAGACCGTGGGCGCAAGCTCTCGTCAGCGCTGGCGCGCTCGCGGGCATGACATCGGTGCTACTGGTGTTTCAACTTGGCCAGCCGCGCATCTTTATGGCCATGGCGCGAGATGGATTGCTCCCGCAATATTTCGCGAAGATCCATCCGCGTTTCCGCACTCCTCACGTCACGACGATCTGGACCGGCATTATCGTCGGCGGCGTGGCCATGATCACTAACATCGGAGAGCTCGCTGATTTGACCAACATCGGAACGTTGTTCGCTTTCATCCTCGTATGCATCGGGGTCATCGTGTTGCGACGGACCGCGCCTCAACGGAACCGTCCATTCCGGGTCCCATGGGTACCTTTGTTTCCAATTGTCGGCGTTATTCTTTGCGTTACCCTAATGTGCAGTTTGCCGGTGATTACTTGGCGACGCTTCTTCATCTGGCTCGCTCTCGGCTTGATCATCTATTTCTTCTACAGCGTGCGCCACAGCAAACTCCGCCGCGGTATCGACGCCGGTCCGACGGAAGATCAGCCGCCGCCAATTATCAAAACGTAAGATCGGAGTGAGATAATTGTTTTGAATCCGTGATGATACGAATCCTTACGTCGCTCGTCGCAATCAGTGTTAGTGCAGAGCTGATTGCCGAGGCGCAATCGTCGCCAACGCCGCCGCAGATGTCTGTCGAACGCAGCCTCTAAAAACGTAAGGGCTCTCGCGATCTATGCTCCGAAGCCCGATTATCCGTTTCAAGCGAGGAAACAAAAGTGGACGGGGGTTGGATGGTATTTGGGCGGCATCAAGCCAATGAAACGGCAGTTCGCGCTCGAGAAAGCCACTTAAATCCGACAAAAAGTCTTGTGTTGTCAGGCCGCCTTGGCGTGGCTGGCTTTGTCATCGGTCTCCAGCCAATCGAACAACGAGATCTTGGACGGATCGAGCCCGAGCGGTTTGGTTTGTTCGATAAACCAGTCGCGCCTTTCGGGATCGTCGTACGGGCGGGTGCCCTCGACTTCGTCGCTCCAGCGTTTGACCTCGTCGGGCGTTCTCTTTTCGCCGTTCAGATCGAGCCACTCCACCACTTGTTGGTCACTCGCGCCGTTCTCGATCTGCGCCTTGAAATCGTCTCCCTTTACCCCTTTGAAACCGAAAAGCATATTATCGAGCGGGCAATCAAAATGATATTCGCCGACGTTGCCGGCGACGAGTGCGCGACACTTGTCGAGCGTGCGTCCAAGAATAGCATATCCACCCACCCGAACGCGCGGACTGCGCGGCGATTCCTTGGTCAGATCTTTTCCGACCACATTCTTATGCATGTTTTACCCTAATGCGAAACAAACTCGTCGCAAGCTGCGCGGAAAGTTGTAGCGGCCGTCTGTGACCGTCGCATTATTTCTTTCTGAGATTTCGAGCGACGGTCATAGACCGCCGCTACAGAAGAATGAAAAAACTATTATGTCGCTCTTTGCTCGTCGTCGCGTTGGCCACTTCGACCGCGCGGGCTGCATCGACCATCGCTCCGCCGCCAGCCGGAAAACTTTATCATGGCTTTTATTGGGGCGGCGTCGGCACCGACACACACGATCCGACCGAGCACGACGTTACACCGGCCGATGTCGCGCGTTACGAACAAGCAATCGGCCCCAAGACTGCGTGGATTTATTTTTCTAACAACTGGTTCGAATCGCGAGAATTCCCGGTCGCGATGTGCGGATGGATCCGCGATCTGGGCAAGATTCCGTACGTGCGATTGATGTTGCGCTCCGATGTCGACCAGCGGCATGCGGAAAAGACGTTCACGCTTCCGAAGATTATTGCCGGCGAGTACGATATCGATCTTCGCGCATGGGCGCGAGAGGCGAAGGCCTTTGGCTCGCCGATTCTGATCGAGTGGGGGACGGAGCCAAACGGAAATTGGTTTGGCTGGAATGGGAAATGGAATGGCGGAATGGCGGATGGGCCCAAGCGCTATGTCGCGGCTTATCGGCACATTGTCGATCTGATGCGGGCGGAAGGCGCCGATAATCTGACGTGGGTCTGGCACGTGAACTGGCTCGATGAGCCGGAGCGCAAATGGAACGCATTCGAAAATTATTTCCCCGGCGAAAACTATTGCGACTGGGTCGCAATCAGCGTTTACGGACCGACCACACCGACGACGCGCGACGGCACGGAAAGTTTTGCCTTCAAAATGCGCCAAGCTTATCCGCGGCTCACGAAACTCGCGCCGAACAAACCGATGATCCTCGCCGAGTTCGGCTGCGATTTGCACAATCGGCGGGTCGATGTTACGCGCTGGGGGCGAGAAGCACTCGAGCAATTGTTTTCTGGTCGTTGGCCGGCCGTTGTCGGTTTTTGTTGGTGGAACGAAGGTTGGCAAAACGACGATAATAAAAGGCACGATTCCGATATGATCGTTCTACACGATGCCGATCTTACGCGCGTCTTTCGCGAGGAGTTCGCGGAGCACGCCGACAAAATTCAGGAGACAGGAATTGTAATGACGAAGCACTAATGAAGAATGACAAAGGAATGACGAAGCTCGAATCACTTTTTGTCATTTAGTCATTTGGGCTTCCTTCGACATTCGTCATTCGGATTTCGTCATTAAGATGCTGCGCAAACGCTCGACATGACAACACCGCAAACGCACCGCATAATTCTGCATGGTTAACATTTCTATTAAATACACCGGCAATCTGCATTGCGATGCGACGCATGGGCCTTCGCAATCAAAAATGGCGACCGATGCGCCCACCGATAACAAAGGGAAAGGCGAAGCATTTTCGCCGACCGACCTGGTTGCGACCGCGCTTGGCACCTGCATGAGCACGACCATGGGAATCAAGGCGGAAGAGCTCGGCGTCGATCTTCGCGGAATGACCGTGTCGGTGCAGAAAGAGATGTCGAAGGACGCGCCGCGTCGAATCGTCGGCTTGCCTTCCGAAGTTCACATTCCGCTGCCGCCGACTTCACGGCATCGCGAAGTGCTAGAACAAACCGCGCTCAATTGTCCGGTGCACAAAAGTCTTCCCGCGGAAATTAATCGTCCCACAAAATTTTTCTGGGAAGGGTAGCGCACGCGTCTCGCGTGCTGGTGCCAACGTCCCGTCGGCACGGACTTTCCAGGTAGTTCACGCCCCGCTTACAAATCGCAACCGCAATAGAAAGATTGTTTTGGCGAGACGCCAAAACCAACACGCGAGACGCGTGCGCTACCCA
>WNFR01006881.1_pt1 | contig 11598 bp, 10 predicted proteins | sample 5400221 | NCBI WGS metagenome assembly WNFR01 (sample SAMN13153357, study PRJNA577476) | soil metagenome | isolation source: 40 cm soil under Madrone tree | place: USA:California | collected 2016-06-14 | reverse complement strand
TGCGGGCGATAACGATGTACACTTTGTTCCCCTTCGCAAATTCTTGATCAAATCATGAAATGGAGTCTCCTACGGCATTCACATCTCAAGTAGGGCTATCTGATACCTCATCTTCGGCCAGCTATCGTCCACAAGAAGATGTCGCGAGCTTGACATCGTTCAATCCCTTCTCCGAAGAAGATGAACACGATCAATCATCTTACGCTCTTATGACCTCGTTATTTTCCAAGGTCAAAAATACATTTACCACTCCTTTATCCTCAGCACCTCCTCTTCTATCTACCGGAACCGGGGCTACTGTCCCTTCCAACACTGCTCCTGCTGAACGAAGACGGCCAGCAACGTTGATCGTTCAGAACCACGTTAGCGAATCTTCACGCTCCTCTCACGAACGCCCCTCCTCTATGACTGTCCTCCCATCTAATCTTGCGCCTCCACTCGTGTCCTTGACCCCCGTCGTGTCTGAAGGGCTATCTTTTAATATTGATGTTGACTTGCCTCTCTCCCGCGGGGTGTTCATCAACTCATCCGCATCCGATGGCTTGGACGGTGGCCTTTATGGCACCACCATTCCTGGTTTCTCAATTGCCGAAGACGCCAGAAGCATTAGGACTGCCAGCATCCGGCGCTCTGCTTCCGTGTCCAAAGTAATTCGGAGGATAAGAGGTGAAGGTGAGTTCAAGAGGTGTCGTTTCACTCACGTGCAGACCTAACGGTATCCAGGTCTATCGAGAGATTATTGGATGGACGATAAGACATGCAAAGAGTGTTACGATTGCAAAAGCGTTTTCACTGCCTGGCGGCGGAAACATCATTGCCGGATATGCGGTCCGTCTGAGTTGCTAATAGTGAGACATGCCGTGGCTCAATTAAGTTTACAGGTCAGATATTTTGCTCCCGTTGCGCTTCCAATGTTATCAAAGGATCTCGGTTCGGACATGACGGTATGATCCGTGTCTGCAACTTATGCTTGGAAAAGCTGGCGAATGAGGATGAAGATGATGACGACGATCGGCGATCTATCTCCAGCGTCGCTTCTCCATTCCCGGCCCACCAATTCGGGACAGATCCCCTGTCCCTAAGTCTCGCGCGGCATCCACGGTCCCCATCACAGTTGTTTGGTCGCACGGGCACGGAGGAGCCGTTCAATTTATTCTCTATCGCTGAGGCTAGAAGATTAGCCTCAGGATCAGATGATAGCAGCTTCGCGTCACGGCCGCTGACGCCACTGGGTCGCTCTCAAGAGGATTCTTGGGGTCCACAGGCGTGGAAAGCAGCTGCTCCTTTCCGGCGAGGTCTCGTGGATGACGATAAGGATCTCAGCATTGTCACAGACACAGACACCTTCCCTCAGGTCGGTTCTCCTTTGGCTTCTGGGGTCAAAACCCCATTGGACTATCCGGCGAACATTCCGGTCCCCGGTGGTGCCATAAGCTCAATACAGTTTCCCTTGAGCTCCCCGGATCGTGTACCCGATAGCCCTGGGCCGCAGAGCCTGCCACGATCTCGCTATAACTCCTATGCAGATTTCGATTCCTCCACACCTTTCATTCGTAGTCGAGTGCAAAGCCGACTCACAGACTTTATGATGGTAGGGGATCCTGGATGGCGGACTAGGCGAGAAAGCACAGCGTGTGTTTCCTATCCAACGCATACGTTTCCTTGGCTGATCCATATTTTCAGATACACGCAAGAACTTAATCTCGCTTCCATGTCTCACCTCCAATTAATGCTTAGGCAGATGCTCACAAAGGAGAATATACCCAACGTAATGGAATGGGAGGAGACACTCTTGAAGTTAGCTCTAAGGATCGCCCAAGAACTGACTTTCACGGCCCACCCACACCGCCAAGGCCCCGATATGGATGTTCGGCGTTATGTCAAAATCAAGAGGATTCCTGGAGGTGCTCCAAAGGATTCGGAATACGTAGACGGTGCCGTCATTACCAAGAACGTCGCTCATAAGAGCATGACAAGATCACAACGAAACCCTAGAGTCATGCTGGTAACGTTTCCGTTGGAATTTAGCCGTGTGGAAGGTCAATATATGCACTTCGGTCAAATCGTTCGTCAGGAGAAGGAGTACTTGGGAAACCTCGTCAGCCGCATCGCAGCTTATCGTCCCCACGTGGTCCTGGCAGAAAATTCTGTCTCACGATTAGCCCTTGACGCACTCGCAAAGCAGGGAATAGCCGTCGCAAGGTCTGTCAAGGCGTCTGCAGTACAATTTGTCGCGCGCATGACTCAAGCAGACGTCTTTTCCTCCATGGACAAACTGGCATTGGAGCCCCGTCTTGGCCATTGCGCACGTTTCCGTATCCAGACGTTCGATCATCCTCTAATTCCGGGTCAACGAAAAACATACATGCGCTTTGAGGGATGCAATCGCGAAATGGGATGTACAATTGTTTTGAGAGGGGGTGACCGGGAGACGTTGCGACGCATCAAACACGTCACTCGCTTTTTGACGTTTATCGTTCGCAGTTTGAAGCTCGAGACACACCTTTGGAAGGATTCCGTTATATCCCTCCCCCCCTTGGCTACAGACGCAGTTCCTTCGGATTATCCCTTTCGCTCTAGCGTCAGTGGATCACCGTCCCATCGCGATCACTCGGTGCCGTCTTCGGACTGGACCCTTATGAGCCATGATGTTGAGGCTGATTTACCGGACGACGATGCCGAGCAATTACGTCTCTCGCGTCGTATACAGCAGGCTTTGGATCCGTACCTCATCACGTTTATCTCTGTATCGGCAACCCTCCGTTTTATACCGCCGTATCCTTTAAGCCGCATGAAGGGGTTAGACGATGAGCTAACCAGAACCAAGCGCGCATGGGAAGATGAAGTCGTCAGACGTGAGGAAAAACAGCCGTCTACGGGATCTGCCTCTACGCCCCAAATTTCGGATCACGACGAGGTCAAAGCGCAGATTGTGTCTTTATCTACCCCAGCTATACCGGTGACTCTATCACCTGGAGAGATGCTTTCTACGGAGAATGAAACGGGATACTTCGACTATAAACCAATTTTTGCGTCTTCTCAAGTCACCCTGTCTGCTACACTTCCGCCGGCTCGAACTCCCATTGAGGAACCGTTGGCGCTCATATCGACCGAAGACATTGCCTTGGAAAGCCAATACAGCCTTATCAAATGGCAGCATCAAGAGCAGCAGCGCATATGGGAGTGGTACCTTCGAAAGAACGCAGACGACTTCATCGTCGAAAAATATCAATGCATCAGCCTGCGGGAGTACTCCTTTCCGGTTGAAGAATATGGTCATCGTGCCTCTTGTTTTCCTCCGTCCCTCCGGTACATCACATATTATGGGGAAAATGACTGTACCCTTGGTCAATTCATCGATTCGTCCACCGCGGATACTCTATCTTGGATAATGAATCCAAAGCCACCGATTTGCACTGGAAAAGGTTGCAACCAGCCATTGGCACGGCATTGCAAGATATACGTACATAATCAAACCAAAATTTTCGTGGGAGTGGAGCAATGGGATGGACAAATCATTGGCCTTGGCCCAACCCCTGAAGTCACAACTACGTGGAGTGCCTGTCGCATTTGTGGCTTGGCCACCCCGTTCATACCTGTCTCCGAAGAGATGCAGCGTTATTCGTTCGCCAAGTTTCTGGAACTCCATTTCTACCCTGCGGATGTGCAATTAGTTCATGGCGCTGGATGCGAGCATAACATTTATCAGCATCATATCCGTTATTTTGCGAGGCGTGGGATGACCGTCAGATTCCAGGCAGACCCTGTCTCGCTTCATGAAGTCGTGTTCCCTCCCATGCGTATCCGAGTTCGTCCAGAGACCCAGCTCCGCCTCAAAAATGCAGATTACGACCGGTTGATGATTCGCAATTCTCGATGGTATGCAGCGCTGGTGCACGATCTGAATCTGATCAGAACGGATGCGGCGACAGGGGACGAAGAAACCGATGCGAAGCTCACCTCTGAGCTCAACCAACTCATTCTTAGGGCCGACTCGGAGAAGGCTGAAGTTGTACGCATGGTGAATGAAATATATCGAGACTCAGCATCTACGGACACACTCGCTCTCAATCAAGTCCGCTCTTACCTTCAGGATAAGATCGTCGCTTGGCAGGTGGACTTTGATAAGTTGCCCAAGCTGAAAGGAGGGCGGGCAGACAAAAGTGGCAGACGGACCTCTACATCTACTTTTGGGACCGTTCGTGCGATTTGGCCGAGAAAGGCCGATCTTCCTGGAGCTTATGATCACACAGTTCCTTCGTCCAGCGTTTCAGAGGCAGAAGAGACGGCTCAACCCACGCGGCGATTGACAGGCGATTCACTCGTCTCACCCTCATCCGCATCAGAGGCTTCAGAGACAGAAGGTCCGCCCGAAACAGTCAAAATCAATGAGACACAGGAACCAGGAAAGCAAGTTGAGCCTATAACGGACCCTCCAACAAACCTGGAGTCAACGCCGTCGAGGAAATCGGATCCCGAAAGCGATTCCACCATTGGAGCACCGAAAGCAGGCTCAATCGCACGTAGTGCCGTGCCTGAGACCTCTACTCAAGTCAGTTCGGTTATTTGAGTGCATTCGTTTGATTGACATATTCTCTCCCAGGAAGTTTTGCCTGGAAATCAGAACGTCGTTCCTGAAATGGTGTCGAATTCGAGACTCCCGAGACGCCAGATCAAACGTCCAAGTGTTGCTGAATTAGTGAAGAAATATTCGGAATTCTTACCCTCGCAAGGCGTCGAAGAGTTGGCGAAAACGGCGCTATCCCCTCATCTCGATACAGCGGAGAGTGAACAAGATTCTGCGGCACCCTGGCCCAAGCCCCTAGCCGGCAGAAATAGACTGAGACGACCCGTGGAAAGAAGGACGTCCGCTTCCGATTTCGAATCCAGCTATGCCGCGAATGCTGCATCCAGATATCTCACGCATAGCCGAAGAACAACGCGGCGGGTTTCACAGTCTAGCCGAATTCCTGGTCCAGTGACCTCGTCCAACTACACCTCTCGCCAGCATTCTCCGGAAAAGCCTGTTTTATCATTTGACTCAGACGTGGCGACGAAAACTGGTGTTGCCAAGGGGTTCGTCCCGGGCGTTCTTGGGAGGGGTGTTACCCCCAAACTGAGTCGTAATCTAGGGAAAGACAAATCGCAACTACGATCCGTTTCTACCGTGAGCAAGACTATCGCGGCACGGCGTGGGGCGCCTCCAGGGAACAGGGTCTCTAATATTGCCAAACACTTCGAACGCATCAACAAAGACAACGAACGCGCGAATCGCAGATATGCAGTCATCCGCGGTCGACGAGCGCGTCCAGTTGCTTCATCCAGAGCTAAGGTCGAGGTACTGGATAGCGTGAAGGACGCGATACAGGATGAATCAGAAAGCTCCGACTCCTCTAGCGAGGCCGATGACGAGGGAGGTGACGATGAGGATACCAATAAGTTGCCAGATAAGGTGTCGCCAGAGGCATCAGGCACTCTCCCGACTCACAGCGCTGGCGAAGAGCCCAAGGACCCGACACCAGTGCGCTCCTCAGAACCCAATGCCGCTCCTAGTTCAATAGGCAGTCCAGGAATAACGTCGGAGTCACCCCTGTCATCACGGCGAGACACGCTGACTTCTGCACCTCCATCCCCGTATCTCTTATCTACTGCAGACACAAAGGCTCCTGCACCTACGCCACTTTACGACTTTGATCTTGGTCCGCCAGGTCAAGAACGCAACTCACTGCTTAGAGCACTCTCTGGTTTCTGGCCTCAGAATATACCTCACCGGAATCGCGCGGACGATGAAGCGGACGATCCCAGATATGACCCCGAACACATCTTCAGGGATTCTTCCATGGTCGTCCGCACAGACGAGCCCACTTCTATTATCGCTCTTGCTCTTAAGTCAGTCGTATAGTATTACCGTTGTGATGTTGTGGCTTACAATAAACCTCTTTCATCCCAGTTCTCAGCAATATCGCGACATGCTTGCCAAGTCCCGAGCTGACAAACGTCAATCAAGGGAGCCGAGACTGACCGAAGGTGGCGAGGTTTTCATGCCCGACGACCGTTCCGTTGCTGGCTCAACATCGACATGGGGAGTTGTTAATATCGATCCGTCCGAGAATGGTGACCCCACAGATGAACTAAGAGCTCCATCGTCGAAGCTCCCTTGGGCTATCAGTATGTCTCTCGTTGTCGCCGCCCGTCCTGTGAGCTGACTATTATAGCATTCGAGAGTGGCGGGCTGACCATAAGCTGCACTGTCCTTTATCCGGAACAGTTCGATGCATTGCGTAGGACGTATGATTGTGACAAAAGTATGATTGAGTCTCTGGCTCGATGCGTCAAGTGGAATACAAGCGGTGGCAAGTCAGGATCTGCATTCTTGAAGACATTAGGTAAACCAACTGTGCATTGAACTACAGCAGTTTGCTGAAGCACGTAATACCCACTAGACGATCGTTTTATCGCAAAGGAGATGTCTAGGACAGAATTCCAAACAATGGAGTCATTTGCTCCAGCTTACTTTGCGTATATGTCTTCGGCCGTCTCCGCGAATGTCAGTCCATCTAGCTTTTGGCCCACTCATGCTAATAGAGAATGCAGCGACCTACGCTCCTTGCGAAAGTGCTTGGCTGCTATAAGATCTCATTCAAGAAATCGGGCAAGGATAAAGGCTCAGGTCGATGGAAGTCTACACAGATGAACTTAATCGTGATGGAAAACCTATTTTATGACCGCAGATTTTCTAAGGTGTGTTAATCCATCGGCGCGATCAGAAAGTATCTTGATCACTTTGTCACAGATATATGATTTGAAGGGCTCCACGCGAAACAGGCACGTAAAATCCACCGGGAGAGAGAACGAGGTCCTATTGGATGAGAACCTTGTCCAAAGTAAGTCCAGGCATCCAAAGAGTATTTGGTTTCTCACTCATGAGTGCCCATGTACAAGGTGCCCACTTAGCGCCCTTCTACTTGCGTGAACACTCTAAGCGTATCCTGAGGGGTGCATTGTATAACGACAGCAAGTTCCTCGCAGACATCAACGTTATGGACTATTCCCTAGTAGTTGGTGTTGATGGCCAGAAGAATGAATTGGTTGTGGGCATTGTCGGTAGGCAACGAGTTGATTAAGCCTCCCTTCCTAAGGCTCTAACCCCTTTTAGATTATGTCCGTACCTACACGTTGGACAAGAAATTAGAAACTTGGGTGAAGGAGTCCGGCTTCCTTGGCGGTGCCGGCAAAGGCGAGCCCACGGTAGTGACACCAAAGCTATACCGTCAGCGATTCGTCAGTGCCATGGAACGATATTTCCCACTGGTGACGTCTGCTTTCCTTTGGTAGATTGGCAATGCAAGGCTAATCGCAGTTTCAGGTCCCTGATAGGTGGTCGAAACAAAAGGACGCCCCGGAAGAAGAAGGAAACATCCTACTGGACCTCTGGCCAGACTGGTGATCGATGTTCTATCAATAGTTATCCCTAATTTCTTAGTCAAAACTACATTTTCGTATTTGTCTATATTAGAACTAGTCACGATACCTAATATCAAACCGTACTTGTACTGACCCCAGTCATGCACATCATTTCCAGGGTGCCACCGTTGCCCAAGCGCGGGCCCCAGGTCAAACTCATAATTTGCGTACTTGTGCAACTATTTTCGCAAGTTCTTGCGACCGCTGCTTTATAGCGGAAGAAAACTGCTCTTTTTTCTCTTTTTTCTCAACGCGACGTGCTTGCCTCGCTGTCTTCACCGCGTGTTTGCGCTCCCTTTTTTCCTCTGCAGATTCTCGGCGCTGCCGCCGTGTAGTGACGCGGGGATCTAACGGGGTGTTTGTTTAATGGGATGGCGAAACAAATTATGACGCACTAGGAGACTTCGCGGATAATGGCCTGTGATCATTCCGTTCTTCATTGGGCGTGGGATTACTTTCAACATTAAGTGGGAATCCTGTCTTGGGATCTAAACGTATCTTTGGACCCTTTCGCGCATCGCGAGCCTTGACCAAGCGTGGGTGGTTTTCAAGGTTTGTATACGTCGCTGAGAAAACAATGAAGGTTTTTTTTTTCTTTTTTTCCATTTCGCAATAAAATTTGTCTTACTCAGGACTGTCTCCACATCCCAACGTTCTCGCTTCTCATTTTCTTCAATTACGGAGTCGATGTCTCCGTCACCATGCTCTTGTCGATCGGGGACGTCAACGATCACACGCTCGTCACGACCCATCGCGAGACGGAGTGATTGTAGTTTCTCTGGACCCGAACCGCGCAATGAAGGTCTCATCTTGCCACCAGATACTTCGTAATTATCCAGAAAATCGTCCATGATTGTTTCAAAATCCTCCCGCGACGTGATAAGTTCTGGTGCTGAGTCGGAACCACCAGAATCGAGAGATTCGTCCTCACTACCTTCGTCTTCCATGTACTCTCTTTCGACCTACAAACTCTGTCAATACATGGATAAACAAGGGTCCGAGCGTGCTCACTTTATCAAACCGGTCGTCGAGGTCTCTCAGACCCTCGGATCGAGAAATAGACAGGCTGCTCATTGTGAAACCTGATGCATCCGAAGTTCCTGTCCGTCTGCGCCTACAGCCGTGGCCGGAGAATTCTGGCATCTGTCCAACGGTGTCCCCCCTCTCGGAGCCGCTGTCGGAAAGGGATGCATCCATCGCCTTGTGACCCTGCTGTTCCTTCTGGAACGCGGCGAACCTAGCCTCCCATCCTGTCTCATCTCCATCATTGCTGTGATGCGTCACGTTGGTGTTTCTGTTACCACCGGCAGGCAACCTATCTTCTACAAATTCGTGATCAAATGGTTCGTTCGCATCTCGTTCGCCGTCCTTAAGAAGTTCGCCGAAGAAATTGTCGCCAAGGTCATCATCTACAAAGGCGTCATCTTCTAATGCTTCCAAAGTTTGTCTCAAATGAGGGTCCATATCTGGCTGAAGCCCAGATATCGCGCTTTGAACGGCTGCCTGACTCTCAAAATAGCGGGGAAGCTCCGAGGCCGAAGGAAAGACCTCGACAGGTAAACCATGGAGCGAGACAGGTGAATTACTAGTTGTAGATTTGAAGACTGTCCGTTTTTTTGGTGCTTCAACAAGAATAGTTTCGGAACCTTCGCCTTGCTTGCTAAATGATCTCAGATGCTGCATATAATCATACTCTGTGTCGTCAAAGTAGACACTATAGAGAGAAGCTTCGCCAAGGTTAGGTCGTTGGGACTCAGGCGTAAGGTCTGATAGATCAAGTTGGCTCTCGAGGTCTGCTCTTGATTTTCCCTGGTAGGATGGTGTTAGTGGTTGTCAGCATTGATTAAAGAATAAGTGACCTTTTTCACATTTTCTCGGACAACAGGCTTAAGAACGTGCTGGCTCGCATCTGGATCATTTATGAGAGGGTCTCTTTGAGATCTATGGACAAGCTGAAAGTGTCGGGCTCCTGGTTGTCTGAAGATCGATTTTGGTGGCATGGCAGTGATCGCAGTTGATTGAGAGACTTGATTATCCCGGGCCGGATGCCCTGTATTGTATCACGTGATCTAGGGTGCTGAGGCGGCTGAGCCGAGCCGAGCGAAACTCACCCGCTCGAGAGTGCCCGGATGCGGTTGAATCCAGCTACTCAAAGATATGCACCGTGAAGATTTACGTCGAGGTTTTTCAATATACGTCCTTTCCTTATACTCTGTTTTTCTTCCCAACTTACTCTTCTCGCCCCTTTACTAGCCACCAGAACGTTGTCCTTGAAATAGACTTCGCTGGGGTTCTTTGGGTATGCTTTTTTGTGTTTCGTCACACTTTCTCCCTTCTTATCTTCTCTAGGGTTACACGGACATCCTCATCGTACCAAATGACAAGTTCCTTCGTACCATTCACCTTCATTGCCGTCAATGCGGTACGTGGTGGACTTGGGTCGTCGTTGTGAAAGTCTGACGTGTTCTAGTCGTCCATAGCGTAACTGTTGCATCTCATCGCGCTGAATTTGTACAATACGACCCTCTGGCAAATCTCGCAGTCTCGAACCCCCAAGATGTACACACTCATCCCGAACTGAAACGAAAAATCTACTCCGCCTTGGCCGAGGGTGACGAGGGCGAGCTATCGATCGCCATTCCAAAGGAGGTGCCGCTGAAGGTGTCGGGAAGTGTTCATGCCAGTATCGCTGCTAGCGAAGGTAAAGTTTTGACAAGTTTTGTCGCCACGCGAGTAGTTAATCGCCAATTCTAGCTGCGACGCCCGAGCCACAGACTCCTGGAACATCGACCCTCCCAACTGTCGAGTTTGCTCCTGTCACTGTTCATATCGAATACAGTGTGCGCAGTCCTTCAGATGGCTTGACCTTCGTCCGGCCATCAGAGGCATATCCCCACGTACGTTGCAGTTGTGCTTTATTGATGCACTCCTAATTGATCACAGCGCGTACCTCACGTATACACAACCCCATCGTCTCCGGACGCCGCGCGATGTTGGGTCCCTTGCGTCGACAGCATCTGGGAGCGTTGTACTTGGGACTTCGAGTTTGTAGTCCCACGTAGTCTCGAGGATTCACCAGCCACTATTGATGAGGATATTCAAACTGAGCATCCAACTCTAGTCGTATGTAGTGGGGAGCTCGTGGAACAGGTAAAGTGACAAGTCTAAGTTGACTTGCGATCACTGAGCTATTTTGAACGAAAGGTGGCCCACCCGTACAATTCCAATAAAACCATTTTCACTTTCTCGCAAACGACTCCTACTTCGGTGCAACACATCGGGTTTGCAGCTGGTCCATTTCACGTATTACCGATTTCCGCCGGGGATGTGGCTGGGGATGAGCCAGGCAATTCTTTGCAGCCATTAATGCACTCTTTCTGTTTACCAGGACGCGTGAATCAACTTGCTACCTCTGTTCCATTCGTTCGACAAGCTATGACCTTCTTCACAACGGAGTTTGGGTCATATCCTTTTGGATCACACAAATTGGTGTTCGTAGATGAACCTTCGACGCTTCGCTTTGACACATCTGGTCTGACAATCGTTTCGGTGGACCTGTTACACGGTGATGATGCCGTTGATCAAGTTTACGAAACCAGACAGGCCTTGAGCCACGGATTAGCTTGCCAATGGATTGGAATCAATATTCTTCCCAAAACTTGGTCTGACTTGTGGCTGGTTAATGGACTTGGCTTGTACATCACTGGACTTTTCCTGCGCAAGCTCCTGGGCAATAACGAGTACCGTTTCCGCCTGAAGAAGGATATGGAGCGAGTGGTCGAATGGGACCAAGGCGTCATGCCGCCACTATGCCAACCTCAGATCCAAGACCCCCCGGATTCTGCGGTCCTCCCTTTCGTTAATCTCAAATCCCCACTCGTCCTCCACATTCTAGACCGTCGTCTGTGCAAATCGGGCACGTCGCTCGGGTTGTCGCGGGTTCTTCCCAAATTGTTCCTCTCCGCCATATCGGGAGAGCTCCAGCATAACATATTGTCAACGTCCCATTTTCTCAGGACATGCAGGAAAGTTAGCGGCGCAGATCTTACATCCTTTGTGGACCAGTGGATATATGGCAGTGGTTGTCCAGCCTTCGGTTTTTCAGCCAGTTTCAATAGGAAAAAAATGGCCGTT
>WNFR01009912.1_pt1 | contig 11599 bp, 9 predicted proteins | sample 5400221 | NCBI WGS metagenome assembly WNFR01 (sample SAMN13153357, study PRJNA577476) | soil metagenome | isolation source: 40 cm soil under Madrone tree | place: USA:California | collected 2016-06-14 | reverse complement strand
TCAAGTTCTTTACCGTGGCGATGGCGCTGGACTACGGCACCTCTACACTGGCCAGTACCTATGACGCGAGCCATCCGATCAACATCGGGCGCTTCACGATCGGGGACTATCACGGCAAGCACCGGGTACTGAACGTCCCCGAAATCCTGATGTATTCGTCAAATATCGGTGCAGCCAAGATGGCTATGGCCGCCGGCGGACAACGACAGCGGGAGTTTCTCGCCCGGATCGGCCTGCTGAAGACTCCTAAGATCGAGGTATCGGAGATCGGAGCACCGCATTTCCCGGGGAAATGGCGCGACGTCAACGTGATGACGATCGCCTTTGGCCATGGGATCTCCGTGACTCCGTTGAGCTTTGCCAGCGCGGCCGCAGCGCTCGTCAATGGCGGGGTTCTCCGCCAGGCCACGCTCGTCAAGCAGCCACCCGATTATGCGCCGCAGGGTCAGCAGGTAATTTCGCCGAAAACCTCGGAACAAATGCGCAAGGTTATGCGATTGGTGGTTGAACGCGGGACCGGCACGCAGGCCGCGGCTCCGGGATACGTGGTCGGCGGGAAGACCGGGACGGCGGACAAGGTTTCGGGCAGACACTATGAAGACCGAAAGCTGCTCTCCAGTTTCGTCGCGGCCTTTCCGATCAACGACCCCAAATATCTTGTCCTGACGATGGTCGACGAACCGCACCCAAACAAGCAGAGCCACGGCTACGCCACCGCAGGCTGGACCGTGGCGCCGGCCACCAGCCGTATCATTCAGCGCATCGCGCCTCTCTTCGGGGTTCAGCCGGTCGACGAATCCTCTCCCGAAATCCAGCGGGCGCTGATGGTCGAGAGCCTGCAGGGTAAAAAGCTTGAAGCTTACTGAGCTGGTCGCCTCCGTGCCGGCGTTTCGAGGATCAGACGACCCCGAGATCCTTGGCCTTACTGCTGATTCGCGGGTGGTGCAGCCGGGTTTCCTGTTCGCCGCCTTGCCCGGCTCGCGACAAGACGGGCGCAGTTTTGCTGCCGACGCCGTAACGCGCGGCGCAGTCGCCGTTTTGACCGACAAGGTTGATGCGCTTGCGCTTCCGCCGGGGCAGCGCGACCGGATCGCCATCGTGGCCGATGAAAACCCCCACCGCCGACTGGCGCTGTTGGCGGCGCGCTTCTACGGCCGGCAGCCGCGGACAATCGCCGCGGTCACCGGCACCAACGGCAAGACCTCGGTGGTCCACTTCACCCGCGAAATCTGGATGGCGAGCGGCCGACCGGCAGCAAGCCTCGGTACGCTCGGTCTGGTGTCCCCTGCGGGGCGTCGGCCCGGTGCCTTGACCACTCCGGACCCGGTAGCGCTGCATCGCGATCTCGCCGAGTTGGCGAGGCAAGGGATCGAGGATGTGGCGATCGAAGCTTCAAGCCACGGCCTCCACCAGTTCCGGCTCGACGGTCTGTCGGTCGCCGCTGCGGCGTTTACCAACCTGACGCGGGATCACCTCGATTACCACGGCGAGATGGCGCATTACCGGGCCGCAAAGGAACGGCTGTTCACTGTGCTTCTGAGCCCGGGCGGATACGCAGTCCTCAACCGAGACAGCGATGAGTTTGCGCGATTAAAGGCGCTCTGCCGTGATGGTGGCCACCCGGTGATCACATATGGCGCCGATCCGGTGGCCGACCTCCGGCTAGTTGCATGCGAGCCGCAGGTCGGCAGCCAAGCCCTGATGCTGGAGCTTTTCGGGAAGCGCCGCGGGCTGGTGCTGCCGCTCGCGGGCGAGTTCCAAGCGATGAACGCGCTTGCGGCGCTCGGTTTGGTCATCGCGGCCGGCGCTCTGGTGGATGCCGCGACTGAGGCTCTCGCCGGTCTGACCGGAGTGCCCGGCCGGCTGCAATTTGTCGTCGAGCATGAGGGCGGCGGGGCGATCGTTGTCGATTACGCTCATACCCCGGATGCGCTCGCGACGGTTCTTGCGGCGTTGCGCCCGCACGCGCGCGGGCGGCTAATCGCGTTGTTCGGCTGCGGCGGCGACCGCGACGCGGATGACAATCCGCGAACCGAGCCGCCGGCAAAGATCCGGCGAGCCATCCTTGAGGCGGCACCGAACGCGATCGAGATCGGCGATCGCCGCCAGGCGATAGCGACGGCGATCGCCGAGCTTGCTCCCAGCGATCTCTTGGTTATCGCCGGCAAAGGGCACGAAACCGGCCAGATCGTCGGCAACGAGACATACCCCTTCGACGACGCTGCGATCGCCCGTGAATTCGCCGAGAGGCGCAGGCAATCGCAGGTTCGGCGGACCGGCTGATGACCCCGCTGTGGACCGCTGCCGACGCTGCAACTGCCACTGGCGGGTCGAACACGGCGGATTGGGTCGCGACCGGCGTCTCGATCGATACCCGAAGCCTGGCGGCGGGCGATCTGTTCGTAGCGCTGCGCGGTCCCAACCACGATGGCCACGATTTTGTCCGCGCCGCTCTTGAGCGCGGCGCCGCCGCCGCGGTGGTGGATCGTGAAACCCCGGAACTCCCAATGGCGGCGCCATTGCTACGTGTCTCCGACACGCTGGCCGCGCTCAGCGCCCTCGGCGCAGCCGGGCGCGACCGGAGTCGCGCGAGGATCGTCGCAGTTACCGGCAGTGTCGGCAAGACTGGGACCAAGGAGGCTCTGCGCCTGGCGCTCGCGTCTTCGGGCTCGACCTACGCCTCGGCTGGCGGGCTCAACAACCATTGGGGAGCGCCGCTGTCGCTCGCCCGCCTGCCGCCCGACGCCGAGTACGGCGTCTTCGAGCTGGGGATGAACCACGCCGGCGAAATCGCTGCCCTGACCCGGCTGGTGCGGCCGCATATCGCGGTAATTACGACGGTAGAGCCAGCTCATCTCGGCTTCTTCCCCTCGGTCGAGGCGATCGCCGATGCCAAGGCCGAAATCTTTCTCGGGCTTGAGCCCGGCGGGATTGCAATCCTCAACCGCGACAATCCGCATTACGCACGCCTGACGTCGGCAGCGATGCGCGCCCGCGCCGAAGTGATCGGCTTCGGAACCCACCGCGGGGCGACGGTTCGCCTCATCGATTGCGTGCTCGATTCGCGGGGCAGCACGGTCGAGGCCGCACTCCGCGATTTTGTCTTGCGTTTTCGCCTCCCGGTCCCTGGACGGCACTGGGTCATGAATGCGCTCGCCGCGCTTGCCGCAGTACAGGCCGCCGGAGCGGATGCCCGACGAGGTGCCGAGGCGTTAGCCGGGTTCGAGGCGTCGCCGGGGCGGGGCCGACGCTGTGAGATTGCCTGGCGCGATGGCGCGCTGACCCTGATCGACGAGAGCTACAATGCAAGCCCGGCAGCGGTGCGTGCCGCCCTTGCCGTGCTCGCCGTCACCGAGCCCGCTGCCGGAGCGAGGCGGATTGCCGTGCTCGGTGACATGCTCGAGCTCGGTGACGCGGCCGAGCGCCTGCACCGCGAACTCGCCGAGCCGCTCATTGCCGCCAACGTCGATCGCGTCTTCCTCGTCGGCGAGGCGATGGCGGCGCTGCACCGGGCTTTGCCCGAGGGGAAGCGGGGCGGATTGTGGCAATCGGCCGACGATGCTGTCCCCGCGCTGCTCGGCTTTCTCGAGCCTGGCGATGTCGTGACGGTCAAAGGCTCACGCGGCGTACGTGTCAGCCGCATCGTGGAACGGCTGTGCGCGCCATCGGCCCAGCCGGAGACGTGATCGTATGCTGTACCCGCTGCTTTACCCTCTCGCGGAGCAATTCCAGGCCTTCAACCTGTTCCGTTACATCACGTTTCGCTCAGGGGGGGCCGTCGTCACCGCACTCCTGATCAGCTTTCTGCTCGGCCCGCACCTTATCCTTTGGCTTCGCCGAAAACAGAGCAACGGCCAGCCGATCCGTCCCGACGGTCCAAACGGCCATCTGTTGCGCAAGAAGGGGACGCCGACAATGGGCGGTTTCCTGATCCTGTTTGCGCTGACCATTTCAACCTTGCTCTGGGCCGATTTGACCAACCCCTATGTGTGGATTGTGTTGTTGGTCACTGTCGGGTTCGGGTTGATCGGCTTTTTCGATGATTACCGAAAACTGACCAAGAATTCGCACCGCGGGCTCTCCGGCCGCGTCAAGCTCGCCCTCGAAGCGGCGCTCGGTGCTGCCGCCTGCATCGCCATCACGTTTATCTCGCCGCCGGGGCTGGGGACTGCTTTGGCCTTGCCATTCTTCAAGAATGTGCTGTTCGAGCTCGGCTGGTTTTTTGTGCCGTTCGGCATCTTGGTCATCATCGGCGCCTCGAATTCGGTCAACTTGACAGATGGGCTCGACGGGCTGGCCATCGTCCCTTCGATGATCGCGGCGGGCTGCTTCGCTATCATCGCCTATCTCGCCGGCAATCTTATCTTTGCCAATTACCTGCAGATCCATCATGTCGCCGGCGCCGGCGAGCTCACCGTCTTTTGTGGGGCGATGGTCGGGGCGAGCCTCGGTTTCCTGTGGTTCAACGCGCCCCCGGCCATGGTCTTCATGGGCGACACGGGATCGCTGTCGATCGGCGCCGCTCTCGGGACGATCAGCGTCATCACCAAGCACGAGCTGGTGCTCGCTATCATCGGCGGCCTCTTCGTCCTCGAGGCGATATCCGTCATCGTCCAGGTTGCGAGCTTTAAGATGACGGGGCGCCGCGTCTTCCGCATGGCGCCACTGCACCACCACTTCGAACAGAAGGGGTGGGAAGAACCGACGATCGTGATTCGCTTCTGGATCATCGCCTGGATTCTGGCGATCGCCGGCCTCGCCACCCTGAAGTTGCGGTGAATCGATGAAAATCGCTCCTTCCGCGCCGCGAGCCCCTCCCTCGTCACACCGGCGAATCCTGCCCCTGGCGACAAACAGGGGGCCGGTGTCCATCGCGGAAATGGGCCAGGATGACGGACGGCGTCGCTTTCGTTTATGTCTTTGGGTCACCGCACGTTTAGTAGCTAGGGGGTGCGGATTACGCTATATATCGAGTTTCGCCGATTTCGGCTGGTCGCGGCCGGATGGGGTACCCGTCGGCCGAGCCAAGGGGGTATCTGCTGTTACGTGCGCTAACAAGCTTTGGGCCAGACAGCGCTCGGGTCGTGCCGGATGACATTCGCCCGAATCGATCAGAGCCCGGTTGCCCGCTGGTGGTGGACGGTCGATCGCTGGAGCCTAGCCGCTCTCGGCATGCTGATCGGTTTTGGCGTTGTGATGAGCCTCGCGGCGAGCCCCCCGGTCGCCGAGCGGATCGGCTATGACGGGCTGCATTTCGTTCGCCGGCACCTTGCCATGCTGCCATTGGCGGTCGGCGTGATGTTCGTCGTCTCGCTGCAGCCGACGCGGACAATCCGCCGCATCGCCGTGATCGGCTTTGCCATCTCGCTCGCGCTGCTTGCCGCGACCTTCATTGTCGGCATCGAGATCAAAGGCGCGCGACGCTGGATCAACCTGCCGGGGCTGTCGCTGCAGCCGTCTGAATTCGTCAAGCCGACCTTTGCCGTGGTCGCCGCGTGGTTATTCTCGGAACAGAAGTTGCGCCCCCGGTTTCCCGGCAATTTGATCTGCGCGGCGCTGTTTTTGGCGGTCGTCGCAATGTTGATAAAGCAGCCGGATATCGGCATGGCGGCCGTCGTCGCTGCGGTCTGGTTCTCGCAGTTTTTTATGGCGGGACTGCGCCTCTACTGGGTCGTGGCGGGAACGCTCGCCGGTATCGCAGGGGTGGTCGGCACTTATATGTACCTGCCGCATGTCAGGATCCGGGTCGACCATTTCCTCGATCCCTCGACCGGTGACAGCTATCAGGTGAACCGCTCGATCGAGGCCTTCGCAAATGGCGGTCTGTGGGGTCGCGGCCCCGGCGAAGGCACGATCAAGGACGTCCTCCCTGACGCTCATGCCGATTTTGTCTTCGCGGTCGCCGGTGAAGAGTTTGGAGTAGTCGTCTGCCTCGCCATCGTCGGGCTGTTCGCATTTATCGTATTGCGCGGGTTTTCACGGATGTCGCAGGAGGGCAGTCTTTTCGTTCTCCTCGCCGCGACCGGTCTGCTGGTCCAGTTCGGGCTCCAAGCCGCGATCAACATGGCCTCGAGCCTGCATCTGATCCCGACCAAGGGCATGACGTTGCCGTTTCTGTCTTACGGCGGATCCTCGATGCTGGCTCTCGGGTTCGGGATGGGGATGATGCTGGCGCTGACTCGGCGCCGACTGGGGGGAGGCCCGTTGTGAACAGGCCGTTCGTGCTCGCCGCCGGCGGCACCGGCGGACACCTGTTCCCGGCCGAGGCGCTGGCCGGCGAGCTCCTCGGCCGCGGCAAAGAGGTCCATCTCCTGAGCGATACACGAGCCGACGCATTTCCCGGACGCGTTCCCGGGCTCGAGATTCACCACGTGCGGGCCGGGCGGATCGGAGGCGGGCCGGCTCACGCCGCCCACGCGCTCGGCGAGATGGCGTTGGGGGTTCTGCAGGCCGGTCGACTGCTGCGGCGGCTGTCTCCGGCCTGTGTGGTCGGGTTCGGAGGCTACCCCTCTGTCCCGACGATGCTGGCGGCCGTCTATCTGGGTTTGCCGACGGTGATCCACGAGCAGAACGCGGTCCTCGGCCGTGCCAATCGGCTTCTGGCACCGCGTGTCCGGCGGATCGCCAGCGGTTTCCCCACAACGGCGGGGTTGCGTCCGAGCGACCGTGCCCGGGTCGTCCATATCGGAAATCCGGTGCGCCCGGCCATACTGGCGGTCGGACAAGCGAGCTACAAGGCGCCGCAACGGGGTAGCCCGATCGAGCTCCTGATCCTGGGTGGTAGCCAGGGAGCACGGATCATGAGCGAGGTCGTGCCGCCGGCTCTGGCCGCGTTGCCCGCCCGGCTCCGCGAGATGCTGCGGGTAAGCCACCAGGCGCGTGCGGAGGATCTGCCCGCCGCGGAGGCGATTTACCGGAGAAATCGCATCACGGCGGAATTGCAGAGCTTTTTCACCGATGTGCCGGAGAGGTTGGCGCGGGCGCACCTGGCGATTTGCCGCGCCGGCGCCTCGACCGTCGCGGAGCTCGCCGTGATCGGCCGGCCCGCAATCCTGATCCCCTACCCGTATGCGACCGATGACCACCAGACCGCGAACGCCCGAGCCTTCGCGGAGGCGGGAGGCGGATGGGTCATCTCACAACCGGAACTGCGGGCGGACACCCTCACGCTTCACCTGGAGAATCTGTTCGGCGACAATGCCGCACTGATGGTGGCTGCACAGCGAGCGGCGGAATTCGGACGGCGTGAGGCGACCCAGGATCTCGCGCGGCTCGCTGTCGAGCTGGAACCGGGCGCCGGTTTGGGTTCGTGGCCGCAGGGGCGCGCGGCATGAGAGCGCTTCCCCGCTCGATCGGACCGATTCACTTCGTCGGCATCGGCGGCATCGGTATGAGCGGCATCGCCGAGGTATTGCACAACCTCGGCTATCGGGTTCAGGGCAGCGACCTCGCTGACAGCGCCAATGTTCGGCGACTCGTCGACCTCGGGATTCCGGTCGCGGTCGGGCACGAGGCCGAAAATTTGAGCGGCGCAGAGGTCGTCGTGATCTCCTCGGCGGTCAAGCCGGACAATCCGGAGGTCATCGCAGCGCGGGTACGCCGCCTTCCGGTGGTCCGCCGCGCCGAAATGCTGGGCGAACTGATGCGTCTCAAATGGTCGGTGGCGATCGCCGGAACCCATGGCAAGACGACGACGACCTCGATGATCGGTGCGCTGCTCGAGACGGCGCAGCTCGATCCGACCGTGATCAACGGCGGGATTATCAATGCCTACGGCACCAACACCCGGCTGGGAGCCGGCGATTGGATGGTGGTCGAGGCCGACGAGAGCGACGGAACCTTCACCCGACTGCCGGCGACTATTGCGATCGTCACCAACATCGACGCCGAGCATCTCGATTTTTACGGAGACTTCGAGGCACTGCGCCAAGCCTTCGAGGACTTTGTGGGCAACATTCCGTTCTACGGCTTCGCCGCGCTGTGCATTGATCACCCGGTCGTGCAGGGGATGATCCCCAAATTGTCAGACCGGCGGGTCTTGACCTACGGCTTCAGCCCGCAGGCGGACATCCGGGCTATCGAGGTCAGACTCGTGCGCGACGGCGCGTGGTACGACATCGTCGTGTCTGACGCGCTGCCCGATCGGGGACGGACGATCTCCAACCTGTTTTTGCCGATGTTCGGCCGGCACAACGTGCAAAACTCTCTGGCTGCCGCGGCGGTCGCCGAAGCAATGGCGCTCGGCGACGATGCCCTGCGCGCCGCTATCCGCAATTTCAAGGGGGTCAAGCGCCGCTTTACCAAGACTGGCGAGTGGAATGGCGTGACCGTGATTGATGACTACGGTCACCATCCGGTCGAGATCGCGGCGGTGCTGAAGGCGGCGCGCGCAATTATCGAGGGCAAAGTCATCGCCGTCGTGCAGCCGCATCGCTTCACCCGCCTCGCCCACCTCTTCGATGGCTTCTGCACCTGTTTCAACGATGCCGACATCGTTCTGGTGGCCGACATCTACGCGGCCGGCGAGATGGCGATCGAAGGCGTCAGCCGGGACGGTCTGGTCGCCGGCTTGATCCAGCACGGGCATCGCAACGTGCGCCCCCTGACAGACCCTCGCGAGCTCGCTCCGATCGTCAAAGAACTGGCGCGCTCGGGCGATATGGTTGTCTGTTTGGGCGCGGGGTCGATCACCAACTGGGCGAATAGCTTGCCGGGCGACCTCGCTGCTCTGCAGTCCCCTAGCCGCGTCGCATGACGGCGCAACGCGAGCCGTCCACTGCCGCGCTCATTGGGGTGCTGCCGCCGGTGCGCGGGCAGCTGACCGCGAACGCGCCGATCGGCAAACAGACCTGGTTCGGTGTCGGTGGGCCGGCCGAACTGTTGTTCCGGCCTGCCGATACCGCCGATCTTGCCATTTTACTGGAGGCACTTCCGCGGGAGATCCCGCTGACGGTGATCGGCGTCGGCTCCAACCTGTTGGTGCGCGATGGCGGTATCCCCGGCATCGCTATCCGCATGGGGCGGGGGTGTGCAGGGATCGCGATCGAGGGCAATGAGGTTTGCGTCGGCGCCTCAGCGCTCGACCGCATTGTGGCCTGTGCGGCTGCCGAAGCCGGGATCGGCGGGTTCGAGTTCCTGTCGGGCATCCCCGGTTCGATGGGCGGCAGTGTGCGGATGAATGCCGGTGCATATGGCCGGGAGATCAAGGACGTGCTCGTGTCGGCGACGGCGCTCGACCGCAGCGGTCAGGCTCATACGATCGATTGCGCCGCGATGGGATTTTCCTACCGCCGCAGCGATGTCGACCCGAGCTGGATTTTAGTCGAAGCGCGTCTGCGCGGAGCCGTCGGCGATCGCTTTGCGATCGCGTCTCGGCTGACCGAGATCCGGGCGGCGCGCGAGGCGACGCAGCCGGTGCGTGCCCGAACCGGCGGCTCGACGTTCAAGAACCCGCTGGGCGAGAGTGCCTGGCGTCTGATCGAAGCGGCGGGTTGCCGGGGGTTTGTCCGCGGCGGCGCGATGGTCTCGGAGAAGCACACCAATTTTCTGATCAACACCGGGGAAGCCACCGCCGGCGATCTCGAAGGTCTCGGCGAGGAAATCAGGCGGCGCGTCTACGAGACCTCGGGAATTGTGCTCGAATGGGAGATCGAGCGGATCGGTTACCCAATTCCCGGAATGGCGCCGGTTGTGGAAGCGGCCATTGATTGAGAGGGGACATTGAGCAAGAGCGTGGCCGTGCTGATGGGGGGGTGGTCGCCCGAACGCGAGGTCTCGCTGTCGAGCGGACGGGAGTGCGCCAAAGCCCTGGTGGACCGCGGCTACAAGGTGCGGGTCATCGATGTCGGCCGCGATTTGCCGGCGCTGTTGCGCGCGCTGGAGCCTCGCCCAGACGTCATCTTCAACGCGTTGCACGGGGTCGGCGGCGAGGACGGAACGGTCCAGGGGGTGTTCGAGATGCTCGGCGTCCCCTACACCCATTCGGGCGTTCTCGCCTCGGCCATGGCGATGCACAAGCCGATGGCGAAGACGATCTTCCGCGATGCCGGCCTGCCGGTCGCAGAGGGAGTGGTGGCGCGTCCCGAGGAACTCGCCGAGCGCGATCCGATGCCGGCTCCCTTTGTCGTCAAGCCGGTCAACCAGGGTTCCAGCGTCGGCGTGCGCATCGTACGGATCAACGACAATTCGTGGCGTGAGGAGGTGACGGAATGGTGTTTCGGCAGCGAGATGCTGGTCGAGCGCTTTGTTCCCGGACGGGAGCTGACCGTCGCGGTCATGGGAGACCGGGCGCTCGGCGTATGTGAAATCGTGCCGCGCGGTACCTTCTACGACTACACGGCGAAATACGCCGCGGGGGGGTCGGACCATTTGGTACCCGCGCCCATTCCGGCGGCCATCTGCGAAGAGGCCCTCGACATCGGTCTGCGCGCCCATCAGGTACTCGGGTGCCGCGGGCTGAGCCGCGCGGATCTGCGCTATGACGATACGCCGGCGGGTGACGGCCGGCTGTATCTTTTAGAGGTTAACACCCAACCCGGGATGACGCCCACGTCGCTGGTGCCCGACATCGCCCGTCATGTCGGTATCGGCTTTGATGAGCTAGTCGCGTGGATGGTGGAGAATGCTTCGTGCGACGGGTGAAGGCGGCACCTCGGCGCCGGCGGCGCAGCGCCTTTTTCGGCAGAGCCTGCCGTTTCGGGCTGTGGGTCGGCGTCCCGGCTGTGTTGGCCGGCGGCCTCTGCGGCGCGGTTCTGCTGAGCCGCTCGCCGCTCGGGCAAGCGGCGCTGCAATATACCACCGACCGAATGCTCGACGGCACCGCGCGGCTGGGCCTGGTCGTTGCCGACATCAAGGTCGAAGGACGCGAGACGACCGATCGCGAGACGATCCTGACCGCGCTTGGCGCCGGGCCCGGCACCCCGATCCTCGCAATGAGCCCGAGGCGGGCCAAGGAGCAGCTCGAGACCCTGCCCTGGGTCCGCTCGGCAGTGGTCGAGCGCCGCTTGCCCGATACGCTCTATGTCCGTCTCGTCGAACGCAAGCCGCTCGCGCTTTGGCAGCATGGCGGCAAGCTCGAGCTGATCGACCGCGAGGGCGCCGTCATTCCGGTGGCGCGTCTCGACCGTTTTGCCAAGCTGCCGATGGTCGTCGGTGAGAGTGCCGCGAGCCACGCCGTGGATCTGCTCGATATGCTGGCGACCGAGCCCGATCTCGCCTCGCGGGTCAGCGCCGCGATCCGCGTCGGCGATCGCCGCTGGAACCTGCGCATTGACAATGCGATCGACGTTCTCCTCCCGCGCGACGCGGCAGCGAGCGCGTGGACCCAGCTCGCCCGACTGGAGCGGTCGAGCGCTATCCTGAAACGCGACGTGCAGGTCGTCGACGTGCGCCTCCCGGACCGGCTCGTCCTGCGGGTCAACCAAGAGGTGCCGAAAGAGGCGCCGACATCCAAGAAGGGACGCCCACCGGCGAAGAGTACATGACCGTAACGGACGAAGCGCCGCCGCGTGCAAAAAAGGCGAGAGAAACCGCGAGTGACAGAAACGGTGGTCAGGCCAAGGCGCGTCGGCCGGCGATCCGGCCGCGGGGCAGCCTGATC
>WNFR01006880.1_pt1 | contig 11599 bp, 11 predicted proteins | sample 5400221 | NCBI WGS metagenome assembly WNFR01 (sample SAMN13153357, study PRJNA577476) | soil metagenome | isolation source: 40 cm soil under Madrone tree | place: USA:California | collected 2016-06-14 | reverse complement strand
CCTGATCATTGTGACCAAGGAAGGCAAGCTGGTCACCATCGATTTCGATTCGAAGTTTCAGCCGGTCGAGAAGACGCCGCATGCAGCCAAGATGGCGGATGTGGGCCTTGGCTCGTCTGCGGTCGTGCAATACACCAAGCAAGGGGACAAGAACGTCGCAACGAGCGTCGAATACTTGCCGGCTAAAGGCGAATAAGTCCGTGACGAATGGATGGAAATCACAAGGAACGAGGAGGAAGGGCAAATGAGAGCTAAAGGAAAGATCGTTGGTGCAATGGCTGTGTTATTGACGGCGGCCTTGGCGTTGCCCGTTATCGCTCAAGAGAAGAAAGCTGAGGAGGCAAAGAAAGCGGCAGAGCCGGAGAAGGCCAAAGCCGAGAAGGTTGCGGGTGATATCGGCTTGTTGGATACCGAGAAGAACTACATGATTGTGGTTACGAAAGACGGAAAACTCATCACGCTTGATTACAACAGCAAAACTAAAGCGCAGGAAATCAAGGAAACGAAGGTCAAAATGGCGGACGTCGGACTCGGGTCTGCCGCAAGTGTGGAATACGTTACGAAGGGTGAGAAGAATTTTTTGACAAAGATGGAGTTCATGCCGGCCAAAGGTGAGTAGAGAGTTCCGCGGCTAGATCAAGAGCAAGCTCACACCGTCGATGGCGAGGTGGTATCGCTATCGCTAGCAAATTCCAATTTGACGGGTACGAGGAAGATTATTTTAGTTCCGCTACCGGGAGCGGATTTTACCAAAAATTCTCCCCCAATTTTCTTTATTCTTTGTTCCATCGCGGTTAGGCCGAATCCAGTTTCGCTCTTGTGTTGTCTCGTATGAAATCCGACTCCGTTATCCGATAGAGATCCTTCCAGCCGGCCATTTTTCCTCGCCAGGTGAATGTCAACTTTCGATGCATGGGAATGACGGGTGACGTTGGTTAGCGCTTCGCGCAGCACATAGTAAACTTCTCGTTCGATGTCCGGCGTCAATTCGAGTTCTTCCGGCTCGCTTTCGAGAATCACATCAAGACCCATACTGTCACGTAAAAATCGCGCCTCTTCGCGCAAGTTCTCGACAAGGGTTCCAGCAATCAGCGGTTTAGTGGCTTGCCCGGCGAGAAATTGGCGAATTTCCTTCATAGAGCCTCTTGTGAGCTCTTCAAGAGACCGCAGTTCATTGGCTAATTCTTTCTGAGAATCTGATAGGCGTCTGCCACAATCCTCAAGGCGAAGAATTAACGTTGCTAGCGATTGCAGGATCCCGTCATGCAACTCAAACGTGATTCTTCGCCGTTCCTCCAGCGCCGCGGCCTGGCCTGCTGTTCTCGAGAGAGCCAACAATCTTTGATTTTGTATTTTCTCGAATTCACTAACGTAACCGAATATGCAAGCGAGCACGATCAAATACAGGCTGCGTACGAGAAGTGTGTCGATGCCGATAGGAGGGTCCATGGATTCAGCGGCCAGAGTCAGACGGACAACACCGTAGAGCGCAACGCCGACAAAGGCGACGGGAAGACTTCCTTTTAGCCCCCAGCGAATACTTGCCGTGATGACGGGGAACGAATAGTAAAAAAAGAACGGGGTACGCGTTCCTCCGGTGGAAAAAACAATCAGCGCGATCCAAACTACGTCGAGGGAATTGGTCAATATCCCGATGGGTGACGACATCAGTTTGTCTCGCCGCGCAAGATGGAGCACGGCCAGGCTGTAAAAAAAGAAAGATATGAGGGAAAAAGATGACAATGCGGGAAAGCGCGCTACTCTTTCCGGATTGAGTTGAATCACCACGACGGCTAACGCTGCAAAGGCGACGCGAAGCCAGGCGACCGCTCTCTCCCTCTGGAGTAGCCACCCAAGCTCGGGAGTGATCTTTTCCGTCAATTTCATAATGATTCAAACGCCGTCACCGCGTCCGTTTAAACACAAGAAACTTACCTGGAGGTTCGATGATCTAACTCAATTAGCAGAGTGACCCATCAGCAGGAGCGCGGCCTTGAACCGGTTATTAACCTTTAGTTTGTCGAAAATATTCGTCAAGTGAGTTTTGACGGTCTTCTCGCTAATAAAGATTTTCTTGCCGATCTCCTCGTTGGTCAGACCTTCGGCGACAAGTCGCAAAATTTCCATCTCTCGTTTTGTCAGCGTCTTAATACTATCATCAACCTGCGGGGCCATTTCACGCGGCGCGGATTGCACTTGGACGATTTCTTGGAAAGTCTCCCACGACGGGACTTCTCTGTCGATCCAAAACCCGCCGCCATAGACCACTTTGATTGCTTGTAACAACGTGGCCGACGGTACCCCTTTGGGGACGTATCCTTTGGCTCCGCCTTTGGCTGCATTCAAAACGTTCTCTTCGTCTGAGAACGCAGTAAGAATCATGACCCGCGTCGCCGGGCTCTTGGCTCCGACTTCGAGCAGGTTCTGAACGACGTCGCCCTTGGGCATTTTTAGGTCGAGGAGGAGCACGTCCGGCTTTGTACGTTCGACCACCTTTGGGACCTCGTCGCCATTGCCGGCTTCACCGACGACAAGGATGTCTTTTTCAAGCGATAGAATTTTCCGCAAACCGTCTCGAAAGAGCGCATGGTCGTCGGCAATTACGACTTTGATCGGTAACATTGTCACCTCGCGATCTTAGACCAATTCATTAGACTGAAACGAAAATACATCAATTCTACATACATGCAAACATCCAAATAGCAACGCCAATTACTGTATGCGACTATAGTCTTACTAGCCTTAAGGTTCTTCCCCAGAACTGAATTTAAAATCCTACCTAAAGCGTATTGAGATGACGCAGGGGGCAAGATAAAGATCGTTGCTGATTCAACACACCAATTTCGCGAGAGTACGGAGGTAATATGAAAAATGTGTTTCCACTCACGGGTGTAGCCGCCGCATCGATGCTGCTGGTTCTGTCCGCTTGTTCGACCCAGGAAGAAATGGCGCCAAAGCCTGCGCCCGCACCGGCTCCGGCGGCAAAAGCAGAGGCCAAGGCTCCTCCCGCGGAAAAGGCGGAAGGAAAAGCGCCGGCGGAAAAGACAGCTGAGAAAGCTAAAGCGACCAAGCTCGCTGGTGACGTGGGGCTTTTGGATACTGAAAAGAACTATATGATTCTTGTGACCAAGGAAGGGAAGCTGGTTACTATTGATTTCGATCCGAAGTATGAACCAACTCAGAAAGAGCCTGTCCCTGCCAAGGTCGCCGATATCGGACTCGGATCCTCGGCAGTCGTGCAATATACCAAAGACGGCGAAAAAAGCATCGCTACGAACATTGAATACGTACCGGCCAAAGGCGAGTAGCCTATCGCTGGAATACTTCGGATAAATACGAATCAGGAGGAGAGGCAATGAAAGCAAAAGTTGTAGGCGGAATCACTGTATTGTTGGCTGCGTTTTTGGCCATGCCCTTAATCGCCCAGGAGAAAAAGGGCGAAGAATCAAAGAAGGCGGCGGAACCTGAGAAGGCCAAGGCTGAAAAGGTCGCGGGTGATATCGGACTCTTGGACACCGAGAAGAATTATATGATCGTCGTTACCAAAGAGGGTAAGTTGATTACTTTGGACTTCAACACGAAGACCAAGGCGATGGAAATCAAAGAAACTAAGGTGAAGATGGGAGACGTTGGGTTGGGGTCTTCCGCGGTTATCGAATATGTAACTAAAGGCGAGAAAAACGTTCTCACCAAAATGGAATTCACCCCTGCAAAGGGCGAATAGCTAGTTTACGAACTGCCAGATTAGAGAAAGTGGACAGGGCGAATGCCGTGTCCACTTTTTTTTGCTCGAATCAAGTCAAAAAGCTCAATACGACTGTTTACGGTCGCTGCCAAGTGCTCTGAAACCACCGCTGGCGGAAATAGCGATTCGCTGTTGCTCGCGGAGTTAAGACGGGGGCGCGGAAGTAATTAAAATCCGTCCTCCTCAATATCAGTTAGGTCGAGTTTACGATAGCCGCGTTCGTTTTCTAGAGTTTTTTGGCGCTTTGCTTCCTTCTCATTTTCCTCCTGACATTTCACGCAAAGCCTTGTGAAGGGGAGGATTTTTAGACGGCCGAGCTGGATTTCGCCTTCGCAACTTTCGCAGATCCCGTAGGTCTTGTCGGCAATCCGCAGCAGCGCGTCGTCAATGGCGACCAGTTTTTCCCGCTCGCGATCGTTGAGGATAAAATTGATCTCCCGGTCTCTCTCGTCGCTTGCGAGATCGTAGGTGTCACGGCCTTCGTCCTTTACACCTTCGGTTTCTTCTTTGACGCGGGCCTGCATTTCTCTCATTAATTGCCGCTTCATTTCTTCAAGCATGTCCGAGGCTTGCTTCAGAAATTCTTTTCGCTGCTTTTTTTCTTTTTCAGGGTCAATTTTTGGCATCGATGATCTCACCTATCAGGTCGTAATCTAGAGCGCCGGTGATTTTGATGTCGATCATTTCCCCTGTATCAACGGGCGGTTGTCCCTGGCGCGATCCACAAATTTTCACGTACACCGCCCCGTCTACCTCAGGTGCATGGGCTTGTGTACGCCCGGTCGCATTTTGGGATTCAAGATCGACGTCGTCAATAATAACGCGCTGAATGCTGCCAATCAAGGCCTCGTTCTTTTTTCGCGAGATTTCACACTGCAAATCCATCACTTCCTGCCAGCGTCGTTCTTTTTCCTCTTCCAGAATATCTGCAGTAATACGTGCCGCAGCGGTGCCCTCTTCCGCCGAATACTTAAATACGCCGAGCCTTTCGAATTGAGTTTCTTCGACAAAGGCCAATAGCTCCTCGAAATCAGCTTCGGTCTCACCAGGAAAGCCCACAATCAACGAAGTGCGTAGCGTCAGCGCGGGGATTGCGTCGCGCAGTTTCTTTACCGCTTCTCGTACCGCGCTGCCGCTTTTACCGCGCCGCATCCTCTGCAGGATCGATTTGCTGATGTGTTGAAAGGGTATATCGATATACTTGCAGATTTTGTCGCTGTCGCGGATAAGCTCCAGCAACGATGGTTCGAGAAAGTTTGGGTAGGCGTATAAAAGCCTAATCCACTGAAGCTCGGAAATTTGGACCATAGAGCGCAGTAAGCCAGTGAGCGTCGTGCCGTCTTTTCGATCCCTGCCGTAGGCGGTAAGGTCTTGCGCGATGAGATTTATTTCCTTCACACCGCTCTGAGCGAGGTCAGCGGTCTCTTTAACGACAGACTCGATCGAGCGGCTTCGATGCGCTCCGCGCATTTGTGGGATGATACAGAACGCGCACTTGTGATCGCAGCCTTCAGAGACCTTGAGAAATGCGGTGTAGGACGGCGTCGATCGCAACCGAGGGGTATCGTGATCGTAAATGTAGCTAGGAACGCCGATATATCGCCTTCGGCCGGTGTTGGCCTCGTGCTCGCGCAGGATTTCAGCGACGCGCGGGACTTCCCCGGTGCCGATGAACAGGTCGACTTCAGGGAGTTCCGCAGCTAGTTCGTCCGGGTAACGCTGGGAGAGGCAGCCCGCCACGACGAGTTTCTTTATTTTTCCCGCTTCTTTGAGACGTGCCACCTCGAGGATGGTGTCGATGGATTCTTCCTTAGCCGCGCCGATAAAGCCGCAAGTATTGACCAACACAATGTCCGCATCCGCCGTCTCGCGAACCATTTCGTAGTCGTTTTTGCGCAAAAGCCCAGCCATAACCTCGGAATCGACGAGGTTGCGGGCGCACCCCAAGCTGATGATGGCAAATTTTTGTTTCGTCTGGCTCATTGTCCCAATTCAACCATGTCGGCGCCTTTCGGAATCTGCACCTCAAATAGAGAATCTTTGAGTCCCACTCCTTTGCGCATGCCGGAGAAGCGCAACGTCGTCAAATTGCTCGCAGCGTCGCGCACGCTCACCCACACGATATCGTACGACGCTTTGCTGACGCCGATCAGGATTTCATTAAAGCCGCCTGCCTCACCCTTGGGCTCTAAGCGCAAGACATACTGCGAGTCCTCACTTGCCTTGAGGGTCGCGTTGAAATCCTTTTTCAAATTGCCCAGCCCGAGCAGGAAAGACAGCGGAATATCGCCGCGAAAGGCATTTTTGAGCGGGCTCTTGATCACCTGATTTTGATCAGGCTGGTAGAAGTAGAGATGCTTACCATCAGCGAGCACGAACTGTCCTTTTGGTTCTTCGTAGCGCCAAAGCATCTTGCCGGGACGTTTAAAAGATAATTTTCCGAACGCTTTCAGGCTTCGGTTGAGGGTCTTAACTTCGGTTTCCTGGCGAAAATCCGCGACGAAATCCGCCGTCGCGTCGTAGTTTTGCTGCAATTTATCGACGATGGCTTCGGCACTGTTGTTCTCCGCGGCACCGCTCGTTCGGGTAGCGATGTACGCCATTAGAGCGGCGACTACACAGGCTGTGAATACTAAGATGCCCTTAGGCTTCGAGTTTTCGTGCATAAACTTCTCTGGGTTTTGCGCCGTCGGCAGGTCCAACCACGCCGTCTCTTTCCATCTGCTCAACCATTCGGGCAGCGCGGTTGTAGCCTACGCGTAATCTTCTTTGAATCATAGAGATCGAAGCTTGCTGGGTTTCCGTTACGATCGCGACTGCCTGATCGTACATTTCGTCGTATTCGTCTTCAGCCGCCGCAGCCGCTTCGACTTCTCTCTTGGCCTCGAGCACTTCCGGTCGATAGGTTGGCCGGCCTTGCTGCTTGATGAATTTCATTACACGAAGGACCTCTTGATCCGAGACGAACGCGCCATGGACGCGAATCAACCGCGCCGTCCCCGGTGGGAGAAAAAGCAAATCGCCGTTGCCCAAGAGTTTTTCGCCGCCCATGGAATCCAGAATCGTTCGCGAATCGACGCGGGAAGTTACCTGAAAAGAGATGCGGGCGGGAAAGTTGGCTTTGATCAAGCCGGTAATTACATCTACAGACGGACGCTGGGTCGCAAGAATGAGATGAATGCCCGCGGCGCGCGCCTTTTGCGCCAGCCTGGTAATGTATTCCTCGATATCCCTGCCGACCGTCATCATAAGGTCCGCCAATTCATCGATAATGATCACGATTCTCGGCAGCCTCTCATGCACCAATGGCGCGGCCTGGGAAAGATTGCCACCCACGGCTGCCGATTCTTCAGTTTCGTCCGGCTCCATCAGATCGATCACGCTTCGTTTGCTGCCAGCTTCCTTTTCCAAGATGCGATTATAGTTGTCGATGTTGCGCGCTAACTTGTCCCTCATTAGACGGTAACGCCGGTCCATTTCGTCCATGGCCCAAAAGAGCGCTGCGGCTGCTTTTTTTGGATCGGTGACGACCGGCACCAACAGGTGGGGAATATCTTCGTACACCGTGAGCTCGAGCATCTTGGGATCGACCATGATGAATTTGACGTCTTGCGGGCTGGATTTGAACAGGATGCTTAAAATCATCGCGTTGATGGATACCGATTTCCCGGTGCCGGTGGCACCGGCTACGAGTAAATGCGGCATCTTGCCGAGGTCGGTGGCGAATGGTGTGCCACCGATGTCTTTGCCCAAGGCGAGAGTCACCTTCGACTCAGTGCTGCGGTAGCGTTCGCTTTCGATGATTTCGCGCAAATGAACGGTCTCGCGCCGCGGATTGGGAATCTCTATTCCCACCACCGATTCTCCTGGAATCGGCGCCAGAATGCGCACGCTCACGGCGCGTAGCGCCATCGCCAAATCATCGGCGAGCAATACGATGCGCCGCACTTTAACCCCAGGCGCCGGCTTGAATTCATACATCGTGATTACCGGGCCAGGGCGGACGGCAACGACTTCGCCCTCGACGCCAAAATCCTCGAGCTTTTTTTGCAGAATCAGTGAATTGGCGTGGAGCGTTTCTTTATCGATCTTGAATTGCTCGCCTTCCGGCGGATCCAAGAGTTCCGTCGGCGGCAACTTATAGCCTTCGCCGACTTCCGGCAGCTTAAATTGTTCGGGCGGCAGCGTCGGCTTTTTTTGCGCTTTTTTCGCCGCTGGATCGTCTTTAACTTCGTCCTTCAGGACGATCGGCGGTGGGACGTAGTCTTTTCTCTCTTTCTTAGTATTTTCGCCTTTTCTCTTGTCGCTCTTGTCCTTAAATTCTTTCAGCCGGTTATTGAGCGCGGGAACGAAGGCCTTTCTAAATTCTCCAAAGTTCTTTTTCGTGTGGCCAATGATATCGAGGAGGGAGTTCTGCGTGAGCACCATGACCGACAAGAGCATGGTGAAGCAAGCAATGAGCGTTGCGCTGAGCCGACCAAATAGGGGAACTAGAACACTCTCTTTGAGAAACCCACCGATGATGCCGCCGGCGTCACGCGCACTTTCAGTGTCGATCACAACACTCAGAATCACTCCGATGCTCAATAATAAGATGCCGTAAGCGATGGTCTTCGTAAACTGAAAACCATTGTAATTGGCGCGGAACATCCGTATCGCCGCGACGCACAAAAAAATCGGCACGAGATAGGAAGCGAACCCAAGACCCTGAAATAACAGGTCTGCTAAAAAGGCGCCGATAAAGCCGCCCCAATTGCGAGTATTAAGAGCCCCGGACGGTGTGTTGAGCGAGCGATCGTTGACGTCGTACGAAATTAAACTGATGGCGATCAGCAAAGCGGTAAGGCTGATGACCACAGCCCAAATCTCGCGGTGTAGACGACCTTTTTCCGGAACACTTGACATAACGAGGTTTCCTTACGTTTCCACGATATAGGGGAGGACCACCGGATGGCGCTCTAACTTTTTTCTAAAGAAACGGCGAAGTGCTTTGCGCACTTCTTCTTTTAGCTCCGCGGGATCGGTACGAGTCTCACGGTTCATGCTGGCCAGGGTTTCGAGAACGACTCTCTTAGCGTGTTCTAAGACTTCTTCGCTTTCCTCTGCGCGCATAAAACCTCGGGAGATCAGATCCGGCCCCGCAGCCAATTCGCCGGACTGCTGATGGATCGCCATGACGACGAGCACCATGCCATCTTCCGACAAGTGGCGCCGATCGCGGATCACGATGTCACCGACATCGCCGACTCCCTTGCCGTCGACGAAAACTTTTCCGACCTGGATGGGGGTTGTTTTTTGCGCGCTATTGGACGTCAACTCCAGAACGTCGCCGTCTTCGAGGATGAAGCAATTGGCTTCAGGTACGCCGACCTCTTGCGCGAGCCGGCGATGACGCACGAGATGGCGATACTCGCCGTGAATCGGCACGAAATAGCGCGGCCGGGTGAGTTGGAGCATGATTTTAAGCTCTTCCTGACTCGCATGGCCCGATACATGAATCTCCGAGACCTTTTCGTAGTGTACTTCGGCGCCGCGCCGGTAAAGATGATTGATCAAATTGGAAATCGTTTTCTCGTTGCCGGGAATAAATTTGGAAGAGAGTATTACCGTGTCGCCCGGCTCGATCTTGATCGTCTTGTGGTCGTCCAAGGCGACGCGGTGCAACACGGATAGCGGCTCGCCCTGGCTGCCGGTGGTGAGAAAAGTGAGCTGATCGATAGGCAGATTCTGCCAACGCTCGCTTTCGGTCATGAAGTTTCGCGGCAGATGCAAGTATCCCAACTCCGACGCCACCTGGCCGTTGCGGATCATGCTGCGCCCGCTCAATACCACGCGCCGTCCGCAGCGCTCCGAGATATCGACGACCTGTTGGATCCTCGGGATGCTCGACGAAAAAGTCGAGACCAGCACTTTGCCGGTGCTGCGCTGCATGATCTGTTCGAGATGGGTGCCGACTTCCCGCTCCGATGGCGTATATCCCGGACGCTCGACATTGGTCGAGTCGGAGAGCAGCAGCAAAACGCCTTTTTCTCCGTAGGCGGCAAAGGTCTGGAAATCGAACATCTCGCCTTCCATGGGTGTATTGTCGATCTTAAAGTCACCGGTGTGAATGATGGTCCCGATGGGTGTTTCGATGGCGAGCGCCAAACAGTCCATCAGGCTGTGTGTTACGCGAATGCCTTCGATGCGAAAGGGCGCGATGTCCCATGCCACGCCGGCGGTGATTTCGCGCACGTCCGCCGTGTCCTCAAGTTCATGCTCCGTGAGCTTGTTTGCCAATAGCCCGAGGGTCAGGCGTGTGCCGAAGATCGGCACATCGAAATGCTCAAGGATGTAGGGCAAAGCGCCGACGTGATCCTCGTGGGCGTGGGTGAGCACGATCGCTTTGAGCTTGTCCCGGCGCTCTAGTAAATAGCTTACGTCCGGGATCACCAAATCGATTCCCAAGAGGTCGGCGCTTGGAAACATCAGGCCGCAATCGACGGCGATGGCGGCATCGCCATATTCGATCAGCATCATGTTGAGGCCGAACTCGCCCAGACCACCGAGCGGTATGATCTTCACTGCATCCATGATGATCTTAGACCCTCTGTTGTTTATCCAAAGCGCGATTCCCAATCGCGCGGTTGCCGCTTTCGGCGGGCCTCTTCGATTCGGACGAGGCGGGTTCGCGCAGCAAATGGGCGGCGATGGTTTTCCTTACTCGATCCGACAGCAGTCTCAGGTTGCCGGCGCGGTAGCCGTCCACTGCGATGGGTTTGTCAACAAACACTTCGATCGATCCGGAGCACAATCTCCAGGCGCCGGAGGGCAAGAGATTGCGGCTACCGTTGATCGTGACCGGCACGATCTTGGTATTAGCCTGAACGGCAAGCATAAAGCCGCCCTTTTTGAAGCGGAGCAGCTTGCCGTCGGTGCTGCGGGTTCCTTCCGGAAAAACGACGACCGAAATGCCGGCGGCGATTCTTTCTCTAGCCCGCTCCAAACTCTTCACCGCATTTTGGGGATCCGATCTATCGACCGTGATATGTTTTGTCGCCCACATGGCCCAACCAAAGAACGGCACCCATAAAAGTTCCTTTTTGGCGATCCAGCGCAGCTGAAACCGAGCCAGGCTTTGAACGATCACAGGGATATCAACGTTGCTTTGGTGATTGACCATGAAAATGTATTGTTGGCTTGCGTCGATGTTTTCCTGCCCCTCGACGTTGAGCGAAATCCCGCCCATGCGCAATAGGAGCCACGCCCAGAGTTGATTAATGCGATACACCCGCTTGCCATGCCGATCAAAAAAGCCTAACGATATCGTCAGCACCGCCAGTGGAATCGTTATCACGATAAAAAGCGTTAGCTGGAGGATATAAAACATCAAGATTATTTTAAATTTGCTTTGCGCAAACGAGGGAAATCAGATGATTTATATTAGTTCCTGGTCACGCAAAAATCAATGCAGAGATACGCTGGCGGCGGCATTCTATCATTGACTCTACGCCGTCCCGGCGCTAATTTGGCTGCACCTTCCCGCCGGCGAGTTGAACTCCGGCAGCTTGGAGACTGATATGTCGGTCAATAAAGTGATTCTCATTGGGAACCTGGGTAAAGATCCGGAAGTACGATTTACCCAGACGGGCAGCGCGGTGGCTAATTTTTCCATCGCCACGTCCGAACAATGGAACGATCGCGACGGCAAGCGGCAGGAAAGAACCGAATGGCACAACATCGTGGTGTGGGGCAAACAAGCCGAGACCTGCGGGCAATACCTAGCGAAGGGCCGGCAAGTCTATGTCGAAGGAAGCATCCGCACGCGCAGCTACGACGATAAGACCGGCACCAAGCGCTACGTTACCGAGATCG
>WNFR01006879.1_pt1 | contig 11601 bp, 5 predicted proteins | sample 5400221 | NCBI WGS metagenome assembly WNFR01 (sample SAMN13153357, study PRJNA577476) | soil metagenome | isolation source: 40 cm soil under Madrone tree | place: USA:California | collected 2016-06-14 | reverse complement strand
TTTTCCATAGACGGCATCCTCCCTTTGACAGCCCGGGCGGGCTGCGATCTCAATCGAGAGGATACCATAACACAAGTACGTCTGTCAATCAATTAAATGACTTACGTACTTGAATGTCCAAAGTCCAGACCCCCAACTGAAGTTGGGGGTGTTCGACTCTTCACACAATCTCTAACGAGGTGGTACGCAGAAATGCGATTGCACGCTGTGAGGTCCCGTAGGCCACAGCATCAGGGACCCACCTCTCACGTGGTTGTATGCGCGAAAATCTGACGCGCACCCCACCCAGACGCACCGATCGGCAAAAGATAGACTCTTGGGCTAATATTGGAACTCTGACGGCGGAAAGATGGAATAATTTAAGAGGCGGATGATTCTCAAACGGCGCCCATCCGGATCCGACAATCGAAAGTTAGGAGGGAAGAGAATGACAAGGAAGCGGTGGATTTACCCGTTAGCAATCGTAGCAGGGCTCCTATTGAACCAACACATGCTGATCGCACAGGGTCCGCCCGATCAGCCCGACCTGACGATCGACGCCGCAACGCGTTCGGCCGTTATCGAGGCAGCGCTGAAGAGATTGAACGACTTTTACGTGTTTCCCGAAACGGCAAAGAAGATGGAGCAAGCCGTTCGAGAGCGGATCGGGCGAAAGGAGTACGATCAGATCACAAGCGCGAAAACGCTCGCCACAACGCTGCAGAATCACCTGCAGGAGGTCAGCCACGACAAACACCTTCGGGTGACGTACAGCGCTGAGCCTCTGCCTCCGCAGGGTGAGCATCACGAGCCCGGTCCCGAGGAGATTGCAAGGGAGCTTCAGTTTCTGCGCACTGTGAATTTCGGTTTTGAGAAAGTGGAGCGCCTACCGGGCAACATTGGCTATCTGGACTTGCGGGGATTTCAGCCCGCCGAATTTGGCGCTGAAACGGTCGTCGCCGCGATGAACTTTCTCGCCAACACGGATGCGCTGATAATCGATCTGCGACGCAATGGTGGCGGCGAGCCGGCCATGGTCGCTTTGATTTCGAGCTATTTGTTTGGCCCCGAGCCGGTGCATTTGAACGATCTTTACTTTCGTCCCGACAACAGCACGCGCCAGTGGTGGACGTTGCCTTACGTGCCTGGCAAACGCTACGGCGACAAGAAAGACGTGTACGTGTTGACCAGCAAGCGCACGTTCTCAGCGGCGGAGGAATTTACCTACAATCTGAAGAACCTGAAACGCGCAACGATCATCGGCGAAACTACCGGAGGCGGCGCGCATCCAGGCGGGCCTCAGCGAATCAACGAGCACTTCGCGATCTGGGTTCCAAGCGGCCGCGCGATCAATCCGATCAGCAAGACTAATTGGGAAGGCACCGGCGTCACGCCCGACGTCGACGTTCCCGCGGACCAGGCGCTCAAAGTGGCGCACATCGCGGCGATGAACAAAGTACTCGTCAAGGTCACCGAGCCCGAGCGGCGAGACGCAATCAAGCGCGCGATCGACAATGTCCAGAAGGAACTCGAAGAAATGAAACAGAATCCAAAGCGCAACCCTTGATTACTCTGTGGTAATATTTCTTCGTTCCAATTTGAATCTATGCTGGAGGGTCTATGTGCAGGAAGACTATTTGTGTGGTTTGCTTGTTTATGTGTTTCGCGATCGGGGCGTCGGGTGCAGGAAGGCCAATGAGCGCGGACCCGTTGAGCGGCACGTGGACGGGCGATTGGGGACCGAGTGCATCCGACCGCAATCAGGTGACGGTCGAACTGAAATGGGACGGCAAGGCTCTGACTGGAACGGTGAATCCCGGCCCGAATGCGGTCGTGCTGCAAAAAAGCACGTTCGACCCGAAGACCGGCGCTATACACATGGAGGCCGATACAAAGAGCCGCAGAGGTAACGACATACATTACGTGATCGACGGAAAAGTCGAGAATGACACCATGACCGGCAGTTGGAACCACGACAACCGTAAGGGCGATTTCAAGATCACCAGGAAATAAGAAAGAACTGCAGGGCGACCGGCCAGAACCAGTTAAGAAACGATAGCCTACGCCTTCCGGTGGGTATGAAGTAGACTTACACTCGGCACCCCAGTTTGAGCCTTCACGGGTAGTGCGAATACATCGTTACCTAAGAGCCCTTCATCCCGTCGCCCGTCCCCTTCTCGTATTGACAGTGCCGAAGCTCCGTCCTCATAATCCGAGGGCTAATCCCAAACAGGAGAACCCACACAACAGAATGGCTGATAACGCGAAGCTATACGAAACCCTCGACTCCTACATCAACGACTCGCGCATCGAATTTGAAAACAAGCTCGGAGAGATCGTCGAAGTCCCGACCATAAGCATGGAACCCGAGCGCAAGCCCGACATCCGGCGCGGCGCGGAACTAGCGCGGCAGTATCTGGAGAGCATCGGCGCGCGCGCCGAGGTGGTTGAAACCCCCGGCTACCCGGTTGTGTTTGGCCGGATCGAAAGCGGTGCGGACAATCCTACTCTGACCATCTACAACCATATGGACGTGCAGCCCGCCGATCCCGAAGAATGGCACAAGGCGCCGTTCACGTTCTTCAAGGAGGGCGACCGCTACGAAGGGCGGGGCACGACCGACGACAAGGGGCCGGCTATTTCGGCTATGACCGCGGCGCGTTATGCGGCTGAGAATCAAGTGCCGCTCAACATCAACTTCGTCTGGGAGCTTGAAGAGGAAATCGGCAGTCCAAACTTCGAGCACTTTATCAAGGCTAACGTTGACCGCTTGAAGAGCGATTCGATTCTGGTCAGTGACACTATATGGATTTCGCGCAACCGGCCTGCGATTCCTTACGGGCTCCGCGGCGCGATGATGTTGACGATGACGCTCGAGACCGGCGCGAAAGACGTTCACTCGGGTCTTACAGGCGGCCCGGCCCGCAATCCGATCGGCGAGCTGTGCAAGGTGATCTCGAAGTGCTACGACGCCGACACAGGGCGCGTGAAGATCAAAGGGTTCTACGATCACGTCAAGAAAGCGACCAGGAAAGAAGTAAACAGCTTTCTTGATTCGGGATTCACGACCAAGAAGTTCAAGGCGGCGCACGAGCTGAAAAAGCTTCGGTTCAACAATGCCGAACGAGTCTTGAAGGCGATAATGGCCGAACCGACTTTTGAGGTTCACGGGATCACCGGCGGCTACCAGGGGCCGGGCGTTAAAACCATCGTGCCGTATCGTGCGCAAGCGAAGATCAGTTGCCGGCTTGTTCCCGACCAGAGTCCGAAGCGCGTCTTCAAACTCGTTCGCGACTTTGTACGAAAACACAACCGCGACGTAGTAGTTGAATTCGAGTCGGCTCTCGGGCCGTACACCGGTGAGTTCTCCGGGAAATATGCCGAAGCCGCAGCGGAAGCGATGAAATACGCGTTCGGCCGCCAGCCGGCGTTCACTCGCGAAGGCGGCTCGATCGGCGCGGTGGTGACGATGAAGAAGCACCTGAAAGCGCCGATTGTGTTTTTGGGATTGTCGCTCCCCGAGCATGGCTATCACGCGAAGAACGAGAACTTCGATTGGGGAATGGCATCGGGTGGGATCAAGATGTTCGTGCGCTACTTTGACCGGATAAGCAGCCTCTCACGTTAACCGCCATTTAACACCCCGTTGAATTGATGCGAAGAATTCTACTCGGCGTTCTGATTCTAATTCTGCCCACCGCGACGGCCATCGTTGTCTATCTGGTCGTCACCAAAACAACGCCAACGAATCGCGCGGCGATCGGGCGCGTAACGACGATTGCCGGCTCGGGCTCGCCAGAAGTTGAAGACGGGCCTGCGATGTCCGCCAGCTTCAGCGACCCTTTCGGCATCGCTGTGGACAGGCGGGGCAATGTGATTGTGGCCGACGGCGGACAGAGCAATCGAATCAGAAGAATCACGGTTGACGGCAAGGTACACACGATCGCAGGCGCAAACGAAGGATTCGCCGACGGGAATGCGCTGCAAGCCCAGTTCAATACCCCGTCAGGGATCGCGATCGACAACGGCGGCAACATTATCATCGCCGACACATCGAACAACCGCATTCGCAAGCTCTCGAGCGATGGTACCAAGGTCAGCACGATCGCCGGGAGCGGGGTCGCGGGATTTAAAGACGGGCGCGCAGGCGAAGCGCAGTTCGACGGTCCAATCGGAATCGCGGTCGATAAGCACGGCAATGTCTTCGTCGCGGACGCCTACAACGACAGCATACGGAGGATCACAGAGGACGGCGCCGTCTCGACGTTCGCAGGGACGGGCTTGCCCGGCTTTAGCGATGGTCAAGCGTCGGATGCGTCATTCGACACTCCTTGCGGCGTCGCCGTGGACAAAGACGGCGATGTCTTTGTGGCTGACACCGGCAATCACGCTGTCCGTAAGATCACCGCACAAGGTGAGGTCACGACGATCGCGGGAGGGACAGGCGACGGCCCGCAGGGAAGGGAAGTCCGATTCAATCGGCCTGTTGGCATTGGCGTGACTCACGACGGCTTCCTGTTCATTTCAGACGAAGGCAGCGGCAAGATCGTACGAATCGCTCCGGACGGCGAAGGCCGAGCGTATGCAGGAAGTGTTGCAGGCTTTGCTGACGGTGTTGGTGGTTATGCGAGGCTGAACGGCCCATCGTCTATCGCGATCGACCGGGAGGGAACTCTCTACGTCGCCGATTCGCAGAATTACCTGATTCGTCAGATCGTCCCCAGTCTGATTGAGCCGGTTCCCGAAGAGCGCGGGCCTTTCGTTCAACCACCTGAAGAGGCGGCCGCGCCGAACCCGGATGCAGTGATACCGAAGCTTAACGCCGCAGTGCTGGGAGTGGGTAAGACGTTTCCCTGGCCTCTCAGCCCTCAAGAAAGCTGGCATGAGATTGCAGGAGTTGTCGGCGAAGCGCGTGGCGCAGCGGGAGGCGTTGCGCTCGATCACATTCACAGCGGCCTGGACATTCACGGCAACTCCGGCGAGCCGACGATTTCAGTGCTCGACGAGAAGGTCAGCTCGCCGATCCCAAACTGGGACTTTGATGGCTCGAGTGAGGGGATTCACGTCGGGCTGTTCAGCTACATTCACATTCGAGTCGGCCGGAATGCAACTGGCGACATTCAAGCCCCCGAGAGGTTTAAGTCGAGAATCGACAACGCCGGAAAACTTTTCGGTGTGAGAGTCCGTCGCGGAACGCGTTTCAGAGTCGGCGACTACATCGGTGCCGTGAATCGGCTGAATCACGTGCACTTGAATCTCGGCCCGGGGAACGCTCAGGCGAACCCGCTGGTGCTCCCGTTCTTCGCGTTGAAGGATACTGTAGTCCCCACGGTCGAGAGCATTGAGGTCGTGCCCAGGAGTGCGCTGGCTACCAGCGCAACTGCAAAGGACGGGACTGAGCCATTCAAAGACAAACGCCCCGGCCGTCTTGTCGTCTCTGGAGACATAGCCATTCTGGTCACCGCCTTTGATCGAGTCGACGGCAACGGCACGAATCGAAAGCTGGGGCTTTTCCGGATCGGTTATCAGTTGCTCAACGAGGACGGTACTGCTGTAAGAGGGTTCGAGCAGCCGCTGATCAACATCGACTTCAATCGGCTGCCGGCTGAAGACTCGTCGGTATTCAAGGTGTATGCGCCGGGCAGCGGAGTGAGCGCTTACGGTACCCCGACGAAGTTCAGGTACATTGTGACCAACCGAGTTCGAGACGGTGAAGCCAGGGAAGGCTTTCTACGGACTTCGAACCTCAAACCTGGGAACTACACTATCAAGATCATCGCTGAAGACTACGCAGGCAATCGCGGTTCGGGCCCATCGACCCAGCTCGCAATCACCGTGAAGAACTAGCACGCCACTCGAAGATCTCGGTGTTTTTTTGAATAGACTTGCCGGTACCCTTCGTCATATAGTAGGGGCGCAGTCAATCATACATTCATGCTCTTTTGCCTGAACGCTCCACACGGTTAGTCAGAATCATCGCTAGTGATGAAGGCCCGTTAGAAACCATGCTCTAAACGGCGCCAAGGGAATCACGCTCAGTAACAACAAGAGGGGAAGACATGAACCTGTTTGGTAGAAGATGGGAACCCGACGGCCTCGACGCCTTATCACCAACCGGCCGGCTAGTCTTGTCTATGGTCGTCACCGGTGCGGTCGGCTACTTGCTGGAATACATCGGCACAGAGCAGCTTGGCGCATTCGCAAATTCCGATCCGAGGACAATCTACGGCGCAACTGCCGTGTGGGCGTTCGGGCTCGGGCCGCTGATGGTCGCGCTGCGTAAGGCTTCGATCCTCGTTCCGATGCTGATCGTCGGAGTGCTCTTCATGGTTGTGGTTCTCTTCAACCACTACTACTTCGTCACCTGGCAATTCTCTGGCGGCTCGTTTCACGAAGTCGGACTGTGGTCACCACGCATCTGGGAATTTCGCGAAGGAGCAATCCTCGGGCTTCACCATCCACTGTTGATCGCTCTGGCAGCGGGAGCAATCGAAACCGTGGTTGTTCCGGTGTCGGTGCTGGTGCAGAAGCTGGTCACTTTGAAGCTGAGAAAAGCGCCCGCCGTCCAGCTCGAGCAAGTCGAGAAGCTGTTCGAGTCTTCCGTCACACCGCGAATGGCGCTGAAACCCAGACGGGACTTTGGGTTCGTCTTCATGCGCATCATCTTTTTCGCTTACGGGATCTATTTCGCTTATATGCTCATCGGCCTGTTGGTAGGCGGCAAAGGCCTGCCGGTCGTGGGGATGTTCTTCATCAGCCCGCCTGAGACAGTCAACACAATAATGAAATTGACGCTGATGATCACGCTTGCTTCGGTCGGGGCTTTCAATGCAGGCGTTCGGCGCGAGGCCGCGATACTTCTGACCATTGGGCACAGCATTTCCGTGGGCGCATCGATTTGGCTCTTTTTTGCTTATCCGGTGAATCCCGTTTTCCCTGACGATCACAACTTCCTGTTGAGCAGCGTCGTTGGAGACGGCCTTCTCCTCGTAGTGCTGTTGTACTATGTTTTCAAGCCGCGCCCTGAGCCGGAAGACCTCAGCCGCGTAGAAGATGTCGAGCTGCGATCGCCGGCCTCCAGCCTTCTGCGGCTATTCTTTCTAGTCTTCGGGATTCTGTTCACTGTGTTTTCAATAGGTATTGTCTATTATCGCGCGTTTGGATCACCAGATATCGGGCGAGGCGCGGTCTTCGGCGGGCCCGATCCGCTAGTCAGCAACAGCTTGACCAAGTACGGGACGCTGGCGGCGTTCGGGTACTTTCTCTTTGCGAAACCGGCATTGAGAAAATACTTGACGCCGGGGTTGGTGATCGCGTTTTCATTCTCAGTCGTGGCCGCCATCATCTACGGCTTGCAGGGAACCACCACGCTGATAACACGCCGGGGAACGATCGCGGCTCTTCCCGGGTTTATGATGATGCACGTCATCGTCGACGGCGCCGGCTTGATGCTGATACTGGGCCTGCGCAGGCTGCAGTACCACGTGGATTATCAAATAGCCGCGCTCAGGCCAAGCTCCGCTGAGTGCATCATGGCTCTGCATCAGGCATTCCGCGAATCGAGTCAGGAGCCCGAAGTTTCGTCGCGTGAAGTGCTCCAGCGCATCGACGAGCACATTGGCGGCTTACGAAGCAGGCGTCGCGGTTTGATTTCGTTTCCGTTCTGGGTGGTGGAGCACGCCTTTCCCTTTCTGAGCTGGTTCAGGCCTGCATTCTCGACTATGTCGCGAGAGGAGCAGCGCTGGATGCTGCGGAGGTATGTCCTCAGACCCAGCTACGAGCGCGCAAAAGCAACCCTCCCGGCTCTGGCTGAGCTGATGTTCAAGATCGGTGACATCACTCACGCCCTGGTAACGCTTGCATTCTTCACCACCACGCGGGCGGCTGCGCAGGTCGGCTATGTGTTGCCGGACGCGCGAGAGCGCTTGCAGAGCGATATTGCAACTGAGCGCCCGCCGGTGGGAGCCGACGCGCGTGCGTTCCCCGCCGGCAACGCCGACCCTTTAGGAAGAAAGCCGGTCGCCGCGGCGCCTGCCGCGGCCACTCTGCTGGCGCCGCGTGTTGGCGTGCCCGTCGATTCGCCGCGTATTCCCGACGAGGTCGATTATTGCATCGTTGGCTCGGGCGCTGCCGGCGCTGTTCTGGCTTATCGCCTCGCAGTCGCCAAGGGCAAAGAATCTTCTATCTGCGTGCTCGAGCGCGGCTCCTACTACAGTCCGCGGCAGGATTTCTCCGACGACGAAATGCGAATGATTCGGATGCTTTACACCGAAGGCGGCCTGCAGATCTCCCGCAGTTTCGATTTCACGATTCTCCAGGGCGAGTGCGTCGGCGGGACCACCGTAATCAATAACGCAGTGTGTTTTCAGATGCCGGATGTCTCGCGCAAGGAGTGGAAGGGCTTCGGTATAGACGTCGACGGCCTCGCTCCGCACTATGCGCGTGTCGGACAAGAGATCAACATCGCTACTGTCACACCTGAATCGGTGAATCAGAACGTCGAGACCCTCTTCACGAAAGGCGTCGACGGATACAACGCCGCGCACAACGGCATCGGAAAGATCTCGCCCGCGCAGCGGTTGAGCGGGAACTTCAGCAACTGCCTCGGATGTGGTTTGTGCAATATCGGCTGCCGCAGAATGAGAAAACTGTCGATGCTCGAGACTTTCATTCCCTGGTCGCAGGCGAATGGAGTCACCGTGATTCCCAATGTCGGGGCGGTGCAGTGTGAGACCGACAACGGCAAGCGGAAAAGGGTAACCGGGGTCGTGGTGCGAAAACCAAACGGCGACTTTCAGAGAATCCGGGTCCGCAAGGCGCTGATCGTCGCCGCCGGGGCGATTGCATCCAGCCGTTTCCTGATGCGCAGCAACGTTGGCGGTGAAGCCGTCGGGAAAGGGCTGGCTTGTAATTTTGCCCTTGCTCCTCTCGTCGAGTTTGGCGATCAGGTCAACGCATTCGACGGTCTCCAGATGACGATGTTCGCGGCCCCCGATAGTTTCGATGCGATTTTTGAAACCACATTCTTCCCGCCGGGATCGCATTCAATCGCGCTCCCGCTGTACTTCGACCGCCACGCCGCGATGATGCAATCCTACAGGCAAGCCGCAAACTTCACCGCGCTCGTCGGGAGCGATCCCGGCGGCACGATCTCCCGGAAACGCGATGTGCTGTTTGGACGAGCCGTTGAGTGGCAGCAAACGACCGCCGATATGCTTCGCATCAAGCAGGCGCTGGCCACTATCGTTCGGATCGCCAAAGCGGCCGGAGGAAAGCGCATTCTGCTTCCGACGCACCCGGTTTTAGAGATCGACCTTGGCGCGGACGTCGATGAGACGCTGCAGAACTTTGACCGCACCCTCGGCGAGAAAAGCTATTTCAATTTTGTCACCGCTCATCCGCAGGGCGGAAACCTGATGGCGGCTGACTCATTTGACGAACGGGTGGTGGATCTGGACTTCCGTGTACGCGACTGTGAAAACCTTTTTGTGTGCGACGCAAGCATATTCCCTCGCGGCATACGCGTTAATCCGCAGTGGACGATCATGTCGCTTGCGTCTGAAGCGGCAGAACGTATTGCCAAGATGACTTAGAGGGGCCATGAAAGTCAGACGCTGGATTGGAATCACGCTTCTGGTAGTGCTCGTTGTTTTCGTACTCTTCCTTATTTTCGAGAAGAGATACCCGCCTGAGGACTGGACCGGTTTCGACGCACTTCAACAAAAGGCGCCGCGTCCCGCGCTTCCTGTGTACCACGGCAAGCAGGTCCCCTACGACGAGTACATCAAGTGGGTGTACTGGGGCGAGGAGTGGTTCAGGACCGAGACCTTCGGTAATGAGCGCATCTGGACTGACGTAGTTGGGCTTCTTAACGGAAGCATCGATGTTCCCATCGGCAACGGCGGTTTTCGCAGCGAGCCTTTCTTCAAATACTTTCTCCAGTCAGTTGACGACTTGGATGGCATTCGAGGGAACCTTTACACCGGCAACGGCGGAGGCTACACCAGCGATCTGGTCATCAGTTTTCCGCCTGGAAGCATGCTCGATAAAACATTTCCGATTCCGGAGAAGCTTCACACCGGGCTGGATGTAGAAGCTGGATCCCCGTGGCCTCTTGGCATCGTGCCGGTTCGCGTCCCAGCTCAAGAAGAGGCGCTTACATACCTCTTCGACCCGGGCGCCTTTTCAACCGGTCCCGAGGGCGTCGGGCCGTTGCCCGGAGGCGGGAAGTTTCGGATCGGCCTGAGTTGCGCGCTGTGTCACTACTCCCTCGACATCGATTGGGATGGCAAGGCCGATCTCAAGTCAGCCAGGCCCGACCAGCCGACTCCCGGCGGTCAGTACAAACCGGAACATGCCTGGGCGATCGGCAACCAGGACGTAGCGCTCGGCTGGATCTTCGCTTCGTCGCGCAACTCAATCGCCGGTTTCGAGAACTCTGCTCCGGTCGGCAAGACTTCTCCGGATGACGCGCGAGTATGGGCCAGGTGGGTTCGCGATAACTACGAGAAGAATCCTGAGGAAACCAAGCGCGAAGTCGATCGGGGCCTGCTCCTGTTCCCGAGAGGGTTCGCGGATGACACCCCTGACGGACTCCAAAACCCGCTCCAGTTTCCTTCGCTGTTCACCAACAGGAATTGGCCTTACAACTATGACGGCGTGATGCTCAACGCCTCGGATCGAAACAACAACGTATGGACGACAGGGCTGGATCCCACCCAACTAATAGCGTTGTGCAAGGATCGCGGAGGCAAGACCGCCAAGCTGGTTTTTTGGGAAAAGAAAGGGCTGTATACCGAACTTACGGCCGAAGAATATGCCGACATATTTGTGCGTTACTCGCCCGCGGGTCAGAGCGACCCGGCCCAGCGCGATAAGCTTCGCAGCGACATACTTGGAGTATCGGACGGTGTGCCCGGCCTCCTTCAAGACGATGCCATCGTTCTGATACGGGGTGTGCCCAATGCGATACCAAAAGACGTTTTTGACAAGGAAGAAAACAAGGACCGCATCCGTGATCCTGGACAGTTCGGGAGTGACGGTGGCAAACGCGGACCGATGATCGGCTTACTTGGAACCAGAGTCGTCACGCCCGGGGCCGTCCGTGACAAGTACAACGTTGCGGAGTTGGAAAGCAAGTATGGTTTGAATGGTGATGAGTTTCTAACCGAGGCGGTCAGCATGATGCTGGACTGGGTTGAGCCGCCGCCGAATCGTTCGGCCCTGTTGGCCAACGCCCGGCAGGCCGGGCTGATCACAAAAGGCTATCAGGTCTTCAAAGACGAAGGCTGCGCGAAGTGTCACGCTGGACCATTCTTCACCAACAACACGATTATTCCGCTGAAGGAGATTGGTACTGACGAAGCACGCTCGGCGGCTACGAGGCCGCTGCAAACGTTCCTCGCGCCGCAATACGACCCCAGGACGGGGCTGGCGGTGTCAGGCGGAGTTGGCGGGTTTTTTGGCAAACTCCTTGGCAGCGAACGGACCGGCTACAAGGTGGTCACGTTGAGGTATCTGTGGGGATCGGCGCCGTATCTCCACGACGGGGGTGTGGCGGTCACTCTGCGGTACGAAGCGCAACCCGCCGGGGATGACCTCCACAGTTTGCTGCGCCGGCGC
>WNFR01015253.1_pt1 | contig 11603 bp, 7 predicted proteins | sample 5400221 | NCBI WGS metagenome assembly WNFR01 (sample SAMN13153357, study PRJNA577476) | soil metagenome | isolation source: 40 cm soil under Madrone tree | place: USA:California | collected 2016-06-14 | reverse complement strand
GTCTGCCGTCGCATGCGATGGGTGGCCATTTGCATGAAGCAAGGGGTGGCTGTGGCGTAGTATGCTGCTGCGTCGACAAGAAGGACCGGTGCGGTGAAAAACTACATTGGAGCAATCGATCAAGGCACCACCAGCACGCGATTCATGGTGTTTGACCAGTCGGCGCGTGTCGTTGCCGTTGCGCAAAAAGAGCACGAGCAAATTTTCCCAAAACCGGGCTGGGTGGAGCACGATCCACTGGAAATCCAGCGCCGTACGGAAGAAGTGATGGCAGAGGCGCTGGAGCAGCGCGCGTTGCGGGCTTCCGATCTGGCCGCGATCGGCATCACCAATCAGCGGGAAACCACGGTCCTCTGGGAGCGCAAGACCGGCAAGCCGATTGCCAATGCGATTGTTTGGCAGGACACGCGGGTTGCAAAAGACGTTGCTCGTTTTGCCGTCAAAGGCGGGCAAGACCGCTTCCGGCCCGAGACCGGATTGCCGCTGAGCACCTACTTCAGCGGCCTGAAGCTGCGCTGGCTGCTTGAAAATGTTCCCGGCGCGCGGGAAAGAGCGGCCGGGGGCGAGCTGCTGTTCGGAAATATCGATACGTTTCTCCTCTGGAACTTAACCGGAGGCGCTCAAGGCGGCGTGCACGTGACAGACGTGACCAACGCGAGCCGAACGCAACTCCTGAATTTGTTAACACTGGATTGGGATGAAAAGTTGCTGGCGGCGTTTGACATTCCCCGCGCGGTGCTGCCAAAGGTGGGTTCAAGCAGCGAAGTCTATGGCGAAGCGAAGCTAAGGGCAGTCGCGGGCGTTCCGATCACGGGAATCCTCGGCGATCAGCAGGCGGCATTGGTTGGCCAGGCGTGCTTTCGGCCGGGCGAGGTGAAAAACACGTACGGCACTGTGGTCCAGTGGCTGCGCGACAACCTTGGAATCATTGAAAAGAGCCCGGATGTGGAGACGCTGGCGCGAACAGTCGACGACAATGGCGGCGTTTTCTTTGTCCCGGCGTTTTCCGGGCTGTACGCGCCGTATTGGAAGGAGAATGCGCGAGGTGTCATTGCCGGCTTGACGCGCTACGCGAATAAAGGACACATCGCGCGGGCAGTTCTGGAAGCGACGGCGTTTCAAACGCGAGACGTGGTCGAGGCCATGGAAAAAGATTCCCATATCGACCTTGCAAGTCTCCGCGTGGATGGAGGCATGGTAGCCAATGAGTTGCTGATGCAGTTTCAGGCCGACCTCTTGGACCGCGAAGTGGTACGCCCCGTAATTCAAGAAACGACGGCGCTGGGCGCAGCTTACGCTGCCGGCTTGGCGGTGAAATTCTTTTCGGGCCTGGAAGAGTTGCGCGCCAACTGGGCGGTCGATCGCACTTGGAAGCCGCTTCTCGCCAAAACGGAACGCGAGCGGCTGTACCGCGAGTGGAAGAAAGCAGTTACCCGATCATTTGACTGGATGGAATCCTGACGGAGGCACTCCCTTATGCACTCACCGGTTCTCGGTGAATTTCTCGGCACGATGATTCTCGTACTGCTAGGCGATGGAGTTGTCGCCGCGGTGTTGCTCAAGCGTTCGAAAGCTGAGGGCAGCGGCTGGACCGTGATCACCGCGGGGTGGGCATTCGCAGTGATGGCGGGCGTTTTCACGGCCATTGCCTGTGGAAGCAGCGACGCTCATCTGAATCCGGCGGTGACGATCGGCTTCGCCATGCGCGACGGTAATTTTGCCAAGTTTGCGCCCTACCTCGCTGCGCAAATGCTGGGGGCCATGGTGGGCGCCGCGGTCGTCTGGCTGCACTACTTTCCGCATTGGAAGGAGACGCCGGACACGGCTGCAAAGCTGGGATGCTTTTGTACTGCGCCGGCGATCCGCAATGCCTTTACCAATTTGCTCAGCGAAGTTATTGCCACCTTCGCGCTCGTTTTCGTAGTTGGCGCGATTTTTTCCAAGAACGTTTCGGCAACTGGACCCACCGCAGGGCTCGGTCCATATCTGGTAGGAAGCCTGGTTTGGGGTATCGGTCTGTCTCTGGGTGGGCCGACCGGATACGCCATCAATCCTGCACGAGACCTCGGTCCGCGCATCGCGCATGCAATTCTTCCGATTGCCGGGAAGGGCGGCTCGGACTGGGGCTATGCACCTATTCCCGTGATTGGTCCGCTCATCGGCGGCGTGCTGGCAGGTGTACTTCTTCGCGTGCTCGCCATTTCCTGATGCGTGGGAACGCGGACGGACCCGCGTTGATTCTTGGCCGCGATTCAGAGCAAGCAAAGAAACGGTCACAACACAGGTTCTTCCTCCAAGGGGAGTGAGAAGAGAATGAGTTTGATGCGATCCCTATTGCTGGCTGCATCCCAGAATCGATGGCTTCGCGACCGCGCCACGCATTATTCCTTTGTGCGCGGCACCGTGTCCCGGTTCATGCCCGGCGAAACGCTGGACGACGCACTTGGCGCAGCGGAAGCGCTGCGAAGCAAGAACATTGGGACTGTGTTCACGCACCTCGGAGAAAATATCAAGGACCGCGCGGAGGCGCAGCAGGTTGCGGGACACTATCTCAAAGTACTGAAACACATCAGAGAGAAAGGCCTGCGAGCTGAGATTTCACTCAAATTGACGCAATTGGGCTTGGACCTCTCGGCGGACCTATGCTTCGAGCATTTGAACGCCATTATCGAACGCGCCGAAAAAGACACCATTGTGTGGGTGGACATGGAGGCGAGCAACTATGTGGATGCGACGCTGGAGCTCTATGGCCGCGCGCTGACGGCGCATCCTAATGTAGGTATATGCCTGCAAGCTTATCTTCATCGAACAAAGGATGACCTCGCAAAACTTCTGCCCCTGCGACCATCGATTCGATTAGTCAAGGGCGCATACAACGAACCGCCAGAAATCGCGTTTCCCCGCAAACTGGATGTCGATGAGAGTTATTTCGAGTTTGGGAAGCAGATGCTGCGGGCTAAGAAAGAAAATCGCTGCGTGCGCGCAGCTTTCGGCACGCATGATGTGGCGCTGATACGGCGGCTGGCCGATTGTGCATCCGCGGAGGGCTTTGCGAAAAAAGATTTTGAAGTGCAGATGCTCTACGGCATACAGCGTGCGGAGCAGGAACGTCTCGCCAGCGAAGGCTGCACTTCCATCGTGCTCGTCGCCTACGGCAGCTATTGGTACCCGTGGTTCGTTCGCCGGCTGGCGGAAAGGCCGGCAAATTTATGGTTCATGTTGCGCAACGTTTTCGCGCGGTAGCTGGCATCCCGAATATCTGAAGTTGTCCGATTCATGAAGCTAAAAAGATGGCCAAGCAATCCTTGATTGTCGTGGTGGGCAGCGCCAACGTGGACCTGACCACCTTCAATGATGTGTTTCCGCGGCCGGGCGAAACCATCTTTGGCACGAAGTTCGATCTCGGCTTTGGTGGCAAAGGCGCGAATCAGGCGGTCGCGGCGCGTCTGTGTGGGTCGAGCGTGGGCATGGTGGCGAAAGTCGGGAACGATCTTTTCGGCCCTGCCACAATCAAAAACTTTGAATCGCTGGGAATTGACGCGACATACGTGCGCATCGCCGACGGCGTCTCCAGCGGAGTCGCGCCCATCTTTGTGGATCCGAGCGGACAGAATCGCATCATCGTCGTGAAGGGCGCTAACGAAACTCTTTCGCCGGAAGATGTCGACGCCGCGGCGCCACTGCTCCGCGAAGCGGACACTATCGTCTTGCAATTTGAAATTCCATTGCGCACCGTTTACCACACCATGAAGTTCGCAAAGATCAATGGCATTCGCTGCGTCGTCAATCCTGCTCCGGCACAGCCGCTTGACCTTCAGAAACTCCGCGATGCGGATTATTTTATTCCCAACGAGAGTGAAGCCGAAGTGATTACGGGAATGCCGGTTCATTCCATCGCTGAGGCGAAAAAGTGCGCCGCGTTTCTGCTGCATCAGGGAATGCGGAAAGTGGTCATCACCCTCGGCGAAGGCGGGTCCTTGGTGGCTGCTCCGGGTGGGATGGAGCTTATTCCCGCTTTCAAAGTCCAAGCGGTAGACACGACCGGCGCAGGTGATGCTTTCATCGGCAGCTTCGCGGTTTTTTTCGGCGAAGGCTTGACGGAGAAGGAGGCGCTACAGCGCGCCAGCCTCTACGCTGCCCTTTCCACAACCAGGGTGGGCACGCAAAAATCCTTTTGTAACCGAGATGAATTCGAGAGGGAATGGCAGAATCGCGTTGGGCGCCTGTAATCAGGCTTTGTCAAAGTAATGTTAAGATAAGACTTTCCCAGTTGCTCCACCGTATGTGGTGAAAAATCTCATGTCTCTGCGCGACAGCACGCGGATCGATAGTTCCTCCAGCCTAGATCGCCAGGCTCTTCGACGCCCGCTTTCGCCTTCCGATACTGCCATCGCCAACTACGCAGGGCGCGAGCTCCAGCCAAACCGCGGCGTTCCACTGAATTTGGATTGGGTAAATGCAGTGTGCGTGAACACCAGCGCCGTGGAGCGCCGCGCACAAACCATCGGCACTCGGCGAACCGTAAAGAAGGAATGGCAGGCCGCATGGCTGCTGCGCGCTATCACCTGCATGGATTTGACGACGCTCTCCGGCGACGACACTGACGAGCGTGTTCGCCGATTGTGCGCCAAGGCGCGACAACCGATCCAGCGCGAACTCATTCAGAGGCTTGGCATCGAGAGCCTCGACATCAAGGTCGCTGCCGTGTGCGTTTATCACACCTTCGTCGAAACCGCGCGGCGCGCTATCGAGGGCAGCGGCATTCATGTTGCAGCGGTCTCGACGGGATTCCCTGCGGGTCTTTCCCCTTTCGAGGAACGCGTCGCGGAAATTCGGCGCTCGGTGGAAGCTGGCGCCGATGAAATCGACGTGGTCATCACCCGCGCACACGTCTTTGGTGCGAAATGGCAAGCGCTTTACGACGAAATTACCACATTCAAGAACGCTTGCGGACCTGCGCATTTGAAGGTGATTCTGGGCACGGGCGATTTATTGACGCTGCGCAACGTCGCGCGCGCCAGCACGGTGGCGATGATGGCCGGAGCGGACTTCATCAAGACATCCACGGGCAAGGAAGCAACGAACGCGACCCTGCCAGTCAGCCTGGTCATGACGCGCGCTATTCGCGAGTACGCGCAGGAAACCGAAATGGCCGTGGGTTTCAAGCCAGCGGGTGGCATTCGCACGGCGAAGCAATCGCTTGAGTGGCTCGCGCTGATGAAGGAGGAACTCGGCGATTCGTGGCTCAAGGCGGAGTTATTCCGGTTTGGAGCCAGCGGCATGCTGGCGGATATCGAACGGCAGTTGGAGCATCATGCCACGGGACGTTATTCGGCGGATTACCGTCATCCGATTGCTTGAGCGGAAAATTCATGGCCCGTTGACTGAAGTAGTGGGAAGAAGCGAATGAGCATCGTCGAAAAATTCATGACCATGGAGTACGGCCCCGCACCGGAGGATCCGCGCGAGGCTCTCGCGTGGCTGGACCGTCACAACCGGCGTTTCGGACATTTCATAAACGGCACTTGGCAAGCGCCCGCGGCGGGAACGTATTTCGACACGGCAGATCCTTCCACTGGTGAAAAACTCGCAACGGTCGCACAAGGATCGGCAACCGATGTCGACAGCGCGGTGAAAGCCGCGCGGGGTGCTCTGCCAGCGTGGCAGTCCCTCACTCCGCATGCGCGTGCGCGCTACCTCTATGCGCTGGCGCGGCAGGTGCAAAAACATTCGCGCTGGCTCGCGGTTCTCGAAACTCTCGACAACGGAAAGCCGATTCGCGAGAGCCGCGACATCGATATTCCGCTGGTAGCGCGCCATTTCTATCATCATGCGGGCTGGGCACAGTTGCTCGAGCAGGAATTTCCCGGATACACCGCTTGCGGCGTTGTAGGCCAAATCATTCCATGGAATTTCCCTTTGCTTATGCTGGCGTGGAAGATTGCCCCCGCGCTCGCCACCGGGAATACCGTCGTGCTGAAGCCCGCAGAATTTACGCCGTTGACGGCGCTCGCGTTCGCCCAGATCTGCGAGGAAGCCGGACTGCCCGCCGGCGTCGTGAACATCGTTACAGGCGACGGTTCGACAGGCGAAGCGCTCGTGAAGCACTCCGACGTCGACAAGATTGCCTTCACGGGTTCGACGGAAGTGGGCCGGGCCATTCGCAAAGTCACAGCCCAGAGCCACAAAAAGCTTTCCCTCGAACTTGGTGGAAAATCTCCTTTCATTATTTTTGAAGACGCCGATTTGGATAGCGCCGTGGAGGGACTGGTCGACGGCATCTGGTTCAACCAGGGGCAGGTTTGTTGCGCTGGTTCGCGTTTACTGATGCAGGAGAGCATCGCAGAAAAACTGATCGGCAAGATTCAGGACCGCATGAACACTTTGCGAATCGGTCCGCCGCTCGACAAAGCCATCGACATCGGCGCCATCGTTGCCCGCGTTCAGCTCGAGCGCATCCAGCGGCTGGTCGATCAAGGTGTCGCGGAAGGCGCGACTTGCTGGCAGCCTTCCATACCCTTGCCGACGCGCGGTCTGTATTTTCCGCCGACCTTGCTGAGCAACGTTCATCCGACTTCGGTGGTAGCGCAGCAGGAGATTTTCGGCCCGGTGCTTGCCGCGATGACCTTCCGCACGCCACGAGAAGCTGTGGAGCTAGCCAACAATACGGTGTATGGCTTGGCTGCTTGCGTGTGGAGCGAGAGCATTAATGTTTCACTCCATGTTGCGGCGCAACTGAAAGCCGGAGTGGTTTGGGTGAACTGCACGAATCTCTTCGACGCCGCCTGCGGTTTCGGGGGTTATCGCGAGAGTGGTTTTGGCCGCGAAGGCGGGCGCGAAGGGCTGCTCGAATATCTCGAGCCCATGTGGTTCAAGCAGGCGCCGCCTCTTCACACAAAGCCGCTCGCCATCGATCAGCCGCTGGAGCAGCCGGCTGATCTTGCGGCTTCCCTAATCGATCGCACCATAAAGCTCTACATCGGCGGCAAGCAAGCGCGGCCGGATTCGGGCTACAGCATGGCAGTGCACGGAGCGGACGGACGGTTGCTAGGAGAAGCGCCGCTTGGCAACCGCAAAGACATTCGCAACGCTGTCGAAGCAGCGCGCAAAGCCGAAGGCTGGGGCAAAGCGACCGCACATAATCGCGCGCAAGTCCTCTACTACGTCGCGGAGAATCTTTCCCAGCGTCGCGAAGAAATCGCCGCCCGGTTGTCCGCCGTCGTCGGTAAGAAGCAAGCGGAAGCCGAAGTTAGCCTCGGCATCGAGCGCATCTTTTCCTACGCCGCGTGGGCCGATAAGTACGACGGCGCTGTGCATAATCCGCCGTTTCGCAACGTCGCGCTGGCAATGAAGGAACCTATTGGAACGGTAGGGGTGGTGTGCCCCACGGATGCGCCACTGCTCGGATTTCTGTCCCTGGTGATGCCGGCCATTGCAACGGGCAACACGGCCATCGCCATTCCGTCGGAGAAATATCCTCTGATTACTGGCGATCTCTATCAGGTTTTCGAAACCAGCGATCTTCCGGATGGCGTCGTGAACATCATCACCGGCCGCGCCACGGAGCTGATGAAGACGCTTGCCGAACACGACGGCATCGACGCCATCTGGTGTTTCACGGATGAAGCCAGCGCTGCAGCGGTAAAAACTCTTTCGGTCGGCAATCTGAAGCAGGTGTTCACCAACGAAGGGCGCGTTATCGACTGGTTCGACGTGAAACAAGGCGAAGGCCGCTGGTTCCTCGACCACACCGTTCAAGTGAAAAACATCTGGGTGCCCTACGGCGAGTAGAATATGGGATCTCGCAGAATCCTGCAGCTTGGGCCCTCTTCCCTGACCAAAAACTGAAAACCTGCCACCAAAAACCGCACAGGAATAGAGCCAAAGCCAGTGCCGGACTACGCGCAGTTAAATCGACGATGTGATCGGCAAGCGAAAGCTAGAAATTTGGTCGGTAGCGGAGCCGTTTTGGTCGAAGCTGACGAACGGCCCAGAAGTGGATTGCGCAACCACGCTGCCGTCCGCCGTTGCCATATCTGCGTTATAACCCGGAACGGTCCACTTCAAGTTGCCGGAGGCATCGAAAGCCACCATCGATTCTGTTCCGAAGTAAGAAAAGGCTTGGCCAACATACGATCCATCCTGGAGTTGGAGCACCGGTAAGACCGCAAACTGACCGGCCACTGCCTGATTCATGATGGCGTCGCCTCCGGGCGTGTTGGTCAAATGGTAGTCGGTTGAAGAGTCGAGATAGCCGCCGGTGCAACCGCTGTCGGTCGCCAGCGTGCAATATCCCCCCAGCCCCAGCTGAATACGACCAGGACCGAGCGTGGCCCAGTTCGTTTGCAAGTTGTACCTCAAATCGTAGCCATGGTCGCGCATGTACAGCGCCACACAATGATCAGTCTTGTCGGTCTGCTTGTTCCACAGCGGCTGCGCCACCAATAATCATTCTTAACTCGCAAATTCCGGCCTGGGAATTTAACATTGCGGTTCGTAAAACGCCGTTTCAGGAGGCTCCGAATGTCCTGCGCATCTTCTGCATTTCAACGCTTTTTCGCTACGTTGCTCAGCGTTTTGCTTCTGGCCGGACTCGGCCTGTCTCAGCAGCCGGAGAAGAAGTCGAAAGCGCCTAATGAAGGCAGAGCCGGCAAGGCTGCCTCCACAGCTACGCCACAGGCCAGCCCGGCTGCAGCCGAATCGACCGGCGCAGCGGCCAGCGACGAAGAAGAAGCCAAAGGACCGTGGCATGGGCTGACCTGGCGGCTGGTGGGGCCGTTTCGCGGCGGACGCGTGCTTGCCGTCACCGGCGTGATCGGCGATCCGCATATCTATTATTTCGGCGGCGTTGCCGGCGGCGTGTGGAAGTCAACCGACGGCGGCCTTACTTGGCGTCCCATGACCGACAAGGTCAAAGACATGTCGCCTTCAATCGGCGCCATTGCCGTCGCTCCGTCCGATCCTAATGTCATCTACGCGGGCACAGGCGAGGCCTGCATTCGCGGCAACATCGTCGGCGGCAATGGCGTTTACAAGTCAATCGACGCCGGCAAGACGTGGTCGTACGGCGGGCTGCGCGACACGCAGGCCATCGGCCGCATCATTGTGAATCCGAAAAATGCCGACATCGCGTTTGTGGCCGCGCTGGGCCATCCTTTCGGTCCCAACCCGGAGCGCGGCATCTTCCGCACCACCGATGGCGGCAAGAGCTGGAGCAAGGTGCTCTATAAAGATGAGAACAGCGGCGGCATCGATCTTTCCTTCGATCCCAACAATGCCAACGTCATCTTCGCGGCGTTTTGGCAGGCGCGACGTTCTCCTTGGGACATGCAGAGTGGCGGTTCGGGCAGCGGACTCTATCGCAGCACAGATGGTGGCGCTACGTGGAAGCAGCTTATCGGCCACGGCCTTCCGGAAGGCATTATGGGACGCATCGGCGTTGCGGTGGGCTACAACTCCACGCGCGTATGGGCGCTCATCGAGAACGACAGAGGCGGCCTTTTCCGCTCCGACGACGGCGGTGATGATTGGACGCTGGTGAACAGTGATCGCCAGTACCGGCAGCGCGCCTTCTACTACACGCACGTCTTTGCCGATCCGCATTCGCCCGACGGCGTGTACGTCCTGAACACCGGCATGTACCACTCCAACGACGGCGGCAAGAGCTTCCGCCCCATTCGCGTGCCTCACGGCGATAATCACGGGCTGTGGATCGACCCCGGCGATCCCAATCGCATGATCGAATCCAACGACGGCGGGGCCAACGTGAGCACCAACGGCGGCGCCAGCTGGACCACCCAGGCCAACCAGCCCACGGCGCAGTTCTATCATGCCATCACCGACAACCGGTTTCCCTACTGGGTCTATGGCGCGCAGCAGGACAACAGCTCGGTAGGGATCGCCAGCGCTGCTCGCGGGGGCATCGGCCGGCCAAGCTGGTACCCCGTGGGCGGAGGCGAGAGCGGCTACATTGCTCCCGATCCTCGCGATCCGGAAATTGTGTATGCCGGCTCCTACGGCGGCGAGATCACGCGCTACAACCACCACAGCGGAGAAGAGATGAACATCACGCCCTGGCCGGTGAATCCCATCGGCGCAGCGGCGGCCGACCAGAAATACCGCTTTCAGTGGACGGAACCCATCGTCTTCTCGCCTCACGATCCACATGTGCTCTACTTTGCCGCGCAAGTGCTTTTCAAGACCAGCGATGAAGGCATGCACTGGGAGATCATCAGCCCGGATCTGACGCGCAACGATAAGAGCAAACAGCAGGCGGCGGGCGGCCCGATCACTAAGGACAACACAGGCGTGGAGGTTTTTGACACCATTTTTTCCGTGGTCGAGTCGCCCGTGCAAAAAGATCTGATCTGGGCCGGCTCCGACGATGGCCTGGTTCACATCACCACGGACGGTGGCAAGAACTGGTCCAACGTGACTCCGAAAACTATGCCGGAGTGGGGCACAGTGAGCATGATCGAAGCCTCGTCGTACGATGCTGGCACAGCCTACGTCGCTGTAGAGCGGCACCGGCTCGACGACTTCTCTCCTTATATCTTCAAGACCGCCGACTACGGCAAGACCTGGACCTCGATCTACAACGGCATTCCCGCTGGCGACTACGCGCACGCTGTCCGCATTGACAGAAAACGTAAAGGACTGCTCTACGCGGGAACGGAAAAAGGTGTGTTCGTTTCTTTTGATGACGGCGCGAACTGGCAGAGCCTGCAAACCAACCTGCCCGTGGTTCCCGTCTGGGACATCTACGTCCACAATGATGACTTGGTCGCGGCCACACACGGGCGATCATTCTGGATTCTCGACGACCTGTCGCCGCTTCAGCAATACAACTCTGATTTTGCCAAAGATGATGTTCACCTCTATTCGCCGCAAACGGCGGTTCGCGCCGAATTTGGCGGCGGCTTCAGCGGAGGCGGCGGCGAAATCGGACAGAATCCCCCTTCGGGCGCGGTCATTTATTACTCGCTGAAAACCGGCATCAAGAAGCCCGAGGGCAAGAAGGACGGCGAGGCGCAGGCCGATGGTGGCCCGAAAGCTGCTCCGATCAAGATGGAGATTCTCGACTCCAAAGGACAGGTCATACGCAAGTATCCGCCAAAGCTGCAGCCTTCCGACGAGACGCCCGGCGAGGAAGGCGGCTTTGGCCGTCCACAGCTGCGCGCGTTGTCGAGTGAAGCAGGCCTCAATCGCTTTGTCTGGGACTTGCAATATGAAGAGTCGAGCCGCGTGCCGCACTCACCGCTGTGGGGCGGCAACACCGATGGTCCAGTCGCGCTTCCGGGAGATTATCAGGTCAAGCTGACAGTGCAGGGCAAGTCCTACACCGCGCCGCTGGAGATCAAGCCCGACCCGCGCATCAAAGCCGCGCAGGCCGACCTGGAAAAGCAATTCGATCTACGGCTGAAGATTCGCGATCGCGTTACCCAGGCGCACGACACTATCAACGAGATCCGCGATATTCGCGCGCAGATCAACGCGCTCAACAAGCGCCTGGAAGGACAGCCGCAGGCCAAGGCCGTCGCCGAGGCGGGCAAGCAACTGGACAAGAAGATGACCGAGGTCGAAGAGGTGCTGGTCCAGACCAA
>WNFR01014634.1_pt1 | contig 11606 bp, 19 predicted proteins | sample 5400221 | NCBI WGS metagenome assembly WNFR01 (sample SAMN13153357, study PRJNA577476) | soil metagenome | isolation source: 40 cm soil under Madrone tree | place: USA:California | collected 2016-06-14 | reverse complement strand
GATCGTCAGCCGGGCTGCCGTAGCACAGGTGGTAGCCGAGCTCGATCGTCGCCGGCACGCCGTCACCGATCGCGATCAGCTCAGCGATCGTTTCCTTCCGGAAATCGACCGGCCCCGGCTCGTAATAGCCCTCCCAGGCGATGACCTCCTGGCACACGTCCCATTGCAGCGCGATGCGGTCGTTGGGCAAGGCCTGCGCGATCGCCGCGACCTCGCCGAGCATGTGTTTCGTCAGCACCGGGATCAGCGCCGGCCGGTCGGTTGGGATCATGTTGTTGTATGTCGGGGCGATCGGGGTCGGCAACGAGATCTGGAACTTGACGCCGGCGGGGATCACGCCTTCCTGCTGCAGGCGGTCGAACAGGCGCCACGACTCGATTGCCATGTCGGCATAGCCGGTCTTGACGGTCGCCGGGTCGAGCCGGGCGCCTGGCTTCACGCGCAGGCGTGGAATTTCGCGCAATAACTTGCCGTCCCACTGGGTAAATTTGAACGGCGGTACATCGCTCGCCACCTCGATCGCCGGGTTATCCGCCAGCACTTGCTGGAGAAAGCGGATCCAGGTCTTCCGGATGCCGGTCTCGCCGTCCGGCAGACGCTTCAGGTGTGGTCCGGTTGCCGCCGCCAGGATACGGAACACCGTCTCGGCGTCCGGCAACGGGATGCTGCCGACGAAATGGACGATCGGCTTGTTCACTGGCGCTGCTCTCATCGCGGCTCTCTCCCCTCAACCGACATTCGCCAGATTCCCGGCGGATGCGAGGCCAGGATCGCCCCTTTGACCGGCTTGGGCAATCAAAACGCTAAGCGCGATCAAAAGCGGATTTTTTATGCGGCACGAAATAATTGGTCGTTATGCTCGCCCGACTCCGATCAACATCTCGACACTCATTGTAAGATGGCCATTCGGCTCAAACGGTGACAACCGTGACTTTACCTCGTCTCGAACTGCGCGGCGCTCGGTCTCAGGCAGAGCGACATAGACCTGCGGCATAGACCCCATTCCGGCTTCGATTGGACTCCAATGTTCCTCGAAACTGCTAATCGTATCCTCGCGTAGCACTCGTTCCACCCGGACCTCACGGAAGCCCGCGCTCGCAAGCATATGCTCCAAGCGGTTGGCGTCGGCGAGCTCGAATGACAGGGAAAGCAAATCCCGCTGTTCAGGGACGAACTGGCTCAGCACATCGGCAACAACGCCCCACAGCGGGGCCCGGTCGGGCGTGGAAATTACGCACAGTGCTGCGGAGCAACCAGGCCTGAGGACGCGATGGAACTCCGCCAGTCCGCGTGCGGGGTTGGGAAAAAATTGCAAACCGAGCTGGCATATGACGGCATCGAAGCTACCGCTCCTGAACGGAAGCGCCTGGCCATCCGCGGCCACAGGACAAAACAACGGGTTCTTTACAACGTGCCGCCCCGCACCCGGATCGTGAGCGCTGGTGGTCGACAATGATCTTCTTGACGAGTTCCCGAACAATCGTGGTTCGTTGCCCAGATGAGCCGCTGAGGGTGGAACATCGGGTCTAGGAGGGTCTGCGCCGCGACGCCCAAACCCAAAGGATCTGATCCGCTGGTTGCAACGTCTTGCGCAACTTAAGGGCGCGCACCATCATCGGGCGATGACGATCACCGAATGGATCTTGGTCCTCACCGCCGCTGCGTTTCTCTTGGCGCCGGTCGCCGCGCTGTCACTCCGCCCGATCGAGGACCGCGAGGCGCTGCTGCGCGATGTAATAGGCACGATCCCTCCCGGGCACGCGAGTTCGCAACTAATATGCCGAGAGGGTTGTTCCATCCGCTGAGCAGTCTTGCGGCACGTGTCATTGGCAATGGCGGCTGCCGCGTCTTGGCACCCTGACCGAACGAGGAGGAACGGAATCACCGGCCGCAGCCTGCCCCGCAAATTCACCTATTTCGGCGGCGATTAAGCGAGCGATGCAGACGGCCAGTATGGGCTGAGGCCCGATGACAACCACGATAATCCACCCAAGCCAAGGGGTGTGGTCGTCCACGGCGCGTCTGACGGCTCGGGCAGCACATCGGCCAGGTCCTCGTCCTCCTGTGTGCCGGCGTGTCCTCGAGCGCGGCGATCCACTTGAATTGCTGGTCACCGATCACGAACGACACCCTGGGCGTCGAAGATCTCGCGCGATGATGAGCGTTGACAGGCACGCGGTTGCCATCGCCCTCTAAACCTGCGCGCGCAAAACCGCAGTTGCAGGTCGTTCAAACTCATAACCTTGAGCGACCACTGACCCTCTAGAGGCATCGGCTATGAACACAAGCCGCGTCCTTTGATTGAGGATAGGGGGTCGGAGCCACTCGAATTCGCCGTCGAGTGAATGCCTGGCAGTTCTCACTAAAGCTAGTCGGCCTGCATTATCCTCGCCGCGCGAGCGGCCGGACCACCCAGGTGCCTGCCAGGCATTCGCGGCACAAACGGCTCCGCTGATCACATGTGCTCTATCTGGCAGACGTTCGATGACGCATATCTTGTCTCGTTCGAGCCCGGCGAGGATATAGATCGCCGGCAAGGCGATGGGTGTTTGTGATAGCATCGCTTTGGCCTCGGCAAAGTCGCGCGCGCCCTCAAAGACCCGCCTCAACAGATGAGCAGGTGTGAGATGGGATCGCTTCCAAACCTTCGAGCGATTGACAAGCCAGTCCAGCAAATAGACACCCACGGGCTGCTCCATCGGACCTTGATTGAGTGCAGCCGCAAATCTGCCTGGTGCAAGGGCCTGCAACACTCCAGTGTAACCCGGCCATGTGAGGGTTAGCCAATCGCCTACACCGCAGGTAACGCGGGCAGCGATGATATGACGCCCGAGCCCCCGATCCGGCCAATCGAGGACTCGGACAAGCCGTGATGAGCCACCGTCCAGCGATGGTCCTGCCCACGACGTACACCCCCATTCGTAGCTGAGATTGAGAAAGTAGGCCCCGGGCCGCCCGATCCGGGCGGAAATGCGTTCAATCTCTTGGAGATAGGGATAATGCGAACGCTCGAGCCAGCGACGCGAAACCACATCGGCGATTTTCATCGCGAGCGTAGGGATGCGTCCGCTGCCCTCATCTAACATCACATTTATCCGCTTGAACTCGCGCTCGAGTGTCTCAAATGGCCAGTCGCTTCCGACATCAAGCATCGGGATTTGCGGCAGCATCATCGTCTCTATCCAGCCCAGGGTCTGATATATCTACTTTCGATCGCGCAATCGCCGACGGCCCAGCATCCGCACCTCTTCTCCAGATGGTGATCGTCTCGATCCACGAAAAAAGAGCGGCGCTGCAGGCTGTAATCAACGCAACGGCAGCTTACGCTCTGAACGTTGTCGCAGGGTTTGCGGGTATCGATCGCACAGCGTTTGCGGCTCGCGTCAGTCCGCGTCCTCCGGTGGTTGTCGGTGAGATTGCCTTTGCAGCAGCGATGCGGTTCGCCGCCGACTCGTTCCTGGGGAAGGAGATTCGAACCATCGGTCTCTCTCGGGTTGAGTCCATCCGTCTCGACACGGTTTGCCACCAGGAGCGGTGGAAACAGCCTGTTCGGAAAAACACTCCACCTTAGGGGGACCGAGGGTTCGAATCTCCCTTCCTCCACCGGCGAGTCAGTTTTTGACCCCAGCCGATCCACCCGCGCGGCGTGGGGGGATGGGCCGAGAACGGCGTGGTCGCGGTGCCGGTGATGGTCACGATGATGTTCCTGACAATGCGCCCGTCGGCGATGGCGGGGTTCACGCTGCCGCCGGCGCTGCAGATCATGGGCTGGCTGGCCACCGCAACAATGACAGCCACGGTCGTCGCGATGATCTGGTCGTGGCTGCAATGATCAAGGCCGCTGCGGCAGCGATATTGCTCGCCACGCTCTGGCCGGACACGCCTGCGGCGGCCGAGGAACCTTCTGGGGGCACGCCCGCCCCACCACCGCCCAGCGCTGATCCGACAAAATTGCTTCTGGGCGATATTGGCGGGCTGCGATCCGAGCTTACCAAGCGCGGCATAATCCCGGTCGTGACCGAGATCGAAGAGTTTCTAGGCAATGTCAGCGGAGGGGTTCGACAGGGCTTGATCTATGAAGGACTGACGGACGTCAGTTTGGCCTACGATTTCCGCCCGCAATTTCACTGGCGGGGAAATTTCTTCGTCCGCGCCTACCAGATCCACGGCAGGGGACTGACTGCCAACTATATCGACAATCTGAACACGGTCAGTGGAATCGAGGCGACCGCCACAACGCGTCTGTTCGAGCTCTGGTACGAGCAGCATATTGGCGATTGGCTGCGGATCCGGATTGGCCAGCAAAGCGCGGGGCTGGAATTTCTGGTCACCACCGGAGCCAAGCCTTTCGTCAACTCGGCCTTTGGCTGGCCAACTTTGCCGGACGTGGATTTACCGTCGGGAGGCCCGAGCTATCCGCTCGCGACACCCGCGGTGCGTTTCAGGATCGATGCGAGCGACGAGCTAACGTTCTTTGCCGGAATATTCAATGGCGATCCCGCTGGACCCGGTCCCGGAAATCCGCAGCAGCGGGATGCTTCGGGGACGAGTTTTCGCATCGGTGACGGGATCCTGGCATTGTACGAGGCACGCTATAACCCGGACAACTCGCCCAAGAACGCCACCTACCGGCTCGGCGCCTGGTACAACTCCGAACGCTTCGCCCACCAGGAGATCGACACTTCGGGCGTTTCGCTCGCTAGCCCGTTGAGTAACGGGATGCCGCGGCTGCACAGAGGCGATGCCAGCTTTTATGCGGTCGTCGATCAACCGCTGTTTGGCGGCGGGCCGGACGGATTTGCCATGTTCGCCCGGGCGATGGGCGCGCCTGGCGATCGAAATCTAGTCACTACCTACCTCGACAGCGGGATCACCTATAAAAGCCCATCCAAAAACCTGTTCGATCAGACAGGCGATACGATAGGCTTCGCTGCCGCTTATGCCCGGATCGGCCCGGCGGCGCGCCCTTGCCGCCGACATGGCCGTATTTACCGGCCAGCCGTATTCGCAGCGATCGAGCGAGACGGTGCTCGAACTCACGTACCAGATCCAACTGATGCCGGGATGGCAGGTGCAACCCGATCTGCAGTACATCATCAATCCCGGCGGCGGCATCCCTAACCCGCTACTGCCGCCCAATCGGATCAAGAACGCGCTCATCGGCGGCGTGCGTACGACCATCAACTTCTGAGGCAGGTGTGTCGGGCTGCCACCGACAAACCTGGATCCCAACTTATCGATCACGATCCGCGGCCCCGGTGGGATTCAGGCCCAGGGCTTGACGCAAGGGAAGCACCCAAAGCCGTGCCTGTGGCGGTGCGGGGCTCGGGCCTCTCCGACCGGCTGCTCAGCGGCACTCGCTCTCTTGCCAGCGGGCTCCTACAGACGGTGCTTGTGCTGTTCTTCCTGCTCGTCAGCGGCGACACCTTCCTTAAGGCGGCCACCGGCGCTCAAACAGCAGGCTGGCGTGCGCCGCTGTTGGCGCGACGGCGGATGGTCCGCTTGATCAGCGCGACAATGATGTCGACAGGGCGCGGGGTGCGAGTTACCGAGGCCGGGGCCGGACCGTCGTCGCGGTGGGCGGGCGAGAGCACACCTGCAAGGGCTCGGGGGCATCGGGCCTGAAGGAGCGGGGCGAGACCTCGTCCACGGCGCACGGTCCAGGGTGCGGTCGAAGGATTCTTCCACAACCGGCTGGTGAGCCGGGACGGCCCAGGCGTCTGGGCCCCGTGCCGGGCGCCGGCGCGCGGCGTGGGCGCCCACAGGATGCTGCTGTACGGCGCGATCCCAGAGGGGTTATACCCGGTTGAGCAGGCCGGGAGTGTTGCTGCGGAGCGGGCCGTGAATCTGAGCCAGGCCTCTTTGCTAACCTGTCTGTTAGCCCGACCGCCCCGACGGCCCGTAAGATACTGGAAACTCAGTCCGATACCCAACCTGAAGCAGGTCGATACGCCGCCGGACGGGCCGGAGTGGCTGCATGAGATCAAGTTCGACGGCTACCGCATGCATGCGCGCCTTGATCGCGGTACTGCGCGGTTGCTGACCTGCACCGGTCTCGACTGGACACATAAATATCCAGCGATCGCCGGGGCCGTCGCATCGCTCCCCGCGAAGCAGGCTTATCTCGACGGCGAGCTGTGCGGTGTTGGCCCCGACGGCATCACATCCTTCAGCATGAGCTCTCCTCCGGTACTCGGCTGATCCGCGAGTGGCGGGGCGACGCTACGAGGTCGTGGTCCTCGATGACGGCTTCTGCTGGCAGGGCACGCATTACCGTTCGCTGTCCCGTTGCGCGAACGATCACCGGCACGGCGTGGTCGGGGCCGCTGTTCTTCGGACTGAAACAGAACCGGTCGCTGAGCCGCTGCTCGCCGCAAGCCTGGGGGGGTCTGCTAGGCTGCTGCTGCCATCCGGCCTCAGGGAGTATCTTCGAACGGCGCTGGGCTCGATCGCCAAGGCCGCAAATGGAGACTAAAGCATGACTGTCGCTGATCTGAAGCAGCAGATCGAAGAGACGGAGCGCCTCATCGCCGTGTATCGCAATGCCGATGAGGTTATCGTTGGCACCAAAGATGAGATCTATAGTAGGCGTGGGCTTATAAACCGGATCACCCTCACGAAGGCCGAGATCGGCGATCACGTCGTTGCCGCGCTCGAGCAACGGCTCGCCGCGTTGCGGGCAGAGCTCGGGGAGTAGGAAAAAGCGGCGCCGCCAGGTGATATTCACACCCGGGATCCCCCGACCGCCGAGATGCCTCTTCCGCCAAGTGTGCCGACGGCGAGAATGACGTTTGGCTGAAGGCCGACCAGCTCGGCGGCGAGACCGGGGAGAAGATCGTTTTTCCGCTCCGCGTAACGGCGCTCGAAAGCGATGCCCTGACCTTCAACGTATCCGAGATCCCGCATTCCTTGCGGGCGGCCGCGAGCTGAGGCGTAATCTTGCCTGCTGATCGATGCTGATTGGGTGCGAATAGCCCAAGCACCCCGTCCTATCGTTGCCGCGAGGAGAGATTCCTGTGTCGCCAACTCCAACCTCGAGATGGGTTGCGCTCTCATCGGGTCTCATTAAGAGCGAGCGTTTTTCGATTGCGGCGGTGTCTCGATGAGACCGACAATCATGCTCATCAACTAGCGGCTTTAGCAGGATCGCAAAGCAATGCTCAACGGCGGTAATCTGGCGCTGTGGTGCGCTCTCAATCAGCTGCTCGCGGATTATTGGGCTGACGTGGATCAAAACGACGGTCGCCAGGCGCATGAGTTCTATTTGCCGGATGGGCTTTATGCCATTGGCAACAATCGGTTCGAGGGAAAGGAAAAGATCGAAGCCTTCTACACCCGACGCCGGAGCGGCACCATTATGACGCGTCACCTAGTGTCTAACCTTCGGGTATGGGGGGAGGACGGACCCCGAGCCCGCATGGTCGGGATCATGATCCTCTACCGCGCTGAGGGCAGGTCGGCGTTTCAAGGAGCGAGGCCGCCCGCGATGATCGCTGATTTCGAAGCGCAGTGTGTTCGCGTCGACGGCGGGCTGTGGCGTTTTCAATCGCACATGATTCGGCCGTTTATCGTCGGTAGCGACTTCCCCGCCACCACAATGTCGATAAGCAAGGCCGGCAGGGCACCATTGCCGTCAATACCGCAAATCAGGGACACCAGCAGGACAGCTGAGGATGTCGACTAGCAACAAGACACCGGCCTCTGATCATTCGCACGGAGGACCGGGCAACAGCCAGCAGGATGCCACCAAGCCTGCGCCTGCTCATCGCTCTGGGCCGCTGCCCTGGGGGAGCCCGCCAATACGCGCCACAGCCAGTCTCCGGCGGCGGCTGTGAACTGACAGCCACCATACGCACATCCCATCAGAAAAAGGAAAAGGAAAGGCGACTGCGCCCGGTCATTAGCTTGACCGCGACCGCTATGGTGTGGCGGCAAGCCGCTGGGGGCCGCTGGTCATCCTTGAGGCCTGCGCTCTCGCGCTTGCGAGGCTGAGCGACCGGAGACCGGGCCTTTGAGTCCGTTTCGCCCCAGTTCCGAATCCGCTCAAGGGCAATGGCTGCTGGCACAAAGCTAGGTGCGCGGGGAATTGGAAGCCTCCGGATTCTGTTTCCGTTCCGAGCCCGTCTGATGGAGATCAGCATGAACAATCGACCGGACCCGGATCAGATCGCGGAAGAGGCAGTCGGCCAAGGGCATAGCTCCCCGCCGCCCGATGCCGTCAAGGAGAAGGAGGACATGTCGTCGGAGGACGCTGTCCGGCGGATCGCAAGCTCGGCCGGAGCGGATGCGAGCATTTCGGAGAAGACCGCGGAGTCGGTCGGCGAGCGAGTCGGGGATGCGTATTCGGACACCGGGAGCTACACCCAAAGGCAGATGAGGAGCTCGGGTTCGCACGCTCGGACAAGGAGCGCGTCTGAGGCGAGCGGCCCGGCCAATGAACGGCCATTAATGATGGCCGTCGCATGCTTCGCCCTGGGCTACGTGACCGCCGCATTGTTCCACGGCCGCATCAGCGCTTATTTCGGCAAAGCGCCCGAGCAATTCCAGATAATGAGGCCGCCGCAAGGTGGCGAACATCCGCGAGGCTTCGTCCAGTCAACAGTCCTCAAAACCATAACCGAGCACCCGCAAGGGATGACCAGCGCCGAGATCATCAACGAGCTCGGTCCGCGAGGAATTGGCCGCCAGTCGATCGCGAACGCGCTCGGCGTGCTTGTTGAGGCGAAAAAAGTGAGCCTGCAAGACAAGGAAGGCAAGTATATCCCGGCGGCCGCCGAGGTGCCGACGGCGCCGGATCAGCCGAGCTCGTAGCCTTGGAGCCGTGCGATGGACGCCGCGCTTGATCTGCTTGTCAGCGAGCAGCGCGAACCAGCGCTCGACTTGGTTAAGCCAGGAGGCGCCGGTCGGGGTGAAGTGGAGCTGATGGCGCGGGTGGCGGGCGAGCCAGGCCTTGATGGGCGGCGCCTTGTGGGTGGCGTAGTTGTCGAGCACGAGATGAACTTCGAAATCGGCCGGCACGGCCTGCTCGACCGCGGCGAGGAATTTGCGGAATTCGACGGCGCGGTGACGCTGGTAGCAGCGGCCGATGACCTGACCGGTGGCGATGTCCAAGGCGGCGAACAACGAGGTCGTGCCGTGACGCTGGTAATCATGGCTGCGCCGCTCGATTTGCCGGGTCGCATCGGCAGCAGCGGCTGGGCGCGGTCGAGGGCCTGGATTTGCGGGACTTTTCGTCGACGCACAACACCAGGGCACGATCGGCGGGATTGATGTAGAGCCTGACGATGTCGCGGACCCCGGATCAAGTCCGGGGCAGGCTCTTGTCGACAAACAGCGGGTCGGTGGACAGCTTGAACGTCGCGACGCGGTGCGACTGCAAGGCGCGCCATCAACATGGCATCCAACGTGGCGCTGAGGGGGTCGCCGGCCGAGATTGCTACACCGCCGCGAAAGGCGGCATCGCCGCAATCACACGTTCGATGGCGGTTGAATTCGCGCCGCAGAGAGTGCGGGTCAACGCAATCGCCCCGTCCGCGACAATGACCGACCGGGTGCGCGGCCGGCTCGAAGCTGGCAATCCACGCGTAACGAGGCTCGCCGCGGCGCATCTGGTGGGGCTGATCGAGCCCGAGGACATCGCCAACATGGGGATGTTCCTGGCGTCGGAGGAATCGCGGATGGTCACCGGGCATGTGTATCCAGTGGACAGCGGGGTGACGATTTTCGTGAATGCCGAGCCACGGCGTGAGCTAGGCCTCCACTCCGTAAGCTGCGGGTTCGGGGTCATCGCTTTTGCTGCCGCTTGAGGCGCGCGATCTAATCAAAGCGGCAGAGCCGCGCTTCCCTTCCGCATTCGCGGTATCGAGATTGTCGGCCATCGACAAAGGATGACGGGTGGACAACCGGTCCCGGCAGAAGGGAGAGGCTTTCAGCGGAGCCTTGGGCCCTGCCGCGCCGCGAAATGCCTCGACACAGATCTACTCCGGCCCGAGGAGGGACCGAGGGTTCGAATCCTGCTTCCTCCAGCGGGGAGTCTACTCGCGGAGTGGTACGGGGATCGTGCCTTCCAAGATCCGAGAGAACCCGCGGCGCATCACCTGTTCCGCGTGAGGATCGCGAGCTTGTCACCAACGCGCGGTGTATCGCGGACGTTGACGACAGGTTTAACAACGCCAAGGGGAACTCCTCGGAGCCGACTTAGGCAGTACAGTAAGCGACCGTGCGGACGACGACATGGACCTGTTCGCCGCGATCAACCCGCTCTTAGTCGTGTCCGGCTTCGTTGTCGGCATGCTCGTCGGACTGACCGGAGTAGGCGGCGGCTCGCTGATGACGCCGATTCTCGTTCTGCTGTTCGGGGTGCACGCGACGACCGCTGTCGGGACCGACCTCCTCTACGCGGCGATAACCAAAACCGGCGGCACGCTGACGCATGGACTCAAAGGAACGGTGGACTGGCGCGTCACCGGCCGGCTCGCTGCCGGAAGCATCCCGGCTGCAATCCTCACGCTCTTCGCGCTCCATATCTTGGGCATCAAGGGCAACGCCTCTCCGCCCCTGATCACCACCGCTCTGGGCATCGCCCTTGTCATGACCGCAGTCTGCGTCCTGTCGCATCGGTGGCTGCGTCTGCTGACAGCAACGCGGCATGCGGAGCCAGATCCGTGGTGGACCGCGACACTGACGACCTTCGCCGGGCTCCTGCTCGGGGTGTTCGTGACGCTCTCCTCGGTCGGTGCCGGCGCCATCGGGATGACGGCTCTCGTTCTGCTCTACCCGCGCACCCCGATCGCCCGGCTCGTCGGCTCCGACATTGCCCATGCCGTGCCGCTGACCTTGATCGCGGGCGTCGGCCACTGGCTTCTGGGATCGGTCGATTGGGTGTTGCTTGGTTCGCTCGTCATTGGCTCTCTGCCGGGCATCTTCTTCGGTAGCCATCTGAGTGCGCGGGTGCCGGACAAGGTGTTGCGGCCGGTCCTCGCAACAATCCTCGTCATCGTTGGCGTGCGCATGCTGCGAGCCTGAGCATCGCTAAATTGGTGCTCGGCGCGGAGAAAGCATCTCGCGACCAGGCTGGCAGGCTCCGCGTTGGCGCCTTCTGGAAGCCCGGTGACCCGGCGTTGATATCATTGCCGGGGCCAGCCTGGCTCGGCGCACGGTAAACCTGCCCTTGTCGATCGTCAAAATCCGGCTCTGGCTACCGCGCCGGTTCGTCTCGCCAGGTTCCGCGGCGGTCTCGAAAAAATGCTGTCCCTTACGGGGACCGAGGTTTCGAATCCTTCTCCCTCCAACGGAGAGTCATATAAACCCCGATCGCTCAGACAATTTCGAGCCGATCTCTCGAAATTGCCCGCTACTGGGATCTCGCGGCCGCGGCTCAAGCAGATGACCGCTATTGTGAAGGGTTTCGGACGACGGCCCATTGCGACAGCGCGGGAAGGCACCGGGGCCGCCGCCATCCCTGGCAAGCCCGCCGCCTGGCACGATCATGTGGACATGCGGATGATGGCACCCACGCCCACAATACCCTGAGCGCGGGTAATACGAATGTTCAGGTCTTCTACCCCTTTCACCCGCTTCGTGGTGCTACCCTGGAGATCCTTCGC
>WNFR01007422.1_pt1 | contig 11607 bp, 12 predicted proteins | sample 5400221 | NCBI WGS metagenome assembly WNFR01 (sample SAMN13153357, study PRJNA577476) | soil metagenome | isolation source: 40 cm soil under Madrone tree | place: USA:California | collected 2016-06-14 | reverse complement strand
CCGTGTCGCTGTCTAGCATCCCTGACATTTCGGGAACGGAGATTACATGAATCGAAATCTAAAACAAACAATATGGGTGTTGGCACTTGGAATCGCTTTCACCGGGCTCAGCACGACTGGTCTGACTGCCGCTGTTCCTCCACAACAGTACCCCGCACAGCAGGATCAGGATCGCAACCAGAACCGGGCCCGCAACGACAATCAATTCGGAGACAGAGGGTACCCAATATCTTGGGAACAGGGTTGATCACGACTTGAACAGTACGCTGCCCGAAGAGCACGCTCCAGGAAAATGGCTGGGAGCTTCCGTTTGGCAGTTGCTCCCCGATGAAACTGATGTTCTAGCAAGGACCCAAGACCACGATGAGAGTTTGATTGGCGCGGGGCGGCCTGGCAGGCTAGAATGGATGGGTTCAGGAGGAGTGATTAGTGCTAACGATTCGTCTGTCAAGGATTGGAAAGAAAAAGTGAAAGAGGCGGTGGGAACGTACGATCCGCTGAAGAAGCCGGCGGAGATCAAGCTGGACGCGGAACGCGTCAAGTATTGGCTGGGCCAGGGAGCACAGCCGAGCGATACGGTGCGCAGTTTCCTCAAGCTTCAAAAGATTGCGTAGACCCGGCCCCTTCCTCAAAATTGCTTGGCCCGGGCTCCCATTCCCAGGTGCCCCGTGAAGGAACTGGTAGAAATCATTGCGAAGGCGCTCGCGGACCATCCCGACGAAGTGCGGGTGAAATCCGGCGAGGGAGCACAGGTCACGGTGCTGGAGCTGCAAGTGCATCCGGAAGACCTGGGCAAAGTGATTGGACGACAGGGGCGGACGGCGAAGGCGATTCGAACGGTGCTTGGCGCGGCGGGGATCAAGGCACGCAAACGGTATACGCTGGAAATCCTCGAAGATTGACGGATTAACGTTTCACCCACCATTGCATTCAGAAACTCCACGATGGGTCCAGATGGCGCGCATTCTTCGCGCGCGCGGCAACAAGGGCGAAGTCGCCGCGGAACTGCTCACCGATTTTCCGGAACGGCTCACAAAATTGAAGGAAGTATTTGTCGGCCAAGCAGGAGGAAAGACGGAGCCGCGCCTGATGGCGTTGAAATCGTGCTGGCTGAGCCAGAATCATCGCGGGCAGATCGTTTTTCATTTCGAGGGAGTGAATTCGATCTCCGATGCGGAGAAATTTCGCGGGCTCGAGGTATTGTTGCCGTTCGAACAACGGGTGACGCTTCCGGCGGGGCAATATTTTGTATCGGACCTGATTGGATGCTCCGTGTTCGAGACGCCCGTTTCGCCACCGGTCGTTTCTTCTTCGCCTTGTTCGCTTGGCGAGATTCCGACGCTAGTTGGCACCGTGAATGACGTACAGATTCCGGGTGAAGATATCCCTGGGACGCCGCTGCTGGAAGTGGAAACTTCCAGCGGGGAGATCCTGATTCCTCTCGCGGCGGACATCTGCAGGAAGATTGACATCCCCGCGCGGCGCATTGAAGTCGTTCTATCCGAAGATCTTCGCGATCTCAACCTCAAGTAGAGTAACGGGTGTAGGCTGCTCCTGATGTCTCCCGTCCTGCGGACACTTATTTTCACGATATTCGTCCCGGGCTTCTGGACCGTGGCGATGCCGTACTGGCTAATACCGCGGGACACGCGACCGTCCCTGTATGGCGTGGGAGCAGTTGGCGGAGTGCTTATCGCTGCCGGAATTGCGCTCTACTTCGCATGTGCTTTCTGGGGATTCGCACTTCGCGGCAAAGGCACGCCGCTCCCAATGGATCCGCCAATGAAACTGGTGGTAGAGGGACCCTACCGGGTTGTGCGAAACCCGATGTATTGGAGTGTTGCTTTTGTGATGCTCGGCGAAGCGACCGTCTTTCACTCGTTCGCGCTGATGGAGCTGGTTGCGGCATTCGCCGTGGGCGTGAATGTGTTCGTCCTGCTTTACGAGGAGCCCACACTGCGGCGGAAATTCGGGGAGGAGTACGAAGCGTATTGCAAGCGTGTGCCGAGGTGGCTGCCACGGTTACGGGCCAAGTAGGCGAGCCGGGCACACGTGGCTATCGCGGCCGGGCCCTACTGGACGTCAATCGGGTTGACGCTGAGCGCTGGCAGCGATTCTGTCGAGGCACGGAGGCAGGAAGCAAGGCCGAATGACAGTTATTCCCGCGATTGGCTACACTGACTATGGATGCGATTTGACCTCATAACCATTTTTCCGGAGTTTTTTGCCGGACCGTTGGATCACGGGATCCTGCGGCGCGCGCGAGAGGCGGGGCTCGTCGAGGTGAACGTGCAGGATCTTCGGGAGTTCACCAAGGATCGCCATCGAACCGTGGATGACCGGCCTTTCGGAGGTGGCGAGGGTATGGTGCTAAAGCCGGAGCCGCTTTTCGAAGCGGTGGAGTCGCTTCTTGGTCACGGCATTGGGGACGCGGCGCGGAAAACCACGCGTAACCCAAAAACGGCGACCGTCCTGCTGTCCGCTGGAGGAAAATTGTTCGATCAGGAGACCGCGCGACGCTACGCGCGGCTGGAGCGCATCCTTTTTATTTGCGGACGGTATGAAGGCGTTGATGAGCGCGTGGCCGAGCATCTGGCTACGGAAGAAATCTCCATCGGGAACTTCGTGTTGAGTGGCGGAGAGCTTCCAGCGATGCTCGTTATTGATGCCGTGGCGCGTCTGATTCCCGGCGCGCTGGGAAATGAAGCGTCTTCGCAAAATGAATCGTTCAGCGCGACGGAAGATTCGTCCGGGGACACCAGTCATCAGCCGCGAGCCACGGGGCAAGCGATTCTCGATTTCCCGCATTACACGCGGCCGGCAGAGTATCGTGGCTGGAGCGTGCCGGAAGTGCTGATTGGGGGCAATCACGCGGAAGTGGCAAAGTGGCGGCGGACTGCGGCCATTCAGAAAACGAGACGCAATCGTCCTGATCTGCTGGGAAGGGAATAAAATAGAAGTCCCTGGAGTTGCTATTTCTGCGGGGAGAAGGTTAGTCAGTACCGGCGAGACCGAGATTGCTCCTACGCGCGCTGAAAAATGAGCGCTAATGCGAGGTTGGATGAACAACGAGTCGAGCGGCAAGGGCCACGGGCTGGAAAAGCCGATCGCGATTTATTACGAGCATCCGGATTGGTTCCGGCCGCTGTTTCAGCAGCTCGATGAGCGGGGCACGCACTGGGTAAAAGTTGACGTGCGGGATCATCACTATGATGTCGCTTCGGCGCAACAGGATTACTCGCTGCTGTTCAACCGGATGAGCCCTTCGGCGTGGCAGCGCGGGCTGGGACACGCGATTTTTTATACGGTCAACTATCTCGCGCATCTCGAAGCGCAGGGTGTGCGGGTTGTGAATGGCTCGCGGTGCTTTCGCCACGAGATTTCGAAAGCGTTGCAGCTCACGAATCTGGAAAAGCTGGGATTGCCTTACCCGAAGGCACGAGTAATCAATCATTCGTCGCAGGCGCTTGCGGCGGCAGAGGACATCGGGTATCCGGTGGTGATTAAACCGAATATCGGGGGGAGCGGTGCGGGGATTGAGCGATTCAATTCGAAAGAAGAGTTGCGCGCCGCCGTGGAAGCGAATCGCTTGTACTTTGGGATTGACTCCACCGCGCTCGTGCAGGAAGCGTTCACGGCGCGCGACGGGATTATCACTCGCGTGGAAGTGCTTGGCGGGAAATTTCTCTATGCGATCCAGATTCATATCACCGGTGAGAGTTACAACTTGTGTCCCGCAGACATCTGCCAGAACACGCGAGGCGAAGATCTAACGCGCAGCGCTTGCCCAGTGGACGCGCCGAAGAGCGGAATGAAGGTGGAGGGCTACGATCCGCCGCGAAGAGTGATTGAAGACGTCGAAAGGATCGTGGAACTCGCGGGAGTGGAAGTGGGCGGGATCGAGTACGTCATTGATGACCGGACCGGGCTGCAGATGTATTACGACGTAAACGCGCTTTCGAATTTCGTGGCGGATCCCGTGCGCGTCGTGGGCTTCAATCCGTACGCGCGGCTGGCGGACTTTTTGATTTTGGAGGCGGAACGGCATGAAGCGAGTCGCGGCGAACGCGTGGCGACAAGCGGAGGGCCACGATGAGATTCGGGTACTGGCTGCCGGTTTTCGGCGGGTGGCTGCGCAACGTTGAAAACGAAAAGATGGAGACGAGCTGGGCGTACGTGAAGAAGCTCGCACAGCGCAGCGAACAGATTGGCTTCGACCTGACGCTGATTGCGGAGCTGAATCTCAACGACATCAAAGGCGTTGAAGCGCCGTCTCTGGACGCGTGGTCCACGTCAGCGGCGCTGGCTGCGGTGACGGAGCGAATTGAATTGATGGTGGCGGTGCGCCCGACGTTTCATCTGCCGGCGTTGCTGGCCAAGCAGGCCGCGAACATCGATCACATCAGCAATGGGCGGCTTACGCTGAACGTGGTCTCTTCGTGGTGGGCGGACGAAGCGCGCAAGTATGGCGTGACGTTCGAACAGCACGACGACCGGTATGCGCGCACCAGCGAATGGCTGGACGTTCTGGATGGTGTGTGGAAACAGGACCATTTTTCATATTCAGGGAAGTATTACCGCGTGGAAGACAACGTTCTTGAGCCGAAACCGGTGGCGAAGCCGCGGCCGACACTGTATGCAGGCGGCGAATCTCCAGCGGCAAAAGAATTGATCGCCGAAAAGTGTGATGCGTACCTGATGCATGGCGACCCGCCGGAGAACGTCGGGAAGAAAATCGCGGATTTGCGCGAGCGCCGAGCGAAACATAAGTTGCCTCCGTTGAAATTTGGGGTTGCCGGTTACGCGGTGGTTCGCGAGACGGAACGCGAGGCGCAAGACGAAGTGCGGCGAATCACCGACGTGCAACAATCCGCCGCGGGGTACGCGAACTACCAGCAATGGCTGGCGGGAACGCAGCTCGAACAGCGCGTTTCGCTCGAAGACTATTCGGTTTCGAATCGCGGCTTGCGGTCCGGGCTGGTTGGAACAGCGGAACAGGTGGCGGAGCAGCTTGCGAAATTTGAGGCTGCTGGAGTTGACCTGGTGCTGCTGCAATTCAGCCCGCAGCACGAAGAGATGGAGCGGTTTGCACGGACCGTGATTCGCCAACGCAATTCTTCCGTGGTGGCCCCGGCCTAGACGAAAGTTGGCACATACTTGGTGTCCGCCGGTCGGGAAGGCCCAGGGACGCAGGGCAAATCCGCTAGGCAAAACGCGGCGATTTGTCTATAATTAGAGATTGTCTCGGAAGAGTTGGCCCCGCCTGAGTGGGTCTAAAAGGAAACAGGAACATGAATCCGGTGATTCGTAAATTACATGAAGCGCAACTGCGCAAAGACCTCCCCGAATTTCGCCCCGGCGATACGGTGCGCGTGAACGTACGGCTCCAGGAAGGCGAAGGCGAGAAGGTGAAAGAGCGCCTACAGGCCTTTGAGGGCGTGGTGATTTCGAAAAAGGGCCGGGCCTCCAGCGCCACCTTTACGGTGCGGCGTGTGAGCTTTGGCGTGGGCATTGAGCGCATCTTCCCTCTGCATTCGCCGACGATCAGCTCGATTGAGGTGGTCGGGAAGGGCAAAGTCCGTCGGGCGCGGCTGTATTACCTGCGCGATTTGAAGGGCAAGGCAGCCCGCATCAAGCGCGCGGACCGCGAGGAAGTGGCTGCAGCGGCAACGGCGGGTAGCGAAACACAGGCTTAAGCGCCGCGTTTCGAATCCATACGCATTGGCGAAAAAGCCCCGGAAAACGGGGCTTTTTCGTTTTGAAGGGCTTGCGACTAGGGCTGAACGTTGGTGATGCCTTCGGCGCCGGGCTTGGGGAAATGTTTTTCGTACCAGGCAATGGAGCGGTCGATGGAATCGATGACGTGCTTGACCTCGCTGAGGCCGTGGCCCTCGCGGGGATAGCGCACAAAAACAGTTTCGGTTCCAACGTCCTTGAGTCCGATGAAGAATTGCTCCGCTTCGGCGATGGGCACATCGTTGTCATTTTCGCCGTGGAGAATCAACGTGGGCGTGTGGACGGCGGCCACATACTTCAGCGCGGAGCGTTGCCATGCGACGTCCATAAGAGTCCCCTGGTGCAGGAACTGACCAAATTCCATCTCTTCATACTGGTTGTAATAGGTCATGTAGTTGTAGCTGACGAGATTAACGATGCCCGCGGTCGGTATCGCGGCTTTGAACTGATTCGTCTGCGTGATCAGCCACTCCGTCAACTGGCCGCCGTAGCTGACGCCCTCGATGCCCAGGCGCTCGCGATTAATCCATAGATTGCGGCGCACGGCCGCGCTTACGCCATACAAAACGTCCTGGGCTTCGTTGCCGTTCTGATCGCCGAAGACAGCGTCGGCGAATTTCTGGCCATAACCCGTGGAACCGCGATAATTCACGTTCAAGACGGCGTAGCCATGCGCTGCATAGACCTGGCTCTTGATGTTGAATGCGGGGCCGTTTTGGCCATGCGGGCCGCCGTGAATGTTCACAATGAGAGGATGCTTCGATGTGGCGGTCATGCCCAGCGGCTTAGTGAGAAATGCCTCGACTTCGAATTTGTTGTCGTTGCTGATGAAGGTGAAGGATTCGACTTCGGCAATCTGTTTTCCTGCGAGGAGCTGAGAATTCAAGTCGGTGAGCTTGCGGGCTGCGCTGTCCGCAGATTTGAGAAAGAGCTCGGCGGCATCACGCGGCGAGGAGAAGCCGTAGGCCAGCGCGCCGTCCTTGCTGAGCGACCAATTGCCAACAGACCCGGTCTCTTTCACCACGTATTCCGGCTTGTCGCCGGAAATCGGGAGGCGCATCAAGTACATGCTGCCGCGCTCCTGCACCGTGAAGTAGACGAAGCGGCCGTCCGGCGCCCATCGCGGCGTGCCCTGGCGATTGTCCACGACCGCGCCGACTTCGCGGCGGTCGCTGCCGTCAGCGTTCATCACCCAGACGTGCGTGTCCTCCATGGTTGTCTCACGATCGGTGAGGCCGCGCCGCGTCCCTCGATAGACGATGTGCTTGCCGTCGGGCGACCAGAGAGGCTCGTACTCGCTATATTCCGTGGCGGTGAGGCGGCGAATGCTGCTGTCCGCGACACGCAGAGTGAAGAGGTCGTAGTTGAAAAACTCATCCTGATTCGGCTCGCGATTCGAAGCGAAGAGGATCTCTTTGCCGTCTGGCGACCAGTCGATGGAATGTTCGTCGGTGTCGCCTTGCGTGAGTTGGCGTACCTGTTTGGTGGCGAGGTCCACCACAAAAATATGCAGCCGCTGGTTGTCGTTGAAGCGGGTCATGCCTTCGCCGGCGTCCGGCTTGTAGAGATAACGCGTGATGACCATGGGATCGCCGGAGGCTTCAGCAGCTTCCTTGCCGGGGGTGGAGGAGATGAATGCGAGCTGGTTGCCGTCGGGCGACCAAGTGAATTCTTTGCCGGTGCCGGGGAGGGGGCTGTTGGTTCCGTTCGTGGATGCGAGATAGGTGATGTCGGAGCCATCCGCGCGTGCGACGAAAAGACCAGACTTGTCCGCGATACTCCCTTCGAAAGCGAGCAACTTTCCGTCGGGCGACCACAGCGGGCCGCCGGCGGCGTCCTTCTCCCCGCCGACGCGCGCGGATTTCTGTGTTCCCAGATCCATCATCCAGAGCTGACCGTAGGGGCGCCCAGGGCGGTCGCGCATCACGATCGTGTATGCAATGCGACGGGAATCCGGCGAGAGCTCGGCACTGCCAACGGATCGCAGGCGTGAGATGTCGCCGCTTGCCAAGCCTTGTGCGGAACCGCAAGGGGCCGAGGCGAGGAGCGCTACTGTCGAGAGGAAGCCAGAGACGACACGAAGAAAGACAAAACGGAGTTGCGAATACATTAAATTTACCCCCGAATTTCGGTAAGACGTGGTTCTTGCTGCGTCCCGAGTGAACAAGAGACTGCTTATTTCAAATATTGATCCATCCACTCGACCCAGTAGCGGTAAACGTCCATCTGGCGAACGGGGTCGCCGGGAAAATGTCCGGGAACGGGGATGGCGATGAACTTCACCGGCACGCCGTTGTCTTTCAGCGCGTGGAAGAGGGAGTAGGCCTGCGTGACGGTCACGCGGGCATCCCCAGTGTCGTGCATGATGAGCGTCGGAGTTTTCATCTGCGCAGCGTAGGTGATGGGCGATTGCGCGCGATAGTTCTTGAGGTTGTCGCCGACGTAGGGCGAGCCCTTGAAGCTGTAGCGGGAAGTTACGTTAAAGTCCGAGAGATTGTATTCGTCGTAGAGGTCGGTCACCGGCGCACCGGCCATGGCCGCCTTCCAGATTTGGTAGTGGCCGATGAGCCAGGAGGTCATATAGCCGCCGTAGGACCAGCCGGTCACCCCGATTTTATTTTCGTCGATGAAACCCAGCTTCTTGAGCGCATCGATGCCGGCTATGACGTCGCGACCCGGACTGTCGCCAGCATCGTTCCAGATAGCGCGCTGGTAGGCGTTGCCGAGATTGTCGCTGCCGCGATAGTTCGGTGAAAACACGACGTAGCCATGTGCGGCCATGAGCTGCGAAAGGAAACTGAACTGCGTGGTGGAAGAAGCTGTAGGCCCGCCATGAATAATCAGGACCAGCGGATATTTTCGACCTTTCTGAAAATCCGGCGGGCAGACGACTATCCCATCCTCCTGGAAATTATCGGGCCCTTTCCATTCAAACCTTTGCGCTTTGCTCAGTGCGAGCGCGGCGATTTCATGGTTGAAATCGGTGAGGCGCTTCGGAGGATCAGTCACGGACGCCATGTAATACAGCTCGGAAGGTTGCGCCGGCGTGCTGCCGGTGAAAGCGATATCGCCCTTGCGGCCGACGAAGGCATCCACCCAAAAGCTCCAGGACGGACTGATGTCACCGAGCGACAGTTTTTTCGCGGCGCCGCTCAGCGGTTGCACCCAAAGAGAAGTTTGTGTGGCGTCGTGGCCGCCGACCAGCAATGAATTTCCGTCAGGCATCCAGATCGCGCGCACTAAACAGCGATCGATGGCTCGCGTGGAGTCGGTGCCGTCGCCGCCGGCGGTCTGAGTCACAAAGATTTCATTTTCATTGTTTGGATCGCCGTCACGCGGATACCAGTACGCCACGCGCGAGCCGTCGGGGGAAAACTGCGCATAGCTTTCGAATTTCTCGTGCTTGGTGAGCTTGCGAACGTCGCCGTTCTCGACATTAAGAACTTGCAGTGTGGTCAAATCGGCGTCGCCCTGATGCGGATGCTCCTGCCGGGTGAAGAGCAGCCACTTGCCATCGGGAGACCAGGAGATTGGGGACGCCGGCGGGCTTGGCGCCGCGCTCTTGGGGAGGCTCCATGTGCCGGAGGTCAGACGCTTTGCTTTACCGCCATCTGCCGGAAGAATCCAAATGTGGGAAGGCAGCGCGGCTTCCGTGGCAAGGAAATCGTTGTCACCGACTTCGAAAGCGTCGTGATGCTTTTCCATTTCCTTTTTGTTCGCAGGTTCGTCGGAGGTTACATAGGTGATGTCCTGTCCGCTGGGCCGCCAGGCAAATTGCTCGATGCCATTTGGAGCTTCGGTGATTTTCCTGGCTTCACCACCCGCCATTGGCAAAACAAAAACCTGTGGCCTCGCGTCTTTTCCGGCTCCATCGGTTGCGACAAACGCCAGGCGGTCGCCGCTGGGCGACCACCGCGGCGAGCCCACGCCCTTACGCTCATAGGTAAGAATGCGCTGCGCTCCCGTGGCGATATCAATCGAGACGAGCTCGCGGTCGCTGCGGTCCTGCTCAAGATTGGGGCGAGAAACCGCAACGACGATGGATCTTCCGTCAGGAGAAATCTGCGGATCAGAAACCGAGACGATTTTCGAGTAGTCGTTCAATTCGATCCGGCGCGATTGCGCTGACGCCGCGGGGATCAGGGGAAGGGCAGGCAACAGCACAAGTGCTGCGAGAAAAACGTAACAGGCCGGCAGCAAAGTCTTTCGCGATCGAGGCGAGAGTATCGCAGACAAAGACCCACGCTGATTCCTATTCATAGTCGGTTTGCTCCTTCGGAAAATAGCGACAGATTTCCGCCGATCGCAATGCTTTTGGCACGCGTATGCTGCCATGCCCCGAGAAAGGCAGTCAATCGAAACACGGTCGGGGAATGATCCACTTGCGGCCAGGCGCGGGAAGGAATCCGGAAACAATTTGAGGCTATGCACGTCTAAGGAGAGGGACCGTTCCTGTTGACGCTCAACAGGAGTGGGCGTATGCTCCTGTGGTTCAACTAAAGGAGAAATGGATGGCTCCTCCGCGAGGCGAAGTGCTGCAAGGCACGCTCGACCTGATTGTTCTGAAGACCATTGAAGCGCTGGGACCGCTGCACGGCTACGGCATCGCACAGCGTATCCAGCAGGTCTCGGAAGATCTGCTCCATCTCAACCAGGGCACGCTCTATCCGGCACTGTTGCGCCTGGAACAGCGGGGATGGATCTCCTCCAAATGGGGTTCATCGGAGAACAACCGCAAAGCCAAGTACTACGCTCTGACGCGGACAGGCCGAAAACAATTGCTCGCCGAAACCGAAAGCTGGGAACGAATGACGGCGCTTATGACGCGCCTGCTGGGCGGCGCGGAAGGGGCGTGAGATGAAGTGGCTGCGCACATTTACTTCGCGGTTGATCGGCTTTTTCCGCAAACAACAAATCGAACGCGATCTCGATTCCGAAGTTCAGTCACATCTTGACATGCTGATCGCGGAAAATATCTGGCGCGGCATGACGCCCGAGGCGGCGCGCCATGCTGCAAAGCGCGAATTTGGCGGCGTGGAGCTAACCAAAGAAAAGTATCGCGAGCAGTGGGGCCTGCCGCTGCTCGACGGCTGGTTGCAAGATGTCCGATTTGCCGTCCGCATGTTGGGCAAGCGACCAGGACTTACTTTTGCTTCGGTGCTCACACTTGCGATTGGAATGGGCGCCAACACGGCGATCTTCACGGCGGTGCACTCCGTCCTTTTGCACAGCTTGCCATTTCCAAAGGCGGACCGGCTCGCGATTGTCTGGTCGGTCCTCGGCACTGAAGGTCGCGCTCCTGCATCGGGACCCGAGCTCGAAACTCTGCGTCAAAGAAGCCGCCTGTTCGAGGACCTGGGCGCAATTTGGGCGCAGAGCGGAGCGCTAACGGGAGAAGGCGAGCCCGAACAAGTGAGACTTGGGATGGTGACGGCCAACTTTCTCGGCATTCTTGGCACGAACCCGCAATTGGGACGATTGTTTGAGAAGGTCGAACAAGGATCGGGCGCGCCGCGCGTGATGATTATCAGCGATGGTCTCTGGCACCGCCGTTTTGGTGCGGACCGTCGATGGATTGGACAGACGGTGCGGCTCAATGGCCAGTCCGTCACAATTATTGGAGTCATGCCGCCAGGTTTCAGGATTATCTTTCCCGAAGGATCGAGCGTCCCTCCGGAGATGGATGCGTACGTGCCGTTTCGCTCCAATCTGGCCAGCAGTCCGGCGGATCAAAGTTATTTGCGCGTGATTGGCCGTCTGCGCGACGGCGTGACCATCGCACAAGCGCAGCAGGAAATGGATACGCTCGCCGGACAGATTCGCGCCGAATACAATACTTTCGCCGACCCGCCGCTCACGCTCCAGGTTGTC
>WNFR01019978.1_pt1 | contig 11609 bp, 10 predicted proteins | sample 5400221 | NCBI WGS metagenome assembly WNFR01 (sample SAMN13153357, study PRJNA577476) | soil metagenome | isolation source: 40 cm soil under Madrone tree | place: USA:California | collected 2016-06-14 | reverse complement strand
ACGATTGAGTCAATCGTTTCTCCTTTTGGTAATTGAACCGAATTCCGCGTTCTCCAAAAAAGCTTATTGCTGACACTAAGAGCGTACCAGCCGAGTTCTTTGGCCAGGCGACCTATTTGCTCATCAGTTAATTTCGCAAGGTGGGCTCGTGCTTCTTCTTTCAAAATATCCTCCAGCTTCTGTCCTTATCTACTATTGCCGATGAAACATTCGGTTTTGCCGTCAAGAGAGATGGAAAAAACCTCTAATTCAGCGGCACTAGAGTCCAGGGACGAAAGGTCTCTGAATTTTGAGTTGAATGTGAGGAACGAGAACATATGGAAAACCAAAACGACATCCACAGTAAAGCCGCAACAACGAACCCGCTTGAAACAGAGGTCCTCGACGAGCTTATCGACGAGATAATCGACCTTGAGGAGTATGCGCTAGCCAATCGCAAGCCGCCGCGCGCCCGCCGTTACCGAATACGCATCGACAAAACCAAGTATGAAGTCAAAGTGCCGAGCATGACAGGACGTGAGTTGCTGACGCTTGCAGGTAAATCGCCAGTGAGCAACTACATGATAACCCAAAAACTGCGAGGTGGGCAGACACATCGGATTGAGCTGGATGAGAGCGCCGATTTCACGACACCTGGCGTCGAACGATTCATGACCTTGCCTCTTGACCAAACAGAGGGCTAGCAAAATGCGCAGGCAATTCATGCTCCCGGAGACCGACAATACTTTTCTAGGAACGCTCGGTCTCCCTTGGGAGACTATCGTAGAGAACAACGCACGTTGGCTGATCCTGCATGATTATGAACCACCAGAAGGTTACAACCATAGTCGAGTATTCCTTGGTATCCGAATCAGCCCGGGATACCCGGACACACAGCTTGACATGGTGTACTTCTCACCTCCTATCGCACGACTCGATGGACGAGTGATCGGAGCGCTTTCAACTACGACGCTTGACGGAAAGACGTACCAACAATGGTCGAGACACCGGACCGGATTGAATCCCTGGCGACCTGGAGAAGATGACCTTTCGTCTCATCTTGAATTGGTAAAGCATTGGCTCGAACGTGAGTTGAGGAAGAACTAAAGATGGACACAGTACTCAGATTAACAGCAGACCAACATTCGCAGCTCAATGATCACTTGTTTCCGGGAGATGGAAACGAAGCTGCTGCCGTAATCCTCTGCGGTCGTCGGGCGGGAGATGAACGTCATTGTCTTACGGCTGGATTGATTTTCCCCATTCCTTACGATCAGTGCTCGATCCGAACGCCCTGGCGGATAACATGGTCGACAGAAACACTCTTGCCAGTTCTCACCGAAGCCGCAAGGAAGGGTCTTGCCATCGTTAAGATTCATAGTCATCCGGGAGGTTTCGAAGAATTCTCCGAAACCGATGACAGGTCTGATCGGGACCTGTTCCTCTCAGCATATGGATGGTTCGATGACGAATCGCCACACGCCAGTGCAATTATGTTGCCTGACGGCAGAATCTTCGGGCGCGTGGTTGGGCCGACCGGCGAATTCACTTCATTATCCTCGGTTTCGGTGATCGGTGATGACCTGCGATTTCTAGAACCCCCAGGATGTGAATCGGAGTTGCCTGACTACACTCTAAGGCATAGACAAATCTTCGGAGCGCGTACTACCGCCGCGTTGCGCCGATTGACGGTCAGTGTTGTTGGAGTCTCTGGCACCGGAAGTCCGGTTGTTGAGCAACTCGCTCGTCTCGGCGTCGGCAAACTGATCCTTGTGGATCCAGATCGCATCGAGGAAAAGAATCTGAACCGAATAGTCAACGCGAGAATGGAAGACGCGTGCGAAAAGCGCTTCAAGGTCAACGTGATGGAACGAGCTATCAGAAAAATGGGGTTAGGTACTGAAGTGGTTACGTTCTCACGTAACCTCTATGATTCCGAGGTGGTCAAGGCGGTCGCTCAATCCGATGTCATTTTCGGGTGCATGGACGGGGTCGATGGGCGACATCTACTCAACAGACTCGCGACATTTTACCTGATACCCTACTTCGACGTTGGCGTGAAGCTTGAGAGCGATGGACGGGGTGGCATCGACCAAGTGTGTGGCACTGTGCACTATCTCCAACCTGGCCGCTCTAGTCTCTTCAGTCGAGGCACTTACACCTTGGAGCAAGTACGAGCCGCAGGACTCCGACGATCGGATCCGCGAGCCTATGAGGAGCAGCTCAAAGAAAAATACATTACCGGCGTCAATGAGGATCGTCCAGCGGTCATTAGTGTCAACATGTTCTTTGCGAGTCTGGCGGTGAATGAATTTCTCGCGAGACTGCACCCGTATCGTGACGATGAGAACAAGCGGTTCGCAATTTATCGTTTTAGTCTGTCACAGTCCCAAATCTACAAAGAGGAAGAAGGCGAGGTCTGCCGACTCCTTGCGCGGCACGTGGGGCGCGGAGATATTACCCCACTATTGGACATGCCGGAGCTAGGCTAATGCGTTTGGAATTCGCCAAGCAAATGTTTCGCTGGCTCTGGCAAAGAGTTTTCGGGGATCCGACGTTACTAAAGGCGAGGGCCGTAGAAGAGTTGCCTGATCATCTCAAAGCCGGGATTGTGTACGTTGTGGGCGAAGGCGAGTACTTGTGGTTTGCCGCCATGGTCTGTCCTTGTGGATGCGGCGAGACACTGCACATGAACCTTATGCATCACAGTAGACCTCGATGGGAGGTCATCAAGCATCATGACGGAAGCGTTACGCTAGATCCTTCCATATCGCGATTGACAGGTTGCCATAGCCATTTCTTTCTCCGGCGCGGACGAATCGTTTGGTGGCCCAGCCGCTGAGCCATGCGAGGATAAATGCTGAATCGAAAGACATAGCAACTAATGCCACGGTTAAGGACTCTTTTTTTGACAATTCACGATGCACGAAATCGCTGCAAAAAAAGGCCACAATTATTGGGCGCTAAAGACTTCTGCTAGTTCCTGGTTTTCTCAGGATTATTTTAAAGGAATTCTGCTTCTAGAGTTGTTGATTACCAATGACTTACGAGTAATCGAATTCCGTTTTCGCTCTCTATCTTGTCTGCCCACCTGATTGACCAACCTGATTTCGTTTTTCACCGATTTTCCCTAACCGTCGGTAACGACGTTTCTCAGCGCTGCTTGCAGAACACAGGCTTACGATGCTATCAATTAAACGTCGGTAGTTGTGAATATCTACCGACGCTCAATTGATGAAGAAGGCGACGAAACCGATGGGCACTTCCGCAGAAAAGAAGGTACTCGATCTCGCCCGCAAAGGCGGCATCGTGCGTCCGCAAGACCTCCAAGCTAAGGGCCTGCCAAAAGACTATCTCTGGCGGCTCCATAAACAGGAGAAGCTTGAAAAGGTGGGACGCGGCATGTACGTGATACCGGGCGCGGTCATGAATGAACACCAAACCGTCGTCCAAGCAGCTCTACGTGTGCCGCACGGCGTCGTCTGTCTGCTCTCAGCTCTGCGCTTTCATGATCTGACTACGCAGTCGCCGTTTGAAATCTGGATGGCTATCGATGTCAAGGCGCGTGCCCCTAAGGAAGAGATCATTCCGCTTCGCATCGTGCGATTCTCAGGAAGGGCTCTTTCCGCCGGCGTTGAAAGTCATTCAATCGAAGGTGTATCAGTAAGAGTCTACAATTCCGCCAAGACGGTTGCGGACTGCTTCAAGTACCGAAACAAAATCGGGATTGATGTTGCGATCGAAGCTCTCCGCGACTGCTGGCGCAGAAAGCTCGCTACTAGTGATCAGATTTGGCATTACGCGAAGGTATGTCGGGTCTCTCGGGTTATCCGACCATATCTAGAGTCGCTCGTATGAAAGAGCCCGAAGTCAAAAACCTAGCGGCCTAAACCATTCTCCATCGAAGCGCTTCCTCGAATGGTCTTGGCCAAACGAACTCTCACCGCACAGCTTAACGATCATCATGTTTTCGCCAACCTCCATCGCAAACTTCCTCGCCTGTCAGCATCTCACTGCGCTGAATCGGGCCGAAGCGGCCGGCCAGATCAGAAGACCGTTCTTTGCTGATCCCGGTCTCGACCGGCTTGTGAAGCTTGGGCTGGCGCACGAGGAAGCCTACTTACACCATCTGGCCGAAGAACAAAATCTCCAGATTGCGAAGATACCCAGCGCCATTTCGTGGAAGGATGCAGGGGCGCAAACAGTCGCAGCGATTCAAGGCGGAGCTGAGGTCATTTATCAAGCAACTTTCCTCACAGAGCGATGGCAGGGCCGGGCAGACTTTCTCATTCGCGTTGAAAAGCCAAGCGCACTGGGTCCCTGGTCCTACGAAGCGGTCGAAACTAAGCTCGCGCGCTCAACTAAGGCACGAGCTATCATCCAGCTTTGTTTTTACTCGGACCTCCTCTCAACGATTCAGGGTGTTGTGCCGGACTACATGCATGTAGTCCTCGGAGGGGGAGCACAGCCGGAGAAGTTTTCGGTTCACCGTTACCTCGCCTACTTCAGAAAAGTCAGACGCGAGTTCGAAGCAGCTAATCAGCTAAACGCAGAAACCTATCCCGAGCCGGTTGACCATTGCCGAGTCTGCAACTGGTCCACGGTTTGTGACGGGCGCTGGCGCGACGACGACCACTTGTCGCTGGTCGCTGGAATTTCAAGTAGTCAGCGAAAGGCGTTAGTTGAATGCGGCGTCAACACAGTACGTGGTCTGGCGAGTCCGGAGCTTCCTCCCATAGACGGCATCGGCGCTCAGGCACTTGTAAGCATTCGAGAGCAAGCGCGTTTGCAGGTGCAAGGCCGGGATGAAGGCCGCTACATTTATGAGTTGTTGGAGCAGGCTGAAGAAAGAGGTCTGTGTTCGTTGCCGCCACCGTCACCTGGGGACATGTTTCTCGATTTCGAAGGCGATGCTTTCGCGTTCGACGAGGGCTTGGAATATCTCTTTGGCGTGTTGACGCTTTCCAATGAACAGGAAGCGGCGCCACTCTATGAGCCCACCTGGGCGCTGGACCGTGCCGAAGAGAAGGAGGCCTTCGAGAACTTCATCGCGACTGTGATGGAACGACGGCGACGCTATCCGGATATGCACATTTATCACTACGCAGCATATGAGGAAACTGCGATCAAGCGCATGGCTGGTCGGCATGCGACGTGTGTAGACGAAGTAGACGAACTGTTAAGAGCAGGCGTCCTGATAGATCTCTACCGCACGGTTAAGCAGGGACTGCGGGCATCGGTGGAGAGTTACTCAATCAAGAAGCTTGAGCCTCTCTACGAATTCAAACGCGAGGTGCAACTCATCGATGCCAGTCTTGCCCTTAACACTTTTCAAACCGTGCTTGCATTTGGTCCCGGCGAGGAAGATATCGCGGAGATTCGCCAGGCAATCGAAGGTTACAACCGTGACGATTGTGTCTCTACACTGCGGTTGCGAGATTGGTTGGAAGAAAGGCGGCGCGAGTTGGAGGCAAGGACGGGAGCGCCTCTATCTCGACCGGGCCCGAAGACCGGTGAACCTACCGAAGACCTGTCTGCTTACCTCGAACGGGTTCGCGAAGTCGAGACTCACCTCGTCGCTGATGTACCGGCCGACGAAAACGAACGGACCGAAGAGCAACAAGCGCGATGGCTGCTCGCCCAACTGCTGGAGTGGCATCGCCGAGAAGATAAGTCAGCGTGGTGGGAATATTTCCGTCTCTGCGAACTCACCGATCAAGAGCTGCAGGAAGATAAGAGCGCGCTGGGTGGGTTGGTTTACGAGGGCGTCGTAGATCAGGTGAAGAAGTCGCTTGTTCATCGCTATCGGTTTCCGTTGCAGGATCATGCGATCGATCGCGCGCGAAATGTACACGATCCCAGAACACAAGACAGTGCCGGTACGGTTGTGGGGATCGACGAGCGGGCGTTGACTATCGACATTACCCGTGGCGCTTCATCTAAGGTTCCGCATCCTGGTGCGCTGGTTCCTCACAACATCATCAATGCGAAGGTGCTCCGCGAAAGTCTTTTGCAACTTGGATCGTGGGTTGCGGACCACGGAATCGATGCGCCAGGCCCGTTTAGGGCCGCGCGAGATCTCTTGCTCAGAAAGCCGCCTCGCTTGCGAGGAAACACGCTGAGAGGTGTGACAGCTGCGAATCAGGAATCGACCGAGGTTGCGATGCAGGTTGCACTGGCTCTTGATAACACAGTGCTTCCGATACAAGGCCCGCCCGGTTCGGGCAAGACTTACACGGGTGCTCGCATGATTGTCGAGTTGGTGAGAAACGGAATAAAAGTCGGTATCACGGCCGTGAGCCACAAGGTAATCAGCAAGCTTCTCGAAGAAACCTGTGCAGCCTCGCGCGAGGCCAAAGTAAACCTAAAGGCAATACAAAAGGTAGATAGCGGCGATGGTTGCGAGGACGCGGCCGTTAAGTGCACCAAGAAAAACGAGGACATCGCAGACGCACTCGCGAATGGTGAAGCGCAGGTCGCTGCGGGCACTGTTTGGCTGTGGTCTCGCGATGACATGGCTGAGGCAGTTGACGTGCAGCGTGGTGTTCATCCGCCGGGAGCCGAAACCTCCGCGTTATCTCACCTGCTTAATGGGCGTGCAACGATTGATAATGATCAGGGACTATTCTTAGCGGAAAGCTGGCGCCTGCATCCGGATGTTTGCGCGTTCACTTCCGAAGTGTTCTACGACAACCGGCTAATGTCTCGCCCTGAGAATGCGGCACAGCGTCTCAATGCTCAAGGACCGTTTGATGGGACAGGGTTGCGCTTTATTCCGGTCAATCATGGCGGAAACCAAAGCGAGTCTGCTGAGGAAGCAGAGAGAATTTCGCAGATAGTCCATCAACTGTTGTGGGACGGCACAACGTGGACAAACAAGAGGGGTGAAGTCGCTCCGCTCCTTGTCGAAGACATCCTCATCGTCGCTCCGTACAATGCCCAGGTTTCAGCTCTGGCCCAAAGTCTTCCAGCTGGCGCCAAGATAGGAACTGTAGACAAGTTCCAGGGGCAAGAGGCTCCCGTTGTGATCTATTCAATGACCACGTCAACACCCGAGGATGCTCCGCGAGGCATGGAGTTTCTCTACAGCTCGAACCGACTCAATGTCGCAACTTCGCGCGCGCAATGCCTCACGATCCTCGTTGCGAATCCGGGGCTGTTCGAAGTGCAGTGCAAAACCCCAAGGCAGATTGAGCTGGCGAATTCGTTTTGCAGATATCTTGAGATCGCCCGGATAGTCTGAATGACAGCCTTAACAAGGGTTGCTCAACCGATAGCCACATTGGTTACTAAGACTCTAGAACGGCTCATGTCGCGTATCAGTGAGAGGAACCAGCGAAAACCGGTTTAGGCTTCTGCAAGACACTATGAGATTGAGCCAGTGCTTGTGCCACGGTGATTCTGTTTCTGCGCCATGGTAGCGTCGGCCCTCAGCGAGCCGCCGAACGAAGATGGCAGATCCATCAAACGAGAGGTAACTACCTTGGATACTTAGACCACTCAACATCTAGGGAGAACAACATGAACAGAATATTAGTCGCTGGTAGCATCAATATGGACGTGGTCGCAAGAGCAGTGCGCCACCCCTCGGCCGGCGAGACAGTGCTGGGCAAAGCGTTACATTTTTTCCCTGGCGGCAAAGGTGCAAATCAAGCCGTCGCAGCCGCCAAACTCGGAGCGAGTGTATCGATGATTGGCAAGCTTGGTGACGACGGCTTTGCGAATGAGTCAGAGAGTTTTCTAGAGTCTCGGGAAATAGAAATGCGCCATGTCTCTCGAACCTCAGAGGCCGCCACTGGGACCGCGCTAATCGTCGTCGCCGACAGCGGCGAGAACACAATAGTAGCTGTGCCGGGAGCCAACTGTCTGCTTGCCAAGGAAGATATTGAGAACGTGTCTTTCGAAAGGGGAGACATACTAATCAGTCAATTTGAAATTCCGTTTGATTCGATTGAGTATTTCTTCGCCAAAGGAAGAGCAGCGGGCGCAAAAGCAATCCTTAACCCGGCACCTGCTCAACCTGGTGGAGAAAAACTCATAAGCGTCGCGGATGTGGTTGTAGTCAACGAGACGGAACTCGCGTTCTACTTGGAGTTGGCGCACCTCGACGAGTCTTCTGTTATGTCGGCCATGGGCAACCTCCGAAAGACACCCGCACAAACAATCATTGTCACGATCGGGGCGAATGGCGTAATCGTGCTCAATGGTGACGATCTCTATCATATCTCCGGACGTAAGGTTGAAGCAGTTGACACAACCGGTGCTGGCGATTGTTTCGTCGGAGCGCTGGCTGCACAACTTGCTAGGAATATCGCAATGAAAGCCGCGGTCATATATGCCAACGTCGCGGCCTCGATCTGCGTACAACGGCTTGGAGCAGGTCCCTCGATGCCTTCGAGCGAAGATGTTGGTCGGGTTATTGGTGAAGGGGGATGCTGATCAGAAAAGCGGAATCAACCGCCGATTTACCGTGCGAGTCTAGTACTCCCAAGCAATTGGAGAAGAGGAAGGAGAGCACAAGAACAGATTCAACCTTTTGTTTCTGAATCAATCGCCAGAGCCACGTACTGGTTAACCTGCCCCCAATTCAGATCCTTGGCGCTATCAAACGGGAAGTGCCCATGGGATAATCCCAGGCGTGGCAGAAGAAAAGGGTGTAGCGCAAGAGGCGGCCCAGGGGTTGCGAAGTATTTTCGAACGGATCGGAGAGTTCTTTCATCTGTTCGACTTGTCATTCTTCGTATCGGGTTTCGTGCTATTCGGAGCTCTTGTGTTTCTCTACCTCAAACTTCACCTACCACGTGCTTTTCCGTTTCCTAATTGGGTGGCTGTCGTTACATTAATCATAGGGGTATATGTGTGCGGCTTGTTGGCGTTCGCCGGTGGACGCCTTCTCAATGGGAAACTCTTTCGCCGTCCTGTACTTCACCGCACGTTGATCGAAGCAATCGAGTTGCACGACCTCGATTCTGTAGCCGTCAAAGCCTACCTTGGTGATGGGTCGATCCGGCGTGTCTGGCGGTTATATATCAGGATGTGGGCTGAGGTAGCACATCGACAGCCAACATCGATCGCTTATCACCACTTGTCCCGATACTGGGTTATGGCGGCAACGTACGACGGTGTGGGATTCGCGCTGTTCGTTTGGGCAATCGCCCTGATTACCTCGCAGTTCGCGGTCGTTCCCGCGCCTCTTTCGCCATGGCTCGCTAACATTGGAGCTGCGCTTCTTGTTGGCGCTGGTATTCTCGCTCTTCAGCGCGGTGCTGCGTATTACGAGTATCAAGTTGAAGAGGTGGTAGCAGAGCTTGCTACTATCAAGTCGCCTTTATTGTAGCCAGAGGGTCACCTTAACATCACGAGTCAAGGGCCGCAGCCTCGCCACTTTCACGTGCCACTTTGGCGATATGAAACCATGGCGGCCGTATCGGAAGTTCACTAATGGTAAACCGTATCGACGAGTTCTCGTCAATTACGAAAGAGCAGTTGGTCCGCGCGCGCTTTATCGATGTTAGTTTCCCGGCCGTGGGGCGCTGACCAGACTCACCCGAGAAATCGGACCAAGAGCCAGGACTTAGATGCTTGACAAAGCTAACCTTTGATGCTATTAGTATCAAAGATTAGAGTTCGCAGAGTATTTCTACTCTGTAAGTTCTGAAAAGAAAGGGAGGGCCATATGGCAACATCGGCAATAGTGACAGGTTACTCGTCGGGGCTTGGGGCAGAGTTTACACGCCTTCTGCTGGAAGGGGGTTGGAATGTTGTGGGTGTGTCTCGCAGGTCCGAGCGGGCCACTCTGCATGAGAAGTACGGCAAGAAGCTGACCGTCGTGCATGGCTCGGTCGATAAGCAATCGGTCGCAGATTCTGCTTTTGCGGCAGCGCGCGAGGCAGGCGAATTGCGCCTCGTAATCAACTGTGCGGGTGTCGGCGTCTTCGGGGAAATTGGCGGCTACTCCGCTGATGAGATTGCCGCGACGATGTCTGGCAACCTTCTCGGCCTAGTACTGTTTTCGGATTTGGCTGTTCGCCACCTTCGTGAGCGGGGCGGCGACATCGTCAACGTGATGTCTACCGCAGGCAAGAAACTACGCACGGGCGAGTCAGTATATGTGGGCGCTAAGTGGGGCGCGAAAGGTTACACTCGGACGCTTCGCGATGCTGTTAAAGCAGCGAAGCTCCCTATCCGAGTCTTCGAAGTTTATCCGTGCGGCATGAATACACCGTTCTGGGCAACTGCGACGCGCCCGGTTGCGGACGGCTTGGCTTTCCCGCCGCCGGCACCCATCGCTGAACAGGTCCTCGGGGAGATCAATGCACGTCGATCCGTTTACTGCCAAGAGTTCACGTTTGAGCGCTCCTAATTGCTTGTGATCGGACGGGACAAATGGAACCAGAAGAAGCTGCCCAACGACTTGCCGAAGCCCTACGCAGCGATAGGCTCGTAGTTTTAGTGGGTTCAGGGGCCTCGGGTAACTCGAAAGATAGTTACGGCCGAGTGTATTCAGGCCTGGCAACGCCGCGCGAGTTCCTTACGACGGTCGCGAAGCGGCGGTCGTACGTTGACCCGAAACGGGGCTTCGTCGAAGGCTGCGATGAGATTTTCAAACAAGAATCACGCGCGTTCCTTGAGGACCTGCTGCTGAATGAATACAAACGTCCCGAAACCTTTCAAACACCCCCGGCCCACAAAATCTTGGCATGGTTGCCGTTCGCAGCCTACCTAACATCTAACTATGACCAATTTCTCGAGCGAGAGCTTGATCGAGTGCGGCGCCGGCCCTCGGTTGTGATCGCCAACGAGGATCTTGCACGCATCCGGCGAGACTCTGTACCCGTCATCAAATATCACGGGTGCGTTTCCAGGCCGGAAACTATGGTTGCTACGGCTGTCGACCACGAGCAGCTCTATTCTCGTCGGCACCTAGTGCGACAACTCATCGCGATCAATTTGGCCAAGAGCAACCTCCTCGTGATCGGCCATGGCTTAACTGACAAGGACTTGGAGCAGTTGCTGAACGATCTGCTCAGAGATCTCGGAGACTACGTCCCGACTATCTACGTCGTTCGAGAACCATCTACGGTCGGAGATGGCTTCAGTATTCCCTTTAGACACGCATTGGTTCACGAGGACCTCACGCAATTTCTCAATCGCTTGGTCCACCAATACAGGGCCTTCTCGTACAACCTCACGTCAGGGGCTCCTGTCTTCGACGAAGCGTGGCTCAATTCGGCCTTCTTCGCCGAGCTCCGGCAAGCCTCAGTGTTACCCAGCGAGACCCAAGTGCTTGATGCATTTCTAAGCCATCTTGTCGAGGAGCTGGCTGCGCGGAATGAAGTCCAGAGCGTTCGAGTTGATGCAGCCATGGCCGTAAAGCTGGCACTTAAGGAGCGACCGAATTACAACGCCTTGGTCAAGTTGTGGGACGACGTCGACCGCACCTTGATATCAGCCGGCGATGACGTTGCCGTGGCGGAGGAGATGATTCGTGCGGTCATTGAGGCACGCGAACAAAAAAAGACCTTGTTTCGCCATCTTGGCAAAACTGTCATCAAGCGAGCTGAGCGAGTTCTCATCTTTTCGCAGAGTCAACGCGTCATCCAGACTCTGCTTGGCGTTACGAGCACGAT
>WNFR01014364.1_pt1 | contig 11609 bp, 15 predicted proteins | sample 5400221 | NCBI WGS metagenome assembly WNFR01 (sample SAMN13153357, study PRJNA577476) | soil metagenome | isolation source: 40 cm soil under Madrone tree | place: USA:California | collected 2016-06-14 | reverse complement strand
AGGTCTGGCCCAAGGACTTCTCGGCGGTTCTGCGGCACGCTGGCCATGCGGCTAGGCCACCTGCAGAGGCCACTGAGGAGGGAAGCCGGTGTTGGACATCAGGCGGCGGATGTTCGTCGTGCTGCTCGGTGGCGCGGAGTGGTAATGGCGGTGCGTTTGGGTGCATAAACGCGGTATTGAAGGTAAGGCCGATGACGTATAGCTGGCGCGCTTTTCCGTTTCGAGTTCGGCTCGACTTGCCGCTAGTTGCGCTGCTTACCTGCGCTTTTATAGCGTGCGACGTCACCGCGGCGCCGGCATTGGAGGGCCGGTTGCGGGTCGTGCCAGTTCTGTTCATTCCGTCCGACAACTCGGAAATCGACGGCGGGAAAGTTGCGGCGTACAAAGACCTTGTTCGCAAATACCTTGTTCTCGCGCAATCCTATTACCGCACCCAGCTCGTTATCGATACGTTCGAGATTGCCGACGGCGACCCTCTCGTCTACACGGCAAAACATCCGCACTCTTACTACATCGCCCACTTTAAAGTTGCGCCGGACACGACGGAGCTTGCGGTGCGGGAGATGTTCGATTGGTTGGGCGAGGATCGCTACAGTTCGCGTTCTGTGTATCTTCAGATCTATGCCCGTCAGTCAGATCACGCGCTACCCGCACCGCTTCGTTATCCGATCGACGACAATTATTTCGGCCACGGAGGCACATTCAACGGACCGCCCAATACCGGCGGCGGCGTGATCCAGCTGGAGCTGCAATACCTGATGGACGATTACCCTTTCCTCTCAACGCTCATCCACGAACTGGGACACGCCTTTGGCTTGGACCATGCCGACTGTCACGGCTACGACATGGACACCAACGGTTCGATGATGGCCTCCAACACTCGTCTCTGGTCCAATGGTTTCAACCTGAGCGTACCGCCGCCGGTCTTTAATCCAGAAGAATATCTCATGCTGGCGCAGAACAAGCTTGCGTTTCCCAACTTCAATTTCATCCCGGCATTGCACAATCCAAGGGGCAGGTCCTTGAAAACCGTGGACAGCTGTGTCTTTTCCGGAATGAGCGAGACGATTGGGAAATACCGGGATGTGCCCGGCATGGGTTTCGAGCTCTTCTGGGACGGCAAGCGGGTCAATGGTCCCGAGGCCGCGTTTTACTCGCGGCAAGAAGCGCGCGACGATTGCGCCTGGAATACGCGGACCTATCCCCGGACGCGCGTCACGTGCACTTACAATGGCGAACCGTTTTCGGTCCCACCCGGCGTTCAAGCAGCGCGAAATCGACGCTCTCGGCCGGTCCGATAAGGTGATCGAGAAAGTGACCATGTTTGCTGCACCGCATGAGACCGCTCATGGCACTTCTCGGACGTTGGGAGATGTCCGACTTGAGTCCGCAAAGTGTGCCAAAGCCGACATGATCAGTCGCTACCACAATCGCGATTTTATGAGTACACGCACTAGACTCAAGCGGGCTGCGGCATCGTCAGAAGCGTCTGCTGTGACGTGTCGGCACCGAGAGGGGCACTGTTCAAGCTGTCACCTGCGCTGCCGGCGCCGAAGCCAGCCATCGCCTGCACGAGTTGGCCAACGTCACCGGAGTTACTAGTCGGCGGATCGACGGCGAGACCGCCGAGCTCTGCGCCCCAACCCGCCGCTGGCTAACGACGGGGCCGGACTTGCGCTTTTGATCAGCGCCCACGTTATCGACGGTCATAACGCCTCTGATTGGTGGTGAGTCACCGATTCCAGTCGGGCGCTGCCGCCAAAATCGCCGGGGTTTCCCCTAATTCGGACAGCCTAACGTCACCGTTTGGCCAAGGTGCTGGCGTGCCCTAAGGCTCGGTAGACGAGGGGTCGTTCGATGGATGGCTCTGAAGCGGAATTGCTGAGCCGAAGAGCGCGTTTGTACATGGCCTGGGAACCTCAGAAAATTGTGAGCGGAAAGAGCCTTGCGGCAAAATCGTCCGAGGTTGACTTTGCAATAGTTCTTTCCCGCGTCATTGCCTCGATGGAAAACGACCCGGCGCAGTTGCGGAGCGCCGTTTACGAGCTCGCGCGCATCAAGCTTCAGACGGAGCTTTCGATCAATGTTTCGGAGAAACGTGATTTAGCTTTGGCCCTCGAGTCGGCGATCGCGCGTGTTGAAACTGTCTCCTCGAAGCATGATCGCGTAAAAGTGCTGCAATCGTTAGAGCGGCATACCAACAGATCTGAAGTCGATGCCTGCGAAGTATCGATCGAAGGACGGGAGCCGGCGCCAATAATTAAGCATCCACCCAATTTCTTGACTCGGGTTGCTGATGGCTCGCGGAAAGTCGAATCCTCATGGCACTGGATGGGCGCCGCACCCTTGGTAAGGGCGGGAGTGTTCGCTGTTCTCGGTATTGTGGTGTGCATGGTGCTGGATCGTCATTTCGGCGTTTTCGGACGTCAATCCCCACAGCCGTTCGCGTCCGTGGTCTACAAAGTTGAGAGACCGGAAGCGAAACAAGTTCTCCAAGCGTCTGCAGACGGTGTTCAGACGCCGATAACAACGCCTTCGACGCAATCCTTGGGATTTCCGCTCCCAAGTGTCTACGGCATTTATGCGGTCAGTGGCGGGCGGCTGCATGAATTGGAGCCGTTGGTCGGCAGAGTGCCAGACCAAAGAGTTTTCATGTCGACACCCGTCAAGACTCCGAGCCGCACGGTGCTCCCAGATGGTCGAGCTGGGTTTATCATCTATCGCCGCGACGCTGCGAACAGCGCGCCTGAACGGGTCTCGGTTCGTGTGATCGCGAAAGTCCTGCGCGCGATGACATTCAATACCGCGGGCCCGGCCAGCACGACGAACGTGCAGGACACATGGACCATCCGCAATATATCATACGATTTCAGAGTCGCACCGTTGGGCGAAGGCTCTGAGATGCTAGTGATTACACCAGAAAGTGAAGACTTTGTATTTCCAGCTGGGAGATACGGGCTTGTAATCAAAGGCCAAGCATATGATTTCACCATTGCCGGACCCATCACAGAGCCTGCTCAATGCCTCGAGGGAATTAAGGCGGAAAATGGCACACTTTATTCCGAGTGCCGGCATTCGCCCGAACGGCAGCTGTAATTCGACCAAAGGGGCGCGCTGAAAAGGCGCGGCAGTGTGCGGCCCAGCCTAGGCCCACCCTGGAATGGATTCGAAGCGTGGCGCCTGGGTCCACATGGCGTGTCGAGGCACCAACAATTGCGTAGACGCACGCCGATCCACAGCGCGCACAAGAAGGGCAACGAGAAGCAGGACTAATTTTTTCATTGATGAAGCACCCCTGTCAGTTCTGCCGCCGTCGCCACCAGCCGAGGACGCCGTCGCTTACACGGCAACACTACTACTCGTCGGGGCGCTCTAGCTGCTGCATGTATAGCTGCTTCATGTATTCGACAGCGCCGCTTCGCCCCCCACGTAAGCGGCCAAATTGGGCTTCGTCATAAAGCTTCCATAACCGCGCGCGGAGCAAGCGACCACAATCCATATCAAGGCGTTCTACGAACCATTGCGTTGCATGCCGCTCACCACATGTCTTATCGCTCGTGAACCAAGAAGCGGTCACCGACCAACGATGCCCAAGCGCCAGAACTAACAGCACAGCAACAAAGCTGGCCATTCCTAGGGGCCGTCGCATTGTCATGGTCCCTTCGCCTGCTGCAGCCTCAGGCGACTTTCTGTCGCTGTCGCCAGCAGCCGAGAAGACCCGCCAACCTCTAGGTTGAATTATCCGCCTGATCGACGATGGCAGTGAGTGCGATTTTTTGGACAAGGCGGTCGTGGGCGGCCGACGTTTTGCGATTGAACATCGATCACGCGGCATCCAAAAAATAATGGGCTACTCGAAAAATAAGCTGTGACAGCTGTCACAGCTTCCGAGGCCGGAAGCGTCGTACACTACTCGGGCGGTAGATACGGAAGCACCCCCACACCCCCCATGGGTTCTCTGTACCTGCCGAAGCGGGCAGGCCCTAGCCTCCACCTCCACGATAATACGGGCCTGCCCGCGCCATACCTACGTGCGCGAATGCAAGGGCTCAAGTGGGCATTCGAGGCATTGTCCTGCCGCCTCCTCAAGGGAAGCGAACGAAAGGTAGCCACCGATGACCGTGAACAGCCCGAATGTCATCGAAATCAAGCTCGACCGCCTGATCGATGACATGCGCCTTTTAAGATCGCAGATGATCGCATTCGATAGGCACCTGAAAGGGATCGAAGCTTGTCTCAAACCAAGCGAACCGAGCGAACAACAGCCCGAGAGCAAATCGAGAGCATGGTTCGCGGCGGCGGCTAGCGCGACCGCAAGGACAGTTTCGATTTTGTTTGCAGTCGGGGCAGCAACCGGCGCCGTCTTGCTTTATCTGGGAACATGACCCGACAACGGGGGCTGTGCGTCATCGCGACTGATCCTCACGCTGGCGGCCCGCTACAAACTGCCGGCGGTTTACTGGGAACGCTTGTTTGTCGCCGCCGGCGGCCTGATCTCCTATGGGCCGCGCGCTGTGAATTTCAAACTGCCTCGGCTTGCATATTCTCCGAGATGGTGTACATCTGTTTCTTAGTATTGATTTGGTACTAGGTAATCATTCGTTCCCCCAGAAGGCCCTGAGAGCGAGTGCGGACAGCGCGAGCGCAGGCCGAGGGCCATAACAGATGCGCGGAAAGACTTTTCAACCGGGACAAGTGGCTAACCCTGCCGGCCGCCCCCTTGGGGCGCGCAATCGGCTGAATAAAGCGCTTATCGAAGACCTTTTTGCGGAATGGAAAGAAGGCGGTCGCGCTGCGCTGAAAATTATGCGGATCGAAGAGCCGGCGCAGTTCGTAAAGTGCGCCCTCGCGACATTGCCGCGGGAACTGCTCATTGAGGGCGTTGCAAGCGAGTTGAGCGACGAAGAAATCGACGCGCAAATCATCTGGCTTCGCGAGCAGCTTGCGAAGCCGGAGACGCCGTTAATGATCGAGGCCAAAGCTGTCGAAGATGTCAAAGTCGGTTGCGGATAAACCCACTAACAGCGAAAAGCTGCAAGCGGCATTGGCCGAACTTGAGGCCGAACGGCAGCGGCGGATTCAATCCGGCAAGTGGGGGCGTGCCGCGGCGCCCGCCCTAATGGCGATCCCGGAAACCGGCGAGACGTTAAGGACTGCGCAAGACCGCGCGCTCGCCGAAAATTTAGAGCTGCATCCAGATAGTCCGAGGAGCTTGCACGCTTACTCCTGGATCGAAATTCAGATTGTTGATCCTGCGCCCACGATCAAGCTTCCCAAAATGCAGTACGCTCCCGACCACATTCAGGCTGTCGATGTTACGCCATCGCCAGGGTGGCGCCCGCCGATGCCGCCGCCAGCGCCGCCGAGAGCTGCGCCGACCCGCCGCTGTCGAATCGACGGGCCGGGGCTTGCCACAAACGGCCAGGCCGTCGGTCATGCTCGACGGCCGGGCGGCCGGCCGTGACCAAAACAATCCTAGTCGAGGCCGTGTGACGCTCAAATCGGCCGTCCAAAAAATGACCGTTGCCGGCTGAGTAAGGCCGATGCATGGGCAAGCTTGCCCGACTGGCTGGAGCACCCGGCTTGTGCGGGGCGGTGACGCGCGAAGCGGAGGAGGATTGGGCGAGATGACCCGTCGCATTCGTCGCAAGAGCGAGTTTGTCCGCCGAACGAACGAACGTGACTTCCCGCATCTTGTCGAACTCGTACTTCCGCTGGAAGGCTTTCGCAGTGTTTTACTAGAAATCGATGCGTTCCACCGTGAACGACACATCCCAGTCCGGCGCGGCCGGAGTCGATACGAGGTCAAGCCATTCTATATTCGATTCTGCTTCCCAGACACCGCCAACGCGGATGCATTCCGCAATCGCTTTGGTGGTGAGTGCTTGACCCACGCATCAAGCTCCGGAATTCGGCGATATTCGTCGGATGCACTGGTCGGGAAGCGCGGGCCTGAAGGGGCGAAGGGCAGATGACACATTCAGGACTCACTTTGCTTTCCGCGTCGCTGACGGCGAAAGCATCGTCGAGCACGTCGCCGGCGTGGAGGACTATCAGGTTGCACTCGAATCCAGAGAAGACCGGCGCCCGCATTATTGAATGGGGGCGTAGAAGGCGGCGTGTTTGTCGTATTTGTCTTTCAATAATCGCCTGGCAATGACCGCCGGATCGTCGTTGGGGCCGAGGGGCTGCGTATAGAGCCGGCCGTCCATATCTCGAACACGGATTTGGTTGCTCGCGACCGTCCACGTCCCTTCTACAATGGTGCCGCAGCTCCTTTCGGAGGGCGGCTCGACTTCTGTTCGCACTCGATGCGGTTCGCTCTCAGGCTGACGGACATCGGCTGACTCATTCGAGGGGTTCTTTTGCCTCGTTCGAGGTCTTGGGCTGATAAGGGCGCGTCGGGTAGCTGGGGCTGTGTTGGCTTATCAGTCTGGCGCCACTCTTCGGGTTCCTGATTGCGACACGTTTATCGTGCCCCACCACGTGAAACGAGTTCTTGCCGATCTCGATACCGATCACGGCGATTCCAGAATTAAGCTTGTGTGGCATGGCGTGCTCCTCGTCTTTGGCGCCCCTTGCCAGCTTCCCTTGCTGGCGGGGCCGGAGCACGGCCGGACCATCCCATTAGCAGTCATAGGCCCAGTAAAATCATGCAGCGCTCTCCTGCCGTATTGAGAGTGTGCTATTCTTCAATATCACAGGAATGATTGGCGTCTTGGCAGGAACCGTCTTATTCACTTTCGAGATTGTATTGATCCTGTTTCGACGTGGCTTCGGCCTTGATATTCCAAACTCGATTCACTGGTTTTGGTAGATGGATCGCGATTCCGAGAAAGTGCTAACTCGACAGCCAGGTCATTGCGGGGTAGTCTTGAGGTTAGTCGAAAGGCTGGGAGATCCACATGGAACAGATTTTGATCAACCTCGTTGCAGGGGCGCTTGGTGGCGTTGGCGTAGGCGTAGGGAAGTCATCGCCGACCTTTGATCTTGGAATGATCGGTAACATTATTTCCGGTTTGATCGGCGGCGGAGTGCTCGGTCAGATCGTTACCCTCTTGCTGCCGGCGATCACGGCCGCAGCGCAGTCGGGTAATCTGAGCGTCGAAGGGATCATCTCACAGGTGATCGCAGGAGGCGCTGGCGGCGCCATACTCACGGCGATCATTGGCGCAATCAAGAACAAAGCAGCTGCCTGACGCTTGGACACGTCAATCGTGCCGATGACTTCGATGTCACGGCGACCGGTCCGCGCCGCGCACCGATCAGAGCAACGGAATGGCTGAAGCCTTCGTTCGCACGATCAAGCGCGAGTATGTCCACGTCAGTCCGCGACCAAACCGTCTTGCGTCAGCTGCCAGCTTGGATCGCCCACCACAACAAGGTTCACCCGCACAAGGCTCTCGGTTATCGTTCACCCCGTGAGTCATCGCAGCTCACGCAAGACCCTGACCGCGTCCGGTCGTTCGGGGGCTACAACAGTTCAAGCTCTTGCCTGCACCACTGCCGCTGCCGAAACCCGCCATCGCTTCGAGTCGGGCGACTTGACTGGAGTTACCTATGAATGCAGTCGATGCGGTCGCCGATCTCGCTAACCGCAGCTCCGATTACATGATGGATCTTGCCGTCAACGAGATAAGGGTGGACGGCGTGGCCGAGCACGGTGAGCGCGACGAGGGGCTTGCGTTGAAAAAGTGCGCCGCCAAGTTCCTGCTCCAGCGCCATGATGGCATTGGTCAGCGAGGGTTGGGAAACGCCGCAGCGTTTGGCCGCGCGGGTGAAACTACGCTCCTCGCAAAGCGCCAGAAAGTAGCGGATCTGCTGCATTTGCATGTTCCACCTCGCGGTATCAATCGCGCCTCCCCTCCTAGGCTGCCATCGGCACCGGTTTCTAAGTGTGAGGTAGTTCACACAGAGAGGACTTCCTTGCCGCTAACGCTGCCGACTCCGGCCTCGCAAGGGCGCGAGCGGCTACAAGGGCTAATAAAAGGGCCGCTGAAGAAGCACTTCACTTCCATTTGCGGCATGGCAGCTATTGGCACGAATGGAAGTGCTGACCCATCTCGGACAGGCGCAGGCCTCGCCAACGGCTAATATATTAGGAATCGCATGGGCGCGCTCAACCAAGCCTGGAACCCGGAAGCGCAGAATTCCTAAAGCCAAAAGATCGATAAACGCATCATCGAGCGACGAAACGGTTATCAAGATGCTGACCAATTAATTGTTTCGCCCGGCGAGCATCGTGAAGCACAATTGAAACAATGATAAGGTCAAGGAAGTATAGAGTACATGCGCACGTGCCAGATCCGACCCCGCACCAGCCCCGGTGCTCGACCATGAACATAACGACGGGATAGGTGGCTCTATCGCCACTACGACTGAACTGCTCGCCCGCGCCGACGAGGTGATCGAATAAGGGCTGCCTTGCTGTGATTACTCACGGCGGCTTTGGCACGAAGCGACGAATCGGATGATCGTGACCGAACTGTCGCTTTCGGGGCGAAGCAGACTGCACCGTGGTGTGGCTTCGACCGCCTCGGTCGTGCTTGACCCAACTCGGACCTACACGTGGTTACGTTGGAGCACAGGAGGAGTCTGACAGCGCCCGCTGCCAAGTAGGAAGCCCATGCTCGGCATCGAGCGAGGATACCGAGGGGGCCCAACAGTCTCGATGAGCGTTAGTTTTCTCGCGGAAATGGGTCGTCCAAACTGAGGGAGGAGACCGTGACGACGGCATTGGGATTTACCACGGTATGTCGTGTAGCTGCTTCATGTGTATTTCGACCAAGTTTTGCTGAAGGCGCCACGCGCTTCGAGCTCGAGCCACCTTGCCTGGCGCGCCTTCCCTCATTGGCGATGAGCAGCGACAATGAAATCCTCGCCATCGAGGACAAGCGCTATGCAGCGATGAAACGGTGTGAGTTCATCACGCGCCTCGGCGGCGCGGCGGCAGTTTGGCCGCTTGCGGTGCGCGCGCAGCAGGCGATGCCGGTATCGGATACAATGCGAGCCTGTGGCGCGGAGCAGTGCAAACGCTCAGATCGTTTGACGCTGTGGAGGCGGCCCCAACCGGCTCCGACGCAGCGGCTGCCTGCGCAAGCCCGTAGGGGAATGCCGAGAGATTAATAGCTCAAGCAAGTGATGGATTGATGCTGTTGAGTTCTCGGCTCATCCCAGAATCCTGCGCATCCTGACTCTTGACCTTGCCGAACTGGCCCCACCGGAGGGCTCGAAGGTGATATCGTTGGTACGATAGCGCGCCTGCTCTGGCGCAAGCAAAATCTTGCGACGTGTCGACATTTTTAACATTCTCCGTCAGGAGCGGCCGATACGACGAGAATAGCGCCACGGTTTAACGCGCCGTCGTTCGCCTTCGTTGCTCTTACAAGCGCGCCTGTGGAGTTTGGGGCACATCGAGCAAGGCCGCGTCAATGCCGCGGCATCGGCAGACTACCGGAACCAGGTCGCAGGGGTAGTGATCCGCGACTTAAGCGGCGGATTTTCCGAGGCCGCCCCATGAGCAACGGACGCGGGAAATTGCGCCTTGAATTGCCGCACAAATCGATGCGCCCCAACGGATTCGACTTGCGGAGGTGCTTGTGTCTAGGAAAGGCCTGCGCGATCATTGACGCAGCTTCGCCCGATCGCCGCAACTGTAACCCTTTTGCGATGATTCTTACGTGTAGCTCACGCACCCTATCACTAACGTCCCCATGCTGAGGACGAAGCATGACATCTGCAAGCCTTGCCGTTATTTTCTCAGCTTGGTTCGCGTTCGCGGCCAGCGCCAATGCACAGCTCGCCGAGTCGGACAGTGCGAGTGAGCGTGATAATCGAGCCGCAGCCCCGACACCTCCGACGCCGGGCATCAGCGAGGAAGCGTTGCCAGCGGACGATAGTACCGCTGCAACAGCAAACTCATTGTCCATTTGCCAGATGGTCGAATCCGCGGCGGCCGCCAACGGCTTGCCGTTCGAGTTTTTTGCTCGAGTCATTTGGCAGGAAAGTCGCTTTAGGCCGGACACCGTGGGTCCTATAACGCGTACCGGCCAGCGGGCGCAGGGTATCGCTCAGTTCATGCCTATGACGGCTGCAGAGCGCCTTCTGCACGATCCTTTCGATCCGGTCCAGGCGCTACCGAAATCGGCCGAGTTCCTGCGCGAGCTGCGAGCCCAATTTGGCAATCTTGGATTAGCAGCCGCCGCCTATAACGCTGGCCCCCAGCGCGTCCGTGACTGGCTGGCGGGAAAGCGGACGTTGCCATCGGAAACGCAGATATATGTTCGCAACGTGACGGGTCGCTCCGTCCAGGAATGGGCTCGGCCCGATCAAAAATCTTTGACCGTCACAAGTCCCACCGAAATGTCATGCGCTCAAATGCAAACAGCAAAACTGGTTGCAAAGCCGCAACCCCCGTCCGCCGTTGTCCAACCGAAGCCAACGTCTGACTGGGGCGTTCAACTTGTTGGTGATCGGTCGGAGATCACGGCCCTGGCGGTTTACCGTCAGCTTCAGAAGAAACATGAGGCGATCCTTGGAGGTTATGAACCCGTCATCATTCGCACCACGGCCAAGGTGAGTTCAGCACCTATCTGGAGTCGGGTCCGCATCGGCGCCGGCAGTCGCGAGGCCGCCCAGGCGCTGTGCTCGAGACTACGGGCGGCCGGCGAAAACTGTCTTATCCAGCATAACTAAAGGAAAGGAACCCTAGATGCTGTAATGGGCCTCGCTCCGAGCAAGGGTGAAGTTGGCTGTTTCCTCGTAGATGATGAAACGGGTGCTGATGTGAGTCGGCCCCAAGCATCTGGAGATGGAGGACCCGCCAGCAAGCGATGCCGCCGAAACTGCAAATCACGTCATACTTCAAATCACGTCATAGTGTGAACGTGGCATCGCGAATTCCTCGACATATCCCACGTCAATATTCAAATCGTACCGCTTCCGCGCGAAAGCCGCGAACCTCGAAGACAAATCAAGTCCGCGGACGCGGAAGCCGAACGATCGTGCCGCAGCCAAGAACGAACCGGTGGCTGTTCCAATTTCCAACAATTCGCCTGGGGGTCTCTTGAATCGTCCTATTCGATCCAATCTGAGCTTGGCCGTTACGGCGTAGCTTTTGTCCCAATCGAAATAGTCCGGATAGCCCAAGAGCTCATCCAGATTGTCGCCGTTCGGATCCTGGATGAAGGTTTCAGAAGAGAAATAGCTCGAGAGCAACTCCCTGGCCAGTCGGGGAGTTTGGTAGATCAGGCCGCAATCAAGGCAACGCGAGAATTCCAGCGGAAGGGACTGGACGGTCCGCCGCACGGTCGCCTCGGCTGCGTCGCTCAAACAGCCAGGACAGGCGTCCACTTTTTCGAACGTCCAGTCCGGTGAAGCTTCTGTGGACGACGATACAAGCGAGGCGATCAAAATGAGTGCCTTAACCGATGAGCTGTTTTGGTCGATGCGGCTCATCAGATTAAACTGGGATTTCCCCGGATGAACCGCGAATCAGATGAGTGGTCGCGATTTTCCACGCTTCTAAGAGCCGATCCGGGAAGTTCTTGAGTCTGATGAATCGGATGTGATTCCTTGTCGGGCGCTTGATTCTCTTTTGAGGAGCGCCC
>WNFR01009929.1_pt1 | contig 11609 bp, 8 predicted proteins | sample 5400221 | NCBI WGS metagenome assembly WNFR01 (sample SAMN13153357, study PRJNA577476) | soil metagenome | isolation source: 40 cm soil under Madrone tree | place: USA:California | collected 2016-06-14 | reverse complement strand
TGCAATATGTGCGGCAAGCCTTCAGAAATCACCATCTGCGACGAGTGCTCGGAGCGCCTTCGCATGGAAGCCCTCGCTAGAAAGAAACACGAAGAGCAGGGTAACGCCTGGTCTCACTGGGAATAGGTTAGCTACGCTCGAAGATTGCTGCGGCATCTGGTCTGCGGGTGACGATGATCGCCACGTGGCGTTCTTCGCCCGCGACGTTTCTGTGCGTGGAACCGAACTCGTGCGTGACCAGACGGTGGAGGAATATTTTATGAGTTTGCCTGATGGGCAGCCAGAACCAGAGCCAGAGCCGGTGCCCGTGCCAGAGCGAGAGCCGGTGCCAGAACCCGGGCCGGAGCCTGCGCCAGAGCCGGAGCCGGTACCCGTGCCCGTGGCCGTGCTTGCGCCAGCTACCCGTAGTTTGACACTGAAAGAGATCATCGTTCGCAACAAGAGCAAGTAGCCTGCACTCTACACCCATCGCCAACGCAACCGCCTCAAAAACAGTTCTTTCTGGGCAAGCTACCGCGCAAATTTTGGGCAAGCGAAAAGAACGAGTTGCGAGCGTTTATGTCGACGGGGTTTTTGGGCAGGATCGGTGAAGTGGACATTTTGGGCAGGCGCCCCTATTCACTGCCAACCCAACTGGCAAAGGTAACTCACAAAAAGAAACAGGGCCCACGCACGTCGGCCTGAGCCCTGTTCAGCTTATGTTGTCGTGTGAAGGACTTCAGCGTTCGTGGTTATCCCGCTCCCCACACTCGCGCCGGGCATCGTCCGCGTCCTCGGCCCTCGTCCCGGTAGGACGAACGATGGAGCAAACCGGCAAGCTGCGACTGAGGAATACGGTGGGCTCCGGCATGATCAGATTGGTCTGAAAGTCTTCTCCTCCAAACGGAGGTGCATTAAGGTTCGGAAACACCAACGTAGGATTTTTCGGATCGGTCAAAGGAGGCGCATTCCCCGCCTTGTCTTGCCATGTCTGAAAGTGCATGGCCTCGGTTGGCCCGATACTGAGCACGATCCGTAGGACTTCGACGCTGGTTACGCGTTGCGCTAGAGAAGGATAGAGGCTTGTCCCTCCTTGCTCGATAGTTCCGAAGTGAAATCCAGCCGTGTTGGCAATGGCTTGGATGTGGTCGTTGGGGGTCAGATCATCGTCGGTTCTGGGAATCGCCGGATGCTTGCCCACAGCCAGACTTGGGATTGCTTGTGGAAACGTGTCCCCGAAGTCAGGGTTTTTCGTGCGGCTGCGGTACCGAGTCCACCAACTGGTGTCCACGGTCAACTCCATCAGATTCGTGAGCCGCGGCTTTCCGCTGGACCCGGTCGCCTTACTGCCCGTCAATGTGCGAAACGGTTCTAAATCGACTATGTCCGCGCCCTTCGAAGCCAGGTACGCGTTGATGAAGTTCTCATGGGTGAACTCATCTTCCGTATTATCGTGAATATACTGGTCCATGTCACCGTCAAGAACTTTCAGCGCGGCGACGTAAGGCGGGCTTCCACTTCCTCCCGGGACCTCGCTATCTTGGATTCCTCCGAGTTCGTTGTATTGTACCCACAGATCGGTCTCGAGGATCTCCGCCGCCGCCAGGAACCTGAGGATTGCCGCGTCTCCTGGCGTGAGACTCCCCGATCGTTCTTCGGGTCCTTCGTGTCCTTTGCCGAACGCCGAAAGCCCATTGTCGAGAATCGCGGCGCCGACAGTTGCTGCACCTGCCGCCACAATTCCATTTTTTAGAAACGCACGTCGATTCTTGCTACTGGTAAAGACGCGTCCCTTGTCTTTCATAGTTTTATCTCCTGTCTTCACTGTATGCGCTAGAGTGCTTGGGTTTGAGATGAGGGTGGGTCGATTGCTGGGCTGAGCTTCAGAATCGTCAGCGTGCTATTACGTCTGTGCCGCTTTTCGCGGGTCGGTCACTGCCAGGGATAGCAGCGACAGGTTGGATTACGTTTGTTTCTCGCAGGCCGAAGTGGCGGACTAAATTGTCGTAGTTCGGAACCGAGAATGATTCAAAACTTCTCCGCTAGGTCGGTTGTTATTGGCGGCTGAAGTGATGATCTGCCCACACGTTCGCTGGCCTTTTTGGGCAAGGTATAGAAGGCTCCCCTTGCACTAGGAAGCCCGTAGGCGCACGATCTCTAAGTGTTGGCTGCTGTAGCCAGTGTTACCAGTAAACGGGGTTTTCGTGTCCAAAGATGTCCGCGATGTCCTGTGCTGTCGCGTTTCCGAGGACCTGCATCCAGTAGAAAACACGAGTTTTGCACGATTTTACAAGGATTTTGAAAATTTCGCTTGCACAACTGCGGATTCGGCCGCCAGCCTTCGTTCTATGAACTGCTCCGAAGCAATTCCAGGGCATCCCTGACCGAGCTGCGCCTCGCATTTCGACTTCGCAGTCTCGAGCTCCAAGCGGCCAGCACGTCTTCCAGTGACCTCGCCACTTTGGAGCGCGCCTTCAACATCCTCGCACGTCCGGAATTGAGAGCTTGCTATGACGAATTACTGGCCGAGGCAGCGGCTCCAACACTCTTTCCATATGGCGGCTTCGGTTGTCTACTCGTCGCGGGAGAGCTTTCGCGAGACTGCAAAACCTTCTATGCCTCCCGAATTCTTTCGTTCTTGCCGCAACAGAAGACCCTGCACATCCGGGCGCCATTGCGGAGATTCGCGTTTTATAACAATCACGCCGTTTACCAAGACTCGCGCGGTAAGCTGGAAATTCTGATCGATGAAGCCTTGCTACCCATATCGTGGGACGCCACTTGGAACCAATGGAAGCACCTACTACATCCCAAGCTGAGTATCAGGGCTACGTTCGTTCAGAGCGGGAAATATCGCCAGCGCGCAGGCGAGTGGCAACTGCTCAAGTGGCAAACCGCAGTGCCAAGCCGCACGGAGGTCACCTTTCCTCCGACCATTACAGAGGAGGTCAGCGAAGCTCGCAAAATCCATCATCGCTTCGGGCAGTTTGCCGCCGCCCTCGACGAGATCCGCGCGCGTGTTGAAGCTGTTCCAATTGAGAAGGGCGATCTAGAAAAATTCTGCGCTGCGCTCGGTATGCCGGCCGATTTCGATGTCGTCCTGGTTACCTGGAGACCCGACTATGACGCTTTCTATTACCGGCAACTTCGCCGACGCTCCCGCTGTCTTTACCTCTTTCGGTCGGAGTACATCTTTGATCTCGAGGCTGCGGTAGTCGTGGAGACGCCTCAACTGGGCCATGCGACCTACCTCTTTTCGAAGCCGGCTAGCCTCACGGAATTCCTGTCGACCTACAGCGGGTTCACAAAGGACGATATTCGCCACAACCGTAATAACGCTGCCGAGAGGCTTGGCTTTTTGGGCCGTCTCATTCACGGTCGCAACCCGCGGGTGTGGTTAAGAGAGTTGAAAGTTCGCATCGGTGAAGTGAATGACTATGCCGCAACACTAGATTAAACGACTGATGGAGCGCAACCCTGAGAAGTTGAAGCCCATTTTGAAGCTCAGGCAACGCCGCCCGATCGCTGACCCAGCGAGGAACAGCACTGGATCAACGGGCTACAGTTGTTGCATCGGTTTCCTTTCGACTTGCTTAAAACACCTGCACTGTTAGCCATGAAGTGAGTGACTGCTGAAAAGTCAGATTTTCTCGCCTGCGTGCATTGCAAACAGTAGGTTTGGCGCACTGCAGTTGAGGGAAGGTTAGCTGCCTCTCAAGCGAGCGGCCGGCCGTGGGAAGTGCGAAATCGGGACTCCGGTATTAGTCTTGGGCCGGTTATGCCAACGCGGAGCCACTATGAACGAAAACTCGGGTTTCGAAAGCACGTTCATGTCCGCGCCCGAGTACGTTCTCGCATTGTAGAACGCGGATAGGCACGCATGGCCCCACGGTCCAAACGAGCTTCGGTCGCATCGGTCCTTCGGGATGACTCTGCGTCTCTGCCTGCCTTAGTTGTTCCTCGACTGCTGCGTATTCAAGATGCAGCTAAGTATCTCAGCGCAACTACTTGGCAAGTTGAAACGTTGCTCAGAGAAAAGACGATTCCCTCATTTGTACTCGGGAAGCGACGGGTCATCGACCGGCTAGAACTTGATCGATATGTGGAACGCAGGAATGCCGAAGCTAAATCTGCCGCCGAGAAGGCCTCTCGCATACCCGACGCAATCAACAGAGCCGTCGCAATCATACACATTGAGCAAACCACCGAAGAAAAGGCAACCACACCGAGCCCACTGCAGGCTATGGAAAGGGAAGTGTCAGCATGAAGTTAGACCGCCTAATGCGTGACTGGCATGCCGAGTATTGTCCGGATGCGGTGACGGTCGCTCACCTGCCGTGGTGATCCGCCTTTTCTCTCAAGCCATTTCGTAAAATCCATCAGTTTGACTTCGTGTTGCACGCGCACCGGTAGGACCGAAACTTTTACGACATTCGAGCCTTGCGCGATTTCACCTACCCATTCCGCTCCTTGAATTGCCGCGAGCCCTTGCGCGACAGCTTCATACAGAGTTGAGGCCGTCACTTCGACCGTGTGAGACACCCCTTTCATGTCCTGAATTGTCACGCGACAAGAGCGAAGCGACACAACGTGACCTTAACATATTCGCTTTATCTTCGCCACGACTCCAGATGAGCCTACTGGCATCTTCGCTATTTTTCGGTCAAACGATTGTTTCCGTATCAATGGGCACTTAAATCCCCCGCATCTGGCTGATTTGTGACACGGCGCGATGCGCCGATAACGCCGCGCCTTCTTGCCATCCGACAATATGGCTCACATGGTCACCAGCCATACAGATCGGACCATCAGGCTCGAGCAACCGGTCATGACCGACCGCCGAGGCCTTTGGTCCGCGATGACTGATCCAAGATCCCAAGTTGTACGGAATATGTCCCCAGGAGATATAAACAGGTTTGGCTAATTCGCTCGAGTGCCCCGGATGAAGGTGCTCGACCGCTTGCCGTGAGGCGGCAAGCTTCCCCGGGAGATCAAGCGTGGCAAATTCCGTTCCGTTCTCGACGGAATACCCTGCCACGACGATTCCTTTTTCAGCAAACAGGTCTGCGCTCGGGTACCACACCACGCCAACCATCTGCTTGGGGAAAGAGATACCTCCATAGATGCTGTAATCTTGCTCCCAAAACCGGCGGGATTCCCAGGCTATCTTGTAGGCGGAATCGTAGGTTGCGGCGTCGATGGCTTGCTTGAACTCCGGGGAAAAGTCCGCGTCGATGGCCTTTAGGATCGAGAGTGGCATCGCGCAGATGCAACAATCTGCCTCAATGGCGCCTGCCGCTCCCGTTTTTCGGTCTCGATAGCCAATACGCACGCCCTTTGGTGTTTTTCGAATCTGCTCGACCGTCGCGTTAAAGCGGATGCTATTCGAGAGCTTCTTTTCGAATGCCGCCGCGATTCGGTCCATTCCGCCCACGGGCTGGAACATCGTAGCCTGCATGTCAAACATGTCTTCAAAAAGCATGCCGTCCCAAAGATTGGCATCCAGCAGGGCGCGCATGTCCAGAGGATCACGCGGAACGCCGAGTTGGTTGCCCGCTCCAGGCATGACCTTGTAGCCCGACCGCGCAGAGCCTTTGTAGAGGAGATCCGGTGATAGGTCACCGTACTTGCGAACGAACACCAGCATGCGCTCCTTGTCATCGCTGGTCAGTTCTTCATCAAGCGCACCGCGCTTGACGCATTTAGCCAATAGCTCGGCAACGTGACCGCGCGTGTCATTGATCACTTGCCGCTGTTGCACGGCCTTGCCTTCGTTGAACTTATCGTTCTGCAAAAGCGAACTGCGCGAGCTGTTGACCTCCACTTCAAGCTGCACACCAAGCTCGCGGCAGTAGCCAAGCATCGTCACATGCTGTGACGGCAACCGCGCCGGACCTGCGTTAAAGTAGTGGCCGTCTTCAAAGCTGCAGGTTTGTGTTGTGCCGTCGGTCATTTCGACGCGTGTACCGTTCCGAATGGTCCAATTGCGTCCGCCAGCGCGGTCGCGCGCCTCCAAGATCGTGCAGCTGTAGCCAGCCTTCTGCAGCTCCCAGGCCGCGACCATGCCTGCGATTCCGGCACCGAGAATCACAACGCGTTTTCCTTGGCCGGAACCTGCTGCAAGACGGACCTGACTCGCTGCTGCCTCGGGAAGGGGCAACAGACCCAAGGATTGCATCATCACATAAGCCGCGCCAAAGCCGCCCGCGTGGCCAACTTTCATCAAGAACGCGCGCCTCGTCGTCATTTTCGTAACCAGCTAGAGTCAGTCGCCGCCAAATCGACTTCTCGCATCTTCAAATCTGCGCGAAGGTCAAAACGTGATCCGTCCTCCGAGCTGCAGATAACGCGGGAAGTTCGCCTGCTGCGTGATCACACCAAAGTTTGAATTGCCAACTGCGGTATTCGGCGCGCGGAACTGCGGGGTATTGAACGCGTTGAGCGCCTCAGCACGAAACTGAAACGTGATGCGTTCACGAATCGGGAACGATTTGAAGATCGAAATGTCCCAATTCTTATAGCCGGGCGAGAGGCAGCCGATCGTGCGCGGCGCATTGCCGAAGGTGTATCGGGGCGCCGCTGTGAATGCGACGGGATTGAGGTAAGGACTTTTAGGCGGAGCACCGGCGTGATCCTCCGGCGATCCGCCGACACACGGATTAACCCCGGCGACTATATTCGGGCGCTGTACGCCCGCGCCGATCACCCCATTATTGTTACTATTCTGAGAGATAGCCAGTGGGAATCCGGTCTGAATAACTGTGATGGCGTTGACGCTCCAGTTGCCCACAAAGAAGTTCAGCACGGAGTTGTTGACGGGCACCAATTTGTTTTTCCCGACTGGTAAGTCGTACGTAGCCGCCGTCGTAAAACGGTGCGGAAGATCAACAATCGAACGGCTCCATTCGGAGCCGAGATTGTAGACATCCTGCGGAACACTTTTCGAAGCATTCAGGAAGTTGGAAGCGGCCCAAGTGGAGTCTTGATTTTTGGACCACGTATATGTGGAGAGGAAAGTCAGACCGTGGCTGAAGCGTTTCTGAGCTTTTATGATGAACGCGTCATACTTGGCATGCGCCGCGTAGTTGTTTAGATTGACGGAAGCAAACTGAGGGAAGGGCCGGAGCAGCTGATTGTAAACTACCTGTTTGCCGCCGACTACACCCGTTCCGCCATTTCCGTAATACGGGTTGCTTACTTCGGCAGTCAATTGGTCCGTGGCTCCCAATCCTAAAGCGAGATATTGATCGGGCAGCTGATTTATGTTCGCCGTATTCATCGCATTTCCAGGCATAAGGTGCCTTGAGCGAGAGCCCACGTAGCCGATCTGGACTCCGATCTGACCGGGCAGTTCGCGCTGAACGTCGATCGAATATTGATGCACGATGGGCGATTTCGAGCCTTGATACCAGGTCGTTACGCTGCTGCCGACTCCAGTCAGATAGCCGTTGGCATTTCCTGATGGCGCAAGGACACCTCCCGGATAAGGATTGCTGAGGCTACCGGCCGGAGTTTTCCCGCCATCGTTCGAGTAAACGTACGTAGTGGCCTGGGAGTAGCCGGGAGCGAAGGCAGAGTTGCTGGTAAAAGCGCTCGGCGCGTAGAACGTACCGTAGCCGAGCCGTATCGTCGTCTTGGGATTCAGAGCGTAGGCGGCTCCTAAGCGCGGACCAAATTTCTTAGTGCTGTAATCACAGCACGTTGTGGGATATCCGTTTTGACCGGCGAACTCGACGCCGCCCTTGGTTGTAACACCTGAGGTCGCTTGCAACGGGTTGGTGGCGTTTTGATCGAACCCTACGGCGTAGTGGTTGCTTCGCTCGCTCAGCCCGGCTTCCCATTCATAGCGCAGCCCCAGGTTCAAGGTCAGTTTGCTGGTGAGACGATAGTCATCCTGAAAATAGCCGGCATAGTAGGGGGCATTCGTTGCCAAGCGAATAGTCTGCGTAACCGAAGATACAGTCGAACCAGAACCAGTCGAGGCATACCCAGTCAGGAGATTGACCAGATCGGTCTTGGCTTTCGTCCCCAACGGATCGCTTGGTGAAACAAAATCGTTTGCAAAGAAAAACGACCCATTGCCGTTAGATAAGTCCGTGAAGTCCACGCTAATCGACCGAAAGACAAAGCCGGACTTCAGATTATGTTTGCCGAGATACTTTGAAACGCCAAGCACGACACTTCGAGAATAAAAGACCGAGGGGCCGGAGTTCGCACCTCCCAGCGACGAGAAGTTGGTCATATTCACCACGGGAAACGACTTCTTCTGCAGTCGGCCGACGTACGCGGATGGAAAACCTAGCGTGGTCTGATCAAAGCCCGCCGAACTATCCAGAGAGTTGTTCGGGAAGCGATTGAAACCGTAGCCCATGGTCACCACCATCGTGGGACTCGGCAAGAACGTATTGTTCCAATTGATTGCGTCTACCTTGCGATACAGCAAATAGTCGACGCCCCCGGTACCGGCGATGGTATGCATTGGGTTGCCCCCGGGTTCCTTACTGGCGTAGTGAAGATAGGACACGTTGGCCGACCACCACCGGAAAAATTGGTGGTCAAGCTTGTAAATGGATTCGTCTGCGCGATCCTTTAGCACATCAGTTCCGTTGTAGTTGTTCTTCCCGAAGCCTGTGGTAGGCGTGTTGGGCAGCGGATACACCGCCGCGATGGCCACGCCAATCGGATTCAGGCGCGTTTGCGGAATCACGTTGCCCGGAAATTGTTGATGCGTAACAGGGTCGAAGACCTGGAGGGGCCTGCCGTCTGGGCCGATGCTTTGTGAAAAGTCGCCTTTTCGTTCGAGTGCCGTAGGGACCGCATAAAGGTCGCCGAACGGGGAGCTCTGCCGATAACCTTCTTCGGTCACCCAGAAAAACGTCTTATTCCGCCCGTTGTAGAGTTTTGGAATGATTACCGGCCCGCCAATCGATCCACCGTAGTTGTAAAAGGGAGTTTCGGCCCGAGGTGTTCGACTGGCGTTCTGGAAGAACCCATTGGCTAGCCAATCGGTCTGCCGCGTATAGCCCACAAGCGAACCGTGCAATTCATTGCTTCCCGACTTCAGCGTCGTATTGAAAACCCCGCCGCCGGTGCGCCCCATCTCCGCGTCGTACGTGTTGGCCTGAACCTTGACTTCCTGTGTAGCTTCGATGGAGGGAATGATGACCGCGCGGTTCATGCTATCCGTGATGGGAACATTGTCAATCAGATAATTGTTGCCGCGGATCGGTCCCCCGGCGATGCTGATTTGCGACGAGCCGCTCTGATCCTGGAACCGGTTGAAACGCGGATCGCCAACGGCCGCGACGTTGTTGTTTAGTTTGGAAAAGAGAAAAGGATTACGCCCAAGGATGGGCAGGTCGGATAGCTTCTGTATATCAATTACCTGGCCGTTGGAGGCATTCGAGCTTTCCAGAATGGGCACGGCCTCGATGACCTGAACTACTTCGTTGTTCGATCCCAACTGGACGCTGAAGTCCAGCGTCAAGAACTGTTGCGTCGAAATGGTCACGCCCGCGCGCGAAATAGCCTTGAAGCCGAGCGCCAGCACACTCACGGCGTATGAGGCAGGATCAACCGAACTGAACACATATTCGCCGGCAGAGTTTGTGACCACTGAGCGCTCCACATTGGTAGCCTCATTTTTCAGCTTGACCGTGGCGCCCTCAATGGCCTGGCCCGTTGGATCAATCACCGTACCTCGCAAACCGCCGTAGTATGTCTGCCCGAGACTCTGTACGCCCGAAACAAGCGCCAGTAGTGCAACTGCAATGATTTTGCTTCTCATCGCTTCTCCTCCGTCCGAGCACACCAACTCCGTCATCGCCGAATGAATAACTTCGGCTTCGCCCTGGCTGACCGGAAGTAGCTGTGCTTTACTTCTGAAACTCGCTCAAGAAAGACTCGGGTACGGGCGATCCGTTCGCCACGGCTCCGCGCTCTTCTGCAACCCCTGTGCCGCCTGCGCCGGTGTTTCCATCGCTTCCTTGAATGCCTTCTTAAATGCTTCCATCTCGGGCGCTGTCCCTACCGTGACTCTCACATGTGTCGGCCACGCTGGCCACACTCTCCCGACGTACACTTTCTTAGCTTCCATAGCTTCGATGAACTGCTTCCCCTGCCGCTTCACATCCACCATGAAACAGTTGCTTTCGGAAGCAACGAAGGAATATCTGTTCGTCGCGAGCCACGAAAAAACGTCGCTTCGAATGTCCGCGTTGATCTTCTTTCTCTCGAGAATCAGGCCCTTGTGCTTCAAGCTAGTCTTGGCTGCTACAACAGCCGTCACGGGCATGGAGTTCCAGCCGTAGGGTTCGAGCTTGGCTAGCAGGTCCGGCCGGGCAATCGCAAAGCCGCAGCGCAATCCAGCCATTCCGTAAATCTTCGAAAATGTCCGCAGAACTACGATTTCCTTGTCTGCAGCGACTAAATCCAGTACGGGCTTTGCATCTGAAAAGTGGATGTACGCCTCATCGATCAGCAGGATCGAGCCTTTCGGCTTGTTCGCGAGGGCGTATTCGATGTCTTCGCGAGTCGTTATTGTGCCGGTCGGATTGTTTGGATTGCAAATGTACAACACACCGGCATTGGGGTCGACGCCTACCATTGCCTTGACGTCATGCGCATAATTCTTGGTCAGAGGAACCTTGAAAAGCTTTGCTTTGCTATACAACGCTGCCCGCATCGGAGCCTCGTACGCCGGATCCCCCATAACCAGACTTTTCTCGGGCGATGTGAACGCCAGCACCGTGTAGTGCAGAGGCTCGCTTGAGCCTGCGTATGCGCGCACATACTCCGGCTTGAGTCCCTCGATTTCAGCGAAGGTCTTCACCAGTTCCTGCGTGAGTCCAAACTCGTATCGGCCGCCTTTGGCGCCAAGATCGGCCATGGCAGAACAGGCCTGAGCACAAGGCCCGAGGGGATTTTCGTTTGCATTGATCAGAATCGCATCGGCAGGAATGTCTCTTGCGATCCGTCTCTGCCCGTAGGCCAAGTCCGCTTCCGTTGTGATGCGCACCAAAGCCGCGGCTGAAGCCGCCGAGGCTATCCTTACAAAGCTTCTCCTAGAAACACGGTATCCATTCGGAAGAGCAAGCGTTTCGCGTTTCATCGTAAGTTCACCTCACGAGCTCGTTGCGGCATCGGCGCACACCCTTGCTGCGCGCATAGCACTACGCAGGCGGGTGCGTCGGCCGCAGCTTCCGGGATTCGAGCTTTCATTCTCCGGTCAACTGTTGCTTGCTTCTAGCTTTGGTGTTAGTGGGAGTCAAGCGAATGTTTTCGATGAGGAAAAGAAATAAAATCATTTCTCTCCATTGTGCTTCGCCAAAATTCTATGCGCACTGAAAATAGCGCGATTCCCCGCCGCGACGGGCGTCCCATCCAAGTTATCTCTTCACCCCTCGAGCGCCAATAATCTCTCCCGGAGGAGCGCCCGCGCGCTATACCTGTATATATATAAGGATGGAGGAACCCGGACGTTTTCGCGACGCTACGTTGGTTCGGATTAGGCGGCCTGATCGTACCGGTGGTGCAGCCCTCCCAGTCGCACATGAGAAAGGACGCGACCTGAGGCTATAGTGCGAGGTCTGCCGTCTGGCGTTCCCTTCCCGAGCCCCAGATGCGTGCGA
>WNFR01007319.1_pt1 | contig 11609 bp, 10 predicted proteins | sample 5400221 | NCBI WGS metagenome assembly WNFR01 (sample SAMN13153357, study PRJNA577476) | soil metagenome | isolation source: 40 cm soil under Madrone tree | place: USA:California | collected 2016-06-14 | reverse complement strand
GGCTTCGGACGCGATCGTCACCGGATTGTTGGTCAGGAAATTCACCGTTGAGCCGATCTTTCGCCAGTTGACGCCGATCTCGTTCAATACGCTAAGGCTCACCTCGGCGATCCGCACCTGCAGGTTGACCTGGTTTGGGGTGGCGACGGTCATCCGGTTTATGACCTGCGAGCCTTTTACCTCGCCGGCGATCGCAGCGGCGAGCGCCCGAGCCTTGTCCGCCCGCCCGGCATCCGACACGATCCCGCTCAACACGAGATTGCCGTCGATCGAGTCGGCCGAGATCCGCTCTCCCGGAGCCAATTGTCTCAGCGACGAGCGCAGCCGCGAGATGTCGTGCTCGACCCGGACCGGCGAGTTCAGCAGCACGCTGTCGCTGGCATCGACCGCATGGCCCCGATCTGGCTGGCGCCGCCGCCGCGCAGCGGCTTTGCGGCGTTCTGCGGTGCCGCGGCAACCGCACCCCGCGCATCGGCGGCAGGCGCAACCGGCTCCGCGGCATTGGGCGTGCCGCCGAAGACGACGAAAATCATCGATCCGGCGAGACCGACGAGCGACAAATAGCGCATCAAAGACCTCGAGACGCAGGTTGCGACTCGCCAGTATTCTCCGATTTGCCGTTTCCGCGCAATATGGTCAGGACATCCGCGCCTGGGTTATCCTTTTGGGTGAATGGCTTCGGCAAAAGCTGACTGACTTCGCTATCGAGGGTGAAGGTGCCCGGACGGGGGCCGCTGGAAGAATCGCCTGCTGATTCTTCGCTCGGCGAGGCGACGAGGCTGCGAAGACTGAGCGACAACTTGCCCATCTCGGTGGCCACGGAAATGACCTCGCTCTGCTTCGGCGTGACTTCGAGCGTCGCGGTGTGGCCGACGATCGCCTCGCCGCTTTTGCCGTCGAGCTTTTGGTCGATCGCGATCACCCGCACATCGTGCAGCACCGTCTCGGCAGCCTTGTGCGGGACAGTGTCGCCCTTGCCGCCGCTGGTCGGCAGCGTTTGAGTGATCAGGATATCGACCTGATCGCCGGGAAAGACGAACCCCGATATGCCGGAGGTGGCGGTCACCGGCACCGAAATCGCGCGCATGCCGGGGCCTAAGACCGCCGCGAGAAACCCGCGACTGCCCGGCGCGACGATCTTGGCCTCGCTGATCGGCTCGCCGGGCCGGAACGGGTCGCGCGCCACCCAGCCGGCGAAGGCCTCGATCGGCTTGGTTCCCGCCTGGATATAGGCCTTATCGATGCCGCCTTCGGGCCACGCCTGCCAGGCGAAATCCCCGGGTTTCAGGATCTGCCCGCGGGCGATCGCGCCGCGCGCGACGAGCACGGATTTCTGCGGCGCCACAGGGCGCGCCAGCGGCGCCGCCTCGGCGTCGGCCGTGCGCTGCGCCAGCCAAGAGCGCATCAGCACCGCGGTGCCGCCGGCGAGGACCAGGGCGACGAGAAAGAGGATCAGGGTGCGTGCGCGCATCGGCTCGCTACTGGCTGAGGCTTGGCGGGATCGTCACGATCAAGGCGGCGGCGGCGATCGCGACGCCGTACGGCACCGGCACCCGACTCACCGGGATGGCGGGGACGGCAGCCGGGGCGAAAGCGGTCCGCAACGCCGCCGAGGACAACAGAACGAGGGACAACACCCCGCCGAGGACCGCGGTGACAACCAGCAGCGCCGGGGTCGCGCCGGGCCCCGCCCACAGGGTCGCCGCGGCGAGCAGCTTGACGTCGCCGCCGCCGATCAGCCCGCGCGAAAAGAGCAGCCCGCCGGCGAGGAAGACGGCCGCCGCGCACGCCGCCGCGCCGACGCTGTCGGCCAGGGTAAAGCTCGGCGCGGCCAGGAGGTGGAGCGGCCACAGAACGCACAACCCCGCGACGACCGGGTTCGGGATCACCAGCCGGCGGAAATCCTCGACGGCGGCGATCGCCATCAACCCGGCAAAACCGGCGAGAGGGAAGAGATCGAGCGGAAGCGGCATGTCCGCATCCTCCTGCGCAATGGTTAAGGAACGGATAACCCCGGCCGCTGACGGCGACGGTGCAATTTCCCGCGAGCAGGGAATTCGCAGAACGCTCGAATCTGCAGGGTAGGCGGGGGTCGAATCGCGCAAAAGCCGCCATCCAATCAACCGCTACGACGCGAATTTCCCTAGCGCGCCGAACAGGGAGATTTTTTCGGCCGAACAGGGAGATTTTTGTCGCCGTGCAGGGAAGAAATCTCGCCGAATGACCGATATCAGGGAACCACCAGGGAATCGGCGCTTCCTTCCGGGGACTCCCAGCCGCGTCATTCTGCCGCGGATTGCGCCGAGCCGGCCAATTCTCGGGAGCGGAGGGCCTCGTCGATCGCTCGGGCAACGCTCGATCCGCCGCTCGCGATCCGCTCACCCTGCCCCTCGGCAATTCACCCGCGCGATCGGAAAGCAATCAATCGGCGCTAGGGCTGGGCGCGACTGACCCGCCTTCTACCATCTGTTGAATAAGAAGAGTTCACATCCTCCGTTTTTCAGCGGTCGCCGGGTAAATCGAGAAAATTACCTGGGATTGGCGCGTGAACTTTTCGGGGCTTTGGGGCGCTCGTCGAATTTAAGGTTAATAGTAGCCGATTGTCAATGATTGGTAAAATTTTGTTTGATCTCGCGTCAATTTCGTGTCAGTAACGCGTCAAATATAAAGCTTACACCTGTGCCGCCCATCTGTCGCCTAGCGACCCGAGCAATAATCGCGTTTTGCGTGCGGAGCTGTGTGAAATGCAAGCGAACATTGAGGCTGTGAGCGCGCCTTTTGTAACAGGTTCAGTCGTCCTGTTACCGAGCAGGCGGCTTGGTGAAGCCTCCGATGCGGCCGAAATTACCGGCCCTCCGGTCCAGCCGCGGTCACGTGCCGGCACGACGCCATCTCCGGAGTTCTTGCGGCAGATCGAAAACGAAATCCCGTTCCTCAAGCGCACGGTGCGGCGCTGGCATCGCGAAAAGGCGGACGCCGACGACCTCGTCCAGGACACCCTGGTGCAGGCGCTCGCCAACGCGCATCTCTGGCAGCCGGGCTCGGATCTGCGCGCCTGGCTCTACACGATCATGCGCAACCGGTTCCTTGCGGGGGCCAACAGATCGACACGCTCGGCCGCGGCACTGGAGGACATTGCCGCGGCCGCTCCGCCGCCAACGGCGGGACCGGGTGAGTGGCGCCTCGTCCTGCGCGATCTTACTGCAGCGCTGCGCCGCCTCCCGGGCAATCAGCGTTCGGCCGTCATTCTGATCGGTGTCGAGGGCAAGTCCTATGACGAGGCGGCGCAGACCATGGGAATTTCGGCCGGCGCGGTGCGCTCGCATCTGATGCGCGGCCGTGACGGGCTCAGAACCGCAATGCGCGGCAGCGACGCGAGGGCGCCCTTCGCCCCGTGTCCTGCCGGCTCCCCGGCCGCCACTGCGCCGCGCGGCATGCGAGTGTCGCCGGCCGCGGCAGCGGGCGCCGGTTGAGGCAGGCTCGCTCGGGCACGTCCGACGGGCGCCGCATGCGGTCCCGTTGGTTTCGGTGGCGGACAAGTTTCCCGGTTTTCCCGTCTAAACGGGAAGTTTTGCGGTTTTGCCCGCGAAACCGCCGTTTGGCCTACAAAAAGAGTCAGGCATATCAATCCCTTGCGAGCATTTCCCGTAGCCGAGCGAACCGGGAATTCGCACCGGCCTAACCGGGAATTAAATCGGCCTAACCGGGAATTAAATCGGCCTAACCGGGAATTAAATCGGCCGAACCGGGAATTAACCGGGAAGAACGATCGAGCCGCCACAGCGGCCCACCACGGCCGTGCACCACAGAGAACCCGAATGAGACCCATCTCGCCGCCCCGTCGACATGCGCAGAACATAGATCCGACCGACGCGGACGATCCTACCGCGCAACTCGGCCCTTTGTGAGGCCGACCAGCCGCGTTACCGCTATTTTCCGGCCCGCTGCGGCCTGCGCCCGGTTTCCGCCAAAGGATCACGCGCCCTCTCGTGCGAACCCCGCTGCCCGGGACCGAATTTTTTTGAGAGGACCGCTCGCGCCGGAGATTGATTCACCGTTACGCGCGGCCCTTTGTTCGGCACGCCGCAGCCGCAGCCGCCGCAACGCGGCCGACCGAACGAGATTTCCTCTGCAGGCTGAAAGCAACATGCTGTCGACAGGCGCGTCTGTTCCTCGATCGGCTACCCTCTTCGACGGACGAGTGTCGAGGCCGTCGCGCCTGTGGCTCGTGCCGCTACTCGTCGGCTTGGGGACCTATGCCGTTGCCGTAGGAGCGGCCGTCAACCTTCTCAATGACGGCGACACGCTCTCGCACATCGTGACCGGACGGTGGATCATCGCGCACCGCGCGATCCCGTTCCAGGACCCGTTCTCCTACACCTTCCGTGGCGGAACCTGGGTCCCGCACGAATGGCTGGCCGAGGTGGTCTTTGCCGCGCTCTATGACTGGCTGGGTTGGGGCGGCGTCATTGCCGCGACCGCTTTGGCGATCGCTGCCGCCTTTGCGCTCTTGACCCGCGCATTGCAGACCTCGCTCGGGCCGCGGCGCGCCGCGATCGGCGCGGCATTGGCGTTTTTCTTGACCGAGCCGCATCTGCTGGCCCGTCCGCATGTGCTGGCCTTGCCGCTGCTGGTGATCTGGATGGCGGCAGTGATCCGGGCGCGCGACGAAGGCCGGGCCCCGTCATTCGTGCTGCTGCCGGTCATGATCCTGTGGTGCAACCTGCATGGCGGCTTTGTCGTCGGATTGCTGTTCGCCGGGCTGCTCGCCGCAGAGGCGGTGCTGGAAGCTCCCGCCGCTTCCCGCTGGCGAGCGGTCAGGGGATGGAGCGTCTTTCTGTCGCTCGCCGCCCTCGCCGCGCTCGCCTCCCCGAACGGGATCGACCTTTTCACCTTGCCGCTGCGCATGCTCCGCATGAGCTTCGCGACCTCGGCGCTCTCCGAGTGGAGCGCTGCCGATTTCCAGAATTTCCAGCCGCTCGAAATCTGGATCGTGCTGGCGATCCTGGGCGGTCTTTCTTTGGGTCTGAGACTGCCCTGGACGCGGACCGCCATGCTCCTCTTGCTGCTGCACCTGGCATTGACCCATGTGCGCAATGCGGAGCTGCTGGGGATCATCGGTTCGCTGCTGATCGCCGCCCCGCTCGCCGCGCAGCTGAGGGGCCCGGCGCCGGCGCGGCCCAGCCCGGCGGCAAGCGGCGTGCCGAGCGGCGCGCCGAGGGGGCTCGCGGCGGCGCCGCTGGCCGCCGCGGTGGACGCCGCCCGCGCGGCGGGCCTCGAAGGGCCCGTCCTCAACTCGAACCGTTTCGGCGGATACCTGATGTTCGTCGGGATTCCCACCTTTATCGACGGCCGCGCCGACCTCTACGGCGACCAGTTCTTGGCGCGCGACGCCGCGGCGACCGCCGGGATCGGCGGCGGGCTGCCCGAGCTGCTCGACCATTACGCGATCGCCTGGACCTTGTTCGAACCGTCGAGCCCAGTCGTGAGTTTCTTCGACCACCTGCCCGGCTGGGAACGCGTCTACGCCGATGCTTACGCCGTTGTCCATCGCCGGAGGATGCCGGTCTCCTGAACGCCGCCGCCTGATGGCGAAGGCGAAAAATTGTGAGAGACATGCCGTCCCCGATAATTGACTCACCGGTTAGTATAAGGGGCACTGCGCCTTTGAACGAAAACCCCGGCATCGGCGCGAGCCGTAAAAACGAGCGGCCCGCGGAACTGCCGGCCCTCACTTCGTTGCGTGGGCTCGCGGCGGTGGCGGTGGTGCTATTCCACAGCAGTTTTCTGGCGTTCAATTATGCAGGCGGCGCGCCGCCTTGGATCTGGCGTCGCGGGTATCTCGCCGTCGACCTTTTTTTCTTCCTCAGTGGGTTTGTGCTGACCCATGTCTATGGCAACCGCTTCGCCGACGAGCGAAGCTGGCAGACGGTCGGGAAATTTCTCTGGGCTCGGTTCTGCCGCATTTATCCCGCGAGCCTCTTCACGGCCGGCATATTCGTGCTGCTATACGCCACCGGGAGGACTCCTTTCCCACCTGGCATTTCGTTCAAGGACCAGCTGATCGCCGCGCTACTCTTGATGCAAGTGCCGTGGTTGGACCATGTCCTGATCAACGGACCATCTTGGTCTATTTCCGCGGAATGGTACGCCTATCTGCTCTTTCCTTTTGCCGTCCCGATGATTTGTCGGCTACGGGGCCGCGCGGCTGCCGTGTTCTGCACAATGCTTCTCATCGGGATCGCCATTGATCACATGATCTTCACCCACGAACAACAAGACTGGGGTTGGGGTGCGCTTGCCCGGGCACTGCCTGAATTCATGGTCGGCGTTTTCGCCTATCGCTCCTACAGCGAACGGCTCTTCCGGAAGATCTGGGAGAAGGACGCCACCCTGATCGCCGTCGTTGCGTTAATCGTTGCTGCTTGTCTCCGCGGTACATCGGATGGGTTGATTGTAATCCTTCTAGTGGCGCTTCTGCTGGCATCGGTGTGCAACTCGGGACGACTGGCGGGCATCCTTAATGCCGGACCGTTGCGCTGGCTCGGTGAGGTTTCGTACTCGGTTTATATCTTTCAGATGTTACCGTTGATGGTTGCGGTGAGCCTCTCTCAAGTGCTCGTCGCATATGGTTTCGGGGGCTCTCGATTTGAGGCGATCGCCGCATTGTTCGTGATTGGCAGCGGCGTGCTGGTGCACCGCTGCGTCGATCTGCCGGTCCGCACCGCGCTCCGCCGCCTGCCCGACCGGGTGGCGCGCTTCACACTCCCTTATCGCGATGCGAATACCATCGCCACTCCCAAGCTGATCAATCACCTCGAAACTCGGCGCGGGCCGTGCGGCTCGGGCAGCTGACCGATCATCCCGGCCTCAGGAAAACATTGGCATGAGCGGTGTTATGGAGCTTCCTCGCACTCGGGCCGACTCCAGCAGAGACGCTCCGCGTCTGCTCGGAATCTTCGCGGCTTGGCGGTTGCGGGCGTACGGCTCTGGCATTGCCATAGTCTATGCTGTGGTCATGGTCCATTTTTACAGAGGCGGGGGCTGGATCATCGACGGTGCGGGGGCGCCGATATACAGCGACTTCACGACCTGCTGGGTAGCGGGGATACAGGCGCTGCATGGGAACACGGCCGCGCTGTATGATTCGGCCGAATTCCTGAAGATCCAGACGGCGCTGCTCGGAGCAAGGGATTTCTTTTACCCGAACTGGCCTTATCCGCCCACCTTTTTCTTGTTCGTGACGCCATTCGCGATGCTCCCTTATTTTTGGGCATTTGTCATATGGAATTTCGTAACGCTGCTTGGCTGCATTATTGTCGTGTATCTAATCGTCCGGCGAACGCCGGCGATCGCTCTGATGCTGGCTTCTCCGTTTACGGCCTGGAATTTTCTCGCCGGACAAAACGGGTTTTTGACGGCGTCGCTGCTCGGCGCCTCGTTGCTGCTCCTCGAGCGCCAGCCGATTCTGGCGGGTGTGTTCATGGGATGCCTCACCTATAAGCCGCAATTCGGCGTCCTCCTGCCTGTAGCCCTCGCCGCCGCCAAACAGTGGCGGGCCTTTGCAAGCGCTCTGGCCGCGGTCGCACTGCTGGTCGGCGCCTCGATCGCCGCGTTTGGCGTGTCCCCATGGGAAGCATTTCCCCGAGGTCTTTTGCAACAATACGGCGTCGTCCTCCTCGCCGGAGGTCAAGCGGACGCGGCGGCTGATTGGGGACGCCTCCAGACCGTTTACGGGTTGATCCGCTATCTGCACGGGGGCGGCGCCCTGGCTTGGGCCGGCCAAGGTGTTATGGCGTCGGGTGCCGCGATCATGGTGTGGCTGGTCTGGCGCTCACCGATGCGTTACGCGCTGAAGGCGGCAATATTGTCGGCTGCAGTGCTCCTCGCGACACCCTATGCCTTTACCTACGATCTGGCCGCAATCGCAATCCCGGTCGCTTTTCTCGCGAAGGATCAGCTGGACTGGGGATTGCTCAAGGGTGAGCAAACCCTGATGCTCGCCCTCTTCGGTATGACCTTGTTTGCTCTAGCTCTCTTCGGGGACAGTCCGCATCGAACCACCTTCGGGAGCGTGCCGCTCGGAACGGTGGTGGTAATCGCGCTCCTGGGGATCATATCGCGCCGATCTTTCGTCAACGCCTGGCAACCGACTACCGTGGCCTTTGCCTATGAATGAAGCGCCGGGTGCATTGGGTTCTTACGTGCTTTCTGGCCGACGAGATACTCCAACGCTCGGTATTTTCGCCGCTTGGCGGTTGCAGGCCTATGGTTACACTCTCGCGGCGCTCTACGGTGCGATATTCTTTTATATGTACAAAGTCGGAATCTGGCTGCTCGATAGCAATGGCGTGCCCAGCTATAATAATTTCACCAACATGTGGATTGCTGGGACGCAAGCGCTGCATGGAGATGCAGCCTCTGCTTATAATCCCGCCGAACATATCAAGGCGCAAGACACGCTGGTCGGGACGGGACATGCCAGGTTCTCGCTTTGGCCGTATCCTCCGACCTATTTTCTGATCTTGGCGCCGCTTGCAACCCTGCCTTATGTTGCCGCATTCCTGACCTGGGGATTGCTGACCTTGCTGGGGTGCATCGTCGTCGTCTACCTCGTCGTGCGACGGCGGCCGGCAGTTGCCCTGGTGCTCGCATCGCCATTTACCGTCTGGAATGTTCTCGCCGGGCAAAGCGGCTTCCTTACCGCCTCACTGTTGGGCGCCTCGCTGCTGGCGCTGGAGCGGCGGCCGGTGCTCGCGGGCGTCTTTATCGGTTGCCTCACCTACAAGCCGCAATGGGGCATATTGATACCGGTGGCGCTGGTTGCGGCCAAACAGTGGCGGGCCTTTGCGAGCGCTGTCGCTACCACCGCCCTCCTTGTTGGCGTCTCGATCATCGCGTTCGGCACCGCGCCCTGGGAAGCGTTCCCTCGTGAGCTTGTTGCACAGGCCGGCATAAATCTGTCGGTCGATCCCGATATCCTGAATCACCGGTTCGACCCGAGAGGCCAATGGCAATATCACCAGACGATGTTCGGGCTGATCCGCGCTCTTCATGGAGGTGCTTCTCTGGGGTGGGTCGCGCAAGGGATAGCGACAATCGGCGCTGCAGCCATCGTCTACCTCGTCTGGCGGTCGCCGGCGCGATACGCGCTGAAGGCGGCAACATTATCGGCTGCAGCGCTGATCGCCACGCCCTATGCCTTTGGCTATGACATGGCCGCGATCGCAATTCCCGTCGCGTTTCTAGCAAAGGACCAAATCGAGAGGGGATTTCTAAGGGGCGAGCAAGCGCTTCTGCTGCTCCTGTTTGGCGCCACTATGTTGTGCAATTTGGAGCCCTTGCCGTTCGAACCAGTTGTGGTGATTGCGTTGTTGTGCATCGTCTTGCGCCGGGCGCTCCGGCCCCGCGGCCAATCGATCGCCTTCGCCTAAAGGACGCTGCCTGCCTGCTTCGGATACGCCGATCATGAGTAAAGCTCTGGAGACTATTAGCATCGGGACAGGTTCCGATCAGAAATGCCCCCGTCTCCTCGGCGTTTTCGCGGCTTGGCGGTTACAGGCCTATGGTTACACCCTTGCCGCGGTTTACGCTGGGTTTTTCATATATATTTACTGCGCCGGGCTCTGGCTGGTAAACAACGGCGGCGTTCCGGTGTACCGCGATTTCACCAATTTGTTTGTGGCCGGATTGCAGGCGCTTCGGGGCGATACCGCGTCAATCTACAGTCCGGCTGAGTTCCTCAAGGTACAAGATGCGCTGGTGGGCGCCGGACATGCCGTCTTCTCAACTTGGCCGTACCCTCCAACTTACTTTCTGATCCTGGCGCCGCTCGCGTTGCTGCCCTACGTCGCCGCGTTCTTGACGTATGAAGTTGGGACGCTGCTCGGATTCATCGCTGTTGTCTGCCTCATCGTGCGGCGGCGGCCGGCGATTGCTCTCGTATTGGCATCGCCATTTACGGCCTGGAATTTTCTCTTCGGGCAAAGCGGCTTTCTGACCGCGTCTCTGCTTGGCGCATCGTTGCTAGCGCTCGAGCGCCGGCCCGTTCTGGCGGGGGTGTTTATAGGATGCCTTACCTATAAACCGCAACTCGGCATATTGCTCCCCGTGGCTCTTGTTGCCGCCAATCAATGGCGCGCCTTTGTAAGCGCAGCAATCACCGCCGTCCTCCTTGCCGGCGTCTCGGTTGCCGCATTCGGTGCCGACGCGTGGGCTGCATTTCCTCGAGAGCTTTTCGCGGAAGCCGGCGAAACTCTCTTCGTCGATCCCGACGATCCTTGGGGATATCTCCAAACGGTCTACGGACTGATCCGTGCTCTCCATGGTGGCGCGGCTCTGGCTTGGTTCTCCCAGGGTACGGCGACACTTGCTGTGACGATGATCGTATGGCTCGTCTGGCGGTCGCCGACGCGCTACTCGCTAAAGGCAGCAACACTGTCGACCGCAGCGCTCATCGCTACCCCTCGCCTGTTTGCCTATGACATTGCCGCGATTGCGATCCCACTTGCCTTTCTGGCGAAAGACCAAAGACACTGCGGAGTGCTGATGGGTGAACAAACGATAATGCTTGCGCTGTTTGTTGCCGGTCTCTCTATCATCCCTACTGCGGGGCGGGCACCAGTCGGGGCACTCGTCCTGATCGCGCTTTTGTGCCTGATCTTGCGCCGCGTTCTTCATCGCGGGGAGCCGCTCGCCGTAACTGCATGATCGTGGCTCGAGCCGATCGGGAATAGAACGGTGATCGAGAACCCACAGCCGGCGTGGTTGCCGCTCCTGCTGCTCGCCCTGCCCGGAATCGGGTTCGCTGCATATGCCGTGAACCAGATCATTTTCCTCAGCGAGGACCGGCCGCTTTGCACGGTCCCGGCGCTCGGCCTGGTGCTCGCGCTATTGCCGACGCATGTCCTCGCATTGATTTTCGGGTCTCTCACAATCGGGCTCACGGTCGCGTGGAGCGTCGTTGGGGTGCTCGGTTATGCGTGGCTCGCCCGGCACTGGCGCGAGGTTCGCTCCGCCGCATCGCTAGAACACTCAGGCTGGGCGCGCAGGCTCGGGATAGCAGCGCTCGCGACCCTGCCAATCGTCCTTCCGACTATCCTGGCCAATTTTTCTGACGAGGCGAATTTCAACGGTCACCACGCGGTCATCGCGCACCTGCAAAACGGCAGCTATCCGCCCCGCTATCTCTATGAGCCGAGCCTGCCACTCCGCTACCATTATGGTTTCGATCTCGCCGGTGCAATTGTCACCGGCCTGCTGCGCGTCCGCCTGGATCATGCGATCGACCTGCTTACTATCGCGCTCTGGCCGTGCATGTTTCTTTTGCTCTGGCGGGTCGGCGAGCATGTCGGTGGCAGGCGGGCCGGGCTGCCGGTCGCGTTGGCGGTATGCTTTTCCGGAGGCTGGCCTCTGATCGCCCTAACGGGACCGTCATGCGGACTATGCACCATCAATGGGCTCCGGATAAATCCATCTTTTGTTCACTACTTCTTTCAACATCTGTGGAGCTTAGGTGTCCCGATCTTCTGCTTGGTCGTGCTGTAGCGCGCTGCTCTTTTTTGGATTGGGAACCAGATGTTGGGTTTGGCTGTTTTGGTTTGTTCGCT